>Ga0210043_1000132_pt1 | contig 83339 bp, 87 predicted proteins | sample CryGeymet201501t_FD_183990 | JGI IMG/M metagenome (GOLD analysis project Ga0210043, IMG submission 183990) | Groundwater microbial communities from Crystal Geyser aquifers in Utah, USA - Crystal Geyser metaG 2015-01t (SPAdes) (version 2) | ecosystem: Environmental > Aquatic > Deep subsurface >... | reverse complement strand
GAATGTAAGTCAAATAGTTTAAATAAATTGAAACTATTTGCTATCTTGATGAAGCAGAAAGTGAACAGAGAATCTTTTGTAGATTTTTGTAAGTTTCACAGAACGGTTTTATCTAATCTCATTTTTTATCTGAAGTTTCAACAATTAATCCGTGCCTTCGGTTGGGTCGGAGAATCTAGGTTATCTCTTGTAACGATCACTCCCAGATTCACTTATTTATCCAGCCACAAAAATCTTGGCAATAAGATAATCCGTAGCCAAGGGATTTGTGTCGGTTGACACCAGCCAGCATACTTCCCAAAGTTACGGATTATTTTTTGTACATACTCTAATCCCAGAAAGGGGTCGCAAAATGGCAAACAAAAGCCTTGGTCTTGAAGGAGACCGTCAAAGAGAGAAGAACCTGAAGCAGGGTCAAGCAAGCAAGACCAAAAAGCAGGTTAAGAACAGCGATGGAGCATTCGTTTTCGGCTTAAGTGACGAACAACGCCTTGAACGTTTTCTCATCCTCGGAACTGAAGGTGGATCTTACTATGCTTCAGAGCGTAGTTTGACCAAAGAAAACCTTGACGCAGTGAAAAGACTTATCAAGGATCGTGGAACTTACGTTGTAGAACGAGTTGCACAGATCTCTGAAGAAGGACGTGCGCCAAAGAACGATTACGCACTTTTTGTTTTGGCAATGTGCTCATCTACCGGAAATGATGAAACTCGTAAAGCGGCATATTCTGCGCTTCCTCGTGTTGCACGTATCGGTACTCACCTTTTCCACTTCATTAAGTTTCGTGAACAGTTCGCTGGTTGGTCTGGTGGTCTTCGTCGTGCCGTAGCTCGTTGGTATAACGAAAAAGATGTAAAATCTGTATCTTTCCAAATGGGTAAGTATCAATCCCGTGACGGTTGGAGCCATCGTGACGTTCTTCGTCTTGCACACGTAAATCCTGGTGATGATGAATCACGTAGCACTGTTTATAAGTGGGCAACAAAGCCTGAAGAAGTTTCTGCTGACGTATTGGCAAATGCTTCTCCTGTCCTTTCTGCTTACGAAGAAATCAAAGCTACTAATTCCGATAGCCGCATTGTGGAACTTTTGAACGAGCACCGTCTTGGTCTTGAATTTGTCCCAACAGACAAGCGTAGCCGTAAGGTTTACGAATCCATGATTGAAAACTTCGGTGTTACAGCTCTGATTCGTAACTTGAATCAGCTAACTGCAAAGGGAATTCTTGATTCTAAGAATTTCACTGAAGTTAACCGTGTTGTTGAGCGTTTGACTGATGCGAATGCCTTGGCTAAGGGTCGTGTTCACCCGATCTCGATTCTTTATGCACAAGGTATCTACAACTCTGGTCGTGGACTCAAAGGTAGTTTGACTTGGACTCCTAACCAGAAGATTGTCGATGCTCTTGATGAAGCGTTCTATCTTTCATTCAAGAACATTGAAACGACTGGTAAGCGTTGGATGCTTGCACTTGATGTTTCTGGATCAATGGGAACGGGTGCAATTGCAGGAACTAACATCACTCCTCGTGTAGCTTCGGCTGCGATGAGTATGGTCACTGCAAGAACTGAAAAGAACTACTTGGTTACTGGATTCACTTCTGGTAGCGGTATGTCTGAAATCAATATCACTCCAAAGCAGAACCTTAAAACTGTCGTTGACAAGGTTTCTCGTTTGTCAATGGGTTCTACTGATTGCTCACTTCCAATGCTTTGGGCACTTAAGAACAAGGTTGAACTTGATGCTTTCGTAGTTTACACAGACTCCGAAACAAATGGTTACAATCGGGTTCAGCCAATGACTGCCCTGAAGCGTTATCGTGATGAAATGGGTATCGATGCCAAGCTAATCGTTGTTGGTATGGTATCTAACGGATTCACAATCGCTGATCCAGACGACAAGGGTGCGCTTGATGTCGTTGGTTTCGATACAGCAACTCCAAATATCATGTCTGAATTTGTTAAGGGTAATCTATAGTTGACTGAAAATCTACAAAAATATAAAAATAAATACTAAATTCGATAACCAAGAATAAAATATTTGTTTAAAATTTTGTAGTAAAAGTCAGAAAAATACCGTAAGTTCTACGGAAATTAAAGTCTGTGGAGAGAATGTAAGTCAAATAATATCAATTTATTAATATTATTTGCTATCTTGATGAAGCAGAAAGTGAACAGAGAATCTTTTGTAGATTTTTGTAAGTTTCACAGAACGGTAATCTATAACTTGACAATCCCAGACACAGAAAAAACTATAAAAAAATATGACTTAGGAGTTAATCGTGGTTGAAAAAGAATATCTAAATACTCTACATAATATAATGGAAAATGGAACTGATTCTGGAGACAGAACTGGAACCGGAACTAAAAAAATCTTCGGACAAATGATAAGGGCACCATTTAGTGATGGTTTCCCATTGCTAACAACTAAGAAAGTTTATTGGAACGGAATTATTCACGAACTTCTTTGGTTTTTGTCTGGTGATATAAATATAGATTATTTAAAAGAAAATAATGTAAATATTTGGAATGCAAATGCCGAAGATTATTGGAATAAAATTCAAGCAAAGAAGAAAGAATTAAGAGAAGAGATTTCTCAACTATCAATTCCGATTGATGAAAATTCATACACGCTTCATGAAGACTCTGAATCGTATGAGTCTCCAGAATATGTATCTCACGTCCATAGTGAAGTTTCTCGATACAACAATATAAAAGAAGGCGACTTAGGTCCAGTATATGGACATCAGTGGAGAAATTTTAATTCCCAAGGTTTAGATCAAATAAGTGATTTGATTAAGGAATTAAAAAGAGATCCAAATGGGAGAAGGCATATTGTTACCGCTTGGAATCCACTTCAATTAAAAGATATGGCCCTACCACCTTGTCATATTTTATTTCAATTTGGAGTAGAAGAAGGAAAATATTTGACCTGTTCTCTATACCAGAGATCTTCAGACATGTTCCTTGGAGTGCCCTTTAATATAGCTTCTTACTCCCTGTTGACTTATATGGTTGCTCACTGCACAGGTTTAATCCCCAAAGAGTTTGTATGGTTTGGATTTGATTGCCATATATACAGTAATCATTTCGATGTAGTTAGAGAACAGTTACAAAGAGAACCGAATGATCTTCCTAAGTTGAGAATAGATCCTGACGCTCCTACTGATATTTTTCAAATAAAACCAGAACATATAATCTTAGAAGATTATAATCCACAATCTACAATCAAAGCCAAGATGGCTGTTTAGGAGATAGATATGAGTAAAGAAGAGATCTTGAGATTGAATTTAGACATCTCATTAAATTATGTAACAAAGGTAAACGAAGTTGTTGGCTGTGGTTTTTTCAATGACATAGTTTATATTTACCTTTCCGAAAGAAATAATGATTTAGAAAAAGAAATTGAAAACAAATATCCAGATAGAGAATTCTCATTTCAAAAGGTAAAATGATGTTTAATATTATTGTAGCAACAGATAAAAATGGAGTCATTGCAAAGGACGGTAAAATACCTTGGTATTGCAAAGACGACTTCAAGCACTTCAAAGAGACAACTTTGAATTCTCCAATAATTATGGGTAGAAAAACTTTTGAATCCTTACATGGAATCCTACCGAAAAGAACCCATATTGTAGTGACTTCACAAGAAGGCTACGAAGCACCCAGTGGAGTCATTGTGTGTCACAGCCTTCCTCATGCATATCAATTAGCATTTGATCGATCAGGTGGTAAAGAAATATTTATCATAGGTGGTTCAGAGATTTACGAACAAGCACTAAAGGGAAATGTTATAAAAAGAATTTACCTTTCTACTATAGATACTGAAGTAGAACAGAATGATTCTTGTTTGTTTTTTAATTTTCTATTAGACGACTGGAATTTAGAAAAAAGAGAACAAAGAGATGGTTTCCGTTTGGATATATGGACTAAAGAGTGACATAATTTGAAACCATATATAAGATTTGGTGTTGTGGATGTAACTCTCCTAACTTTTTAAACGATGGTGATGTTTCTGACATTACAAAGGATGATGTTTCTCCAGCCTTTAAGTGTCATGAATGTGGCCTAGTGCAGTTGATAGGTTGGGACTCTTATGATGATATAGATAAGGAACATATCTTTGGGACAACTTCTCGTGAAGAAGCCTTAAAGAATTACGAAATAGGCTTAAAAAAAGAAGAATTGTGAGATAATAATGGCAGAACAACAAAAAGCACTATATCAAAAATATAGACCTAAGAAAATGCAACAAGTCGTAGGTCAAGATCATGTTAAACAGACAATAGAGAATGCATGTAAAAAAGGAAGATTGAGACATGCCTATCTGTTTACTGGAACCAGAGGTACTGGGAAAACGACCTTTGCTCGACTCTTGTCCTTGATATTCAATTGTGATGATGGACCTTCAGTTGACTATGATACAAATTCAAATATCTGTAAGATGATAATTAGTGGAAATTGTCCTGACGTAATCGAGATGGATGCTGCTTCAAATTCATCTATTGATGACGTTAGAGAGATTAGAGAACTAGCTCAAAGAAATCCAGTTGTTGGCAAAAAAAGAGTTCTCATTATAGATGAGGTTCACTGCTTAAGAAAAGATGCCTCTTCTGTTCTACTTAAGGTTTTAGAAGAACCTCCGAAAAATACAATCTTTATATTATGCACAACAGACCCTCAAAAGATACTGAAGACAATTCAATCTAGATGTCAAAGATTTGACTTACGAGACTTAACCATTAAGCAGATTACCGATCATCTTAATTGGGTTTGTGGACAAGAAGGATTCAAGGACATTGAAGACGGTGCTTTACAGATAATTGCAAGAGCAGCAGATGGTTCTTGTCGTGATGCTCTAAGTGTTCTTGATTCTGTATTGAATAGAATCGAAGGAAAGATCACAGTTAAACAAGTTGAAGAGATTGTTGGATACACCAGTTTTTCATATTTCTACGAACTTAATGAATTGATTTTGGCAAATAAAAAAGTTCCAGCGATAGTTCACATAAAAAAAGCTCAAAGAATTGGAAAAGATTCTAAAGAAATTTTTATGGGGTATTTACAATACATTCACGACACTATGTTGAGTAAATATATTAGCAAACACGATCACCTTTACATTGAAAAATCTATCGAAAAGGGTTGGCTAAAGCAAAGAGATTCAACGCCCTTGGAAGATTTTGTAATGATATATAGAACTCTCGAAGAGAACCTTACAAACATAGATTTTAAACCCAAAATCGATCTTAGTTTGGATGTTTGTATTATAGAAATTATAGGATTGTTAGAAAGAAATAAAAAATAATGTGCCAATAAGGCCAAATTAAAATATATACCTTCTGGACAGATGTATTTTCCAGGGGGTATATTTTATGCAGAATTCCAATTTCTATGATGATGACGACGATAATGACGCTTCTTCACCAGAGGAATTCTTCCTTAATCCGATTGTTGGTATAAAACCGCAAAAACTTGAAAAAGAAGAACTTGAAATAGAAATAATTAAGGCCAAAGCAGGGGATGAAAGGTCTTTCGAAAAGATCTTAAGTCACATGCATAATAGCATATGTTATATAATGTCTCAATATTTCATTCAAGGTTCTGAAGCACAAGATGTGGCTCAAGAATGCGCAATTAAACTAATAAATGTCATAGACAAATATGATGAATCAAAAGGAAGTTTTAACTCTTTTGCTCAAGATGCGATGAACAAGCACATAATAACAAGGATAAACAGCGAACAGACACAAAAGAAAAAAGTATTAAACAAGGCTTACAGCCTAAACGATGAAACGAAAAATCAAGATGGAGAGTGTATTACTTTCCTAGAGACAATAACTGAAAGTGGTGACAATTCAAATATAAGCTCTTGTCCACCCTTAGATATAATTCAAAAAGATTATGAAAATTATCTTTTTGAAAGCGTCACAAAAGTATTGTCGGAATTAGAATCGAGTGTTTTTTATTTAAGATATTTTGAACACTTGAGTTATAAAGAAATAGCAAAAAAATTAAAATTATATAAAGTTGACACTACTTTAAATAGAAAAATTTTAGATCCAAAAGCAGTTGACAATGCTATTTGGAGGAGCCGACCGAAGATAAGAAAAGTATTACAAAGGGAAGGCTTAGATCCCAATATAATTGAAAGAAAAAGAAAAAAAACAAAAGAAAGAAAGAAGTTAAAAAATTCAAATCCTGAAAATAAGGCCACTTCAAAGACTCGTATAATGATAAAGTTCTAAATCTTTTGCAAACAAAAATGGAGACTTTGATATGCCAAAAATAATTACAAAATATAAACTTCACCCAGCCTATGATTATGAGGTTGAATATGAAGTAACTAGAGTTAAGGTTGTAGAAACTAGAAAGACTATGACTACAGATGAGGATGGATATTCTCTATCGGATAGGCATCTTCCAAAGGCTGAGAAAGTCGTTAGACATGGAATAGAAGCGATCTCTCTACCTTCAAGAAAGCCAGCACATGTAGAGATTCTTGAAACAAAAGAGGTTTCAGAAGAAGAGGCTCTCGTTCAAAGTGCTGCACACTCTACAATCACCTTTGCTGATGCTCCACCGCCGCCTCCACCTGTCCACAGAGAAGAGTCGGAACCTCGGGCTAAACCAATTCAAACAAAACACTTAATGGATAATGATTCTGGACCTATGAGTAATCAAGACATTCCTACTCAAAGACCAGCTCCTGTTAATTTAAGTCAGGCATTAAATCCAACAGCACGTCCAATGGTCATTCCTAAGAATGAAGTACCAATATGGGCAGACGATTCTCAATCTAGAGATAATAATGGCCCAGAACCCTTCTAAAAATGAACTTTTCTTGCCCGACCAAGAAAGAGGAAATAGAGGAGTCTAGGATAATATGTGGTGATGCGAAGAGAGTAATTCAAAATCTTCCTAAAGATTCTATAGATCTCATCATCACATCACCACCACCTCCTGTTAACTCATTAAATAAATTCTCTATCTCTTCTTTGGAGATAGACCAGTATATAGATTATATGGTTCAATGCATTTCTGAAATGAACTATTTAATTAAAACTCAGGAAGGTAGCGCCATTATCCTCATCTTCCGAGAGAAATATAGAGATGGATATGCTCTTTTCTATTCTGAAAAAATAATTCAAAAAGTAATAGAGAAGAGTTACCTTAACTTAGTAGATAAGGTTCCTTGGATTAAAAGCGATCTATTTAAAAATCAAAGATCAAGACATGGCGTTAACGCACATGAGACTTGTTATATTCTGAATTCAAATTCTAAAAAATTAAATTACAACAAAGATTTTCTTAGAGTTCCATATAAGAATGCAATTAAACATGTTTTGGATGATAATGCATTCTCACACGCTTATGAAAAAATGGGAACAGAACCTTTAAATTACATAATATCCAAAGAAAAAAAAGATACTGATTTCCCTTCTGAAGTTTCAGAATATTTTATAGGCTCCTATTCCAAAGAAGGTCAAATAGTTTTCGATCCTTTTGGAGGAGATGGCGTTAATTGTGAATCTGCCTTTACTATGGGGAGAAGATTTATTTATTGTGATATTTTACAATCTAACTGTAAAAAAATATATGACAAATTTTCCAACTCTGTTCGAACAAAAGACATTCATAATATAAAGAACATCAACGGACTGAAGGAAAATTCCAAGAAGGCCGACATCTTACAATACAACCCGAATGAAAAGAAAGAAATATTTTAATGCCTAAAAAAATATATACAGGTATTGGTTCGAGAGAATTGCCCGTAAGTATCGAATCCTTAATGGAAGAGATTGGTTCTAAGTTAGCCCTAAAGGGTTGGACGCATTGGGGGCAGACTCTGCTTTCGAAAAGGGATGTATCTCCGTTGGTGGAAATAAAGAAATATATCTTCCTTGGAAAAATTTTGGTAAAAAATGGAATAGAGAATCTACAAAAGATGATGTTTATGTAATTTCAGAAAAAGCAAAAATAATTGCAAGAGATTTGGTTGAAGAATACCAAGATTTCAATATGAATTCTAAAGATTGGGTTTGGAATTTCATAGAGAGAAACATGTGTCAAGTTCTCGGAAAAGATCTAAACAAACCATCAAACGCTGTTATTTGTTGGACGCCAGACGGTAAAGATTTAGGTGGTACAAGATGGGCCATTCGACTGGCAAGAAAACATAGTATTAAGATATACAATCTAGGGAATGCGAATGTTTTAGATGATTTTCTAAAGAAATTAAGGAGCGAAAAGTGAATAGAGAGGGGTCCAATGAGATCAGGAAAATCGCAAGCACTTATAAATTGCGTTGATAAATACAATATAGCGGGAAAAAATACCTTAATAATAAAACCAAAGTTTGACACTAGAGATAAAGACTCAGTAAAGTCTAGAAATGGAAGTTCCATCAAAAACAATGTCATTCAGGTTTCTTCTCTTGACGAAGTTGAGATGGAAGTAAATAAATACTCTATCGGAGATCAGGGAGAAAATAACTTACATCTTTTAGCGTTTGATGAATTTCACTTTTTCGAAACAGATCCGTCAAACATAAAGTGGGCACAAGCAATGCTTCGATGGTCAGTTTACAATGGAACCGATGTAGTTGTTTCTGGACTCGATTTGAGATATCAAGGAAACCCCTTTCAAGTTATGGGACAAGCGATGTGTGTGGCCAATGAGGTTGAAAAATTTACAGCCATTTGCTGTGATACTAAAGAGGATACGGCTACTATGACCTTCCTAGATGATGGCTTTAGAAAAGAAGGAGAAGATAAAATTGTTGGAGGAGACGATATGTATAAGCCTCTAAGTCGGCGTTCATGGACTTTTCGTTTATTGTCCCTTGCATCACAAAAAAATACTGGCCTCAAATAATCAATCGTAGAAAGATTAAAATTCCTAATGGAGAATGTTAGATGAAATTTCATGTTAGACAAAATGAATTAGCCAAGGCTTTGAACAGACTTAAAGTTTCAAAGGCTATTGGTAAGCCCGAAGAAGAAGAGTTTTCAACAATGCTTATTCAAGCAAAGAAAGAAAACGGAAAAAATGTATTAAAATTTACAGTTACAAATACGACCGCATGGGCATCCACAAGTATCAGTCAAGATTACTTTGAAGGACTGGTCGGTGATGACCACAATAAACTTTTTGATGTTGAAGAAGAAGGTGAGTTATTTGTAGATGGACACCCATTGATCAATCTAATCAATGCATATCCAGAAAGTATAAATGTAAACTTCACAGTTCAGAGTTCTAAAAATAGTGACGGAAAAGATGAAGCTAAAAACTTAATTACTTCATTCTCTCAAAAACTCTCTAACGGCAAGACTCAAAAGCGAACAAACCAGTATTTGATTAAGTCTCCCTCTTACTTTAACGCCAATCCTCCAGATGAAGACAGAAAAGAAGTTTCTATTGGTGCCGATAAGTTAGAAAAGGCAATTATGGCAGTTGAGTTCGCATCATCAATGGATGAAAAGCATCGTCAATTCTGGGGATGTTTCCTCGAAATCTATTCTGACTCCGTAGCATGTTGTGCAACAGACAAGTCTAAGATTTGTTGGTTCGACAGAGAAGGATTGGAAAGAGATAAGGAAAAGGAAAGTCCCTTCACTGTATCTCCAATTAAAACCACTCTTGTTGCCGCCATAAAAGCTTTGTCATTAGACAAGCCCGTTACTGTCAGATCTGGAAGTAAATTCATCATCCTAGAACAAGACGATCAGTGGCACGCTATTCCCTCTGTTCAATTTGGTTTAGATGACGAAACTGAAGTTTTCGACTGGAGAACTATTTCCAACAATGTTTCTGATACACAAGAAGCATCTTTTACTATTCCTAGAAAAACCCTTTTGGATTGCGTAAAGACATCTACTGCAACCCTTGGTGGTAAATTCGGAATTAAGATTCGCTTAAATACAGAAAATAAAAAAATAATCTTCAGCGTTCAAAGAATTGAAGGTGGAGGCGTCGTCAACTCAGACGAACTCGATCTAGAACTTGATGACTCTCAGGTTACTGGAGATGTAGATATTACAATCATCTTAACTATTGACAGTATCAAAGAAATCGCAACTAGATATTCTTCTGAAGATGTTGTTTTAAGAGTTAAGGACAACGACTTTCCTGTTGAATTTGTATCTTCAAAAGATCCATTTAGATATATTACAGCGACAGTAGATCCACCTTCTTTCGACAACTCCAATGATGAAGACGAAAACAATGGCGAAGAAAACAACGAAGACAGCAGCGAAGAATAAAAGATACAACTATCTCTTAGGGGATAGGTATCTTTCCTTGATTAGAAGGGACGAGATAATCTCGTCCCTTAACAAGGATGGTTCATGGGATGTGAAAACTCTGAACAATGACACTTCGGGGAAAATATCTTCTCAAGAAATATACTCAACCATAAACACTAAAGAGATTTTTGGCAATTCTAAAAAAATATTCATACTGGATGAAGTCTTGCCCGATCCTGTAGATGGTTTCGATAAGTTTCTTGAACACTTGCCTTCGAATAGATATGTTATCTTAATGTCTCAAAAAGGGCCACATAAAGGTTCTAAATTCTACAAAAGCATTAAAGACGACATTGAAGAAATCCCACCAATTTATGATGGATTCTCTTTCCTTAACGAAAAAGACATAAAAAGAGGAAAGAAAGTAATCTTGAAGAGATCAGACTGGAAAGGTTCTGAAGAAGTTCTAGATATAATAATGGATCTTTGTGATTATGATTATGGGAAAATATTTGAAGAAATTGAAAAGATAAGAACTTTCCTAGAAAAAGATCCAGAAGATTTTGAAGAAATAAAAGATATAATATCAAACACAAGTAGTAGAGATGTTGAAGATATAGTAATGGCTGTAAAGGAAAGAGACTTAAACAAGGCTTTAGATTTTGCGGCAATTCTTCTTAATTCAGATGAGTCAGAAGTTCATGGAAAAATACTAAATTTGAACGGTAGGCTTATTGAAATATTTTATCTTTATATGTTTTCTCTTTTGGCTATGAAAAACGGAAAGAAAACAGATGAGGAAATAGGACATTTCGTCTCTAGTGTTTGGCACAAAAAAGACGACAAGACTGGTGAGAATAAACCCGTCAATGCTTTCACTGTTAAATCTAGATTATTCTTTGAGAAGAAATATATAAAAAATAGAAACCTTGAAGATACATGTAAAGCCTTAGAGTCCTTAGAAGAATCTTTTTTCGATATCATTTATTCGAGAGGAAGTTCGAAATTCATATTAAATAGACTTCTTATAGATGTTATAAACTAGAACAAACTAAAAGGCTATTATTTTTGGCGTATACCTATTGGGTATGCGCTTTTTTTTATTTATAGGAGAAAAAATATGGCCAACTCTAAGAAAAAGGGGAATAGAGGCGAATTAGCTATTTGCAAAGTCCTGTCAGAACATTTTGAACAAAAATTCAATAGAGTTCCGGCTTCCGGTGCTATTTCCACTATCCACAAACTATCATCAGCTTCGAATAGAACTTTAGCAGGTGATATTATTTGTCCTGATAATTTTAGTTTTTCAATCGAAAATAAATTTGGTTACGAAGTGGATCTTTACAATTTATTCAGACCTAATCACAATCATAAATCTCTATTTTTTGAATTCATGAGGCAAGCAGAAGAAGATGCTTCGAAGATACCTGATGTAATCCCTATGGTTATCTATACAAGGACTAGAAAAAAGCCTTTAATCATAATGCCTTTAGAAGGACATCAAAAAGAGTCTAAAATTAAAGAACTTGCAGGTATTTTAGATCAACATTTAGAAATAAGGAAAAATGGAAAGTTATGGATGATTTCTGATTTGGAAGAAGTCTTATCTAAATTTCCAAAATCTTTCTTTTTCGACTAATGAGGTCTTCTCCTTATGGATAAATTAATAGAGTTTCTTGTTCAAAATATAGAAAAATTCGGAATTGTAGGAATTATGCTTCTTGTAATCCTTTTTCTTTTTTACTTGAATTTCAAGATTTTTAAATACTTTCAGTCTGAATTAGACAAAAGAGACAACACAATCAAAGAAATGACATCAGTTCTAGTGGAAACTTCTGAAGTCATGACTAAACTTACAGTAACAATAAATATTCAGAAAAATGAATATTTCAGTGAGTTGAAGGTTAGGGCTGAGGAAATAAAATCTCACATTAGCAATCTCTTTGCTAGTCGGAACAAATAAGATGAAAGAAATATTTACTTTTTTAAAAGATTTGTTTTTCCAAGATATTTCAAAAATCTTCAAAAGTGAAGAGGGTGTTCTGGAAAATGCAGATGAAGCTATAAAGAAAAGTAAAAGACAGATGTATTACAGCAAACTTTCATTATTTGAAGAACAAATGGTTAAGTTTGGAAAGATAGACTTTGTTCCTTTTGAGGAATTGCAAGTCGATACATTCATAGAGATATCTAATGGGTGGAGATCTAAATGTATTAAAACATCTTTTTTTGAAAATGAAGAAGAAGAGAACACTTGGATTGTGTTTTGCGAAAAAGGCACTCAACTCCCTACCCACAAACATACTCAAGAAGAATTTGTATATGTAGTTTCAGGATCAATCAAAAGAATAGAAACTAATGAAATATTGAAAGAAGGACAGGAAATGATTATTTCATCTTTAGAAGAACATGGTTTTATTTCAACTCAAGATTCTATCTTGATAGTGACCTTCCGACCTCCCCTTAAGGTAAATTTAAATTAAGTAAAATGATGAAGAAGGGACAAATTATATATACACTATTGCTGGAATCCAGGCTTGGCAATAGAGAGAGTTTTAATAAACTGAGGTTAAAATTAAAATTTGTAATTAATGAAATTTATTTGGCATATTTAGATTATTTTCCCTTTTTAGAAAACAAAAAAATAGAAATAGATCAAAATGTATTTTTGTGGCTTTGGGGTTCAGTCAATGACTATGACTTCTCCGAAGAAGGTTTCTTATACCCATTTCAAGAGAAGTTGATCTTTAATTTTAGACAATACCTCTTGGTTGAATGTATGGTTCCAGAGAAAAAAATTCCCTCTAGTGACCAAATAAAATCAAAACTGGGAAGGAAAAACACATCAAAAAACCGGAAAGTATATTATGGTTTAAAGAATTTGACCACAAAACAGTTACAAGTTGTCTATTGGAATTGTTATAAGAGAAAACCAATGTACATGATAGCGAAAATTGTTGGTATTTCTGAAGATAGTGTTAAAGAAAGATTAGATCTTGCTTTCAGGAAAATGAAAAAAGTCATTTATGGTGAGCAAACAAATTCTGAAAAAATAAGGTTTAGAGAGAAGTCTTATAAGCTTCCTGATTAAGGAGAAATATAATGGGATTAAAAAGAACAAATAATGAAGACCTTTATCCTCTTCAGGGAACTGGAGAATGGCTTTCTGTCTTTGCTGATAGTTTGATTAAAAGAAGTGAATTTACAGATGAGCATGTAAAGCGCATAACTGCTGAAATCGATGCTGTTGAGAATTCAAATGAAGATCCCAACAAAAAATTGAGCCGTATTAATTCTTTGATTGAAAAGATGGAAACTATGGGCAATTCAACATCGGAATCTGTTAATGATTTAATGGACAATCAAATGTTAAGATCTTTAGAAATAAAAGAAGAATTAAGCAAGGTTGCTCAACCCGCTCCTCAATCAGAACAAATCCCACCTGACGAAGGAGCATCAAGCCAGCCAGAACCAAGCGTTGGTGACATAAGAGCAGAGGAAGTTCAAGAGTTTGAATCATTAAAAGAAGGATTTGAAGCAATATTGCAGTCAAATCTATCGGCATTCTTTTCTGAAAATAGAATTTCACAAGAACTTAAAAAAGAATTTCAACTTATGGGCCAAAGTTTTTATACTAGAATAAGGAACGTTGAATACAAACCAGTTACTGCAAAATCTAATCTAAAAAATGTTTTTGCTGAGGGGGCTGATTCGGGTCCACCTATCAAACCAGAACCAACAAAGCAACAAATATTGCAAGAACAAAAAAAAGATCAATATGACAATTTATTTAACAACTTCAAATCGGTATTGAATGATTCTGTTAAGAATCACTTTGGTAATTACTACAGTCATGTATCTGATCAAATAAATAATATCTTTACAGAGATGGATAATTATTATAACAAACGTATAGGTAGAATAATAAAGAATGATTTAGCCTACGATTCCATCCCAGAAGGTCAAATGGATTTATTTGGAGATCAAACTCCTCAAGATTCAGATAAAGACGAAATTAATGGAGATACTGACGAATCTATTAAAGATACTGATGGAGACGGTCAGTTAGATCTATTTGATGTTGAACCTGAAAATCCACAAAATGCCGAAAGTAACGATTCAGATGGAGACGGCATTCCAGACGAAAAGAAAGAGTCTCCAAAGAGTCAGAATGAGATTTTTGCAAGAACTGTAACTTACAACCAAGCGTTGAAAGACTCTTTGGATTTAGCTGAAAATCTATTGGGACAAATAGACTTAAACGGATTAAATAAAGAAGTTGCTGGATTGGTCAATCCTTATGTGAGGTCTTTAGAAAAGATTCAAACAGGATATGCTAGATTAGAAACCTCCCTTTCCTCTTTATTCAGTCAATCTCAATACAATTCATTAGTTAAAGAGTCTCAAAAAACCCTTGGTAATTGGTTTGGAAAATACAATCCATTTAGTTCAGAGGGTCGTGAAAAGTCTAGAATGGAGAGAGGGGAAGGTGAATTCGCATTAAATAATAGTGAACAGCGTGTTCAGCAAATATACAACACTTTAGATAAGGTTGTTAATGTTTTCTCTGAAATGAAAAAAAATTCAGAATCACTTCAAAAGGAAATATTTGAATTATATAACAATCCTTCTCTTCCATCTCATAGAAAACTAGAGATACAAAATAAAGCTTTTCCTGCTATTCAGTATATAAACAACTCATTTAATGGTTTAAATTTACCTACGGTTTCAAGTCAAGAAACAACTTCTCGACAAGAACAAGTTGGACAAGGACAACAGCAACAGCAACAAAATAGAAATACTCCACAAAACAGAAAGCCTGGAGAATATGATGGATATCAATCTAAAGGACCAACCCCTGGCGCTGGAGCGGTAAATCCAAATGTAGCCAACCCATCTGAATCTCCAGACGCTCCAATAGAAGCTATACTTGATGATATTCAGGTTTCTGTAGATCAGGTCATTGGCAAAATTACAGGATATTTAAATCCAAGGTATGTAGGTGCCAAACCATACGCTTCTGACTTAAGGCAACTCTATACTAATTTAGAGAGAATTTCTAGTACATATATTAAGAAGTTAGAAGATTCTATATCTGCAAACAAAGAAAAGGAACGAAAAGATTCTGAATCTAAACAGAAAAAAGAAACAACGGAACAAACACCAGCAGAACCAGTGACGCCGGAATCAACAACGCCAGAACCAGTGACGCCGGAATCAACAACGCCAGAACCAGTAAAGGCTTCACATAATGAATGGATGAAAGTTTCTTCACACAATGAATGGATGAAGGTAAAATAAGGAGTTTAAAATGGATATTTATGATGGTTTAAAAAAATTAATGAATTCAGAGTCTTCAAACGAAGTTGAGAAATACAAAGAATCTGCTATTTCTTATTCTGAACAGGGCTTTGACGAACAGATGATTCAGGAACTATTAGAAGTTGATGGTTGTACACGTGAGGCTTCTAAGAAACTTGCGTTTGCTGTGACTGAAGAGTTGCCTTCTGATTATGATTCTGGACCTCCAAGATCATATGAAGATATTAAGCCTAAAGTTGAAGATAGCATAAGAAATGCTTCTTTTGAAAGTTGGGAAAAATATCTTTCTAAAATTGGGAAGAAATATGCAAGTTTATTGAAAGATATAGATCTATACCGTCAACGTCCGACTCAAATTGTCGCCGATGAAATCCATAAGGTCTTAGAGCCTGTCCTGTCAAACTCTTTATTAATGAGTAAGGCTTCGAGTGGAACTGGAACTAGAGAAATTTCAGAAAGAGAAAATCTTGAAAGAGATCTTTTTGGTATATGGCCAGTTTATTTAGTTGATAGTTTTAATCAGAAAATAGCTGGTGAAAAAGAAGTGATGTCAAAATCCGCTCAAAAGCAAGGTGGCGCTCCCATCATATTTAACTAAAGGACTTACAATGAGCGAAAAAGATAATTTAGAAGAAGTAAATTTAGAACTCGTTGGGGATGCAAAGAGTGACACTTGTCCTGTTTGTAAGCATCCCGCCTGTGATAAGGCGACAGAGATTTATTATGGGACTGGCAAAGATGTAGAAGCCGTTGTTCAATTCTTTAAGAATCAATATAAGAAAGATTTCAATTCTAAAACATTGGATCGTCACTTCAAAGAGCATGTAGAAAAATTCGTAAAAGAATTTGCTTTAATTAAAGAGAGAAAAATTGAAGAACTTAGAGTAAAAATAGCTCAAGGTGAGAAGAATACAACACGTGTATCGATCATAAAAGAAATAATTTATGATTTCATTAAGGATGTTTATGCTTCAAAACCAGACAACCTTTTAACTCCCGAAAATAGAAATTTACATGCTAAACTCTCAAAACAAGTTGTTGAATTGTCTAAGGCTTTTAGGGAATATTATCAAATGGAATTTGAAATTCTAGGATACGGAAAATCCGAAGAAGAACAAAAACTGTTAATGAAAAATTACATGGCTAATTCTTTAAAGAAACTTTTTGAAGAGTTTGAAGATATGCCTGAAGCTCAAAAAAGACTTAATGATATATTGAACAATATCTTAACAGACAGTTCAGTGGATGAGTAAGGTTATGTCAAAAAAAACAAGTTTAGATCTATCTGATATACTAAAAGATAGTATCAGAAAATTCAAATCCGATCAGGCAACTGATGGCAAAAAAGCATTAAATATCCTTGAATATGCCGAAACCCTTTTGGGTGAGAGGTTGAGCTTTGCCCAAAAGATTATCTGTAAACTTTTTTATGCAGGTAGTCGTTTCAATGAAGACCTAAGAGTTACCGAAGAAGAAATAGAGGTAATGCAAAGATGGGACATAGAGCAGACATGGTTGTTCGAAGGTGAAACCTCTAAGCTAGATCTTTATAAAAAATTTGTAAATGAAGAACTAAGAGAAAAGAAATTAGAAATACGAAGAGAAATGCTTCGTAAATTAGATTTAGGTTTAGATATTTCAGAAGAACAAGAAAAACAAGACGGTGAAGACCCTTTGTGGTTCAACGAATTGATTCTTGTCTTAGGAAGACGTTCAGGCAAATCTTACCTAACCGCCCTTCTTTGTTCATATGAAGCTTATAAATTAATCATGTTGGGCGATCCAAAGAAGTTTTATGGTATTAATTCAGACATTGCGATATTAAACACCGCCGTTAAAGAAGATCAGGCAGAAAAGATTATTTTCCGTGAAATAAAAAAATTCATAAGGAAGTGTCCGGTGTTCGATGGTAGAATCGGTAAATTTGGCGCTAAAGAAATTAGAATACTTACTGATGTCGATCTTGAATACAACAAAAAACTTCAAGACGGTGAAAAGCCAGAAGAAGGTTCAATTTTAATTCTTTGTGGATCATCAAGTTCTGGTGGTCTTCGTGGTCACACACCTATTTGTCTGGATGGAGAGACTATTGTTGAATCTGAAGGTGGAAATTTTCGAATAAAAGATATTTATGGAAAAGAATACAGTAAAAGCGGAAATAAAGAAAAAGAAATAAAATTAAAAGGAATAAATGGATATCACCAAACAACGCACGTTACAAAGAGATTATCAGATATTTATGAAGTTCATTTTCATAATGGGAATATTTTAGATTGTACAATAGACCATAAATTATTCGTTGTAAACTTTGAAGATGGAATGAAAATAAAAGAAAAACCTCTTAAAGAAATTGAAAAGAATGATCTTGTCGCAATAAAAGACTATAAAGATTGGGACATAGAAGATTATTTTTATTTTGATGTAGAAGAAAATATAAAAACACTACCTCATTACAACCATGTGGAAACTAAAGAGGTTTGTAAAGAATGTGGTTTTGAATTTGGACAAATAACCCACGCTCATTTAAAATCTCACAAAATGTCATTTGCCGACTATATTGAAAAACATGGAAATACAAATTCAGATTTTTATAAAAACAGAATGAGAAATTCTAGTGTAAAAATTCCAGAAAAATGTGATGAAGATCTAAGTTTTATTTTAGGTGCAATTATTTCAGAAGGAAATTACACTATTGACAATAGGATTCAATTTTCAACAACAGATGAAGATTTTGCTGAATTATATATTTCTAAAGTTAAAAGTTGTTTCAACATAGATGTGAGAAAAAGGATCGTAAAGAAAGAGAAGGATAAAGATGTCTATATCTGCACATTTTCAAATGACTTAGTTAAAACATTTTTGTTGAAAATTGTTGGACTAGAAAGCGTCAAGTCTGAATGTAAAAAAATTCCAAATTGTATACTTAAATCTCCAATATCAATTGTTTCGGTATTTCTAAAGTCATTATTTGAAGGTGACGGTATTCAAAAAAAGAAATGTATACAGTATGGGACAAAATCAAAAAGATTGTCTCAAGATGTCTATTTCATATTGTCGAAATTAGGATTTTCACCTAAAATATATAAAGAAAAAATAAAAAATGGCACTTTCTACAAGGTAGATATGGGACAACACTCCAGTAGCCTATTTTTAAAGGAAATAGGATTCTATTCAGAAAGAAGAAAAAAATATAAAAGTGAATATGAATCAAAATACACTAAAGTGTTTTGCACAAAAATATCAAAAAAACTGTTTCAAGAAATAGAAATTCTATGCAAAGACAAAAAAATATTTTTTAAAGGAAAGGCAAATTTACAATCTTTCGTGAGATCCTATAGGAGCGGAAGACAAGAGAAAATATTAAGAAAAAACATTTTATTGCTTAATGAATTTCTAGAAAAATTTTCAGACGAAAGTAAGAAAGAAATAGATTTTTTAACAAAACATAAACTTGTAAATATAAAGTCTATTGAAAAAATAAAGAACGAAGAAGTCTATGACGTATCGTTTATGAATAGTGAAGACAAAAGTTTTTATGCCGAAAATATTTTAAATCATAATTGTATAATCTATGACGAGCTTGCCCACTTTGTAAATAGTGATGGAAAGTCTTCTGCCAAAGAAGTATATAACGCTCTTTCTAGATCTTCCGCTACGTTTAAAATGTGGGGTGATGGTAGGCAGATAGTTTTGTCATCTCCATATGACGCCTCTGGTTTCTTTTATGATTTGTACAATAAGAGTAAGACTGTAAGGTCTATGTTGATGTTTCAAATCCCAACATGGAATGCCAACCCTAGAGTTCCTAAGTCAGAATTGCAACATGAGTTTGAGATGGACCCAGAATATGCTTCTGTCGAATATGGAGCACAATTTAAGAAGAAAAAGAGCTTAACTTACTTTCCTCATGATAAAATAGAGCAAGCGATGTATCAAAGACCGGACTGGATTATGCATCAAAATGGAACTCCTGGGTATGAATACTATCTCCATATTGATGCTGCTGATACTTCTGACAGATATGCTTTTATGGTAATACACGTAGAGAGAAGATATGATCCCGAAATTAGAGAGATTGTAGAGTATTGGGTAGAAGATTATTCTTACTTCATGTGCATGAAAAAGAATAAGGGAGTCGCAATAGATCCAGACCATATTGTTGATACCTACATTCTTCCCCTTTTCAAGAAATTCAATATCATGTGCGTTTCTTTCGATGGAGTCTTGTCTAGAGAGCAAAGAAAGAAAATAGCTATGAAATGTCCACTTATGAAAGAGATTCGATTCGCCGGAAGACAGAAGAACAATATTTATGATAATACAAGGAATAAAATGATGTCTGGAAGAATAGAATTGTGTATGGATGATGTTGAACTTGCTGGTGAATTAAGGTGTGTAAAGATAGACCACGGAAAAACACCTCCCAAGATCGACAAAGATGCTGAATCTAAATTTCCATATGATGATTTGGTAGACTGTCTATGCGGCGCAATTTATGCCGCCAATAAAGGTTCTGACGGAGAAACCAGATTACCAAGAATAGGTATAACAAGGACTGGAAGGAGATAATGATGTCTGAATTTAGAGTTGACATTTCAAAACTAAAAATTGCAGGAAGTGAAGAAGAAATTTCCAAAACCATTGAAGAGCTTCTTGAATTGAACAAGAAGATACCTTCTCGTTGGAATGAGGAAATTGCTGAAATTACTGAAAACCAGTTCGATAACAGCAAACACTATAAAAGCAAAGAGCATCGTGGCGAACAAACAGAATTGTATGAAAAACAAATGGAAGAAGCCCGAAAAAATACTGAAGAAGATCTTTTGGAAAGAAGGTTCGATGACTCTAAAGAATCCATCAATACACACAGAGAAGAATCTTGGAATCTAGACGATGAAAAGATTAGAGGACATAAAAACATCCAACCCATATGGCATGAGGTTTATCGAATAGAAGACCAAAGAAAAAACATTCCTATGGAGAAGAAATTAAATAAATAAAATGGCTATAATCTATAGGGCAAAAAATAAAATAAACAGTAAAGTTTACATAGGTCAAACTTGGAAAACCCTAAACAGCAGAAGAGGATATCATCATAGGTCTAGGGATTGTATGTATTTTAGTAGATCAATACAGAAATACGGAAAAGATTCATTCGAATGGATTGTATTGTCTCAGGCAGAAACACAGAAAGACCTAGATATGCTTGAAAAATACTTTATTAAAAAGTACAATTCTACCGATCCATCTTTGGGATATAATATAAAGGAAGGTGGAAGTAATGGAAAACATAATATTTCTACAAAAATAAAGATAAGTAGATCAAAAGGAGCAAACAAAGTATATGCTAAAAAAGATGGAAAAACAATTGAATTTGAAACTCAATCAGAAACAGCAAACACATTGAATGTATCTAGAAAAGTGATATCATCAATTTTAAATAAAAATAAAAAAACTATAAAAGGTTGGTTTCTTACGTATAACAAAAATGAAAATCATCCTACTGAATTTTTAGCATCAAATGGGAATACTACTTTATGCTTTCAAAATCAATTAGAAGCGTCTAAGATAACAAAAGTAAATAGAAGAACCATTTGTAAAAGATTGTTAGAGAAAGATAGAAAAGAAATAGATGGATGGTCTTTTTGGCACAGAGTCTATAAAGCGGAAGACGATAGAAAGGATGACGGTAAGCTGTCTAAAAAATTAACCAAATAGGAGTATCGAGTATGAAAAAAATACTCTATAATCTAGGTAATTTTCTTATCCGAATATCTGGACAAGAAAAAGAAACTTCTGAAACCGAGAGGGAGTTGTATAACCTGGTAAAAGAACTTATTGATGCTATTCGAGATGGTAAGATTGATTCTCAAGAAATGAAGTCTTTAAGGGAAAAAGCGTATAATTTACTACTTGATTACAACTTTTCGGAGGTTGAAGATAATTAATGACACGTAAAAAGCAAACACAAACTAGAACTAAAAGAAACGAAGAGCCTGATAGCAAAACGGGACATTACAATATAAGAAAACAATTAAAGTTTAAAAACGAAGCACAAAAAGAAGCCTATGATATCATAAGAGATCACAGAATTTCTTTCATGTGTGGTCCAGCAGGAACAGCAAAATCATTTTTGGCTGTAAATCAAGGACTAGATGAACTTTACAAAGGGAATGTTGGTAAAATAATCCTGACACGCCCAATGGTCGAAGCCGCTGGTGAAAAGATGGGATTCTTGCCAGGAACTTTAGAAGAAAAAATAAGTCCCTACATGACCCCTCTTTTCGATTTCATTGGAAATGCTCTAAGTGAAAGAGAAATTCAAGCACATTTAGCACAAAAAACTATTGAAATATGCCCTCTTGCTTTCATGAGAGGTAGAACATTGATTGATAGTTTTGTTATTGCCGATGAAATGCAGAACGCAAACTTTGATCAGATAAAAATGCTTTTATCAAGAATTGGAGAGGGAAGTAAAATCGTATTAACTGGAGACTCCAAACAAAGTGACCTTCGTTCAAGTTGTTGCTTTGACAGAGTAGCTAAAGGTCTCTCCCCATTAAGCTTTATTGGATATTATAAGTTTGGAAAAGAACATATAGTAAGAGATAAAATCATTGGAGAAATGCTAGATAAACTAGAAGACATGGAAAATGAAAACCTGGTATAAAATAGCAGTTGTTGGTAGAGATCCATTTTCTAATGGACTTTCCGACAAAACACAGACACAGCCTTATGGGAATCTCGGAGGGGATTCCCGTTACGGTCTCTTCGAAGGGAGTGACGGTAGCGCAGGCCATCCTAATGATTATTTCAGTGAATCAAATAAGGGCGATTCTGCTGAAAAAAGAATGGAAGAAATACGAAAAAAACAAAGAATTGAAAAGTTAAAAAAAATAGAAAAGAAGAAAAATTTAGAAAATAAAGAATTAAACAAAAAAGCACAATGGGGTTCTGGCGGACCTAAACTTCCTGTTTGGGAAAACGAGAATTGGGTTCTTGATACATATAGGGAAATAAAGAACTTAGAGATTCCAGATCAACAAGAAGAACCTAGTAAGAAACAATCGGAAAACAATCAGTATCAAAACGCCTTAAGCAAAAGTGTAAGTATTCGTTCATCAGACGGAAACGAAACAGAAATCGGTAGTGGATTTTTTATCAATTCAAACATGATACTTACTTGTTTTCATGTTATTTCTCCTAGTGGAAAAACTGATAGTTTGAAAATATCAGTAAAGTATCAAGAGAAACAATATAATGCAAGATTGATGGTTTATGATTCTGTTTTAGATATAGCTATAATATCGCTTGATGACCCATCTGTAAAAGGTGAATTTTTTGAATTAGGATCTTCAGAGAATATAAATCAAGGAGATCCAATTATATTAGTGGGAACACCCTTGGGCTTTGAAAATATTGTTGGAGAAGGGATTCTTTCAGCAAAAGAGACTGAATACCAAGAAGAGGGTCAAAGTTCAACGTATATGTTCATTAGTGCTAATTTGGCTCCAGGTAATAGTGGCGGTCCTGTAATTAGTAAGAATGACAACTTAGCAATTGGAGTTGCTGCTGCCATCGTAACAGATCAATCGTCATCTTCTGGATTGAATGCCGCCATTCCAATAGATAGAGTTAAAGATTTCCTAAATGCAAATAGTATAAAATTTACGGAGGGAAAAAATGGACAATAACACTTATGAAGTGATGAAAAACATCTATACCCTTCCTCGTAAATATAAAGAAAATCTTTTTGACAATTGGGAAGATATTATCAATACAATGTCTAGTTTGGAGACAAAGGATAGTTTGAGGAAAAGTGCGAGTACTCACGATCCAGAAACTCCTGAAGATATAATTAAATTAATCGAAGTCTTAGAAAAGTTAACAAATATTGACGATGATATTTGTTATTGTAATATTTCCATATTCATTCAGACTCTATTAAGGGCTAGTAGAAAATATCATATCAGACCATATAGAGTCGTGAGCATAATCGAGCAAATTCAAAGGTTGGCCAAAGAGTTTGAATCTGGATATCAAAAGAGTAAGAGTATGACTCCCGAATTGAGACTAAAGAGAAAAGAGTTCGGAAGTAACATAAAAGAAGTAAAAAAAAGGTTACGAAGTCTTGACAGTGAATTCTCCGTCAAAAAGAAGCCCGCTTCGAGTCCTGCTGATTTTTCTGAAAATGAAGATCTTGAAAATAGTATAAAGATAAAAATAAAAAGACCTAAAATAGCCAGTAGTGGTGGCCAAATCATTGACAAAACCTTGGAAGAAATTATGATTGAATATACTAAGATCTTATCAGAGTTCTCTGATGTTAGAACTGCTGAGAATTTCTTGGAAAATATACAATTTGATTCTGATCCAGATTTTGACTCAGAGATCAAAAGAGAAATTATAGAACGGACTTTCTAAATGTCTTTCTCAGAATATAGTGAATTTGCGGCGCACATTGAAATGTTGCGTGAGCATGAAGAGTTATCTCTATCAATCAATAAAGAGTTGTATCTGATCTTAAAAAATCACATGAAAACAAGATTGATGACAGACAAATTTAGAGACGTGATTGATTTTGTTGTCGAAGATGTTGGTGATGAGAGAATTAGAAACTGTAAGATTTATTCGATAACTAACTCTGGTTTAGATGCCTTGGAAGAAGAGGCTAAAAAAATCGCACTTACAAAAAAAACAAACACAGAACGTAACCTTTATGTCAGTATGGCCAAAGGGTTGCGAGCCGCTAGGGCTTTCTATACACTTGATACTCGTGAGATATTTTACATCACAGACATCGAAGATAGAAAGGAAATCAAAGAACAACGAAAAAAGAAGCCCTTACCTTCTCGATTCGACAAAGAGACGTGGAGAAAAAAACTAATTCGTTCAGCAGTTGCTCACGAATTGTATCATTACACTTTTGACCTAGATACAATGACTCGTGACGTTATGCTTCAAGAGCAATACGCATATAGGAGTATGATTTCATACTGTAGAAAAGAAGGAATGGAAGATCATGAAATTATAGATTTTGTAATCCTTCCTTACGGTATGATGGTAGCGAACGAACAAGATCCTGAAATCTTAGACGAAGAGTTAGAGAAGCGTGGAAGAGAAATCTGTTGGGACATTATCAAATCATTCGATATAGAACGTGGAGAAAGTGTTCAGGCCCATGAAGAAACCCGTATTGAACAGACAAAGACAATATGGGATGACATTGAAATAGACTAAAAAAAATAGGAGAATCAAAATGTCTCAAATCAGAACAACAAGAGTTAAGATCAAAGACATCAATACAGAAATTGCTCGCAAAGCTTGTGATGCAATGGGTCTTGGTGTTACTGCTGGAACAAAGAACTCAATCAAAATTACTGGCAGCAAAGTTCCTGTATGGAACAATCGTCCAATCGAACTTAGACCCGACAAGAACGGCAATGCTGAATTCTGGGTCGATCTTCGCTCTGGTAACGACGGACCTGAATTTGATAAATTCAAAAACGAATTCCAGTGCCAGTATAACAAAATAAAAGCAGAAGATAAGATGGAAGGTTGGGGCTGGTCCAGCGTAGATACCGAAGAAGATGAAGAAGAAATTCTTATAACCCTAAGAAAGTATGTCTAAGGAGAATCCAAATGCAAGCTAAAGAAGTCCAAATCCGGTTTAATAAAAAAACCGGAAACATTGAATTCGAAACAAGTGGTTTTGTCGGAGAATCTTGCGACAAGTTTCTCGATCAAATCTGTGAAGAACTAGGACTTGAAAAAGGTTCTATTGAAGACAAACCTGAAAGACTTCAGGAAGTCACGGAGACCGAACTTGAAGCAGAACAGCAAAAACTCATCAACGGATAAAGATAAACGTGTAATAACCACGGTTATCCGAATAAACAAAAAAACTGGCGAAATGAACTTGACAAGAGATCATCAAGATCTAGTCAAGCTTTCAAAAGAAATAGGATTGGAGGACTCTTCTTTTGAAGAGTTCTTCGATTCTAAGCCCGAAGATATTGACGGCAATAAAGATTATACATCTTTTTGTGGTTAATTTATTTACACTCAAAATGATTTGGAAAATATATGCCTACAGAATATCCTACAGATTTAATTCAACCAATGGGGGAACACAATCCTGAGTTCCCTTGTGTAAGATCAGAACATTTCAAAGACTATTTGGATATAAAATATGACCATTTAAATCCGTGTCAGTCTATTTTTGTTCCTTATCTTAAAGACTATGAAACCAATATCGTTTTAGCAGCTCCTACTTCAAGTGGTAAAACTTTATGTGCCGAATTATTTGCGGCAGAAGCAATAGAGGAACGCAACGAGAAAGTCCTCTACATTGCGCCAATGAAGGCTTTGGCTGACGAAAAGTACGAAGAGTGGACAAGTCCAAATCATACATTTTCTAAATACAAAACTGCGATCCTTACGGGCGATTTTGAAATAACAGAGTCTAGAAAGAAACTTCTAGAAGAAGCAAACATTATTGTTTTGACTCCAGAAATGTTTAATTCTAAGTGTAGATTCTATGAAAATCACACTTGGCTTCATAATTCCTGTTTCATTGGCGATGAAATACATTTGATAGGAATGAAGGACCGTGGAGATGCCCTAGAAGCAGGTTTGATTAGATATTTCGAACATGACTCAAAGGCAAGAGCGTTGTTCATTAGTGCCACGATCCCAAATGTTGATGATTTCAAATTATGGCTGGAACATATGACAGGTCGTTCAACTGTTGTTATTAAGTCTAATTATCGTCCATGTAAATTAAATCAATCATTTGTCGAAGTGGAAGATAGAGGCGCTTACGGTAGAGCGGCTAGTTACTATGACATTGAAGGTAATCGAATGGAAACCACCATTAAATTGATTACCAAGTACAAAAAAGATCCAATTCTAGTGTTTGTTGGAAATAAAGATTTTGGAAATAAAATAGTAAGATCTTTAAAATCAATTGGAATCGAAGCTCACTTTCACAATGCCGATCTAGATAGAGAAAAAAGAAAAAAAGTAGAAAAGGGCTTCAGAGATTTAGACTACAATGTATTGATTTCAACAACAACAAACGCTTGGGGTGTAAACTTACCTGCTAGATATGTAATTATTTCTCATACTGCCTTTGGAATTACTCCAATGGACCCTGCCAATATAATCCAGTCAATGGGTAGAGCAGGTCGTGCCGGATATCACCCTGAAGGCGATGCTTTGATTCTAGTTCCTCGAAAAAAGAAAAGAGAGGAAATGACTAGAATAAATAGCAACTACAAAGTACGTTCTACTCTTAATGATATTAATATTCTCTGTTTTCATATCTTGTCTTACATTGTTACTGGTGAAATTAAAACAAAAGAAGATCTTTTAGAGTGGTATCATTTGACGTTATCTAGTGTCCAAAAGGATCAAATAGATGAAACTAACGCTAAGAAAGTTTTGGATAACTTAGCTGGTCGATCTATGATAAAGAAAAATGAAAACGACGAATACGAAGCGACTAAACTGGGCTTAATTACTGCCAAAATGTATATGTCACCATTAGACGTTTCTGACTGGTTTAGAAACTTTGCTAAAATAAAATTTCTAAATCCTCCTAAAGGAGAGTCTGAAACTGCAAAATCTAGAAGAATAAATCTACTGGTCTCCTTGGCTTTTGCTGAGTGTTTCCAATTTGGAAGAACTTGGGCCAAAACTTTTGACGGTAAAGATATAAAAATTATAAACAAAAAGGTTTATATTAGCAAAAGAGAACAAGAATGTTCTGCTGTTCAAGAAATAGCAAGACTTTTAGGCGTGAATGACATAACCACGCAACCTCACATAAAATACGCAGCAGTTTTCAATCGACTTCTTAATGGCGAAGATGTAGATCCTGCATTAAATTCTTATTCTTTTGGAATAACTAAAGATATTGAAAGAATAATCCAAACAATGAGATTGGCTGATGATAATTTAGGTAAATTTGCCAATGCACAACAAAAATGCAACGGGTTTGGATGGGGAGAAGAGTGGGATCTTCTGTTGTCACGAATCAAATATGGCGTTAGTCATGAAATGCTCGATTTAGTAAAAGTTGATGGGATTGGTAAGAAATTTGCCCAAAAACTATACGGAGCTGGAATAAAAGACATTTCAGATCTAAAAAATCCAACAAACAAAAAAGAAGTATTGGGTATTCTGGGTCAAAAACGCTATGATAAAATGATACTCTCTTAATTCAAGAAAAAATGAAAAAAATCAATCCTCTCCATATTTTGGGGAGGATTTTTTGTTTTATTAGAGGTTTATTATCTTTGAAAGTAGAATATTAATGTAGATTCGAAGAGGTATAAAGATATGTGGAATTATAAAATTGCTAATGAATTCATAGGTGCCGATGGCGTTTCTTCTGGCTATATCCAGGATACAAAGACTAGAAATATAGAAAGTACATTTCTACCATCCTCAATCGGTGGTCCTCAGAATCAAAACATTCCTCCTACTGGAGGTAAACCGGACGCATGTCCTACGTGCAAGTCTAAGCTCCATCCGTTCGAGTTTCAAGGCAGACACCTTGAAGATGGTAGTGAGGTCTATAAATGTAAAAACTGTGGATACACAAACGATCCTTACAAGAGAAGAGTTACAAAAAACAAATCTAGAATTCGTCATAGAAGAAAATCTAATTTAGATTTAAACTTAATGAAAGTTTCATCTCCTGCAACAAATCCTGGTCAGACAGGATATAACAATACAGCAAACCAACCTTCAGGTAGGTTGGATTTGTCGCAAGATGAAAGAGTAATTCCTTGGGATAGGATTAAAGATAGTTTTGAAGAAGAGTATGATCAACAAAAGCAAAAGAATAGAAAAGATTTCAAAATAATAAGGGTTAGAGATAAGAATGGTAAGTTAAAACATATCAAAGTTATCAATAAAAAAGAACCCATTCAACCTTCGAATACATTTACAGAAAGAGGACGATTGAAAAAACAACCAAGGTATAATCCTCAAGAAAGTAAGAATAAACATAAGTCAGACGGTTCATGGCCACACAATAGAAACCCTGGAACGGAGGGATATTACCAACAATACTCTACTGACAATCAAGATGCGGATATGAGGTATCGTCAAAATAGTTGGCAAAATCATGTGGGAGATCAATTCAACCATATGTTAAGTATATCAAAACCGTGGTAAGGGGAATGAAATAAAATGTGGTACAAGATATCTGAAAATAAAAACTCACCTGTTTCTGAAGATCAAATAAATGAAATTCAAGAATATGTATTGGAAAATATAGATCTTAGATTCCATCAAAGGGTTTTAGAAGATATGGCAAATACAGATTATCTAAAAGATATAATAGACCCGACTACGGGAGAGTTGCTTCCTGATGCAGGAAGAAGATTATTGTCAAAAGTATTGACTAGGTTGCATTCTACTTTTGACGAATTTTTTGCAAAACCAAAAGGATATGGAGACGAGTTTATCTCACCATTAAAATAAAGGAGTATATGAAATGAGTCCATTACCAATTACAAAAGTTACAGATGCGCCATTTAGCGATGGAAATAAAGAGGATTTCAAAATAGGACAAGATATGTTTCAGAGCCTATTTCCCTTCTTAGAGCAACTGTACGGTTTACAGCCAGCAAATAAAGAGGAAAAGACTGCTTTGAAAAACGTATGGGTCACTTCAAAGACCATCGGTAAAAATCAAATAGAAATAACCTCTAATGTCAACCAAGACGAATTGAGTAGGCTTACATCCAAAGGCTTCCTTGAAGGAAGAGGGAAGGTATTTACCTTGACTCAAAAAGGAAGTAAACTTTTGAAGGACTCTATTTTAAATGATGAAGAATGTTCCTTTAGAAAAGAAGCTTCCAAAAAACTTATAGCAAAAAATAGTTATGATTTTGGAGATAGAGTTTTAGTCAAAGTTCATAATAAAGATGTTTTCGGAACCAAATACTTGGCTGTAGATAAGAATAAATTAGCTCAAAAAGATATTAGACCAATCAAGATAGAGAACTATGATTTGACAACTAGAAACGAAGATGGTTCATTTAAGAAATTGGATGATTACAGTGATGAAGAGTTGATCGAAATACTTCATCTATCTAAAAGAGTCTTGGACAATTCTCATTCTTTGAGATTTGCTAGTGATACATTATCTTCAATTCCTGTACATAAAATAAGTGCTTTTGCAGAAAAAATTCTTCATGAGTTAAATACTAGAAAATGAAAGTTGAAATATTAGTTTATGCTGATACAGATATTGTTAGAGAAGTTGGATTGATGTGGAGAAAACCACTCAAAATGACAGAATGTGCATTCTTTGACTTTGAAAAAGTAGGTAGTTATTCTTTTTGGAATAAGAACGTACCTTTTCCAATCAGCTTAATCTTTTGTGACAGTGAATTTAATGTTAAAAAGGTAGGATATCTTAACGAAAATCAATTAAATCCAGTATCAAGTGGACATGGTATTCGATATGTAATAGAAGCACATAAAGATTTGCCAAGTAAGATCGATTTAAAAGAAGGTAAGAAGATAGAAATAAAGGATGGAGAGGTCGTATTTTCATGACAGGAATACCTAAAGAAATACAACAGGATTTAGAAAAGATAAATGTAGTCTGTAAAGATTTACAGATGAAACTTTATGTTGTAGGTGGTCTCCCTCGTGATATGGTGGCTGGCTATCCTGTTGATGATGATACAGATTTGGATGTTACCGAACAAAACGGTAATGCTTTTGATTTGGCTTTTTTTGTTGCTGCCAAATATGGATTACCTGAACCTCAGATCTATGAATCTTCTGGAACCGCTTTGGTAGTTATGCCAAGTGGACGTGAAGTTGAATTCCATAATGCATTTTACAACGTACCTCACATTATAGATGAGTTGTATAAATTAGGAGTAAAACCAACTCCTATGAATAAAGATGTATATTCTCGTGACTTTACAATAAATACATTATTGCTTGATTCTGAGACAAAAGAAATTCTTGATATCACTGGGCTTGCTCAAGATGATATTAAAAACAAGATATTAAGAACTCCTTTAGATCCAATGAAAACAACATCTATAGATCCTAAAAGAGTTTTACGTGGCATTCGTTTTAAGTGTCAATTCGATCTACAATCCACAGATGAGTATGAAGCAGCCGTTCAAAAGTATATACCTATGATTTTAGATTTTATGCAAAAACATCCTAATAGCAATATGATAAAGAAAACTGTTCAGAAGGCTTTTCAGTTTAATGCAGAGTTAGCCTATCAAGAGTTTTCTAAATTAGGATTGTTACCTTACATTCCCAAAGAAACTGAAATAGAAAAATTTATCAAAAATCATTATCTTGGATTGAACATAACTAAAGATGCCTCTGTAAAAACCGCCCAAACAAAAATGATTCAGAGACTATTGAATGAGCGTGAGAACCATAAGGCTTATCTAAGAAGAAAAAAAAGAGAGAATCAACAACAGAGAGCTAAAAGATGGGAAATTTTAGATAAAGCAAAGACTGGATATTATTTAGATAACCCAGAAGAAAGATGGGTTAATAGAAGAAATAAAAAACTTAGGAGGGCACCTGGCTATGAGTTCGTCAAACACCCAAGGTAAAGGCATCATGATGTCATCTAATTTCGGATCAATAAGTTCCGTAAATCCTTTTGAAAAAAAGGCTCAAGAGATTGACTCTATTGATGAATCAGATTTAGAGAGAAATGTTCAAAATGCTCTTGCTGAATTTGCAAATACAAAAGGTATAGATCCACAGATTGTAACAGAATCATATGAGATGTTAAGCAATATGCTAAGTAGCGGCTTATTTAGTCAGATGACTCAATCTCATATGTCTACAGCCTCTATGCTAATGGAGGAAGGATTGATTTCATGAATCAATACGAAGAAATCTCTCAACCAGTTTTAGATCAAAATGGATATCCTAATGTAGTTTTATTAAGATATCTTTTGCAAAAATATGTCGATTCAGATTCTCCTTGGACAGTTGATCCAAACGGAGAACCTTTGACTGGAGAGAGACTTTTGGCTATATGGGAAGACAATAAAGATGATTTAATGAAAGATATCTATCTCAAAACTAGCTCAACTGACTTTAATTTAAAATTGTCAGAACATAATTCATATTCCACTTTTGTTCCATCGGATGATTTAGATGAAGAAGATTGGGATATTCTTTTATTGCTTATGACACAAAAAGAAGAGATTGATTGGGATGAAGTTTTAGAGCATTTAGGAAATGATCCTGAAGACATTGAATTTATCGAAATGGTTAGAGAGAATCCAGAATACTTTAAAGAACTAGTTCGAGAAGTTTTTGATGATGAAATGACAAATGAAATAGCGGCATTTTCTAGCGGAATGATTAGAACTTCACAAGAGCAAGTTGTGGACGTTGAAAGATTGAAACAAGAGATTCAAGGCGGGGAAGATTTAAATAGTACTCAGTATGGACCTATTGATGAAAGTGCTTATCTTCAAAATCACTTACCTTCAGACATAGTAAGTGAAGCAATTGCCGATGCAAATCAAGTAGTTAAGGTTGACGATAAAGAAATACTTACAATGGAAGGTGGACCTCTTGGTGTCGCTGAAACAGATTTAACTAGAAAAATAATAAAAAGAAGAATGTTGGATCAAATAGAAAATAGTAAAAATCCAGACGGAACAATATCTCAACAAATAGCAGAAGAAATAAAGAATAGCATTTGGGAAGTTGATAAAGGGAAAAACTTAGTTGCCTTTAGAGTTAACCCTGAAAGAATAATGCAAGAAGTTCAATCTTTAATTTCAGAAGTTCGTGAAAACATAAATAATGGAGCAGACGTTCCTGAGAATGTAAGTGAAAGTCAAATTGAAAAATTAACTTTAACTCTTGCCGTCGCATCAGTGATTGCACATGAAGGTCAACATGCACTTAATATGACAGTAGAGCAAGGAGACCCTTCTGGAGAAGGTGATGCAGAAACTGCTGAAGCTAAATTCTTAGATATGATGTTGGAAGGTAATGATAAATACGCTCCATTGAGAGGTTTGATTACGAGAGAAGGAAAAGAATCCTCAGAAGGCTCACAGATATCACAATCAATAGAGACAGCGTCCTCAAGAAAGTGGGGATATAAAATATGAAATATTATATGGATTTAGAATTTATAGAAAGCGGTCCTGAGAATCCTATACATTTTGTATCTATCGGAATCATTTCAGAAGAAGGCGATCAATACTATGCTGTTTCTAATGAATATGATGAATCTTTAGCAGATGACTGGGTTAAAGAAAATGTGTTAAGTAAATTAGACATAGAAGAATCTAAAAGAAAAAGTAATGGTCAAATAGCACAAGAAATTGTTAAGTTTATTGGAGATGATCCCAAACCTATTTTTGTTACTTATTATGGCGCTTATGACCATGTGGTCTTTTGCCAACTTTTTGGAAGGATGGTTGATCTTCCAGATAACTTCCCAATGTTCACCTACGATATAAAACAAATGGCTTATGACTTGGGAGACCCTGAAATACCTCAACAGAAAAGCGGCGAACATAATGCCTTGGAAGATGCTAAGTGGAACATGAAGGCTCACCAATTTTTGATAAAGAAAAAGTTTCAAGGGAAAAGAATTTTCAATCTAAAAGAATTTAAAAAACTTATGGACAAGAGATAATGTCAAGTGTAAATATCGTAAACATTAACAGAAGAACAATGAACAGGGAAATCAAAAATGATTAAATATGTAGATGGTAAACTTTATGTTCCTGGAACTATTAAGATTGAAGGCGGTTTTCCTTCTTCTGGATATGTTTTGACATCAGATGCTGATGGTAATGGCACTTGGGTAGATCCAACAAATGCTTCAATATTAGATTCGCTTGACGATGTAACGATTACCGGAGCAACAACTGGACAGTCTTTAGTTTATAATGGTAGTGCATGGGTAAATGATACTGTTGCTGCTGGATCTTCGACTCTAGATGCCCTGACCGACACTACCATTACCGATATTGCCACAGGTGAAATATTAAAATGGACTGGCGCTGCTTGGGAAAATAATACATTGGCAGAAGCGGGAATTGCTGACGCTACCCATACTCATGCTACTACAGATATCACTTCAGGTACATTTGCTGATGCTAGAATAGCACAATCAAATGTTACTCAACATCAAGCAGCATTAATTATTACTGAATCTCAAATTAGTGATCTTGGAAGTTATTTACCACTTACTGGTGGATCTCTTTCTGGAGATTTAACTATATCGAAAGACGATCCAACAATAACTCTAACTGACGCCTCCCCTTCTGCTGGGATTATTACACTTTCTAATATAGGAAATCAATTTGTAGTCAAAAGAAATTCAATAGATGCATTGACTATGGATGTAACTTCAGCAGTATTTTCAGGAATAGTGACTGCTACGAAATTCGATTTAAGTTCTGTTGGTTACATATCAGTAGATTCCACCAATGTTCTTTATTTACAAGTAGGTTTAGGATCTTTCACTGGAGAATTTTATGCAAGCACTGCACTTAGAACTGATGGTTATCTTCAAGTTTTAGGAAACTCCACTTTAGGAAATGCCAATACTGATACTGCTACAATACGTGGAGAAGTAACTTTAACTGATTCATCTGCAAGTTATCCTTTGAACTTTGGTGCCGATGTTGAACTTTATAGAAGTGCAGCCAATACACTTTATACTCCTGACAACTTTACTTCTAATTTGAGAATAAAAGGAAATGAAATTGAGGCTGGTGATTATACGTCCAGCGGAGAAGGTGTTCTTCTGGGTTATAACGTTACTGATGGGTGTTATGTTTATGGCGGTGCAAATAATGTAATGACCATAAAAAGTCTAACTACCTATATTGGTTATGGAGGCAATAATACGGCAAATTACAATCATGAATTTACAGGAACGGTAAATTTTAAAAGTTCAGTCTTGATGAGCACTACATTAACAGTGCAATCTTCTGCCACGTTTTCATCAACTTCCTTTTTCTCTGAATATTTATATCACTTAGGAGATACAGATACTTATTTTAGATTTCAAACAAATAGAATAGATATGTATACTGGAAATAATCAGATGATGTATGCGAGTGCAAATACATTGTATTTGAATCCTGCAAATGGAAATACATACTTTGGCTCCTCATCTTCAGATTTTGACTTTGTTAGCTATTTTGGCAATTGGGCTTTTGGAAATACATCCGCTACACCTACTCTTAGTTACAAACTTACATTAACAGGAGACATGGCAATAATAAACAACACTTCAGCCGACTATTGTTTAACTTTAGATCAAAATGATTTAGACTTTGCCTTTACGAGGTTTGATGGGTATACATCAGCAACCGATGGTACTGTTGGTGGAACTTGGAATGTTTCTACATTCCAGGGAAGTAATTCAGTCGTAGTTGGTCCCTTTGGCGACAATAGTGGCGGTGGATGGGCATTTTATAGAATGTTGAAAATAAATATAAATGGAGTAAATTGTTATCTTTGTGCTTATTCTTTCAAACGTGTTGGAAGGTGAAATACTTAAGAACCAGAAAGATTCAAGTTTAGACAAAGAAGATAGATTGTCAGTGAACCGATCTCCTCTAGGTCAGTATTTGATTAGAGAAGAGAAGGATGAAATTACAGTTCTTAGATATGTATATTTAGAAATAGAAAGAATAAATGGTGATAAAGTCAGAATTGAACCAATAGCAAAAAGATTAAGACAATCAGATGCGTCGTATATAAAGATCTACAAAGGCCAAGAAATTCTTGTGGAGTTCGATATTTCACAAATGCCTGAAGATTACTCTTCTGTTGAAATTATAGCAAAGGGTTATTATGAACAAGTTCTTGTTCCTAATAGGAATGAAGTTAAACCAGAATCTTACGAAAGAATAAATATTGATTGAGGTCAAAAAAATGAATATAGAACGTTATTATGGACAACCCGTTTTCGAAGGCAATCTCACTGAACTTTCAGATAGAGTTACTTATGCGATTTCTCTTGGAGTTTTGGCACAACATAAGCTCTCTCTAATTGAAAGATCTTTTTTGGTTAATGACTTTAATAGTCGAATGGCACAATATCAAGAAGATTTTAGTAATTACGAAATCGATCTTGCGATTTATAATGCAGAATTAGATATTTATGTCAACGAATTAAGTATTTGGATTGACGCCGATGTAGAGACTAGAGGAGAGCAACCAACTCCACCAATTAGACCTATCGAACCAGAATCTCCAACACCTTTCTTCGCAAAAGATTCAATGGATAAAATAGAATTAGTCAGTAAGGGATCAGAATATTGGAAAAAGGCGATTATATTAATCAAGAATCTTTCTTTCGATCCATATATTACCGATGCAATTAAAATGGCTATGGTGACTGTTTTAACTTCTCAGGTAAACAATTTAACAAACATTCGAAGTCAGCAAGATTCTGTAATTGATTTGATAAATGCCTTAAAAGTAGGTTCTTGGTCTGATGTTGGGGCCGATGATGAAATTGCAGGTGGACCCCCTAGCCCTTTTGTTAGAGCTTTGTTGCTTCAAACAATGAGTATTTTCACTACAGAATTTATAAAGATTTCACTAAATCTAGTATCAGATTCTTTGACAGAGGGAACTTTAGCTCCATATTCTTCTTATTTTGAATTGGACACTAACATCACTTTAACTCCAGAAGAATCTCAAATGTTGGAATATGCAAAAACTCAATTACCTGTTTTGGTTAAAATAGTTTTAGCTCAAACCTTTAGTCTTCAATCATATGGAATTAATTTCGGTTATGGTTACGGCTATAGTACAACATACGGATATGGATATGATTATAATTTTGAATTTGCTTTGGGTCTTAATTATTTCGAAGTATTGATGTAAAAGGCCAACAATAGAAAGTCGTATCGAATTAAAAAAATTAGACTGGAGAAAAAAAATGATTGAAATTACTTTAGGTGAAATCGCCATAATTAAAGAATCGGTAGTTAGACTGGTTGAACAGCCCTTTCCTATTGCTATTAGTTTTAGATTGAAAAAAAATCTAGAGCCTTTGATGGATGAAATTAAAAGATTTGAAGAGGCTAGATTTTCTCTTTTTCAGAAGTATGGTGAGGCTGATGAGAAAAACCCCCAGACACTAAAGGTTAATGAAGAAAACATAGAAATATTCAATGAAGAATTCAAATCTTTAGTTGAAGAAAAAGTAGAAATTAACATTACAAAAATACCTATTAAGATTTCCGATTTAGGTAACGAAGTCAAGTTGTCTACAACAGATCTTGCCAAACTAGAAAGAATTGTAGATTTCCAATAAAACTAAATGCTCAATTGATACAGGAATCCCTTTCAGATTTACAGAATAAATATCTGAAGGGGATTTTTTATTTGGAGTACACAAATGCCTGAGCAGAAAATTAATATAGAAAAAGTAGAATCAGGTGGTGTTTTTAATATTTACAACTCTTCTGACTCTAATGTAGGTAAGAAGGAAGCATCAATCTATCTTAATGCGGTGGATAAATACTCATCACCGCTTTTAGCCAACTTGAATACAAGTAGATGGGGAGATAGTCTCTATAGAGTTTCTTTTGTACTTAAAAACGATTTGCTTGGACAAGTTCTCCAAAGAAACTATATCACTGTAAAAAGTGAAAAAGATGCTGAAGATCTACTTAGTAAAATATCCTCCAAATTAGAAGATTTCAAAAAAGAGGCTGAGTTGAATAGAAAACATTCAACAACACTTATCTCTGAGATATGGAAATATATGGAAGATTTAGAAAAGAAATCCAGCATTGTAGAACAACCCGAATCGAAAGATTTACAATACCGATACCAGATAGACTTCAGTCAAAGTCAAGGTGCAAAGCCTTCTGGCATGACCTTTTATGATCCTGAGCATTTTCCAGGGCATTACGGTATTGTAAGAAAAGCTTCTAAAAATAAAAAGGGTAGTGTTGATTCTCTTTCTAGCTTAAACTCCTATAATAAAAGTAAAATAAGAGAATTTCAAAACTTAAAAATACTTGCATCCTCTATGCTTGATTTAATTGGATCGAAATCTTTAGATTTAGATCTTTTAAGAAACAATGTTCATTCATTGTTGCCGAGGTTTGATGATGACTATGAAGTATCACAATTAAAGCGAATGATTTGCGCTCAAATCTCTCCTTTGATTAGAGGTAGGTTCATTAAGTCTTCTAATTTAATCAAGTCTTTTGAAGACATGGAATACTTGGGAACTTTTGGAGCAGCCTTCCATAGTGAAAAGAAAATATCAATAGATGATTATGACACAATCATATTTGATGCAGATTTTACAATATGGGAAGGAGATAAAGCATATGAGATGGACATACCCTTTACCGTAGAAGGTAATCGTGCTTTCGATGCTAAGGGTACAGAGATTGTATTGAGAAAAGATATAAAATATATAATTCGTTCGCTTTCAGAACAAGATAAGAATTTGGGGGTTGTTTCTAGATCTGAAAAGGAAGGTGTAGAGATGCAGGATCAACCTGTTGTTCACTTACTCCGTTCTTTTGGTCTTTTACAGTATTTTAATAAAATGGTAGTTGTAGCCAAAGACCTTCCAAAGAGTATGTTTATGCCACAGAATGAAAGAGTTCTATTGGTTGATGATAAAGAGAGTAATCTTGTAGAAGTCCTTCAACATGCAGATGTTGATGTTACAACTCCAGATAAAATAAAAATAAAATATAATGACGACGAAGAAGAAGAGGTTGAAGAAAAAGACTTCGATTCATACATTAATCATTTAGCATTTACTGGAAGACATGAAGATATTGATTTCATTGAAAGACAAGGGAGTATTTATGAGTTCGTAAAAGAGTCTGATTTAAATTATAGGATAGTAAAGTCTAATAAATTTGAAAGAGAAAATATTATTGGAGATTGTGTCAACTCTTTTGATGAGGATGGATATTGTATAAATGATTCCTTACCTTATGGCGATGTTACTGACTTCGCACAAGATGAGGAAAATGACTTTGAAAGACTAAAAAAAAATGGAATAGATATATTCTATGATGACGAAGAAGATATTCATTATTTCTACTTCAAGAAAGAAAGCAATAGTAATGATTGGTATAAGATTTTTTCGAAAGAACACACATCATATAAAACTGCAAAAAGACCTAGAATTAAGTCGAAAGAAATCCCAGAAAAACCAAAGGGTAAGGGTGAATACGAACTCGATCACAAAAAACCTCGCTGGAAAGGAGGGACTGATACAAAAGATAATCTTGAGTGGATTCCTAAAAAAAAGCATAAGAAAAAAACTCAAGAAGAAGGCTCTTACGAGTATGGGGGTAAGGATCGTCATCAATCCCTAAAAAAAGAAAAGGGTAAAGACGGATATTCTGAGTATCAAAGTAACACAGGAAAGGCCAAAGTAGAGAAAGAAAGAAAGGAAATTGGGGAAAAAGCCTTTAGTCGTCTTCAAAGTGAAAGAGCTAAAAAAAGATGGAAAAATAAAAAGGCAAATCATGATGGGATGTTTAGATATTCAGTAGTATATAGAACTGACGAAAAAATTACTCCTGGTGAACTTGACTTTGTGATGTCAGTAAATATCTTTCAGTTACCAGACAATCTCTTTGACCAATTTCTAAAAATAGGAAGTTCTTTAATTTGGTGCTTAGACGATGCATTCCTAGATAAATGGTTAGTAGACAACCATCAAGGATTGCACGAAGAGTGTTCTCAAGAAGTAGAGAACGAAGAAGAAATCCAAAGTTGTAAGATCGATAGAGTAAAAACATTCAGAATAAATAACCTTGACGAAATAAGTGATGTCCAGTCCGTAATAACTGACGTTAAGAATTCTTTATTTCCAAAACTAAATAATTTAATTGATGAGATAAACTCATCAGACTCTCCAGACCAGTCTTTTTTAATGAATAGAACATTTGAGATCTTCCAAGAGATTCTGAATGAAAAAGGAATGGGAGATTGGGGTTATGAGTTGAAAGTTGGCCAGACTTTAAATGAGTTCTCCAGTCAATCAGGGAAATGAGTCGTATCTATTAAAGAAAGGTAATACCAAATGGCCTACATTGTTCACATTATAGAAGAAGTTTCAAATCATTTTTACAACGAAGATGAATTCATCGTTGAAGACTTCGTTCCACCCAATGAAAGCTCATCCTATGAGGTTTTGAGAGGCGATGGATTTTTTTATTCAAAAGAAAGCGATCTTGGGAAAGTAATCACCAAGGTTGCCAATAAGATTCAAACAGAAAATGAAAAAGGCATTCTAACCCCTTTGTCAAAAATAATAGAAGAAAATTACAACAGGGAAGAAGTGAGAGAAATTGGCCTTAATGCTTTCAATCCTGAACCACCTACTTTAAACTGCTTTGACGATACAAGTTCCAGTTTGACAAAAGTGGGATTCTCTATCGTGAGAAAAGGATTAGAAAGGGATTGGGTAGAGTATCACGTTCTTTACTTCTATGCAATCAAAATGACGAATATGGTGGATGTTGATTCATGAAGATTTACACAGACATAGATTATGTAATGCATGATTATGAGATTTCTTTTTTAAGAGCATTGAAGAGTATTCATAATCGTGAATTCAAACAAATAGATATGTTACAAGATAAAGTAGTCACAGATTCACATCTCTCTCTGTATGAGAAAGAGTATGGGCTGACGACCGATCAGATATGGGAAGCAGTATATTTGGCTAATACATACAAAGAATGGCACCCCTGTTCATTTTCTGGCCATTTGGTTGAATTCCTGAAAGGAATGGTAGAGAATGGTCATGAGGTTCTAGCCATAACTGCAAGAGAATCAAGACGTGGCGCTGAAGCAATCACAAAAAGTGCTTTTAGATATAGCATTCCAGTGATAACAGCAAATACAGAGAATAAAAAATACGCAATCGAAGACAATTCTATATTTTTTGATGACAGTTCTATTGCCGTAAATGAAGTTCTCCGAGAAAAAAACGATGTAGTTTGTATTGTCCCAAGTTGGCCTTGGAACCTTGAAAGCCTAGTAGATCATGACCTATGTTATAGGGCAAGTCATGAAGACTTAAGAAACATTGAAAAAATCATAGAAAGATTAGGTAAAGAAAAATGGCAGATTCACCTTTTGAAAGACTTAGAGAAATCAAAGAAAAACCAGAAGAAAACCGCTCTAGTGATTCAATAACAAATTATCTTGAAAAACAAGCATATGTCAGAAAGATAGAAAAGGGTAATTCTATTTTTTATAGAATTACTCCTAGAGGCAAGGAAGTCCTTCACTTAGAGGACTCGCTAGAAGATGCTTCACAAGATTGAAGAATTTCAACAACAACTTGAAAATAAGGACTACTCTCTACTAGAGAGTACATGGGATTCTTTTGGAACAGAAGAAATTTTTGTTGTCAAAAAAGAAATCCTTAGTAGATTGTCTCATTCTAAGATTAATCGGGTCTATAAAGAAATATCAATGTTCAATGAATATCTTGCCAACGACATATTTAAAGGCGTTTTTGAATATGATCAAGCAAGAAGTGGAATTGATACATTTTTGAGTGACTTCATGAACTTCTCTAAAAGTAAAGAAAGAGATGATTTCTCAGATGAAGGAAAATCATCGGAGGATTCTGATAACTTTAATGAGAATACAAGTAATATCAATGAGGACGCAATTATCCTCATAAGAGAAATTGTATCTCATTTAAACGAACTCATTGATTTTAATTTGTCTTTACGTTTAGAGCGACTTCAAAAAACGGTCAGAGGACGGCTTGATTATTTGGAAAAATTCAAAAAAGAATTAGAGCAAAGAAATGATCTGGATAAAGATACCATTGATTTTCTAATCAAAGAAGAATGGAAAAATATCAACCGCCTCCTTTGAGTAGGAGGAATACAATGAGTAACGACAAAAGTCTTGCTCTATCAGCGTCATCTTATGATTTATTTTCTTTTCATGTTAGTCACCACAAGGAGTTGGATTACGAATCTTTCAAAAAAGAGTTTGAAAAAAATAAAGAAGATAAGTTCTTTCTTAGAGATCTGATAGAGACTTATACAAAAGAGAATTTTAAATCATTGCCATGTATAGTGATACATGACGCCTTTGACTTAATTTCCTCCTGTAAGAAAAAAGAACAAGAATTTTATATCATGAAAGAGTATGATGTAAAACTTTCACATCTATATAATAAAAATAGAAAAAATCTAAATGTCTTAGTTATTCCTTTTTTTGAAGAGGAAATAGCAGTCTCCTTTGCAAATACAATGTTCAGATCTACTTGTCTTGACGTTGAGCTATGGCAAGATGGTTTTCTATTGGGTGATTAAAATGGAGAATCTAATAATAAAAAACTACATGTGGATTCTAACAAAAGATGCCTGTAGTTATATATGGTACAATCTAGAGAGAATAGCGGCTGGCAAAAGAGAGATTAAAGATTTTGCTTTTGAATGCAAGGGGAAAAATTATCACAAATCTTCAAAAAGAAATAAAATAACAGTAAGAATATTTTTTCAAAATACAAAAGATTGTTTTGGGGAAACTGAATTCTCAGGAAGCAAAAATATATATATCAATCTCTTTTTACCTGCCATATTTGGATCAACTGGTCTAAATAAGGTTTTGAATAAAAAAAATGTAAAAAAAATAATTTCAGAAAGAAGTGAAGAAAACATCCTTTCTTTGATTAGAACATTTTCTCATGAACTCGTACATGGATATGATGATCTTTTTCTCAACAAAAAAGAAATAAATATATATGACCGCACTTGTTCGGAACTTAGGGGCAAGGAATATTACAGTTACTACTACAACCATCCCATTGAAAAAAAAGCCCACCTTGGGGAATTAGAAGTTTATTTGAGATTTAAAAGAAACAATGCAGTATCATACAAAGATTTAAAGAGTCGGTTGAATAAAATGAAATCCAACCCACTTAAATGCAACCTATCTCTTTATGAAGAATTTATATCAAAATACCAAAAAGATCAATGGCTTGAATATTTAAAGTATGGAGAGAAAGTTTTAGACATTTTATTTTCTGATGACAAATACATCAAAATTTAATATCCTAGAAATTCTCTCCAATCATCACGATCAAAATCCTGAAGGATCTCATGTAAATGGGGCTTACGTGGCTTCCTTATCAATTTCATTCCCGCTTCTTCAGGCGTTCTATTACCTTTTGTATTGTTAGACTTTCTACTTGATACAACAAGGTTTTCCCAAGTGTTCATTCCGCCACGAGATCTCGGAATGACGTGATCGATTTCAACCTCAGACCTTTTTAGTTTCTTACCAGTGTATTGACACACACAACCATCTCTCCTTATTATTGATTCACGTGATAATTTTATATCACGATAAGGAGCCTTTACCATATATTTCATTACGGCAACAGAAGGGTATTTCATCTTAATTCTAGGATGAAGAACCCATTCTTTGTCAGTAAATTTCACGACTTCAATTTTATTGACTGACCAAAGTCTTAAAAATGTTTTTAGACTTATTATGTTTAGAAACTGAAAATTTCTATTTAGTAACAAGATTGAATTTTGTCTAATATTCATTGAGTTATTCATAGTCTTTCATTTCTCACCTTGCTATTTTACAATACGATTAGAATCGTATCTAGGTGATAATGGCCAAAAGCCATAATCTATCTTTATTACGGTGTGTTTATGAAAAGAAAGAAATTGCCTAAAGCAGTGAAAGATCAAGTTTGGTTTCGACAAAAAGGAAGATGCGCTTGTTGTATTGAACGAGGAAAAGAATATCACCACTTTGTCGCAGTTTCTCTTGGCGGAAACGACTCCTGTTCTAATATAGTTTTTTTGTGTAAAAAACATCATAAACTTGTTCACCTAGATGACTTAGATACCATCCTTACAATTCTCGAATATATTTATTATCTGAGGAATGGATTTCTACCCGATACAAATGAATTGCTAGAAAGTGCCAATGAAATCGCTTCTAGTTACATCAATAAAGAAGAATCTCCCACTTGAAGGCGGGGGATTTTCATGAGTCAACTCTTTTTCTTATATGAAGTTATTTGAAAAGGTGCCCGAAATCCATTAGTTTGTAATTCATTAGATATTCTTGCCATTACAGTTTTATATTCTATATCTTTTTTTCCTTCAAGTCCAGATAAAACCTTCTTTGCCAAACTTAAAGCATATGCTTCTTGAAGTGCGAATTTAGAATCGGCAGCATCTTGATACTGACCTTCACTTTCATTCTCTCTCTCTTTTATTTTATTTATTTCTTCCGAAAAAGTATTGATTACTTTCATATAAAAACCATCAAACCATCTACTGGCCGTATCTTTTGGCATAAAGTTATTTAAGACATATTCGAAATGATTAAAAAGTTCTACGATAGGTGCTGGCAATCCTACTTGAGCATTTATTATTTTGGTAGGAGAATCACCGTCTGATTTTTCCGGCTGATTAGGTATCGGTTGAGATTTGTCTTTCATGTTCTCCAAGAAACCAAAAAATATTTCTTGCATTTCTTCTATTACAGATTTAGTTGAAGGCAATCCGTAAAGAGAACTTATTGCATTTTGAAAAAAACTTTGCATTCCTATCCTAACATCTTCTATAAACTGAAGGTCACTTATAACGCTCATTCTAGAATTATCTTTTCTTCTATTTGGGTTGTAGTTATGCAATTCAACCTTTGAGGGTGTAGTTTCTGGATCTGAAGTGGAACCAACACCAGAAGGACTTCTGTCGAAAGAAGGACTCATATAGTTAGGCTTTTTATCTCTGGGTAAAAAAACGGTGGAATTAGTTCCAGTGTTGTTTTGACTTAATCTTTTCATTAATTTTCCTCTAATATAAAAAAGAATTACACTTATAAATACTACATCGAATACAAAAATACCTTGATGAAATTGAAAGTCAAATAAAGTCTTTTAAGAGACTTGTGGTAAATAACGACACAATGTATTAGTCGTTAATTTAAAACCTCTGAGATCCTTTCTATTTGATTTCTTGAGGCATTTCTATTGTATTCTGTTGAAGATTATCGTAAACTGGTCCTGAGAGTTAGGTATGGCAGGAAGTCCAGAGGAACCAATGTCTATGAGTGAAAATTCATAAAGATTTCCATCTTCTTCATAATCTACGCCTCTTGAAATTGGAAGTCCATTTAAATAGATAATAGTAGAGTTAGATTTGAATCTTATAGACGAAATTCCAGATATGTCCCTTACTGAATATGTCGTCCCTCCATCACCAACGAAACTATAATTTGTATATCCAAGATCATTTCCCGTAGGTAAATCGTCTAAGTCTTTTAGCGTTGCTAAATTTGTAGAACGTTCTCCAGAACCTCCAGAGACACTACTTAGTTCCGTTCCGTTTTCGTCAAATATCTTTAGATGACCAGACTTGACCAAACTATCTAAAGATCGAGAAGAGCATATTTTTTCTAAGCTAAATTTTGTATAGTTTTTTCCAGGAAGAGTGTTTCCCAATAAATCTCTGGAGTCTCCTCTATTTCTAAAGAAAACTCCTAAGTCCTCTATTAAGACATTACTTCTCTGTGAAACTACTATTCTTTTAAGCAATTGAGCCATTTCTTTTCTCCACCTTCAACTTATATTGTTTTCTAAAAAAAAATACGATGTTCCTTGCGAGAAAGCGACAACTCTAAAAGGAATTGTAATTTTATTTTGCGAAAGTAGAAGAAGAGTCATTTACATAGGGGGATATTTCCATGAGATGTTTATTTAATTTTTTCGCTTATTTTTTAGGTTTCTATTTAGGTAGTGTGAGAATAGAAGGTTCTTCTGAAGAACAACAGAGTAGTATAAAACTTCCATTTACTCCATCAAAGGTGTATGTGTCAGTTGATGTAGAAGGAACCTCTTGTGTTGATAATGATTTTTCTTTATCATATTCAATTTCTTACAAGAGAGTTACTCTTACAACAAAATCTTTGCTTCCAATCAAGGTTTCTTTCATTACATCTAGATGGTAAAGGATTTGAATAATGACAGACATTCTTTTTTATGGCTGGTATAATCAGGGAAATTATGGTGATGAATGGTTTAAACAAACCTTTCAAAAACTTTTCTATGGTCTTAGATTAGAATTTAGTTTCGATTTAAAAAAAGTAAGCGAACAAAAATACAAATACCTTATTGTTGGTGGAGGAAATATTCTTCACCGAGAATTGGCAGATGTATTAAAGCATGTAGATAGACCATTTGAATTCTGGTCTATCTCATTGTCACATGCTAATGAAAAAAAATTCTTAGCAAATTCAAAAAGAGTAATATTAAGAGATTCTGAAAGTTATGATATTGTAAAGGAAGAACATGATAATGTAATTCTTTTACCAGACATCAATTTTCTCAATCCACCTTATGTTTTGAATGGAAAAAGAAATCCAACCGATCTTATTTTCATTCCAAACTCCAATGTAGTCCCTAGAAATAATTCTAGTATATCTAAATTTCAAGAATATCAAAGATTTTGTGTAGAGACCTCAAGATTCTTAGATGAATACAAAAAACCTACAAGCTTTTACCCTTTACAAAGAACACGTCAACACAATGACTCTCATGTTTACCATAATATTAACAGTTATTCTTTAAATAGAAAATTCGATGAAGTTACTAATGAAGATGAAATAATCAATAGAATTGAAAACTCAAAATATTTGATTTCAATGAGATATCATGGAATGGTCTTAGGTATAATCTATAACATTCCAACGATATGTATAGGATTTCATTCAAAACTAAAAAGATTTTGCAAAGATTTTGAAATTCCATATATTGATTATTATGAATTTAGTAAAAATAAAATATTGACATCCTTAAATGAGGTCCAATATGAACGTTCTGAAAAGGTTAATCAGTTTCTCGAAAGAACAGGAGAATACAATGAACTTTCAAAACTCATCAGAAATGAAATCTCTTAAGGATTTCAAAGTTGCCTTGATTACAAATTGGGACCAGTCATGTGGAATTAGCACGTATTCTAAATTCCTAGTTGACTCTATGCTAAAGACAAATAAGAATATCAGGATTTTTTCAGAGTATAAAACAAAAAACGATTCAGAAACATCTAAAGAAAATTACAAAGACATAGAAGTAGTTTATTGCTGGAGAAGAAGAGAATCCATCAAAAATCTAAAGAAAGAGATTAAACAGTTTAATCCTGATGCCATATTAGTTCAACATGAATACGGTATATTTCCAACCGTTGTTCATTGGTATAACTTATTGACATTCATTCAAGACTATCCATATGTTGTTGCATTGCATTCAGTATATGAACATAAAGATAAGTTTCTTTGTGAAAGCCCTTTGAGAAATGTAATTGTGCATACAGAAGAAGCAAAAGAACTTTTGATAAAAAAGGGATATACAAATTCTATCGAAGTCATTCATCATGGTTGTCCAGAAATGAATTTAGATAAGAACTGGAATCTATATCAAACAGAACATACTGTCATTCAATATGGTTTTGGTTTTCCCTATAAGAATTTCGAATCAACAATAAGATCTATAAAAATACTGATTGAAAAGTATCCAGAAATATACCTTACATGTTTCTTTTCTGAGAATAAAAACAATATAAATATCCATGATGAATACTATAACAAACTAAAGAAAATAGTCGAAGAGTTGGAGATCGATGATAATGTAGGGATTGTAAGAGGTTTCATTAGTGACGAAGGTTTGGCAGAGTCTCTTAAGACAAATAAGGTTTGTGTTCTTCCTTACAAAACACATCCCGATCATGATGTTAGAGGATCTTCTGGAGCCTCTAAGATAGCAATGTCTTTTGGACTTCCCCTTGTTGTTGGAGAGTGTCACCTATTTGACGACTTAAAATCAATAGGAGTTCCTTCTTCTGATAATCCAGAGGGAATTGCTAAGATTATAGATAGGTATTTTTCTGATGAAAAATTTTACAATGAAGTAATTGAAAAACAGAAGAAATTCTGTAATGATAACAGTTGGGATAATATTAGTAAAAAGTATTTAGAATACTTAAAAAAAACAATTCAAGGTTGAGGTGAAATTTGATGTCGAAATTTAATTTAATGAAGTTTTCAGAATCTAAATCTGAATATCAGGGTAAAAAAGTTACACTAAACAAACCCACAAAGGGTGACGTTAAAAAATATAAAGTCTTCGTGAAAAACGATAAGGGAAATGTTGTCAAAGTTAACTTTGGCGATCCAAATATGGAAATAAGAAGAGACAACCCAGAAGCTAAGAAGAACTTTAGGGCACGTCATGGATGTGACAATCCTGGACCTAAATGGAAAGCAAAATACTGGTCTTGTAAGATGTGGTCGGATACGCCCGTTTCGGATATAGTGTGATGTCAAATTGGTCGTATTTTATCAAAAAGGCAATATCCCTTGAGGAGGCCATCGATCTGCTTGAGAATGAATCAGATATGCTTTGGACCCATAGTATTAAAGTATTCATCCAACCAAATATGAACTTCTCTGTGCCCCTTACCCATCTCTTCTATACAGTCTGCTATATGTTGATCAAGACTTGGCATTTTGTTTCTCCTCATTCTTTTTAATTATAATATTTAATTGCATTTCAATACGACTTAATAGGTGGTTTCTATTTCCCTGAATATCTAAAGATTCATCATATAGTTCTTGATTTAATTTTGGTAATGAGTCTTCCCAGCATTCATCTGTTTCCAACATTTTCGCTTCCCAAGCCTGATGTTTTAATAGAAAGTCTCTCGCTTCCACCAGACATTTCACTCCGAATGGAATTATATACTCTTTGTCGCCCATTTCTTCATATTGATTTTCTATTTTAGAATATGATTCATTTAATCTTTCGACAAGGTTTTTATTCTTATCATCTAAGTTTCTTTTAAACATTTCATATCCGCCAAGAGCCTCTTGTATTGCTCGCTTTCCCGCTCCTGTCTCTAATGCCAATTGAATTAACTCTTCGTTTTTTTTATCTGATTCTAAACTCATTTTTTTTCCTTTTCGTATTTTGAATAAAGATCTGTTAATCTTTCCTGTAAACTATAGTAATCTTTCATTATTCTTTGCATCTCTTTATGTTCTTCTTCAGTGACTTCAGCAATCGCACAAAAGGATGTAGTTTCGTTTTTCAATTCTCCAAGGGAATATGCAAAATCTTCCCACATTTCAATTCTTATTTTCATTTTCTTCCCTCTTCCCTACAACATGATGAACACTGGCAACGTCTTTTTCATATCTAGCCAAAGCACCTTGAGGTAGTTCTTGTATGGACATAAGTTTTTTACCAATCTCTTGGTAATTGAGCCTAGAAGCAGACATTGCATGTACTACATTGGCTGTAAATTTCTCTTCATCACTATATTTTTCATAATTAGGATGATGTCTATCTAAATATTCTTTCCTTTTAATCTCAAGTTCTTTCTTTAGTTCTTCGTCTTTTTTCCAAGCCTCATCACTCCACCAAGACTTTTCAAGTTCTATAAAACGATCTTTATATTTATTGTAAAGTTCTTCTCTTTCATAACCAGCCCTAGAATCCATAGAGTGATATTTTTCGGAAACCTCTGCAATCTTCCCTTCACAAATTACAACATAGTAACTGTTGAAACTTTTGAAATCATTTCTTTCGCCAAGCCCAACATAGATCCCATCAGCAAAATCTGCCATCATAGAACAATCAGGATGTATTTTGAATGGGACTTCATCTCCCACTTCATATTTATCACACCAATCTCCACCACACTTTATCTGAATCTCTTCTTTTGTTTCAGGGTGAATTACAACAGTATACATTCCCATTATTTTTTCCTTTCCTATTCAACTTCCATGAATTTAAAATCATCTAAATCTATTTTGGTATATGTAATTTCTTTTTTTACTTTTTCTTTCGAAGGCTTTAGTACGGGAGTCGTAGGTAGAAAGTCCACAAAATATTGTTGTTCAAATCTAAGCTCATCATATTCTGGATTTCTATAACTTCCATTCTCTAATAACTGAGAAAATACAGAACCAAGATGATCTCCATATCTTTCTTCATGGATGTAATCTACTTCTATTCTATATATGTTTTGACGCATCATAGGATCTTGGTGGAAATGAGCAGACAAGATTCTTACTATTTTTCCTTTCACTTCATTCTCTAAACTTCTCACCACATAATTGCGAATAAAATCAATTTTATCCATCTTTTTTTCGACATAATCAGAGACGGCAATTTCAAAAATTCCTCTATCTAATTCTATAGGATAAGTTGGCACAATCAAACCTCTTCTCTCAAACTAATTACTTTTATTATTTTTCCATCTTCATCATACTCAAACTTATCTTTATTGTAAGATAAATATCTCGGCAAGTCCTTTTCTTTTGTCGCCTCTAATCTTCGATTTAATTCTTCGTGAATTTCTTCAATAGTATATTCTTTCGTTTCATATAATTCTTCGTGAATTTCTTCAATAGTATATTCTTTCGTTTCATATAATTCTTTTCTGATTATATGCTTCATTTCGTCTCATCTATATTCGTTGATTTTCTTTATCTTGTCTTCATCAGAAAAATCTTTCCAGAAAACTTCAGCAAAATGGATTGGGCCAAGTTCTTCATAAATTATCCATCCTAACTTCAATCCTTCTTCTTTATCTGCTGGAAGCACAGTAATGTCCTGTCTTACTGGAATGGCGCCTACGTATTTATCTTCTTTTTTCATTTCAACACTCCAGTATAGAACTCAAACAAATATTTCTTTATGACTAGATGGTTTTTCTCTAAAATAGGAACAATGTCTTTTTTATAAGATTCTTTAGAATATGTCCTAACCACGTTACCCAACCTTAAGATTGTATGCGGTCTATCTAAAATTCTATCTATATCTTCTGAATAGCTTTTTTCATACTGATGTCCACTGTCATGGAATTTAGTAGAGTATACCCTTAGAGGAATTCCAGTGAATTCACAATACAAATCTATTCGATATTCTAAATAACTAGGAATCTTCTTTGTTAATTCCATAAGTTCTTTGTCTTGTTCACAGTTGACTTTTTTCGAAATGGGAAAGAGATCTTTAACTTTTTTTTCTAAGTCTTTGACTTTCGCATCCCTTTTCATTAGTTTTATTGTTTCTTCATGAGAATTTGCCTTATTTATATCTAGAAAAACTCTTCCGTCAGAAGTTTTATAAACTGTTTTTTTTATAACTTCCATTTATACATTTCCTTAATCTACAAAAGATATAGCAAAGGAGTCGTCGCCCCTTGGCGTTTCATAGGATTCTTGATCACTGCGTATTTTAAGAGGATGATGAAGTTTAAGGTATTCATTTAACTTTACTTCAACTTCTTTATATTCCCTTAATGCCTCTTCTGAATTTTCATACTTTAATTTATTGCCACAATTTGGACAGTAATATCTTGAAGTTAAATCTGAATATTTTTTATTCAACATCTTTTGAAGTGGGAAATCTTCCCTTAACTCTATCATTAGCAATGGGAGATGGGCTGGATACCACTCTTTCTTTTTTTCTTCTTTCGGACATTTCTTTAGATTTTATTTCTCTTTCTTTTAGAAAAACATCTAATACATTTTCATCAATCATTGTAGGTCAATTCCTTTTCTCTGAGCATAAAATCTACTACTTTCTTTTTTTTCTTCATCTTTTAGGCGCTTATCTTCTTCATCTTTAAAATATTTAGATAAGGCTTCTTTTCCCTCTGGGGTCTTCAAGGCCTCTTCTAATATCAAAGTTTGTTTTTCATGAATTAAATCTCTAATCTCTTTTCTTGCATTATCTGAATTATAAGGATCTCTGTCGCAGAAATAATTAACAAAAAGATCATAGGCTGGAAAATTTTCATTAGAACAATGTTTTGCAAATTCTAAATATTTTAATTCTTTTTTTATTTGATCTAATTTGTCCATTTATAATCCTTTTTATTTCTTGAAATAGCATGGAGAAGAACATGCAAAAAAACAATCAGTATCTACTTCATATCCATAATCATAGGATTTTCCTGGACCTGCAACTGGATTATCTTTTCGATTATAATTCCCTCCATGAACTTCTACGGGAAAAGAAATTCCATCGCCGCTCAACCAAAGAGTAAAAGTCTTTTTTGACAAACCTAAATTCGTATCGTTAAAGTTGTTTGAATACGAATCAAAAACAATACATAGAGTCAAACCACAAGTTTCTAACATTCTATCTGAAAACTGCCACTCTGGTAAAGTTCCAAGATGAACGACATCTAAAACTTCGAATTCATATTGTTTTCCTTCGTATTCAAATTTTGCCTTATTGATTTTTAATCTTTTCTCATTAGGCTCAATTGGTTTTTGAGTAAGATCTATATTCCAACAAACGCTTTTCTTTTTGTCCACTTTAAAGTACCTCTACAAAATTAAGATCTTCATGCCTAGTTCATTGGAATAAAAATATTTTTAGCATATTCTAAGTCTTCAAATTTAGAAGTCTTATAAAATACAACATTGCAAGAATGTCCATGAATATCATATTTACCTTTTATTTCATTTTCTTTTATTAATATAAAATATTTTTGACTTGTTTCTTGAATGTAAGAATTGGTAAATTCTAAAATTTCATTTTTATTGAAATCGTTAGGTATTACGACTAAAAATCTATGAGGATTGTTTACTCTACTTAGTTGACGATTTCCCCATTGTAATAAACTTAGCAGAAGAACATCCTTTGTTACCATGTGATGAAATCTCCTCTTTTACTCTTTTCACGGAGAGTGCGATCCCTATAACATTTACTGGCCTTTTCTATATCCCAATCATTCGCCTCTAACTCTCTATAGCAAATAATCATTGAAAGCCCCGTTCTGTTCCTCATTTCATACGTAAGTTTTATTTTTTCTTTTCTTTCCATTTTAATCTTCCTATTTTTTCAAATTGATACGAGACAACAAATGGCCATAAAAAACAAACTAGGAAATTGTATCATTTCCTAGACTTCGACGGAGGTAGTCATCATGAAAAAGCAAATAAATAGAGATATTCTTTACGACCTATACATCAAACAGAGGAAATCCAGTTACGAGATATCAGAAATCTTGAATTATACGTCAAGATACGTTAGATATAAATTGAAAGAATACGGATTAAGTAGGACTCAGAAAGAAGCGGCCAATCTAGAGCCGGAAGATCATTTTATTCAGCATCTCGCTGCGATGAAGTGGCAATTACCTACAAAACGAAGGGAGACCTATACTTATTGTAGATATTACAATACAAACTACTCTGAAGTTTCTGAAACAATACAGAGATTGTCGTCTTTTCAATTCTACAAGTTTAAAATGGAAGGTTCAGACAGACAAAAAGAAGTCTTGCTTGAGATGAATCAAATAGTCGTCGAACTCGCTAGAAACTATTTTTTATTTGGAGATAATTTTGTATCTTCAAATATGAATAAATATTTAAGTTCAGGAACATATTTATCTATTTCAAATCTTATTCCAGACAATGTTGAACAAAAGATGGAAAATGGAAGAAAAGAATATATCTATGGGACTGGAGATGTAATTTCTAATAAAAATACATTGAAAGAAGATAGGGTAATTCATATAAGTCGAGGTGAATATCTTACATCATATGGCTTTAGAGATATTTCATGGGGGACTTCTATTTTGAGACCTTATTTTCTTAATTATTCAATAAAAGAATCTGTACTTTCTGGACAGTCAGACTTTTTAGATCGTGAATTAGAAAATTTTCAAGAAAAAGTAAAGGGAAATGAAGAAATAGATTATATTAAAATTAATGAATATATATACGATCTATTCTCTCAAGAGACTTCTTTGTTGTCTAAAGATAGATACATTTCAGAAATACTATCTTTAAGATCTAGAATGATACGTGAGATTGAAAGATTTGTAAGAGATGGATCTATTGATTTTAGTTTTGAAATGACGGACAATGAAGTCATTAATTTTATTGACAGATATTACTAATAAAGAAAGGGGCGAGCCTTTCGGCCCGCCCCCATTGGGTTTGTGGTTGTCAACTACTGATTAGCTAGTTGCTGTGAGATTAATCTTTGCGATTGCGTAGTCGTTGATAACAACAATACCGATTTCTTCAAAGATAACCCATCCAAGTCTCAAGTTCTTAGGATCGTCAGCAGGAAGAACAGTAATGTCCTGTCTTACTGGAATAGCACCTACATACTCAGCCGGAGCTAGTAAGTAAACGGAACCTGGTGGTACTCTGTGTGAAACGTGAATGTCGGATGTCCAAAGGTGTCCGAAGAGACCAGACATAAGTACGTCACGTCTTGTTGCTTCGTCAAACACGTCACGTCCGAACAAACGGATGTCAGCATACTGCTGTGGGTGCATAACGATCTTAGCTACAGTTAAGTCGTGAGACTCAATTGTAGAGAAAGCATAGTTAAGAGAAGCGATGCTCAAGTCACCGGACTGAGTTACAGTCTGGTCAGAACGAACAGCAGCATTAATATCACCGAGAATTTCGGTATCTTCTTGCTTCTGAATAGCTTCTTTAGCTTTCATCTGCGCACGGTCAACGATATAAAATCTACGTGCTTTAATTTCACTCAAACGAATCTGAGGATTTGTTGCGATTTCAAATGTTGGAACCAACACTTCTTCGCCTTCAACGATACGGTCACGGACGCCACCACGTCTTGAAACAACATAAGCTGTAGACGCTACGTCCTTCTCGTATCTTGCCAACGCTCCCTGTGGAAGTTCATCCACCATTAGAAGCTTTCTACCGATTGCTTGATACTCAAGTGCTCGCTTGATAGGCTCCACCATAGCCTGGGCCAAAGCCACACGACCTTCTGGTGTTTCAAGAGCCTGTGCGATAAGCAACTCTTTTTCTGCATCATTAGCTGTATTCTTGATTAAACTCATTTTAGTGTCTCCCTATATAAGAATTTGCTATACACAAGCTATTAGACTAGAACTCTTGCTCTAACCCATGTTCTAGGAACGGATGGATCAGGGTAGTTCACGCTAGAACCTGGTTCGTATTCACCTGGAATACCGGATTCAATGCTGGATGCCTTAGAAACAACCTGAAGGACAGGAACACCTTCGCCGGAGCGAACGATTGCTGTACTTTCAGAGTTATGGAACTGACCAGATTCCTCATTTGATTGAGAAGAGTCAGCTACATAAAGATATCCACCAACTGTAATTGTTGCCGCACTGGAAATAGGTCCACGAATTGTAGACTCATTTAGTGGAGTTGTGATGTTACCATCATCAACGTCGAACCAGAATTCACCACCGCCATGATAAACAGTCATAAGACCGCTGGCAGAAGTATCATCACCCATGTCAGAGACACGATTGGTCCACTCATAGGCTTCAGAAGCACGCTTTCTGTCACCTGCGATTCCAACGACGTTTTGAGCTGTATTCGCAGCAGCGTTGTCGTCGGACTTACGAATAACTACGTTTCCAGCAGAATTTTCTACTAGACCCACAGCCATTCCCATCTCAACATTGCCAGTAAGTGTATCTACTGGGAACTGAGATGCTATTACACGAAAAATAGGAATTAACATAATTTTTTTCCTCCGAATTTAGCGAGAAACATTTTAATTTTCCTCATGGTACTTTCTCATTTTTTCTACATCTTTACCAAATTTGGTATGTGCCATCAGAACTTCTGATAGATTTGATTCATTTGACTTGCTTGCAAATTTATAATTGTCCTGTGGGACAACAAGGCTTTGCATTAAGCCTGCTCTGTTTGGTTCTGCTTTTAGTTCAGCAGCAGCTTCTTTGATCGCTTTCGAATTTTCTACTTCTTGTAATCTAATAATACCGATTTCTTCAATTGCTGTTTCGATTGCTTCTACACTCATTTTCTTTGCGATCTTGTTAACTTCTTCCAAGAAAACTTCCCCATCAAGGAACTTCTCTGGATTTCTGTCTCGCTTTGCCAAGACTAGCTTGACGGCTGCATTGCGACGGGCTTCACGAATACGTCCTTTGTCTAGTTCTTTACTTAACTTAGATAGGTTGCCTTGAAGTTCAGATACCTTTATACTAAGTTGGCTTTCCGCCTTACTTTCTTTTTTCTCGCCTTCTTCCTTTTTATCATCTTTGGAAGATTTCTCGGTTTTGTCTGCGCCTTTTTCTGTTTTATCTTCTTTGTCTTCTTTATCTTCTTTGTCTTCTTTATCTTCATCGTCCCCTTTTCCGAAGAAAGGAAAGCCTTTGCCTTCTTTATCTTCGTCTTTGCCACCCATTACAGATTCATAACCATACATATCTGACGAACTTTTAATTTGAACACCTTCTGTATTAGCTACTGCGTGGTTTCCTTCTTTACCTGCTGGAGTTGGCTTTTCTGAAGAGGAAAAATCTTGAACATATGAATCTGGGTTTCCACTTTTTTGAGTATGAGACTTCTCTTCATCAAAAGTAGTTCCCTTACTGCCCTTTAGACCCGAATTGCTCTTACTGCAAGGAACCTCATCAGTATGAACATTATCTTTTCCAGGTTCATAATTCTTATTTCTAATTTTTGTAGGATTATCAACATCCTTTCTGTCAGACTTTTCTGGCTTTGATTTAGACTCATTTCTTGGTGTGTCGAATTTTTCACTCTTTCCACCATGTTCCTGAGTTCTGTCGCAAGAATCAACAGGCTCACTTTGATTTACTGGAGCCGATTGAGCTATTCTCTTCTTGAAAACTTTTTGATTTGCATATCTTGCATATGCATAACCAGACTCACTGTCGAATCTCACACCCTCTAACTCAGCACCACTTTTTGATGCCGGAAACTGTGAAGATAAAAATGCTACGACTTCATTCTTTGTAGCCTTTTTTATTTCACCAGAATCGGAAGCTGTGATAAAGGTTCCATCTGAAAATAATTGTGTTTTATTCATTCCTATACTCCTCATTTGCCTTGAGCGACCTGATATTTACTGTAAATTAAAGCACGAATAATCATTATATTGTTCTATTCAAAGCTTTGAATTTTTTTTCCTTCTTTTTTTTTACTTTTTTTTCATAAGAAAGAGAGTGGAAAAATTAATTCCCACTCTCTCCGGTTAAATTATTCTGAATATTTAAATGTTCTTCCAGAATCTAGGTCACGAACAACATAGAATGAACCAAAGTTAATTGCTTCTAATCTATTAGCATTTAAGTCATTTGCTTTTGCTATCTTAATACAAACTTCTTTAGATGCTGTGGCGTGATTTTCTGCATTACCTGCTGGAGTTGGCTTGATCTGATTCTGCTTTTGATATTCCTGAACATATGTATCAGGACTTCCAGAAGTTCTATTCTCTGCTACTTCATCTTCAAATGTAGTAGAAGGTCCGCCAAGTCCATCACCAGAGGAGTCTCTAGGAACTACTTCTGTATGAAGATCTTTAGCTTTCTGACCAAAGCCATAATCACTATTTCTTACCTTTGTAGGGCTAGTAACATCTTTACGCTTTACATTGATTTCAGGATTTGATTTAGATTTATCTCTTGGAATGTCAAACTTCTCTCCATTAGACTCTTCTTTTCCTTCTTCAATTGCGTCAACTGGCTCTAATTGCTGAGTAGGTGCTGTTTGAGCTTGAACCTTCTTCTTTTCTGAACCAGCATTACAAGATTCTACTTTCTCACCACCCTTGTAAGGCTTGTTTGATTTATCTTTACCCTTTCCTGGACATTGCTTATCAGCGAAGTCGTCTGGGCAAACATCTTTTCTTTTGCCTTTTTCTTTATTGTCTTCACCCGCTGTCACAATAAAATCGTCAGCAGATCCAGCATGTTTTCCAGTTTGAGGTTTGATTTGTTCAACTCCTCTGTCTGATCCATTAGCTACTCCCTTTTCATTAAAAGAAGTGTCGGCAATAGAATTTCTTTTTTTTGCGGAATTTTCATTTTTAGTTGTATGAACATTTCCACCTTCGTCACGAACACCATGCTCTTCACTTCTAGGAACGTCCGCTCCAGTATCAGTTGGAACTGACTGAAGAGCTGCTTTCAAGAAGCCAAGGTCTAGAGAAGAACCACCGCTTCTATTTGAAGAAGCTACTCTTGAACCTCTAAGAAGTTCAGAAGTGTTAAGTGAATTTGCCATTACGTCAAATTCATCTTCAGATTCTTCACTTGGACCTTCGGATTCTTCTGTTTCTCTATCGAGTTTATCTACAGAGGAAGAGAATAGTCCGTCCAAGGAAGATGGATCGTCATCTTCTGTTTCAACGATTTCTGTAATTTCAATTTCTTCAGGAGCTTCTTCACCCATTTCGTCTTCAAACATTTCTTCGCCGTCTTCTGCGATGTCTGAACCGAAATCATCAGTAGATTCCGCACCTTCAAAAACATCTCCGTTTACATCAACACCATCTTCTGTAATGTTAATGCTGCCAGACTTACCATCAGAATCAGTGAACTGAAGATTTAAACTAAAGTCGTCACCTTCTTCACCAGACTCATCTTCAAATACTTCTTCAAGATCGGAATCGTCAGTATCTTCAACTGTATCTGACTCTTCTTCAACTTCTTCAAGACCTTCGGAATCTCCACTTTCATCAATTTCATCTTCAAACTCAACACTATCAGTTACTTCTGAGTCAGAATCATGTACTGTTGGAGATGAAGTTTCTTCTGAATTATCATCTTCTTCGTCATCCTCTTCTTCAAATTGAGCTTGTTTTGTGAGATATGATTTAATGGAAGCACAAATCTGAATCGAATCTTCTGAGTCGAATCCACGAACAGACTGTTCGCTGATACATGCAAGCATTGGATCTTTTTCTAATATAGAAGCTGCTTTTACTAAAGCTCTTCTATCAGATAAAATCTGATGAATTGCTTTTTCTACAACTTCTTTGTTTTCAACATTCGCAGTAACTGCGTGTCCACCAAAACGGTTTTCTTTTTCCGCTCTCTTAAGGTTTGGAAGCATATAAAGATCTACATCAAGACTTCCAGCCTTATTCTTTTTAGCAGTAACATATGTCTTACATCCGCAAGAAGCACAATTACCTTCGGAGTTTCTGAAAGCCACTTTGTGTGAAGCACACTGAGGACAGATAGAACCGACTGGCTTAGAGGCTGTCTTGATATTAAGATCACTTTTCATTTTTTCATTCAAGAAATATTCTGGAGAAGCTTTCATTGCAAGTTTCAATGGAGCATCTTTTACCCAGCCAGGATATGACGCCATTGGACCTGCACCCATTCCCATTGGATCGGCAGCAGCGCCACCACCAGCAGGTGCTCCCATTGGAGCAGCGTTAGGCTGACCAGCAATTTCTTCATTAATATCTTCGCCTTCAGTAAGTTCTGAGTCGGCATCTGTATTTTCTTTAAACTGAATATCATCAATTTTTTCTGGATTAAGAACATTGATGTTCATCTGAACTTCCCATTCAAGACCTGTATCAGAATCTCTATAGTGTCCATCTACAACATCTACGTTTTCATTTCCGGTAAATGGGTTGAAAGAACCAAATGGTTTAGCTTCTCCAACTTCATCTTCCATATCATCCTCTGTTTCATCAATGACATCGCCAGCGCCTTCAGGAGTGTTCCCAAATAAATCTTGAGCACCACCGCCACCCATTGGGTCTCCAGCAGCGCCACCACCAGCGGCACCACCTTGAGGAGGAGGCATTGTTGTTCCAGCAGGAGACTGTGCTTCTTTCTTCTGCTTTGCAAAAGCTTTAAGTTTATCAACTGTTTCGGCAGCAACTTCGACTGTTGATTCTACAGACTGATCGGACTGAGCAGACTGAGCAGATTGAGAATCGTGAGAAGGAGCATTGTTGGAAGGAATTGAAGGAGATGGAACACCATTTGAATTAATGGAATTTCCACTTTCTTCACCAGACTGTTCTGGAAGTTCTACTTCAGCAACAAATCCACCGTCAACTTTACGGAAATCAAGAAGTTTTGCACCAGGTTGAGACTGAAGGAATTTCTGCTTAACTAATTTAGCATCAAGACCAGTGAAGTCACTTACTCCTGGGAAAAGTTCTGTTAATTTCTGAGCATCAACAGGCATAGAGACACGATTTGCGTTTCTCTTGAAAGCCTTTTCTTTAAGAGCTTTTCTTCTCTTAGACTCTACAGTTTCATCAGAATCTTCTTTATCAGAAACTTCTTGAATCTTAGCAAGTCTTTCTTTTGTATAATTTCTAAGTTCCGCTTCAAGTTCGGCAGGATCTTCAAACAATACAACAATTGCATCATCTAAATAATCTTCTGCCAAATCCATGTTAGGACCAATTTGGTCTATAATTTCATTTTCTGCAAGATTCTGAACATCAACCTGTGCAAGTTGTGCTTTCTTTAAAATTTTATTTCTATTTCCAGAAGCAATTTTCTTGGAATCAATTTTTGAATTCACAATTGTTTTTGGAGATATACCATGTTCCATTACAAGGTTAGTAAGACCATTCTTAATTGCTGTAACAACTTTACCAGCAATATAATCTTCTACACTTGCTGTGTGAGGAAATGATTCTGAAGAAACTTCAGAATCATTTCCTTGTCTATGTCCAGTAAGTTGACCTTCGTAAACTTCATCAACAGCCTTTCCTTTGCGGTCCTTACCAGAAAACTGACCTTCAGTAGTAGGTAAATAATCACAAGGAGCTGCGTCGTCAATCCATCTCTCAGAACCATAGTTGAGAGACATTTGTAACTGACTCTCTTGAGTACCTGAGTGCTGTCCTTCTGCCTTAGCCGCTCCAGAAGAAGCTCTTTCGGAACCATAATCAGTAGGACGTTGACGATCTAGTTCAATTTCTTGAACATAACGATCTTCTTTTGTTCCTTCAGGACGAACTCTATTCCAGTCACCCTTTCCAGTCTCTTTAGACTTTGGAACATTTTCTAATTGCTTTTGAGTTGTAGCACCGATTTGTCCTTCGGCTAATTCAGGATGGTTCTTTCTGTCGAAATTACCAGATAGATCTTCTAACTGACCTTCCTGAACTTGCTCAACTGGAGGAGGATTCTCAATAAAAGCCTCCTTAATATTTAAATCTTTTGCTTGTTTGCTCATTTTTACCTCTCCATTTTCATCGTATTTGGAAGCAAGCTTTTCAATCAATCTTCCACCAATTACGGAAGGATTTACTTTGGCTAAACCAAGAAGATCATCGCCAACTTCTTCAACAGTCATAGCGATCACTCTATTATTGCCAACAAACCCCTGAATTCCTTTGTTAAAATCAATTTTAACAGAATAGGGGCCGTCACTAATAATTGCAGGTTCATTATTTGAAACCTGACTCTCTAAGATTTCAGAGAACTTCTCACTAATTCTGTTAGAAGCTAGTTTTCTTTTAATGTTCTTGCTGGTTGCCATTTCTTCATCTCCGTCAAAAGTTATTTGGTTTTTTAAGTTGTTAATTGAAGCAAGTATTTTCTTTATTTCTGGAACTTGGGTTTTTAAACCTTCTAATAAATTCGCAGTTTTTATATTTTGTTCCTTCCCACCTAATGAAACAGGGGAGGTAGGACTCATCAATCCCTGAGACTGATTGTCTCCGGTAGGTGGAGCACCTTGATTGGCAGGAACTTCTTCTCCACCAGTGAGTGCATCAGCAGCTTGTTGTTGAGTGCCTTCCCCTTGTGTTTCGCCAGCAGGGTTTTGATTCGCAAATCCCGCTTCAACTAAATCAACAATCAAACTTTGGAGTTCAGCTAAGAGTTGACCAATATCTTCCAAGAATTCAAAATCAACATCTTTTGAATTGAGGATTGTCTCGGCAACTCCCTTGAGCAAATCTAAGGACTTATTCAACTTATCAATATCATCACCAGCAGAACCCTTGAACATTGCAACTTTTTTCAAGGCGACTGCATTTGAATGACTTGCCGAAATCATATTTTTTAATTTATCTAAGAATTCCATACCAGTGTATGAATTTTGAATAGTACAATTATCACAAGCACCATCTGTAACAGCAGACAATTCTATGAATTTAATTCCATGATTTATTTCATAGACTTCTTTTCCGCCCAACTTCTTGCCTTTGTGATTTTTTACATGTGAACAGTTATGAACAATCATTCCATTCGCTATATAATTTTCATTGTTTTCTACGGCTAAATTCATAACAGTTCCAGAATAATATTTTTTAGATATTTTTCTAATTTTTGAAACATGATAATTGTCAAAAATCCAACTCGATGTTGCCTTTTCAAATTCTTGACAATTTAATTTCTCAAGTTTTTTACATTTTCCTTGTTTTATTATTGACGTTGCATGAGACCCAAATCTTACATGATTTATTGTGTTTGGTTCTCCACTGGAGTATTTTACAGTTTCATTTTGAGTATTTAAAGTCTTGTAAATAGAGCATGAAAAGCCAAGATCTTGTGATATTTTTTTAATTTGATAAGACAAATTGTCGGAAGACGTGACAATTACGCTTCTATAGTCTTTTGGATCTACCCAGCCATCACCATCTATTATTCCGCCTAATAAATTTATTTTAAATTCACCAGAAGCATTAATTATTTCTTTTGAAAGAGATTTGGTCCTTGCCCCATGTCCACATAACGAAACAACCTTTTCGGCTAGATCTTTATCCCATATTCTTATGTGATAAGTTGAAGTTTTTTTATAAACTTTAGCTTCTCTTACCGCAAATTCTTTTATTAGATTCAATAAATCTTCAAGAAGATCTTTCTCTTCTAAAGATAAATGAAATTCTAAAGCGTTAATCTCTCCTTTTTTATTTCTAAAAAGATTACCTTCTGAAATAAATAAGCCTAGAAGCCTAGCAAATCTTAAAGATTTTAAAGGATTTTCAGATTTTCGAAGATTCTCTTTTGGATAAAGAACAAAATCACCAATATTTAACTCATCAGTTCTTTTATATACAGGCTTTAAATCATTTCTTTGAATATATTGTTCAAAAGTCATTCTATATGACATTTTTGGTATAGTTAAAACTTCATGATTTCCAGTTATTTCTAATGGAACATTATTTCCAGAAGCATAAATTTCAAATATTTCATCTTCTATTTCTCTTTCATGTATATCTAAAACCGATTGATAAGTGCCATCTTGCGTTAATACTTTGTCACCAATTTCAATATCTTCAATTGGTTTAATTGTATGGTTTTCCGTTTCAATATAGGTACCAGGAACAACACAATATTCTTTTTCATTTGTTGCTCTGTGATTACAAATTGAACAATCGCTAAATTTAACAGAAGCACCCATAGAAACGTCGGATATATATCCTTCTCTAATTCCACGAGCTAATTCTGGATAAGCTTTGGCATCAACCAAGGCGTCAGTATAAACGCAATGATTGTCTTTGTCGTAAAAAGCATTAATTACTTTTCCACGAGCTTTTTCTATATCAGTATTTTGATGGTTAGTAAAAATAGGACAATTAATGAAAGTTTCAAATGATTTAATTTCTTTACCGTCTTCAGTGGAGCTGTAAGATTTAAGTAATTCTTCTTCTGAGAAGAAATCACCGTTATCATTGGCTCCATGCCATATTTCACCAGTCTCTTCAGAACCACCAGCGTCAATGGCCCTAGACCTGAAAACGATCCATTCTTCAGGATCTCTTTGTTCTAATTCCGAAACGATGTCCAAAGCATTTTTAGCCATGATAAGATTTTCTGAAATATCATGTTTAATAAATGCTGTCTTTGGGCTATAAAGGACTACATCTTCCATAGAAGACTTTTTTTCAAAATCTTTATTAAAAGATGCTACATTTAGAATTTGTAATTTGGCATACTTAAGAAACATTATGTCTGCCTATCCCGTTAAAATTTAATCTCTTCAATTTTTTCCTTTTTCGCAGTTACGGATTTAGAATCAGATTTAGCCTTAACAGGTTTTGTCTTGGCGTCTGTATCATAATCTTCAACTGCTGCGCTGGAAAATTCTGATCCCCAAAGATCAGACCAATAATTTTTTACTTTACGTCTGTCTTCTGGAGAAAGCTCAGAAAGTTTTTTAAATGTGCTCATTGTGGAAGCCTCCCATAATATTAGGAATAAGTACTTGTAAATTATAGATAATTCATTAATCGATTAAAGATACCTGAAACTTATTCCTTCTTTTTTTTTAGATTTTTATTAATATGTTGAATATTTTCTAAATAAGTGTACAGAAGTACCTGCACCCGCATTGTTAATTAAAACTCTTACCCAAGGATGTTGACCACCACTTCCCTCATAAACCGAAGCATTACCCAAAGCCGAACTGTTTAGAGTTACCCAAGTTTCATATTTGGGATTCATACATACTTGAACATCAACATCTGTAGATCCATCCCCAAACACATATATTGACCAATACTCACAGGCCGCAACAGGGTAAGGTCTACTTCCACCTGTATCTGTTGAATTTTCAAAAACAACAGTTTCAGGATTTGTTTGTTTTCTCAGCAAATCGGTATCGGCTGGAAATTCACTCCATCTATTATCGGGTGTTCTACCACCACCATGATTAGTTCTTGGAAGATTTGAAGGCATTTTATTTTCCCCTTAAATTACTTTTTATATTATTCAATTTCAAACCATTCTCCAGTTAAGAATGACTCTTCGTAAACTTGTTCTATTTCTATTTCTTCACTTGCCTCTACAATTTCCTTTATTGCACTAGCTGTTTTAGGTTGTTTATATTCAATAATACCTTTTGCAGAATCTATAATCTTGGCAAGTACGTTTTCTATTTGATGTTCAATCTCATCCTCTGTAAATCTAAGGACAGTCCACCCCAACGCTCTAAAGCGATCATCTCGTTCTGTGTCAGTGTTTATTTTTTCTGGATTGTCGTGCCACATTTTTCCATCAGCTTCGATAATCAATTTCAACGAAGGCCAAAAACCATCAACAATAACTCTAGACATCTCTACAGGCTCAGGTTTTTGTTGAATGATAAAATCAGGAGGAAGGTTGCCTTGTTCAATACCACTCTTAACAGACTTATACAAAGCTGCTTCGATAGAAGTTAGTCTAAATTGACCAGTTCTTCCATCCAACACAATACCCTGTTCCATTTCTTCTTTTTGCTTTTGAATAACAGGAGGCTTTGGTTTTTTTAAATCATATTTTCCAGGTCTATATACTTTCGGCTTAGTCTTCAAAGCATCTTCATGCGCCCTAAGCCTAAAATCATGAGAGGCTTCAACATCACCACCAGACATCGAAGGAGCATTGGAATCACCTGGCAATCCAGGTCCACTTTGACCACCTGGCAAATTACCTTTCATTGGGTCTCCACCAAGTCCACCTTTGCCGCCGCCGCCACCAAAGCCACCACCGAGACCACCACCAAGTCCGCCTTTACCTTTACCTCCACCATCATCATCTGGCATAATGCCAAGCTGCTGTTGGTATTCGGTTTCGAGTCTAATTCTTTCAGTTTCTATGTCGTAATCAATTCCAAATTCTTCACAAACATATTGAGTGGAAACAATCTTCTTGTCCCACAATTGAAGCATTTGATTCTTTTTCTGAGTTTCATCTCGAAGACTCAAATCTTTCCATTTGACTGTAGGATAATCTAAAACTTTATTGCCAGACAAATCAGTCTTATAGAATCCTTGTATTAACGCTTCTATTTTAAATACTTTCTCTTCAAGCCATTCAGAAAATATATTCCTTACACCTTCAAGTCTATCAATAGTCGCTTCAATACCAATAGCAGCCTGTGAATAAGAAGGTCCAGTATTACCAGTCCAAATCATCTTGCCATTATTTTCGAAAAGCACCAAATGGTTTGGAGGGGCAGTAACACACCAAACTCTTCCTTTCCATTTCTTTTCATGTATATTTCTTCTTTCAGTAGATTGCCTTACACAAGGATATTGACCATGTTTGTCGGCCTCACTCCATGCGACAGTATATTGAAGTTGAACCGGATTTTTAAATTTTTTAGAGGAAGAATATTTATTTGGATCTACACATTTCATTACAGGTGTAAATCCTATTTTCAATAATACTTCAGAAATGTCGTGTATTAGTTTTTCTGAACAAGATGTGTATGTATAATACTTTTTACCATTGGGATCTTTTCTATTTGCTTCTCGTTCTGTCCCATCACATTTTGCTAAATTATATACTAATTTTTCTAAGTTTTCTTTTGGTAAATCTTTAATCCAATTTGGTATTTTTTTACCATAAGAATATTCACCAAAATATTCAAAAAATCTATCCGCCAATTTAACAGAATTTAATCTAAAGCAAACTATATCTGATTTATTATCATGAGATGTTACCCAATTATGTATGTGAAACTTAGATTCTTTAATTCTTTCATCTAAACTAAACATATTATCGATTATATCGGAATTAACAGATTGAACAAAAGAAATCCCTATCTTTTGTCTTGTGCTTCTATTTTTACCTGTAATTGAACAAATATATGTTTCTCCAGTCTTTTCTTTTCTATTGTATTCTTTAATAAATGAACCTTCTGACAAGAAGTATGAACTTAACTCTATAAATTCATCCAATTGAATACCAAGAGTTTTTTCTTCTATATCTTCTGGGACAATTCCATTCCATCCGTTTGTTTTTAGTATAAATTTGTCATGATGCCCAACTTGATCTGCTCTTATTTTTTCGTATGTTTTTTTATTTCTTTTTTTAACATACATTTCATGACCAGTTGTAAAAAGATTATCTAATCTCTTTTTGTCCTTAAAATGAACAAGTGGAGGATCAATTCCATCTTCAGAATTGTAATCAACAACATGAGTATATGTTGGTTTTGACCACTCAAACTCATGCGTTTCTGGATTAAGAGAAGCGACTAAATGTTTTTCCTGATCAAATTCGTCAAGTGTTTTAAAGCCATCGTTTGTAAGGATTCTAGAATACTCAGGAACACAACCACTTAAAAGCGCTTCGTTGACACCCAAGCCTTTAATTAAAGCCTTTTCAATCAATTCATATTCTTTTGTTAATTGTAATACTTTTCCAGCAGCACCAACCCATTGGAAATCAAATGCGTGGTGGACAACTAAAGTTAAATTTGGATCATTTGCAGTAGCGCCAAGTTGTGATTGTGTATCAGCAATATCTTGTGGACCAGCAGGACGTTGATCGTTACCTATTTTACAAATCTTAATTGGTAAAATATGTCTTTCCGCAACAATCCACTGTGCTTGACGAAGTTTGTCTTGGTAAGCTAAAGTTGGAAATAAAGGAACTAAAATGCTTACGCCATAAGGAGCGACAGCACGTTCATCGTGTTTTAAGTGAGTGATGTTGTCAGGGTGAAGCGGTATAGGTAAATTCTTTTGAACATAAAATTTCAACCATTCAGGAAGACTTTGATAAACCTGAATGGGTTTTTTCTCCCAAACAATCTTTTTTAAATTGTCATCAATCGTTAAATTCATGAAGTTATTTATTGGATTCATTGGATTAAAAATAACTTCAACAGTATCTGGGTTAAGAATTGAAATACCAGTTATTTTAGCATTAGTATAATCAATTGGATCGGCTCCATTGTGAAAGCCACTACCACTATTAGGAGTTTGAATACTAACAAAAGCGAAACAATCTCCCATGCTAAAGTAATCAAATGCCATCAAAGGCAACCAATGTTTAACTTTAAGTCTTTTACATAGATTTTCAAAATGTTCTTTTCTTACCGGATCTGACATTTGTAATTCAAATCCATTAAAAGGAAACCTTGAATAAAACCTCAAGGAAGAAGCAATTGTAGGATCGTTTTGAGAAAAGAATCTACAATTACTAACCTTGTAACCGCTCGCTACATAACTTCTCTCTGGATCAATCTGAATGTCGTAACCAATGCCAGTATAAAAATACTCTTCAACACCAGCAACCTGTTGAGCATAATACCTAACACCATCTTCACCAGTAAAAAAGAATTTAAGAGTTCTATCGTTCCCATCGAATTCAAAATTCTCAGGAATTTTATTGGATTTCATATAAGGTTTTAATATGTGTAAATCACTAGCAGGAACAAATATTCTATAATATTCGTCATTAGGAGTATCATAATGATCGTCAGTTCTCTTGCACTCTCCAATAGAAGCATGAATACCACACATAATACACATGTGGTAAATCTGATCCGCCATGTCACAAGAAACATTATTGGCAACCAACTTATTTTGAGATGTAAAAGAACCATCACCATCAAAGTAACCACCAAGAATAGAAAGCAATTGTTCTTTTGAAAGAGATAGAATTATAGAATTGAACTTTTTATTGGCTAATTTTCCTGTAATATATCTAGACATATCTTCATAGGATTTTTTATTTTCACAATAAATCCTTCTGCATTTATCGGAGTTGGTATGGGGAATGTCTACCAATAAGAGTTCATCATATTTTTGTTTTAAAATTCTTTTTAAATTATCAATTATGGATGGTTCTGAAATTGAACAGTTATATTTGGTATAACCAAAAAAACCAGATTCATTTAAAGATCCATCCGCTATGCAAAGTCCTACAAGCCAATGGAAATCCATATCTTCTTCATAATTGTATGGTTTTAAAGTAAGATTTGTATTGTTAGAAGTAATACTTAGTTGATACTGGACTTCCTTAATATCTTCATCCGTTAAGGGTTTAGAATTTGGAACTGGAAATAAAAGAAAATCCCCTTTCTCAACTTCATCGGCAGGGATTCTTTCTATTGGCCAAGATTTATTTTCCATATAATCTTTTTTGCCAAATTTACCTTTATGTCCATTTCTATAAAGTTTATCGCCGTATTTTTTAGTTTCATTTCTAAGAGGTTTCCCCTTCACCACATAAATGTTGTGTTCTTTATGGGCTTCTAGTTTTCTCCAAGATCCATGAACTTTAAATTTAACATATTCTTGATCTGTATTCGGACATTCAAAAAAGTTTACTGGATTTCTTAGACGGCCTTCACCGCCAAATACTTTTTGTGATTTAATATTTTCAAAAACTACGCCATCTGTAAGGGTGTCTTTTGTAATTTCTTTTGGTATAAAATCCAAATCTTTAACTAGAATAAAAGTTAAGTCATCTAGCATAAGTCCACTGTTTTCAGTGATTTGCCATTGATAAACTTCACGGCGTTTAGTGGGTATTTGCCAGTTAGTGGCAGTGTGAATTGGGGAATAAAATTGTGGAGATGTATATAGTAATCCACTTCCTGCTCCAGATCCAAAAGATCCAAAAGTAGAAGGTGATGCGAAATTCGCCATAACAGGATTTCTTACATCGAAATTCCCATTGTTTTTATTTATTGCACCAGATTTTTGTAAATTGGAAATTTTTATATTTGAAGTACTTTCATTTCCATAAGTCTGTTCTGTTTTATCCATAATTTGAGAAGCGGTCCTTCCGTCATGAAAAACATAAGAATCTTTATCAAACAATCTAATGCCTTTGGAGTCTCTAAATAAGCTCATTTCTTATATTCTACCTTTCGTTTTCATTTATTCCTGAACCTTAACTTTTTCTTTTTTCCATTCGGGCTGTAATTCGTTAAATTTGTTTCCATTAACGTGATATACTTTTCCAGTTTTAGGATCGTAATACAAACTATTTCCTTCATTTCCAACAAGAGGTCCAGATTCTCCCTTTTCAGTCTCAGGGGCATGAGGGACACTTACTGTCCCTTTCTTAGCTTTTTTTTTACATCTTCAATTCCCCCAGCAGAAAGAATGGCAATAGCATCGCTAGTTTTGATTGTATATTGAATGCCGTTTGCCACAACAGTTGTATAGTCATCGGTGAATTGATGACGATTTTCTAATAGTTTTTCATATATAGCTTCTGTAGGATATGCTGGAGCATGTGCCCTCTCGTCATCATCTAAATTCATTGTCTTTTCAGTATTTGAACCAGGAACAGAACCGCCACTATTTTCAATATGATCATCAAGCCAACCATCATAATATTGATCGACTTCACGCTCATACCAATCTTTATAACCAGGCTCTAAATCCCAAGGCTTAGGAGAAGAACGTTGCTCTTTTCTATCAACTGTATTGTAATCATAAGATGGATTTAACTCGTCATTCGGTGAAGACTCACCGCTAGGATCTTTCTTCTTGGAAGTTTCTCCATCATGATGTTTTTTCTGAGAATGATTGGGATCTTCTGGAAAAGTCATGTTATCATCAGACAATTCCTTCATCTTCTTGCCATGTTCAGAACGATCACCAAACTCACGAGCTTTTTTGTAGAAAGGGTTTTTTCTAGAACTGGCAAAAATGCTGTCAAAAGCGTCTTCAATATCTTTGTCTGTAGGTAACTTGTCTTTACCACACTTAGAGCATTTGTCGCCCTTGCATTTGTGATGGCAATTAGGGCATTCACTCACTTCCCCTTCTGCCTTTCTGTAGAAAGGGTTAGAACTAGAGACTTTCTTCTCGTCTTTATTCTTCTTATCAATAGCAGAAGGAAGACCTTTTTCTAGGTACTCTTTTTCATCTTTATTTCTGTATTTTTCATCTTTTTCTTTTTCATCTTTATTTCTGTATTTTTCATCTTTTTCTTTGCATTTAGATTGCACATAAAAAGGGTTCATATCTTTACTCCTGTTAGAAACACGACGAACTTCTTCCGTGCTTTGTGATTCATCGTAAGATTCAAGTAATTCTGTTCTTTTCTTTTTCGTCCGATTCCTTGCAGGTTTTTCTGGATAAGGATCTTTCTCTGTTCCTGAAGGATAAGAACTAGCAGGTTTCTGGTCAGGAGCTAAGCCCTCAGAGACTTTATAGAATGGATTGTTTGACGATAGAATACTCAAGTCTTTCTGTTGTTTTTTCCAGGCTTTCTCGGCGCCTTTAAAACCACACCCCTTACACTGAAGAAAAGTTGTTTGTTCTCCACCCTTATTATTCTCTGAATAATTAGACTGACCACATTTTGGACATTTTAATTTCTTATCCATTCTTAAACATCTCCTCGGAAATTAAACCTAAATTATTAAGAAGAGAAAACTCTCCATTAGTTAATACCATGACCTTTCTACCAGTTTTTTTCGAAAAGTCAGAAACTTTCTTCAATGATCCAAACTTTGAAAGTGGAACAATCTTAGGTTTACTTAATATGTATTTGTTTCTACTTCCAGTTTTATGGAAAGAGTTAGAATACATATTTTGAATTCCCATGAATGGAAGAACTAAAACATAGTCCGATGAACCAGAATTGCCTTCGTTGACTTTCTGACTAAACTTATACCAAGAATCATAAGAGGCTTTCTTTCTTCTTGTATCCTTTTTCTTTCTCTGTTGTCCGCCTCTCCACGCAACATCTTGAAGGAAAGACATAGAGTCGGTAAAGGAAATACCCTGCATACTCCAAAGAGGATCAATATACTTACTTACTCTTTCAAAAGGAGATTTTGCTTTATTTTTTATTGCGGCATATTCTTCATCTGTTGTTCCAGCGGCTGGTAAGTCCGACTTATTTACATACTTACCTGTTGGCAATAGATAATAATCAGAAGAAGGTAATGTACCAGTTCTAGCATTGGCATTAAGTATATTCATACTAGACATCGTTGCAGGTCTGGGGTTATCTTCGACTCTTTTCTTGTTTTGAGACATGTTCATACTGAGAGTAGACATCAACTGATTCATTCTATTAGTAGGACCAGGTATGTAATAACCATTATTGTAATATTCTTCATAATAATCATACAAAGAATCAGCTACAGGTCTTTCATACATACTATTTTTTATCATCTTCTCGCTAGAAGTTCTATATGCTCTATAACGAGAAAGTTCTCTTTCTGCGTTAGAACCAGCTTTCGGATCATATTGTCCATATCCTACATTTTGAACAATATCGTTATAATCTCTTTGTCCATAAGAAGCTTTTATCATACCATCAAAAACATGACCTACGTTTTCTGGGTGCTGTCTCGGCATGAAATTGGGCAAATAAGCGCATGGTAAAGAGCCATATACATTACTATTGGGTTTGTAATTTTTTATTTCATCTAAAAAGGAATCACTTACTGAAATTCCAATATTAGACAAAGCTTCTTTTGTACTTGTCCCTGACTTCATTGTAAACCAAATTATATCATTGTATAGTTTATGAACAATTAATTCTCTATTGTCTTCATCGCTTCTACCGTAAAAATCTTTCTGTTTAGTTCTGGTCTTTTTCATTCTCTCTAAACCAACATCTTCGTAGTTAGAGCCAGATGGAGATTCCCTATACTCAGAATGATACTTACTCTTAAGAGAATTGAATAAAGACTCAAGAGATTGTTCTTCGTTTCCACCTGAAGAATTCAATGCCTCTCTAAAACTATAGAGAGTATAGTGATCGTTGAAGAATTTTAAATCATTAAAATCTTTTCTTAATCCATCAATAAAATCATCAGGTAAATCATGTCCTAAAGCATCTTTGATTCTTTTATTTCCCATCAAATTGCCAGTTCTAGAATCAACAAAACTTAAAGCTAAATTGTATTTTGCTATTTTCTTAGAATCTTCTAAATTGCCAGCATATATCATTTCTTTTCTAAGTATATTCGCTACAAAAGATACTGCGAAATCGGCTTTTTGTACATCTGGTATGTCTTTTTTTGGATCTCTCATGAATGCAGAAAAGTTATCGCTAATAGTACTGGACAAAGAACCGCTCTGCAAAGAACTATCAATATCAAATGAATAAAAATACTCTTTAATAATATCTACAATTGAAGCCCTAGCAGATTCGTCATCTGCGGAAAAGAAAGGAATGTTCTTTTTATCTATTGGAGTGTTTCCTTCTTGATATCTTGATTTAAGGATGTCACCCAATTCTCTTTTTCTCATTTCAAATCTTGCTTCTTCAATAGTCATAGAATTTGAAGAAACTGAGTTCTGTAAATCTTCATCTAAACTTTCCAAAGGTAACTCTGGAATATCTTCAAGATACTGATCCACTGGAATTGGCTTATTGGAAGGAACTAAGACTTCTTTAAATCCAGCTTCCGTCATTAAGCGTTGGAATGCTTCTTCATAGGAAATAGGATTCTCTTCGTCGTCTGTTTGATTGACAATACTCCAAGCTTTAGCGGCATTGGATTTCTTAAACAACTCAGTGATTAGTTTTTGAGCAGGTTCAGTTTCTTGAATGTAATGATCGGTAGCAAATAAAAAGGGAAAGCCAGCAACATCTTCACCTTCTAATTCCGCATTTAAAAATGGTAAACTAGACATTCCACCAAGAAATTCTAATCCAGTCGAAACCACACCATCATCTAAACGAACACGAATATTTTCATGTAAGTCTTTAATTCTCTGATCTCTAGTCTTACCTTCTTGTCCAGGAGGAGTGAAGAAGTTTTTATTTGGTAAATTCTTTTCTGGAGTCCATCCTTCTGGCACTTCAGGCATTATGAATTTAGGAGGATAAAAATTCTTTTTACTTCCTTGATGAGTTCCACCTGCAAAAAGAAGATAAATGTCTTCTCCAGCTAATCTTCTTGCCTTATTAAGGTCTCCAGTTTCCATGTGATACTGAGACATTAAGGCAGAAAATAGTTTAATAGCCGCCTGACCAGCGATTTCTTCATGTTCTTCAGACAAAGAACCTTTTGCTCTTATTTCATCACTATCATTTGGAAACATTCCAGATGGATGAAGCTTGACAGTGGACTCTATATAACTTCTTATAGAAGACTTTAAGTCATCAAATTCTAAAGGACTTGACATAAGATCATAAGACTTGGAAAGAGTATTTATATTCTTTTCTCTTTGTTTAGATTCTAAGTTTATTTCATTTAACTGTAACTGAAGATCTTTTTTTCTTTTTTTATTTTTAAAGTTCTCCATCTTATCTTCTGATTCGGTATCAATTGAGTTCATAGCATCGAGAATGTCTTTTCTTGCATTTAGAAGTTCTGATCTCTTTTGATTTTCCCCATCTAACAGAGAAGACACTTCATCTCTTCTTTGAGGCATCGTTTGATTTATTTCATCCAAACGATCAAGTATCCTACCTTCAATTTTTGAAATTAAATTCTGAGTATCTTCATCAACCATCATAGGAACTATCTGAGTGTTACCTTCTTTGTCAGTCTTTTCAGTAGTCATTTCAAGTCCGGCAACTTTCAAATTCAAGTCCCTTCCAAGGAAAGAAGAATTTAAAGTATTAGATTTTCTTTCAGGAAAAATTAAACTGTCGCCCAATTCACAATTAGGTTGCTCTGGATTTCGATTACATTCCTTCTGCTTGAATCCTCCACCAGAATCTTCAAAGAATTTTTCAAGTGTATCTTTACTCAATGAAGATATTTCTTCCTGAGTGAGGATAACTTCTTGGTCTATTTCTTTTACATTGACACAAGTAGATTTCTTACCATTAATTACTCTTTGAGTATCATAGACACTATCTGCACCAGATGGTCCACATTCAGTCCTGAATCTACCACAATAATTACAAAAAAGAGATCTATTAAAAGAATTCTCTTGATACAACTGAGCCATATCAATCTGATAAGCTCTTGAAGTGGACTTTTGATCTACATCATGAAAATAGCGAATATTTGTATCTGAATAAAATGTATCCAATCTAGCTATTATGTCTTCTTCGTCAATTCCGTCCTGAAAAGCCTCTTGCTGAATTTCCCAAACAATAGTACTTCCTTTACGATTGACTTCCTCTTCTTCAAAAAGGGGCTGTCCTGACTGGTATCCAAGATACACATCCGACAAAGACAATGAACCGTCCATTCTTTCTAGATTTTGACCAAAAGCTGTATAATAAAGTCTTTTAAATATTTCTTGATATTTTTTAGGAAGAATGTTTTCATCGTTAATGGCGACTCTCAATGAGTATCCATCAAGATCTTTGAGTATTTCTTTGTAGAAAGAAATTTCCTGCAAGTCCCTTCTTATTTCTGAATTATTAGAAATAATCTCTTCTACCTTTTCCGAAGTAATAGAAGGGTGTTTTAATACTGAAATCCTATCTTCTACACGAGCCTTTTCCCAAGGAATAGCACCCTTCGGATCATTTGCAAATTCCGTCTGAGAAACACCTTGATAAATCTCTCTTCTCAACTTATCTCTTTTGTTTCGAACTGATTTTGAATCAAAATTACTTCTAAAAACAGAAAATATATTTTCAGAAAGGCTAGGATCAAACTCTTCATTTTCAGACAAATAGTTAGCATTTTCTCTCATGAGAGAATGTATTTTTTTTAAAGGCTCTATATTTATAGCGGCAATAGCATCTTCTTCATTTTCTCCGATAGCAGGGACTTCCCATACATTTTCATAAACTAAAATACCATTTCCATTAGCATTTTTCTTGAAAGATGTAGATTCAAAAGAATATTCATTTTCTTTAGTTTGAATATTAGAGGGATTTACAGCTTTTGTGTCTTTAGGAGATTGAATGTTTGCAATCTTCTTAATGACTTCTCTAATTCTTTTTCTATCACCCATAACTTGCATAGATTCTTGATATGCATTTTCATATTCAGGGTTATTTTGATAACCGTTGAAAACATTTGAAAGTAATGATGTTATTTGTTCTAATTTTTCATTTAAAGAATTGATCAAGGTATTGTTTGTAGCAGATTCTCTTTCAAGATTAAAGTATCCTTGAATCATATTCGGAGGAATGGCATTTGAAGAGGCAATCTCAACTAACATTTCATCAAATGTTTTTTGTTGAACATTAGGAGTTGGATTTTCTACGTTCTGCCCAGGAAGCTCTATTGCATCTGGGATATATTTTAGTAAATTTTGTAAATAATCACCTAATTCTGACTCATCTTCAAAGTTTAAAATACTATTTTGAACAGGTTTAGATAAGCCAGGTAACAATGAAGCGACCTGTTCACCAATATCGTCTATTGGATCACCATTCATATCCTCAAAAACTTTATAGTCTGGATTTTCTTCGTTATAATAAGCAAGAATCCCCTTTATTCTCTGAGCCAATTCTTGCAAATCTACATTTTGTAGAACCCTTTGCAATTCTTGTTCGGGAACATAGATAGAACTTTCTTTTTTAATGCCTATAATTTTACAGACTTTATTAAAGTTGTCATGAATTATCTCTTTATCTGCACGAGACAATTTTTTAATTTGATCAAGAATCAAATCTCGCATTTTTATACCCCATTAGTACTTTCTACTTTTTAGATTTTCTAAAGTTTCCCAAGTTCTATCGTCTTCTCTTTTTGCTCTTTTCGATTTGATTGAAGAAGAATCTCTTTTGATATCTTTTTCTTCGTTTTCAAATTGAGCATAAGGGTTTTTGAAGACACCTGATAGATCCATGCTAGATTTATCTGGAACTTTCGTAAAGTCATCGGCAACTCTAGGTGTTTTGTTTTTCTGTGCTTTTACATTTTTAAGGCGATTTTCTATTTCGTCACCCATTCTATCTTGCCATGCTCTATCGTCATTAGCTTCTTCTCTAAATTTATTCGCAAAAACATTATCAAGTTTTGTTTTCAATTTAGCAGCCTTTTCGCCAGCAATCTTAGCATTCATGGCCTTAGCCTTGACTTCTTCAACCTCTTTGATAGGATCTTGAGATCCTACAAGTGGGTCTTGTTTTAATGCTGAACGCATAGGAGTAAAGCCCATAAAGAATGGATTAGTATCGGCCGTTGTTGTCGCACGAGAAGGTTCAAAGTCACGATCTCTACGACCTCTTTCAGCCTCTTTTCTCCTTCTTTCTTTTCCAGCATCAATTATATGCTGACTATATTCGTCATTTTGTAACTTATTAAAAGCTTCAGGATCTAAAATACTGGACTTGCCAGAAGGAACACTACTGAAAGAGTCATATCTTTCTGTATTTTCCATTCCACTATTATTTCTAATTGCTTTACTGTCCATTATCGTTCTGTCTTTTTCTATCTTTTCAACAGTCTCCCAGCTTTTATCTCTAATTTCAGAAAGTTCTCTTTCTTTTTGATCTTTCCTTTCAGAGCGTTCATCGACAGGTTCCGAATTCTTTGAAGGAGAGAAAATGTTACTAATCTTATCAAGCATTTTTGCATCAGGGGTTTTCTTGCTAGAACCCTGTAAAAGCATGTTACCTGTTTGAAGTGTTGTTTTTTTATTCATGGTACTTTCCTTTAATCAATGAATTGACCTTTTCTTTTTTCGCTTGAAGGTCCATAAGATTTATATTCTTTCTTTTGTTTAAATTCACCTTTATTGGGAGTTTTTTTATCCTCTGTGTCGAAAGGTGCAGTTTCTACATAGTCTGTTACCAGTTCTGAAGCATACCTTGGATCGTCATCGTATATTTTCTTCCAATAATCAAATAAACGATTCCTATTTGATTCAGATAAAGCCATTACTTTTTTATACAAAGACATGTTTAGTTGAGCTTCTTTAAGATCTTTGGCTGATACTTTTTTCATTTTATTCCCCTCAGCGTATTGTTCTGGATAGGGTGTGAAGAATTCACAAGTTCCACTCCCTGGATGTCCTTTGAAATTTAAAGTGCTATCACCAAACTTATTTCCATAGGGACAAGTTCCTGCCTGTAAATTAATACATCCATAGCATATTTGACCTGGAGTAACAGTGTTTGGAGTCCCTTTGTTAGAAAGAGGCATTTTACTTACTCCATTTTTTTAAATTAAATTTATTATCTTTGCTTACTTTTTTAAGATTAAATACACTTCCCATCTTAGGTCTTGGAGATTTTTTATCTATTTTATAGTCAAAGGCATTATAAACACCACCGCCACCTTCTTCGTCATCTTCTACGTAGAATGTAACAGTATCTCCTTTGAAGATGTCGTCACGGTTTGAAAAGTCAGACCCTTTGAAGTTTTCATCAATAGCTATTATTGAGTTATTTTTTAGTGTATAAAAATTACCTTCTACGCTAACAACTTCGCCTTTTACTGGTTTTGTTGAAACCTGTTGCTTCATTTGAAGGACGTTACTTTTCTCGTCAAAGTTACCTTTGACAGTAACTATTTCGCCAGGTCTATATTGAGATATATCATAGCCTTGTCCAGAAATTAAATCTACTTTCACTCCACTATCAAGAATTAATTGGTTTCTTGAGCGATCTATATCTTTAATTTTTCCAGAAACAACAGTCCCTTCTTCTTGATAAAGAGAAGAATCTTCGTCGTCGTTATTTTCTATATCTGGCTCTTCGAATTCTTCCTCACGATCACCATCAAAACCTTGAGAATTCATTCTTTCTTTATTCTCCAAGTAACCTTCATCAAAAGACTCTTCATCTTCCGGTTCCGACGTAGGACGTGAATATCTTTCATCACGATATGGATTATCTATATAATCGTCATCTTTTGATGAATTCCTTTCTTCCATAAGTTCTTTTAACTTATCTAGATTCTTTTTCTTTAATCTATCTTTTCTTTTAATTTCTCGATTCTTCATTTCTTCTTCAGATACATTTAAAGGACTATTTTCATCCCTTATTGCATTTTCAATAAAAGAAAGAGGTTGATTTGTAGAAGCACCAAGGATTGCATTTGCCAATACCTGCAATTTAGGATTAGACTCAGCACTTTGACGAAGTAAAGATTGTGTGTTTGAATCTCCAGTTTCTTGCATGGTTTTCTTCATATCAAAAATCAAAGATTGAACTTCAGAAGGACTTATATATTCAAAATATTCAGCTTTAATGATAGATGTCTTTTGTTGTACTTCTTCTGTTATATCTTCGACATAAACGCCAAAGCCTTCCTGTCTTGAAATCTTTCCATATCTTGCGCCAGTATAAGGGTCTTTGTATTTTTGAGAGAAAAGACCTCTTACTGAATTTTCAATACCAAAATCAAGGTTAAGTAAGATAGAATTACTTACAGGCTCTAGGTCAGATCTATTCTTCACTCTTTCTAAGGAAGGAAATTGTTTTTCGTTGGAAGCTCTTGTAAATTCAAACGTGAACTTGTCGGACTCGTTGTTGAAATCAACATTAAGTCCAGTTAAAGTTCCTTTAACTCCTTTTAAATCAGATGGTTCTGAGTTAGATGAATTAAGGCTATTTTCTGCCTTCTCTATACTCTCTCTATTTCTATCAATCAAAAACTGAGAGTACTCTGTATTTGCTTTTTCAAAAACAGAAGACGCCATTTGAACGTTTTCTAAAAACATTCTTCCGTCAGAGGATGTATAAGCCGTCAATGTTTCGTCAGCAACAGATATTAAGTCTTTCAAAGCGGTACTAAAATAATTAAATTGTTTTTTATTTCCGTTTCCAGATGAAATGATAGAATCTAATTCATTTTTAATATTATCTATCTGTTCAATTACAATTAAATGTTGTCCACTTTCAACGGCGTAAGTATCAATACCTGTTTTCTTGTTAGTTAAAGTCTTCAACAGATTAGACATGACCGTAAGATCTTTTTTTGTATCTAGTTTTACAGCAGACTCTGGATTTTTATATGAAGTTTTAATCAATTGCATTATCTTAGATTTAGAATTCTGATAAACATCACTCATTGGACTATTAGAAAACTCAGACTCCACAAAAGAAGATACACCAGTCTGATTATTCCAAAGAGAACCTATGATTTCCACACTGGCTTGAAGTGCTGCATAGTCAGGCCATGGTGATGAAACAATAGATTTAAGATTTGAAATTTCTTCTGCCAATTTACCAACACTTCCACGAACTTCTTGTTCGTCTCTTCTATTCTCTGCCTGTCTGTAAAGTGATTCTAATCCAGAAATAGATTTTCTAAGATCTATAAATTCTTTAATAAGTGGAGCAGATGAGTCTTTTTCTAATTGTCTCTGGGCATTAGAAGGAGTTTTTAAAGTCACCTTCTTAATTGAAGCACTGTTTTCTAAAGTTGTATTTTTAACAGACTTAAATAGATCAGAGGATATACTAGAAAGTAAATACCCAGCTTCTTTAGGTGAATAAGAAGTTCCATCGACTATGATTTCTCCAGACTTACCACTTTCAAATTCTTTTAATTGAGAAGATATTGAAACGCATGAATCTATATTGCTAAGAACCTCTTGTCTTCTTTTAACCTCTTCGAATCCCTTAGAAGAGCCTTCTGAAATATAAACTTTAGGATCTGTTATTGAGAATTTTGAATAAACCTCTCCTCTTCTTCCAAAGAAATCAACCAACTGCTTAATAAGAGGTGATGTTTCATAAAGGGATGAGACATTACTGAAAGAATTGAAATCGACAGATTCGACACCAACTCTATCAACCTCGGCCATTCCACCAGCAAAGGCTACAATCATATCATAAAAATTCTCATCAACATTTTCTGTAAAGGATTCGAAAGATTTCAAAAATTCAAAGTTGTCGATTTCCCCAGTTTGAGTTTTCTTGAAATGATTAATAAAAGATAGAATTGTATTCATTCTTTTTCTATTATTAATTCTTACTGCTTCGGGAGATGCATCATCTGGAATTTCAGAAACAATATCTTCAAATCCAGGAATACTAGGATGAAGTAAATCGTCAACGGAAAGACCATATGAACTCAAAAGAGTTTGAATAGATCCCGAATCAGACAAATTAAACAAATCTGTCCAACTCATTGTATTTTTTCTCTGTCTTTCAAGATTCTTCTGTTTGTCTAAAGGATAATCTTCTGGATTCATATCCATTTGAGAAAGATCAGGTTCTTGCGCTTCGTAAGCCTCATCTGCATTTTTAGGATTATTTATTTTTACTGGTCCATTTACAATATCACTCAACCCATCGGCAAAAAGATCCTTTTCATGCTTAGTTTCAACATAAGGCTTTTCAAAATAATGATCTAATATCTGAATGTCATCAGGTTCGACACCTAAGACAGATACAGAAAGTCTTTTTAGTTGATCGATAGTTTGACTTCCAGCAAGAAGATAAACATTGCCGGATTTCTCTTGTCCTGAACTTTCATTATCATAAAAGTCCAACATGAGATATTCACGTTCTTTTTCTTTTTGGGAAATAAGATTTAGAATTTCCTCTTCAGACATACCGTAATCTTGAACTGCCTGTTGAGTATTATTTTTGAAATAAAGAATGTCATCTTCTAATTCACTTATTGTCGATTTAATCTCTTGCGGAGAATTCGCAGTTTGTGCTTTATTCGTATTTTTGGAAAGAGAATTAGAAATTTCACGAATTTTATTCTCAGCATCAATTAAAAAAGTATCACCAAATGTCAATTGTGAATCTGAATGCTCTCCAAACAAATCTGAACCTAAATCGTCCATCAGTGCTAGAGTTTCTTCATCGAAAAAGAAGTATTGGCCTTTTTTGCCTTCATCTCTTCTGTAGTCAGATAGAGGGCCACCCTTCATACCTTTATTTTCATAAAAGTCTAAAGTATTTATATTTTTTTCTAATTCGCCTTCTTCTAACTGTATTGATTGTAATTGACTAGAATAATCTTCTCTAGAAATCAAACCACGATTCATTTGATTTGTGAGATCTTTCTTCTTTTTTCTTAATTGTTTTTTAACTTTCTGTTCATAGATATTTGTAGTTTGAGTTGTATTTCTAACTCTTTGAGAAAGCTCAGATATCTTAGGTGCAAGTTCATTGAGTTTTTGAGAATATTCAGGAAGTCCCTGAATGAAACCATCAACAATAGGCTTCACTTGCTGAACGAAATCTTGTGGTAATTTACCATAAAACTCATCAGAGAAGTATTTGGAAGCAAGCCCCTCAATAGAGCTTGTTTGTCCAAAATCATTCTGAGTGCCAAAAGAATCAGAAGGTCTAATGGCTATTTTCATATAATTGTCTAATGCACTGAATATACTAAATCCATGATTAGATTGCTTTTTTATGGGCGCTGGCATATTATAACGACTCCCCGACAAAATAAAATTCTTCTTTATATGTTTCCAATTTATAAGAGATTTTCCCTTTAGTAAATGAAAGAATCTTTCAATTGAGACAATATACGATTATGTTGCCTCCTTATGGTCTCATGTGAGACATTTCTTTCACGAGAAATCTTTCTTAAAGATTTATTTGAATAATAATGATCTAGAATTAGACGCTGATCATCTATTTCCAGATTTTTCAACATGTCCATGACCTCTTCTCTTTTTATTTCATTATTAGAGTTTGGACAGGGAACGTTAGAGATGGTATCAATATCATTATCAGGACTGTTAATTAGAGATATTATAGATATTATCTCTATAAGTCTTTTTTGAGTACATAAAAGAAAGCCCCTCATCTGTGATTCCAGAGGAGGGGTGCCATTTTCTTTTAGTTTTTTTTCAATAAATCTTTTTAACTTGAAAGCATCGCAAAGTTTATTGTGAGGGATATAGAGTACACTAGAATTCTTTCTCAGAAAATCTTGAACATGATACTTTATTTGGAAACAGGCGTATGTGGAAAAACGAACCTTATATGATTCATCATACCTATCTACAGCCTTGATTAAACCAATGTTACCTTCTTGAAGGAGATCTTGGTAAAGAGATTTTTCTACAAAATTATATTGTGAGACTATCTTTCTTACGAGATAATAATGCGATTCAATTCTTTTACTTCTCTTGTCCAAGATCCAAATAGGATCTTGTTTTTTCATTTACATTATTTAACCGGAACAATATCCAAAATGTACATTCTCTCTGACATAGTTGGTTTGTTTTCTTCCCGGAATTTTTCCTCCATTGTATTTTTCATATCTTCCACAAGAGATTCAATCGCTGGCTTTATGGTATCTTTCTGTCTCTTTGGAAAAAGAATAGATATTCTAACACGATGCCCCTTAGATAAAAACTTGTCAATTTGACGAGATTTAGTCTGAAGATCATGAGGATCAATACTTACGGTAAACCGTATCTCTTTGTTCTTGATCACTTTTTGTTTTTTATTATTTTCACGAGATTTTATTTTTTGATTATAGGAATACTTTCCATAATTCATTAGCTTCAAAATGGGAGGATCGTTTTCTTCGTTCACAATCACTAAGTCTAAATTTCTTTCTTCAGAAATAGTAAAAGCGGCTTCTGTATTCATTTCGCCAAACTTACTTCCATCTTCACCTATCAAAATTACAACATCACAATTTTTTTGTTCTAATAGGTTTTTCTTACGTGTAATTACTTTAGAGTCCAATTAGGATATCTCCCTTTGTTTTTTTTCTAATACGATTTTTTTGTCAATGGCCAAGGTTTAAGACCGAATTTAAAATATTTGTTGTTGACGGTGAATTTTCTATTTCTTCTACTATAACAAGATGACCTCCATAAGAGTCTAGGATTTTTCTTTCCACACAATCTTCTCCGTAAGAAGACGAATTAACATGAAAGTCAGGCTTTACAATCTCTACAAACTTCTCACTTGTTTCTTCATCATAAATATAAACAGCATCTACAAAAGACAAACAAACAATAGATTTAGATCTATTTATCTCATCTATAATTGGTCTGTTTTCGCCTTTGTATTTTTTTACAGATAAATTGGAATTAATTCCGACTAAAAGGAAAGGGGGTCTCTCAAGAGAATATGTCATTTCTTTTTTGTAATTTAGAGCAGTTTCTAAAGTGAATATATGTCCAAAATGCAAAATATCATAACAACCATTTGTTGTGATTATCAGTCTATTTTCTTTTTTGACACTCTTTATTTTAGATGAAAGTAAAACTTCATCTTTAGATATTATTTTATCTGTTATTTTTTTCTAGTCAAACTTTTCTCTAAAAACCATTTTATTGTCCAAGTTGTTAGATAAAAAAATAGCCCCACTCAAAAGATAAATCAATGGAATGAGGCCACTTTCTATTTCATTCTGGGATTGTCAAGTTATAGATTACCGTTCTGTGAAACTTACAAAAATCTACAAAAGATTCTCTGTTCACTTTCTGCTTCATCAAGATAGCAAATAATATTAATAAAT
>Ga0210043_1000131_pt1 | contig 84052 bp, 122 predicted proteins | sample CryGeymet201501t_FD_183990 | JGI IMG/M metagenome (GOLD analysis project Ga0210043, IMG submission 183990) | Groundwater microbial communities from Crystal Geyser aquifers in Utah, USA - Crystal Geyser metaG 2015-01t (SPAdes) (version 2) | ecosystem: Environmental > Aquatic > Deep subsurface >... | reverse complement strand
TTCGCGGAGGGGTTTCCGGCGAGGTTCTGCTTGATGGAGTCGAGCAGCCCCGGGCCAGTCTTCGCGGAGGGGTTTCCGGCGAGGTTCTGCTTGATGGAGTCGAGCAGCCCCGAGCCAGTAGGCTTCACGAAGCCTTGGTTTATATTCCCCTTAGCTGCAGATAACGCTGCGCCCAGACGGCCCGGCACAGAAGGCAGGCTCTTAGCAAGACTAAATAGGCCGCCGCCGGCCTGCAGGGCTCCAGCCCCGGTCAGCCCAAGAAGGGAAGCGTTCGTAAGAGTGTTTAACGCTTTCTCCTTACTAGATAAGTCAAACTCTGAGTACGTCTTGGCAGACAGCGCACCAACACCCTCGGCCGCCTTAATCGGCGCTGTAAATACAGAAGACGCTCCGATAGCGAATGATTTTGCAATACCCTCTGGGCTAATAGGCTGCACACCCTTTGCAGCAAACTCGTCAGATAGCTTATTACCACCTCCTACGAGACCTGCACCTACTGAACCTACCACCCTTTTCAGTAGGCTGGTGACAAAGTCATTTACCTCGCCGGCGCCTCCAACACCGCTATTATCGTTGGCTATGCTCAACCTATTAAGAGTAGGATTCTCCTCAAATCTTGACTGTGAGCGCTGAAACTCAAGAATCTTCTCCTTCACGTTCAGAAGTGCGAGCTTGGCCCTCAATGCCTCTTTGTAAGGCACCTTATACCTAACACCCTTCAGAGAAACAAACGCGCCTTCCTCTGGGCTATGACTGGGGAGGGTGATGCTACTAGCTAGGGTGCCTGCCTCTACTTGCCTATCATAAAGGCCACGCAGCAGTGGGTTTCCAGACTGCCCGAAAGTAATCCCCCCTAGTGACTTTCGCAGCTGGCCCACATCTGCTAGGATGCTGGCCCCCTTTCCTCCGATAGCTTGCAGAGCTATGGCCCCCTCCTTAGTAAACTGGGAGCGCGCCCTGGCTGGGTCGACAACCGCCACATCCTGAGGGGACCCTACCTGGCTTACAAGCTCGCTAATAGATTTTTGCTGAGACGCTGCTAAGCGAGCGCTTTTCTCTGCAGAGTACTCTAGAAGAGCAGGGTTGTTCAATGCCCTATCTATACTAGCGGCACCTACGCCAGCGGCTATCTTATCTGCTTCGGTAGCTGCTGTATACTCTTGCAAAGAGGAAAAGCCCTTTCTAACGGCCTCCTGGTACTTTATGTACCCAGACTTAGCTTTCGTTACTGCCTCTTCAAAATCATTAGTCTTATTGCCTCCCACCGCAGACGGAGGAACAGCTATACGGGACGAGTCAAACAGGTCGGAGTCTTCGGAGTTCGACAGTACTATCCTACCGCCCTTACTTACGCCTACGTAAGAGCTCCCCGTGCCCTCAGGACCACCGTACCCCCCACCAGGGTAAGCAGAAGGCTTATAGCTGAATCCGGCAGATAGAAGAGACCGACCATCCGATACCTGTGTAGGGTCGTGTAGCGTCTTTACACCAGCTACTCCCTCGCCGTTTAGAGGGCCCTCCGCAAGCGTACGGCCCTTAGGAGAAACGAAGTTACCGTTCTCATCATACCAGCCGTTCTCTTTCAGAATCAGGCCACCCTTAGCGTAGCCAGGTAGCTTACCGGAGCGCAGCGCACTAAGCGCTCCCTGCCCATACGAAGAGGACAAACTACGAACAGCAGTTCTAGGAAGAACAAACTCACCGGAGGTAAGCATTGCGGGTACTTGGTCAACACCACTGGGACCGTGCACTATTCCGCCCAAGGCCTTTTTGACGGGGGCGGAAAAGTCTATCGGCAGAGAAGGAACAGCGTCGCTCTTAGCTGTGCCCTTTAGTGCGTTAGCTACCATCTCTGGGATAGACTTTACCAGTTTATCAAACGCCTCACTAACATCGCCAGCGGATACTGCTAGCTTATCTAAGGTAGTAACTAGGGGGTCTGACGAACCTGCTACTGCCTTCACGGCCTCGTCAAAAAAGTTGCCATCTAGAGGAGAAGCTGGTCTTTTACTATCGGTAAATGCTGTAAAAGCTGCTGTGTTTTCCCTAATCTTGGCTAAGTCAGAGTTAGCAGTCCTGGTCAGGTCCTCAAGAGGGCCTAGTGTAATCTTACGCTGGTTCTCAAGAGTGGCCTTAGTGTTGCCTTCCTGCAGCTTAGAAATCTCAGCCGATAGGTTCTGAAGAGATGGCAGCCCTTGGAAGTACTTCTTACCGCCAACCTCTTTGACGTCGCCCGCAGAGGCCAGCTCTGACTTGAGCACCTCAATAAGATTGCCAACGGGTGCACCGCGCCTTTCAGCCTGAGCCAGCACTTGAAGAGCCTGCTTGCCCGCATTAACCTCAGTCGAAAGCTTCTCACGTTCCTTGGCCTGGGCCTCTGTAATACCAACCTCTTTCTTGTCAAACTTCAGCTTCTCCAGCTCTCGTTGAATATTTCGGTACTGGTCAGCTGTGACTCCCTGCTCCAGCTGTGACTTAAGCTGTTCTTCGCGCTGCTGAAATTTATTGAGGTCCGTTCCTTTCTGCCCGAACTGCGCAGGCTGAACAGAGAACGCGCTCTTACCTAGAGCCCTGTCAATTGAGGAGGTATCGAAGCTAATCCGCGAAGCTATCTCTAACGTGGATACTAGCCCCTCAATCTTCTTCTTGACGTCCTCCAGTATAAGCAGGCGTCGCGCCGACTCGGCGAATCTACCAATTTCGGAGTTAGAAGTTTGTATAACCCTAGTGAGTCTATCCCTAATGGCCTTCTCTTTATCCAGAGCACTAGAGATTGCTAGAGAAGCACGTACACCTATCTCGGTCTTATCACGTCTAATTGTAGCCAGGCGCTCTTCATTTTTAGTAATCTCCGTACCTAATGATTTAAGCACGCGCAGAGACTCTGGGCGAATAACTGACTGAAAATCCTCCACCGCCCTAAAAATACCACCAAAAGTCTTCTGCAAACGCTCAAGCGGAGACAGGTCTTCTTGCGCCTTGCCAACATTAGGACTGGAGGTTACAAGCCCCTTCAAAGCTCCCGCAAGCGGGCCGGCAAGCTTTCTGTCGATATCCTTACCGGTAAGCTGAGATTTTATCGTACGAAGCGATGTATCCAGCGTATGTGCAAAAGTTTGCACAGAGAACGCGCTGCTAGCTACCTCTGCGTTGAAGCTGTCCAGTGTAGCGGAGAGAGCAGCGTTAGCTTTCTGAAGCTGAATAACTCCACCCAACATACTCCTAAACTTCTTCTCTAACGCATCTACAGCCTGACCAGTATTAACAGTGGTAGTCCCACCAACCTTTAAGCTGTCCGGTCGAGCAGATATGCCGGCCTGTATGGCTTTCTTAATAGCCCCCTCAAAGCCGGGGGAGTTTACAAACATAACAGCCTGCGTAGCTTGTGAATACGCAGCAGAATCCCCCTGTACAGCATTATAAGCTGCTCGGGCCGAGCCTCTTTTGCCGAGGCCTATGGAGGAAAGCACTGTGGCAAAACCAAATTTCACGGAGTCTACAAGCCCGTTGGTCAAAGCTAGCCCAGGAGCTGCTCTAGCGTCTTCCCTGACTAGAGAAGCTATCTCTTTAATAGAGCTAGGAGAAGCGTCACCACGTGAAACTGCTTCTTTAATAGCGGCCGCTAGAACTTGTGGTGTGTCCTGCGAGGTCTTACCAGAAATCCTGCGTGGGCCGCTTTGTGCAGCGTCAGCTTGAGCTATAAGCCTTTCCTCAATAGAGCTTAGCGCGGCTGGGCCAAAAAACGACTGCATACTGTTAGAAAGTGAAGCAGAAATCGCAGTCTGGCTAGCTTTATCGGCCTGCTTCTGCTTGAGCTCCTGCTTGGTTGCATCTATAGTTTTCTGGTCAGCAGTACCATAAAGTAGGAGCTTGGTGAGCGTACCTAGTCCTTTAGCCGTCTGCTCAGTAGCTGTAGCGGTACGGCCTGTTAACTTCAGCTGTTGCTCTCTCTGAGCAAACGCCTTACTCTGCAGTGTTTTCTCTAAAGCAGTTTTAGCGTCCCCCGAAGCTTGGATGTTACGCACCAAAGAAATAACATCATCTGGAGTACCAAGCTTACCCAAAGAAGCCCGGAACTGCGTAAACAAGGCGGGCAAGTCAGCGGCAAGTCTCTGTGTGGCTTTAATCTGTGTAGCCTGCTGCTTGCTGGCGTCTTTGTTAGACGTGAGCTTATCAATCTGCTGACCAAAGTCCCTGTTAAACTTCTGAGCAGCCGTGAGCTCACCAGTAGTAGCTGTGGGCTTAAAGTTCCTAGACTGCACAACGCCGCGCTCTGCGCCGACCGCAAACTGTGCTAGAAAGTCGTCTACAGAGCGGCCTATGTCTGCGGTCTGAAGCTTATACGCTGCCTTCTCGGACTCGATTCCAAGCTGCTGTACATCCGTAGCAAGCCTAAGCACAAATGACGAGACGTTAAGGTCAGCTGCTGCTTTCCTAAGAGAAGAGGAGAGCCCCACAGTGGCCTGCTCAGAGTTCTTGGTAATCTCTTTAAAAGTCCTCAGCGCTGTGTTGTAGTCCCGCTGGGCTTTTGAGGCTTGACGAAACAAATCAGGCAGTTCCTTGGCTACTCTCTGCTGAGGGGTTAGGTCTAGGTCAAGCCTAGCTCCAAGGTTAATCTGCCCGGAAAACGCGGTGCCCGCGCCGGCTCCGGTAACTATCTGTTTTACCTTATCAATCTCCTCCCCAACCCTCCGGGCGAGCTTCCCCGGAGATAGTACTTTAGCGTCAGATATACCGCTATTGATAAACTTCGAGGCCTCGTCCCTGACTAGTCGTCCAGCCCTATTAAACCGCTCTACTATCAGCTTGCCTTCTTCATCAATCAGCAAGCGAGCTTGGCTAAGCTTGTCCTCTCCCGGCAGCCTAAAAACAAGAAAGGCATTCTCGAAATCCCTGGCCCCCTTCTTTATCTGGTCCCGTATAAGCTCAACGTTACCCGCATCAAAAGGCAAGGGGTCGACCTTTTTAGCTGCAAACTTAGCAAGGGTGACCTCGCCGATAGCGCCTACATCCTTTAGCCTAGTTTTAGTGCGCAGCAAGAGCCTGTTGAGAATATCAGAGGCATCTGCAGCCTTCCCAAGGGCGGGCACAAGCTTGCTGTTCGCTGCGCTGGCTAACGCAGCTAGAACTTTAGACCCCCCTTCTGAATCCCCCAGTGTCTGGAAGAACTCTGCGGGCGTATCTTTATCGTATGAGTCTACCAACGCGTTAAGTCTGAACTCAGCTACCTTGAGCTCGGCGGAGTATTTGGATACCTCTTTTGAAGACTCAGCGATGCTACGCCTGAAGCGCTTAGTCGCCGAAGACTTATCGAAAGCACCCACGTTAGGCAATGAGCTAGTTACAGCTGTGTACGCTTTAAGACCAGAAACTAGCCTTGTGTTAGCATCGTTGTACTTGTCAACAGTGCGCGCTGTCTTAAACATCGAAGCGCCTACTATCTCTGTAGCTACAGCTGCGGCCGCCTGTGTCTTCTTTATGGCAAGGCCCGTGGCGAGCACTGAAACCGCGGAAGAATTAAAGTTCTTCATCCCCGAGTCGGCCCTAAGAAGAGCGTTACCCATATCGTCGAAGCCTACAACCACATCAACGGCCGCTGCACCCAGAGAAGGCAAGATATCAGTCTGAGCCCTGGCTAGTGCAAGCGACTCCAGCTCCGGGGGCTTGTAAGTACCTTGAGAACGCTGCTCGGCAGCCTTGGCGGGCGACGAAGCGCGCGCAGCTTCAATCCTCTTTTGCGCGTCCTCAAAAGCTCGCAGCTGCCCTTGGGCTTTTCTAGCCACGTTCAGCTGCTCCTCCATCACGGCGATGGGTTTCTTGAGCTTGTCCGCCGCCTCGAGGCCCGACTCTGTAACAGCTTTGTAGGCAGAGTACAGCCCATAAACAACGGCGACTACGGCAGTAATACCAAGAGCTAGGCCGCCCATCGAGGCTGTAAAGCCCGCGTTAGCGGTCAACGCCGCTCCCTGCGCTGCCGTCAACTTACCAAATACCTGCCCTATAATAGGTACGGTGGTGGCTATAGCCAGCCCAATACCTGCAAACCGCTGCCCGAGACGCGCCGCCGTAAGGCCAAGCTTGCTAAAGAATGAGTTCATGTCCGCTACGCCTAGAACGGCTGCCCCAGTGCTCTTATCTACGGCGCGCACCGCCACTGAGAACTTACTCATCTTGTTGGCGGTCTCGGTTGTGGTATTCCCCAGCGACCTAAGCGCACTATTAGCTAGATACACACCCTCAGCAGAAGTTGATAGACTCTTGACCGCATTCTTGGAGAAATCTCCAACCTGTATAGTTGCTGCCCTAAAGGGGTTGTCCTTAACCAGCGCAGTTGCTGCGTCTCCCAGTGAGTCTAAAGACTTACCAGCACCAATAGTACGAGCGCCAGCGCTGATAGAAGAAAATAGCCCCACAGATGCGCCCGGCAGCGCAGACATAGTGGAGAGTACCCCGTCTAGCCTATCACCTACACGAAGAGCTGCTACACCTAGTAGGCCAAAGCCACCTACGAAGGCCTGTATTGACGCGGGAAGTGCGTTGAATCCGGCAGTTAGAGCAGTAATTCCTCCAAGGACAAACTTTGCTGCCGGCAGAAATACACTACCCAGCTGTACTGCAGTCTGCTTTACCTGCTCCTTGAACAAGGACCACTGCTTCACGGCTGACTTCATTACCTCCTGATTTTCACGCATAGCCGAGCCAGCAGAGTCAGTACTAATAGCAGAAGCACTTACAAACTCGTTGAACCTCTCCATGATAACTAGGAACGTGTTGTACTGCCTAATGCCTGCAGCAGACTGTGCAACAGCTAGGCGTTGGGACTGTGATAGCGTTCCCCAGACCTTAGATAGGTCCGTAATGATTGGTAAGAAACCACGAAAGTTACCAGCAGCATCAGAAGCATCTACACCGATTTGCTTCAGAGCAGTGGCTGCGGCGGGACGAGTAAGCCTTTGAAAGATAAAACGTAGTGAGGTACCAATCTCCTTACCAGTCTGCCTAGTAGCAGAGCCGATGGCAGAGACCAAACCGTTGAAGCTATCAAAATCTACGCCAGCGCCTCGGGCGGCTGTACCAGCCTTTTTAACCGCGTCGGCCAAAACATCTTCTGTTACGGCTGTCCTATTCGCTACCTCGTTCCACGAATCTAAGATTCTCTCGGACTGTGAAACCTCAAAGCCAAACTGCTTGAAAGCAGCAGTCAACGCTTCAGCAGCCTTCGGCGCGTCAAGAGAAGTAACGTTTTCCGCAAGGGCTGTGACCTGGCTGGCTGAACTTATGTCTGGCAGCTTAAGGCCCTGCTGGGCAAACGTAAACATGGTCTGCAGTACCGACTCGATGGAGGTACCAAACGTATTTGTAATAGCGTTGGCGGTATCAAGAACCTCACGGCGGAAAGAGGAGAAGTCAGCGCTAGACCGTTGGATTACCTTTCCAACCTTGATTACCCCGGTTTCAACCTCTGTGATAGTAGTCAGGCCACTTCTAAGTACTGATAGCGCACCATAAAGAAGGCCTGAAGCTGTGCCCCACAAGGCCACGCGCCTTACAGCTGTCTGTAGGTCAGTCCTGCTTGCCAGCACTGTCCCTGCGGACTTAGCTACTAGAGCTAGCCTGCCATAACTATCAGTGGTGTTCTTGATAGTCAGGTCAAGCTTCTTCATACCACCGGTAGCAGAATCGGGGACCGAAAACTGGAAGCTTATGGGAGCAGCCCTCTGTCCAGAAGCTAACTTAGACTGCAGCTCGGACCTCTTCTCGGCTACGGTGCGCGCAAGCTGAGTAAAAGCCTGGTCTCTAGTAGCCCCTTGTGGCACAGAGTTCTTTTGAAGACCGCTACTAATTTGTCTAACAGCCTGTGCCGCAGCGCGTAGGTTCTCCGGGTCTAAGCCTTCTAGCTTGGCTCCTTTCGCCCTTGTGAGGTCGACTGCTAAAGCCGCTATCTGCTTACGAACGTCTGTAGCCGAGCCCTTGAGCTCATCGAAAATCTTATTAACTATCTCTGCCGGCTGGCGTAAAGCCTGTACCCCCTGCAGTGATTTTACTACCTCACTAGACAGCTTGTTGGTAATCCCGTCAGCCCCAAAAAGTGAGAGCGGAGCGTCGCTGCCTGTTCTTACGGCTGAAACCCGTCCGCGCTCCTGAGCCAGCGCACTAAACTGCTTCGCAGCGTCGCGTAGTTTAATCTCATCGATGGGGTCTACATTCTTAAGAGCCTTCAGGTTCCTTATTACTACCTGAATCTCCTCATCTAGCCTTTCGACTGGAAGACGGGCGGCGTCTAGCTGCTTGTATAGCTCCTTGGCTAAGTCGTTGCCTGTCTTGAAAGAGCTTAGGTCGAGGGTGCCTAAGTTGTCACCTACTCCACCAAATGCAGCAGAGCTTACAGCGTTAGCACCCACCTTGCTCTTAGTGTTGCCCTGCGTAAAAATCTTCTGCTGGAGCTGCGCTGAAAACCTATCTGGCAGGGCCCCTCTCTGTAACTGGGTAGAGGTTGTAGTAAGTACCTGTCTAAGTACCTTCAGCTCCTCGTTAGCAATGCCATCCTCAGCCAAAACTCGGCCGGCTGCTGCAACTGACTCACGCAAAGTCTTCATAGAGTTGCCAGACGTTAGAATCTGGCTCTCTAGAAACTCCATAGCTAGCGCAACGGGCTCTGTCTTAACTAGGTTGAACTTTCTCTTGAAATCCTCTACTTCGTCCTCTGTACCGTGGACAATAGTATCTATGGAACGCTTTATTTCACGACCAACTTTTCCGAGGCCGCGCGAACCCCCTACGTTCAGAATATCCGCGCCAGGAAGCGCTAAGCCCTCCGGGCCAGTGTACGGACCAGGGCTGCCCCCTCTAGGGGCGCCTGCTCGTTGTACATCAAGCGCCTGAGTGGAGATATTGGCGAACTTTTTCTTCAGCTCATCGTACTCGTCGGCTGGTGCACCTCTTGCCGCTGCGTCGCGCAAAGCCCTATCGGCTGCCCTAACCTGTTCCTGCATCTGCCCAGTAAGAGCTACAGTCGTAGCATTACCTAGCTGCTTGAACGCCGTGTTAAACTTATTGGCAAACTCAGTGCCCTGTTCAACAATAGTGCCCTTCTTAATCTCCTGGATAATCCTGCGGACTTCGGTTACTTTTTCTTGTACTGTCTTACTAGAGTCCTCAAAGAGCTCACGCAGCGTGTTGGAGTACTTCGCCAAATGGGCGGGAAGCTTAGCGAACCTTTCTAGCGCTGTTTGTAGGTCGTTAGTTGGAACCTGCTTGGCTTCGCGCTGCAGGCCCTCTAGCACCTCGTTCAGCTCCCTAACATCCGAAACACCGACCTGGCCTGCATGTGAGCGGCCTCTCTTCCTGGCCAGAAGTGTAGCAGCTGTGCGTGTGGCGTTGCCCTCTTTGTAGATAAAAGGGTCGGTAGAAGATACAGCTGGGCGCGGGCCTGCGGCTGCTGCAGACGTGCTAGACGCATTCTGCGCAGCCGAGGCGGCGGCTGCGGACGCCGCCGACGCTGTAATACTATCGCCGGCCTTCTTGATAGAATCGGCCAGGCCGTCCAGCTTCCCTACGAGGCGTGCAATGGCCCTATCTAGGTTAGTCCTACCACTGCTGCCGCCGTCCCCGCTGTCGCTGCTGTCTTTTGGGCTCGGCGTTCGAGGGGGCGGCGGGGGAGGGGGAGGAGCTGCACCGCTGGCAGCGGTCTTTAGACCCTCAGCCGCGGTCTTGAGCGTGTTTACGGAGGAAGTAACGGTACGTACTGTGGTTGGTAAGGTATCTAGGATAGCTACAAGCTTGTCAATGTTAGACGCGGCAGTCGCTACACTGCGCGTAGCGCTTCCACCAAGCTTGCCTGGTACAGACGCTAGTGCTGTTACTAGCTTGTTCACACTACGCGCAGCAGTATCAAGCTTAGCAGCAGAGTTACCGTTTGGGAGGCTCGAAGAAAAAATACGAGAAACAGCCTTCAGGGTCCCCTCAAGGGCCTGGGTCTGAGTCTTTATAGCTGAGGACTGGGCTGCCTGGAAGGCTGCGGCTTTGATATCAAGCGGTATTTTGATACCCTTGATGTACTTCTCGAGCTCGCTGGTATCTCCAGGCTTAAGATTTAGGAGGGCGTCAAGATTGAACTTGAAATTGGTATCTGCCATTTTATCCTTGCCTACGCCTAACCTGCGCCTATCGTTTCTTAACCTTTTCTGCTAGGTCCACCACGGACGTATCGCCTTTCTCCCTTGCCTTTTGTGCGGGGGTCTTAGAGAAGTCAACATCCTCAAAGACTGGATTCCCCTTCATAACTATCAGCTCTTCGTGGTTCCAAGCTGTGGAGTTCTTACCACTGGCCTTCTTAATGCGCTCTTCGCTAGCTTCACGCTTAGTCCGCTCGAAGTATTCGTCCATAAACTTGTCCAGCGCAAAGTCGTCCTCGATGACTGCAGGGTCCGGCCTGTCTGAAGGCATCATCTCGTGCAGCGACTGGTAAAACGCTGTCCAGTGCATTAAGTGCAGCATATCTATAGAATAATCATAAATGGGCCTTGTGAACAGTTGTCCCCCGTGCTTCTGTGCAGCTAAGTATCTTACCCCCCACTGGGAGGACCTAGCTATATACCTGAGGGTTTCTGTTGGCAGCCCCATAGAAAAAATGGTAAACTCGAGAGCTGCGTGCCGACGAAACATCACGTCTGGCTCATCGTTAAAGCTGGATATAGTAGGCCAAACACGCTCGCCAGTCTCAGGCTCCAGAACACACGAAGAGGTAAGGTACAAGAGCCTAAACTCCTCTGACTTACGTTCCACAGTGTGCTCTAAAAAGCTTTCCTTGCGGCGACGTATGTCAAGAATCTGCCCCTTTAGGTCATCGATTATCTTAACCAGACGCTCGCGGCGCATGGGCACACGAGTAGTCTTAGCTAAGACTGCCTCTTGGGCCTTAAGTTTGCCTTGCAGTACCTCAATATCAGAGCGCTCGCCGTCACCCCAAAGCCCTCTAGACTCAAGCATCTTTTCCATAGCGCTGATAGTAGGCAAGCCCATACTCAAGGCTTCTTCCTTGGCCTGGGCTGCTGCAAAATCTGAACGCTGGAGCAGTTCTCTTGTTGGGTGCTTGAGGCATACCAAGGCAGAAGCTCCATTACGTTGCAGGGTAACGAGCTTCTGCCCCAGCATAATCTGGCTAATGAGGGACTCGACCTCTTCGTAGGTCAAGTCCATAACGCCTACTCCTCAGCAGGGGCTGCTGGTTTCCTTCGACGCCTGCGGGGGCTCGGGGAGGGTTTCTCGTCGGCAGGGGCATCAGCCACAACTTCGCCTGCTTCGAGAGCAGCCTCATCGTGGGCCACATCGGCAGCCTCATCGAGAGCTTCCTGCTCTGCTTCGGCCTCAGCAGCTAGGTCATCAAGAACCTTACGTTCGGGAACTTTGGTAAGGAAGTCCTGGTCGAGGCCCTGCATAAACAGCATTACCTGCATACGTGCCTGCATAGCCAAAACTCTGTCCTCTGTATTGATAAAAGCGTCGAAGTCTTCCCACGTCTTCGTACCATCAGCGCTCTTTACCATAGCAGACGTAAGGTAGTCTGTACGGGCATTATCAGCTAGGCTTTCGCAGGTATGACTCATAGGGCTGTTTACCCTGTGATGCCAGTCAAACAAATCCTGTCGAAGAGATGCAACTTCTACAGCCAGCTCTGCTCTGCGCGGCTTGCTGACCTCTAACTCCATTTCAACAATCTTATCTCCGAGCAGCTCTTGAATTTCAGCCAGCTTCTTATCGTAGTTGTCCCCGATAATACCCCGGCTCTTCAAGATGTCTAGCATCTCAGATTGTGTGTTGATACCGCGAGACATAGCCTCGTTGTACGTCTTACTATAGTACCAATCAGCTTGGCGCACCGCGTCGCTAGAAGGCACAGCAAGAGCGTACTTAACATCACCTACCTCAAAAGTTCTATCCAGCTCAGTTGTCATGATAATCTCCTATCCTTCCCTTACCTGGGCTTCACAACCACAACATCGTTGGTTGGAATGAATTCTACAGTGTAATCAGTATCGATAACTCTCTCGATTTCCCTGATAGCATCGTTTGAAACAGTGAGAATCTTAGCACGTAGTGCTTTGTACCTGCCAGCATCCCCGATGGCTACTTCAGAGTAGTCTAAGATACTAGAAAACATCTGTGTAACACGTTGTTTTACTTCCTGCTTAAGTCTATGTTTAGACCTTACCCTATCCTGCCCTACATCTCTCATCACAACATCTCCTTGTAAAGGCCTAGCTAGTACTACGTCATAGCAACTAGCACGACCGTACCTATTGAGCCTATACACCTTCTCTGCAGTAAGTTCATTTGCATCTATAGGACCAGCCACGTAGGCGGCGGCGCCGGACATGGTGGTGGAAGTAGGATTCCTGACAGCCATTTAAGTGCTAGAACGCACTCGGGCTTACTAAAGAATAGTACAAAACCGCTGTACTGGAAACACATTAAGCCCTCGGTAATAGTACCCACCTGGTTTTTCCAACGTCGAAGACCTTGAAATACCCAGCAGCTCAGAAGCGTATTTAGCATTTTGTGGGCACCACTCATACACAACTTCTAGCTCTTCCAGCGACCATTTTGTACCGCGCCGGTCTTCCTTAGGACTCTTACACATCACGTTCTCCTACCAACCTATAAAAACAAGAAAGGGGAGGGGCACGTGGCCCCTCCCCTTTACAGTAGGACAATGAGAGCTGTGTGTTAACTACGAGTTCTTCTCGAATCCAGGCACCTTAAACAGGTGGTTGATGGGTACAAAGCCCTGAACCGCGAACATCTTGTTGGTAGAGCGGAACCCAAAGGTCTGAGTGGCGTTAGACCCCACAGCGAGGTTGTACGCCTCGTCCGTCATCTTAAGTCCAGGAACAATCAGAGTCTTCACGGGGTACTCGCGGTCGAGAGCTGCATACGTGTACTTCTGACCCTCTACAAAGTACTCCTTGCCGATAAGCGAAGCGCCTGTCTTGATAATACGGTTGGAGTACGAGCCGCCGGCCTCTTCGTCTGTCTGCTGATAAACCATGACTACGAGGATAAGGTTATCCTTGACAAGAATATCATCGATACTCAAGTCAAGCAGGCTGTTGGCAGCAAACTCAGTGTACTTACCAGCGATACGAGCATACGTCTCGAGGTCTCCAGCTGTGGTCTCTAGGGACGACGTGATTTCCGTCGGGAAGGTCACCGTACGATAGTAAGGCTTGAGGTGGCCAAGCTCTGTCAGGGTTTCACGAGTAAGAGACGCCGTGACCGTAGCAGACGTGATACGCAACGACAGTGCGTAGTCCGACGGAAGAGCGGTCGGGTCAACTAGGAAGATTTCAATCTGGCCCTGGCGAACCGCACCGAGGTCTTCAGGAGCACCTCCGGTTACGATAGAGTCGGAACCTGCAGCGGTGAAGTAGTTCGCCGTAATCCTATCGGCCGTAACAGTGCCGGAGTTGCCTGCAACCGCGTACTCGTTAGCGGCGTAAAGTACGCGAGCCTTGTCACCAGCGGCCGACGTAAAGCCAGTCGGGAGCGTGATAACATGCGTGGCTGATACGTAGTTGGCCTGTGTGGCTGTAGCAGCCTGGTCGACCAATACCTCATACTTAGTCCATGCAGGGGTGCTCGCAGAGGCATCCCACAAAGCGATAGCAGGGGCGCCGGCTTCGGTCTTAAGCAAAAACGCTGCCTTCTGATTGGACAACGTGGGAATAGTCCCAGTGCTATCGTCTAGGCAGAGCTCAATGGTACCAGAAGCTGCTGTGGTAAAATCCCACTCTTCCTGGTTTACAAAACGACCGTCGTTCAACAACCACATCTTGTTGTCTGTCTCTAGGCTGTAGTTCTCGGTACCGTTCGCACCGGCGCCATATGAGAACTCAACGTTATTGACGTAAGTGTTGCTCATGAACAACGTCTGGTCAATAAGGTCGTTGTTCGTACCCAAAGCAGACTCTGTCTGAATAGGCGCCCAGAGCTGAATCTGTGCAGAGTCTAGACCGAAGTCAGACAAAGCGACGCCGTGGTAAAACGCCACGTTGCTGCCAGTGCCGCTGTCTACAGTAAGGTTAGCGTTACCGGCTGCAGCGGACACATTGAAATAACGACTATCAACGCCAGCTAGTGCTGCCATTGTGAAGACCGAGCCCCAGTCGTTGGTGTCAATAGTCACCGCGACCGTAGGGACGTCGTCAACAACATCGATGATTTCAAGCTGGCCGAGCTCAAATACGTCCTCAGAAGTAAACGTACTGGTTGAGCCAAGTGTCTGCACACGGTAAAGAAACTTACCATCTACAATTACGGACTGACTTGCGTAGATTACGCGATTTCGTCTAGTCATTATCTCCTCCTAACATCTTGTATCTAGTTTGGTGGTTGGGCTGCTTTCTTAGAAGATTGCCAGACCTGCCCTATCCTTTATACACAACTAGGTCAAAAGAAACTACAGCTCTATACCTATTAGTATCAGACCAATCTACGAAATTGGAAATATTACGCTCGGACACATTGTCAAAAAACATCCTGGGACCCTCTAAAACTGGAGCACGAGTAAAACTAGAATCGAAATACCCAGAAGTAGTTAAGTAGTCCCCAGTACTGTAGTCTAGTACCGGTATAGATTTACTGTACAAAGCATCAAAAAGTACTTCTTTCAAATCATCGCGCTCGGACGAGGTTGAACCAAAGATGTGGAGGTCTACGGGCCGACTAGAAATAAATCCAGGGCCAAGTTGGAGGCCTACACGCTTCTGTCCATAAACGTCTACAGCTACCACTGGAAGGTCTGGAACAACATTCCCTGGCCACCCATCTACCACAGACACGTAGTGGTAGGTATATGAGAGCGAGGAAGGTACAGTATCGGGGTCTTTCAGACCACCATATACATAATTTACAGAGTACGTCGAAGCCCCTATAACAGAAATCCTACTAGATTGCTCCGAAGTAGTTATGATTTCAGAAGAAACTTCGTCAAATGGAACCCACCCGCGGCCCGCAGACACGGGGCTGGGGTACAAGGAGTCTACTGACGGCCTATACAGTCCAGTAGTATTATCGTACAACAACGACTGATTGGTATAGGACTCAACGAATTCCAGGCCTAAAACCTGAAATTTAATGTAGTTGTGTAGCGTAATATCCTCAAGCCTAGCTCTAGATATAGACACTACGCACCTCCCAGGGCCATTCGAATCGCCTTATGATAGACCGCCCTCATGTCGATGCCGTCCATAGCATGCTCGAATATCTTCGCCGGACGCATACCTGACTGCGGGTGCCTAACCGACGCAAACGGAACTACTTTACTAAAAGCGCGTGCTTCGTAGGCCGCTCTACTAATCATAAACCCAGAGTGGTACCAGCCCCAGCGCTTGAAATCGGCGTCAGACCTGCTGATGACTACACCGGCCTTTATGAACTTATCGTACGTATCCTTAGATATGAAAGCAAATTCTCCACCAAAACCCTCGAGATAAAAAATCAACCAGTCAAGTACCCACGGATTATTTCCGACACTCTTAAGGTGCGACTCTAACGAAGAAGCAGACCCTGCCAGGTTGAGGCGAAGCTGCTCTATGTTTCCGGCGCTAACAGATACGGTGTTGTTTGAGCGCACAAGAGTTTTTTGTAGCGACTCCCTAATAATCTTCTCGAAGGCCTCGCGCGCTATAGGCTCCTCAGGAGAAGCTTTATCGCCAGCTGGGGCACGCCCTGCCATCTCGGAGTCATACGCGCGCATCAGATTTGTGACTATGGCTGGAACTACCTCCGCCCTCAACAACAGCTTTAAAGCAGTGAGGGCTTTTCTATCCAGCACCGCAGTAAACCTACGGAGCTCTGACTTTACCGAAGGCACTTAGCTATCCTTAACGCTGTGCCCAGTGGCGGTGGACTGTAGAAAAGCAACTACCAGCTCGTCCTGAGCGCCGAGGCCTCTGAACACAGGGGGGCTCGTCAAAACACAGCGCACGCCATCCACCATAAAGTAAGAGGCATCACGTATGGCTTGGTAGTAGGACCTGCGAGCCTTAATCCTAGCTATATTCGAGCCCTCGATACCAGCCGGAGTAAGGTCCATCGCCCCGTCCTTGGGATTCCACTTAACTAGGGCCTTGACAATTGTGGGCACCTCGTTGAATAAGTACCCCGCCCCTTTACATACTGGGCACCGACCTCTATTAAACGAAAGGGGGCTTATTGCCTCGTCAAAAATAACAACAGGCGTAACGAAGGAGGAGTTGAATATGTTCTTGGACTCGCCGGTGACTAGGTCTTGGTAACAGTTAGGGCAGGGCTGCTTCTCTGGTGGCCCATAAACTAGTATAGTCTCTCCGAGGTCCTTGACTACAGTTTTTATCAGGCTCTTGTACGTCGAACGAATCGCATTGGTAACTATCTTGCCCATTGGTCAGCTCCCAGTGGCGTGCTACAGCTAATCAATACGGACGCCGAAAATGGTCAGATTGTTGCTAGTAGTTGCTGTAACCAGGTCTTTCATCCGCTTACGTAAAGCCTCCAAGTCTTTCTGACGAGCTACTAGCCCAGAAGACGGGTCTATCGATATCTCTTCGTAGATACTTACCTTCGAGCTCGACGTCGCCATAAACCCACGCAGCTCACTCTCCAGAAGCCTAATAGCTGTCTGAATCTCGTACATCTCTGCGGTAGACTGCGCAGCAGAAAGTCCTATCGGTGGGTCTACGCTCGTGTAGGCCTCTAGAATCTCAGCATCTGAAAACCGAAAACTCTCATACCAAATATCTACTGTACCAGAAACAGTGCTTATCTGCGTCCCAGAGAATGTCACGAACTGATAACCACGTACAACAGGGTCGTTAATAGTGGTAAACGGTACGCCATCTATGGACACAGAAAGAGGCCAGCCCTTAGGGTTGTCTAGCTCAACAGAGTACCCGTCCTGGGAAACATTGTCGTAGCTAGTAGCTGAACTTATGTAGTCGCGGTTTATAGTCTTTGGGTCCCCAATCAACTGGCGTACACGCAGTACTGCTGACTGCTCCACAGACGAGAGATAAGATTCGGCTGGGTAGGAGGCCCCTCTATAACTAGAGCCTGATACAGTGCCCCTGGCGGCCTCTGAAAGGGAACTCTCGGAAGGGGCATCAACATCGTAGTAAGACCAGCGGTACCAGGAGTCTGCATTACCGAAGACGTCGGTATACGAGTACCTACCTACTCCTTCAAGAAGAGGCAGCCTGGTTCCAAAAGCAGTAACCTCAGAGTAGTCAGTAAGCTCTCTTGTGGACCTGTAGACCTTGATTTCATCATAGCCGGAGCTCAGGAGCCCATAAACATCGTCTACGAATATGTCTAACCTAACGGTCATAGGCCCTTCCTATCATTTATACTACAGTAGGACTCCCCGACTTCACCTTCACCATCTGCATGGCGTCGTAGTCAATAGCCCATGTACCGTCGTTTGGGATTCCAACCAGGTCGCAGAGTTTGGTCTTAGCGTCTTTAGCGGACTGCTCACACTTATTAGCAACCACAATTGTATTGTTTACAACCTGCATCAACCTACCAAGCTCCGCACGAACCGCGTTCAGTTCCTCAGTAAGCCGCCTCACTGTGTTAGCAGAGTCTTTGGAGTCGCCCTCTAAAACGATAGGTTCAACAGATGTATCAACTGGAATACGATTGTCAGAAAACATTAACCCTTACCTCCTAAGTAAAACTTATCCAAGTACCTATCCACTACCATGTGCAGGTAGTTTGAGCACCTATGTACAACTATTACGATAAGAGGCAAGGCTAAGTAGCTAAGCTCCCAGCCGCCGACAAAAACTACAAGCAGTACCCATAAAACTGAGGCCCATAAAGAGAAGCAGTGCGGGCAAGAGACAAGCTTATGAAGCCGCTGAAACTTGCCGCTGAGCGCCTCTCTCACGGGCCCGAATAGGTACGACTTTACTACGATTTCAGTAGTCGCCTCAACAGCTATCGTAACCGCTAAAAATAAGGCTAGGTAGTACCACAGCATCTCTACAACCTCTCTAGTTCCTGAATCCTCTCTCTGAGAATCTTCTCTAGTCTACGCTTCTTCGACATATTGCGCACCATAGAGTACGCTCGGCGAAGCTTGGAGACACTGGTGATAGAAGCAACTAGCTTAGAGGGGTCATCCACAAGCCTAAGAGCTGCGATATCCTTGTATGTCAACGACTGAATAACTTTGGAAGGCGCGTTCGCCAAGGAAGGCTTTTCAGAAACATCCGAATCGCAGTCATCCTTTACATCTAACTCTTCGTGCACAGAAAGGCTAATCTCTTTGGATTCCCCTGGAATATACGTAAACTGCGGAAGCATGTAGTGGTTGTTGTCTAACCACTTAACAAAGTCAGCCTCTGTAGATAGCTTGACTCCAGATGCTTTTACCTTCTTCTCATACATATCCCACAAGGCGCTTAGTTCCACTGTGTGCCCTGTAAAAAACTTGCGCTTGAAGATAAACACCGGGGACCCATTATTCCTGATAAGACCTTCCATGTTAAAACTCCTCTCCTAAGTCTAGTACGTAAGTGGCGTGGCCACAGTCCCAAATCCTGTCGTATCCCTGCTCCTGCCTCAACTCCCACTCTGTCTTACCGGTCAGGCGTTCCTCGGGCGTCTTGCGGAGCCCTTGGTTTCTGTGCCGCTTACCAGCTTTTACATAATGAGGAGTATGAGTAGTCCTGGATACTTTCTCGAAGCCCAAAGACTCATATACAGGACCAGCTATATTAGCGTACCTCATATCACAGTACGACTTCAAGTATCTATACTCATTGTGCCTAATCAACAGCTTGAGTGAGTTCTTCAATAACTTTGACGCGCCACCAGGAACAGACCACCCAGGCAATGAGGCGAATCGTTTGAGTTCCAAAGTAGGCTTACCGTCAACCAGAGCGTGTGTCCTGGATAATGGCCCGAAGGTCATCAACATAACCAACTCGCTCTCATAGAACAGCCCAAAAGCATACTTGAAACCAGACGCCCCTTGTAGATGATTATCATCTAGAAACAGCTTGGCTTGCTGGTGCTGCACTGCTCCAAACAAACACTTACGAGCATAAACTCTTCTTTCTGCTACACCGAGGGCGTTTGCTACCCTGCTTTTAACTACGTGAGGGCGTGCTAAGTACTCATCCTCAAACACTGTAATCAAACGTACACCCTGCTCACTGCACTTCATCATCTTATCGTAGTGGTACCTACGCGGTTTCCCAGAAGCTACCTCGCTGTGCCAGTATAGTCCACAATACTCTATTGCGACCTTTTTGTCCGGCACAAAAATATCAAGCTCAAGAGGAGCTATTAGTGTACGGTCATTCCTCAAAACTTCAACATCTACAATAGAAGAAACGTAGTCAGCGAGTTCTCGCTCGGGCGCAGAGTCTGTAAGTACAGCTGCACAGTGAAGACAGCGACTCTTATTGTCCTTGAAATTATGTAGGCTACTCTCCCACAAGTGGCCTACAGGACAAACAACGCGCATCTTAGTATTGTTGTTTACATAAGCACTGGAAACAAGCACGTAATCTTCACAAGACAGGGCGTCCAAAAACGTCTCTAAACCACGCTTGCGCCGCAGCTCTTCGTCCACCACTTCTCGGCCCGGGTGCAGAACTTCTCGGTAATACTTATTTTTGTATTCCCCGCGAGCACCAAGGCGCGCTCTTTCGGCTTTAGCAGCCTTCTTCTTTAGGCGCCTCTCCTCACATTTAGTGGAACCACAGTACTTCTTTTTTGAATCAGTGGTCTCGAATGACACTGAGCAAAAGGGGCACTCCCTCTTCACAACCTTACGAGATGCTCTATCCCTCACGCGGTCTGTTGACCTACGCAACTCCACAGAACACTCTTCAGAACACGTCTTATGCTTTGGTGATGTGGGGGCAAACACCTTTCCACAGACACTGCAGTCTTTCGGTTTAAACTTTCTCATTGCAAGCCCTCCAGAACAGTAATAGTACTGAAGGCGTAAACCGTAAACCAAACTGCCCTGCGTTTAAACCTAAAAACCAGCTTTATAGGTACTCTCTTGTGCGGCCTTGGGAAGCCCCAAGGCCGCGAAATCCTTACAGACTTCGGTCAATTACACCCATAGAAATCATGCGCGAATCCAGGCAAGCAAATCCCACTTCCTCCCATCCAAACACGCCCTGCTTCTGACGACGCAACAGTGTCGGGTCATCATAAGGCGTGAACTTGCGCTTGATGGGCATAACTAGCGAGTCGTTTACGCTGCGGTCGAAACCCCAGACCTGCGTCTCACCAGCCGTGGTGACTTCCCTATTAGCGTCAACGACGTTCGGGTTGTCGAGGTGGTAGTTCTTGAAGTTGGCGGAGCCATCAGCCGTGAACACGCCATAGCTGGAGGTGCTGCCATTGATGTTGAACTTGCCAACCGGACCGAGATGCGGAATCTCGTGCAGGTTAACGTTCCAGATGCTGCCCATACCAGCCGCTTGGAAAATCTCGCGGCGGGTAACAGGGTCGACGTCTGTGTCGGTCCACTCGCGGATATCAGCAGCATCCTCGGGGGATACATAGAGGTCCGTAAGGGTGCGGTCCGTACGACGCATACCAACAATCATCTTGTTCAAGAGCTCTTTCGAGAGGTAGCCAGCGCCAGCGGACCCACTGGAAACTTCGTACACGGGAGCGGAACGAGCACCGAGCAGGCCTGCGCCGCCGAAGTTCGTTGTACCGGCAGGAACGATAACCTTCCAACCACACTCTTCCTCGTACTCAGCAATCGCCTGAGCAATCTTGTTGATGGAACGACGCATAATATCTGTACGGCCTTCCTCGGCGTAAGAGAGCTTCCAGTCTGCAGCGGCGGAGATAGAGAACGTAGGTACGTACACGTCCTCGCCGACGCCTTCGATGAAGTTCTGAGCTACATAGCCCAAGCCAGGGAGTACCCACACGGGCACGTCAAAGTCATCAGCTACTGGGTAGAGAGCCTGGGCGCCGGGGCCGAGATTCTCAACCGAGAACATTTCGCGGATGACGGAGCGGAGCTTGATTTCCTGAAGAATAGGAAGCTCCAGAGCAGCAGCAAACTCAGCTCGCTTAGCGTCGCCGACAGCGTTCATAGGCGCGGCAGCGGCTTCGCTAAACAGATTGGTTAGGTCTTTAAGAGTGATTTCCATCGTACCCTCCTTGCTTATAGCAGGCACTTGATGAGCAAGCGCGTACCAGCGGCGGTCTGCGATGCTGTGAGTGTATTCAGAGCCATTGCCGCCGGCCCGTAAGCGTTGTCCGTGGTGGAGACTGAGTCAGCGTTTGTGTCAGAGAGCTTACCGTCGTTGTCACAATACAAAAGCGTACCGTAGGCAATACCGTCAGAAGCCTCGTCTACATACTGGTCGGTCTCCCAGACACCCAAGGAAGCGACTGCAACAGCGTCGCCCTTGAAAGCATCCGAAGAACCCATGTCACTACGAAAACGAGCGTAAGAGGGCAAGTCAGTGTACTCGGCCTTAATCTTCTGCATCAAGAACCCAACGGGCGGGGTCGCGGTGCAGTCAGTGATAACGTCAACAGTCTTGTCGCCGACTAGCTTCATCAAGGTACCAGCGGCCAAAGGCAAGCTAGTAGCCGAATCTGCGTCGTGCACGAAAAACTGCATTTCAAGAACGGGTTCGCGCGGAATGAAAGTCATTGTGTCCTCCTAAGTAGTAGATACTCTATATCTCTACTTGTCTTCCTTTTTCATGATGAGCTTGCTGATTGCCTCGCCAAGCTTAATGGGGTCAGATTTCCTAGAAGCTAGGTCCATCTCTGTGGTAACAGGCGCAGCACCAGTCGTGTCGGTAGCGCCGTGGGCCAAACTGGCTACAATCTCGTTACGCAGTGCAACTAGGTCTGCAACGTAAGCAGAGAACTCTTCATCAGACAGAGCAACAACCTTCACCTTCTGCGCGTCAAGGGCAGCCCCTGCTCGAAGCACGTTCGAGGACTGAAGCGTCTCTAGGCGAGAAGCAAGAAGGGCCTCGGCATCAATTGCGTCCAGCCTGTCCTTGAGAGCAGAAGCCACCGCCTGCGACTCGGAAAGCTCCGCAGTTACAGCATCGAGCTTAGCAGCAAGCTCTTCCTTCTCTGTAGCTACAAAAGCAAGCGTGTCCCTGTCGGCCTCTAGCTCAGCCTTCAAAGTCGCCAGCTCGGCCGTCATGGCCTCTTTCTCGGCAGCAAGCTCCTCTAGGGAAGTCTGTGCTGTCTGCACATTCTCCGCTAGGGTACTTGCCTCTTCGCTCTTCGCGGAGAGCTCGGCCTGGACATCCGCCAACTGTGCGAGCTTTGCGTCGAACTCAGCCTGCGCCCTAGTGGCAGCAAGCTTACGCTCTTTCTCGGACAGGGCTTCATTCAGTGCCGCGGCAATGATTTCCCTAATCTCAGTCTTATCCATTGTTGAAACCTCCATGTATTCTTGTGTGTGCCCAACCAAGTAATCCTGTCAGATTTATTCCTGGGCCTTTCCTGCCTTGCGGCACCTTACTTCAGCAAGTCGATAATCTCTTGATGAACTTGCTCGTCATAGTCATCTGGCGGCAAATCGACTCCATCTACCTCATCGGAATAGTGCATGAACCACAGAGAGGCGTGCAGGTCGTCCATACTGTTTACAGCATCTTTGACCGACCTCCCTAGAATATTACGAATGCACCGTGCGTCAGTTGCGTCAGCGCGCGCTGGGCAGCCTGTCTCGAAAAGAGCACAGTAACTCTCGGCTGCGACCACGTCGTCTGGAGCCAAACCGATGTCCTCGGAAGTTCCAGGTGTGGAGCCGGATGAAGGTGGCCCTTCAACAACTATCCGCTTGTAGCTAACACAGGTACCGGGGTTGTCGCTTCTTCGCGCCGATTCGGCACCCGCAGTATCGGACGAGTCTGTAAATAGATTAATACTACTAGACGGTTTTGTAAAGAGATTTTTACTGGACATGCTATTTTTACTCACCGTTTGGATGGGCTGGCATCCAGTTAGGTCCAAAGAAAGTCCCGATAGTGTGGTAGTCGCCTCAGCCTTGGCGGCCTCCAATATAATGGACTCAGGGTTAGCCGGGTTCTCCACCAAACCAATTCCGGAAAACATTAGGTTACGAAGCACCCTACCAATCACTGCACCGACGCGCCTGCCGTCTGGCATCACAACGTCTGCAAGTGTGCCAGAATACTCTACAACCTTCTCCGGAGTAAGTCCAAACTTAGCTGCTTCGTCCATCGATAGAATGAGCTCTCCAATCATAACATCAAAGTGGGAGTAGAAACACTCCATAGATACTTTGTAGTTACCAAGGGTGATTGCATCAGCGATATCTGGAAACCTCTGCTTGTAGAGAGTCATCAAAACAGCGATATCAAAGGAGGACTTCTCTATGTCAGCGGCACCTTGCTCCGCTAAAAACTGCAGGGGCTCAAAAACGCTGCGCTCTTTATCCATAAATGCACGACCGTATATATGGCCTACTAAGGCATGCTGGATGTGCTCGACATCAAGGGGCTTACTGAGCATTGTGTCGCGGGCCTTGATGAGTTCAGAGGGCATAAAGACAGCACCATTGAGATTCATCCCAGTTGATACAAGGACGGCTGAGATGTACTGCAGGTCAGGCATCCTCTCATCTTCGGGAGGAAGCCCAAACGTTGGCGCTCCGGGAGCTGAAGCTACTTCAACCAGCGGAGCTTCAAGTATTACCTTATTTTCCATCGCCTTCTCCAATAGCGCAGTCATCAACTGACTCGCTCTCAATGGCGTCCCGAATTAGTCTGGCAATAGCTCTTATACGGGCTTCGGTATCTGCTAGGCGGTCTAACTGCTTATCAACTACAGCAAGGCTGTAATCTTCAGTGTTATCTACCACCTCTACAGCTACGCACCTACCAGCAGCTGGATGAGTTTCTTTATCCATTCTGGTGCTCCAACACTAGTCAAAATAGCGGTTATGCCTGCTGCCGCAACAATAAAATACAGCCGTGACAGACGTGATTGTAGTTTGAGTACCGTTGACGGGCTCTTCTCTACCACATCCAGTATTGCGACTTTCTCCTGGTCAGACCAATTAGCTACGGCGGAAGTAAACCTACGTACGAAGCCTATAAGAGCTGCGCGGTCTTCAGTATGATAGGGGCGGTCCTCAAAAAATGGAGCCAAGCCTTCGCGTAAAGCAGATAATGACGAAGTAAACTCGTTGTTGGCTGCGAGGATAACAGTAGCGTCATCCTTTATGGACTTGATAATATCAACCTGCTGACGAAGCTGACTTAACGTAGCCTCATCAAGAGATTGCCCTGCTTCTAGAGTGGAGTTAATGCGTGACAAAGCTTCAGAGAACCTCTCAACGAGATTCCTGACCAGTACTGTATTTACCTCCATAACGTGGTTAGAAACCGCGCCGGAAGGATTCTTCTCATCTGGCATTTAGCTACCCCCGGCCCTCCATAAGAAGGGCAAGTAACTCGTCTCTCTCACCTTGGCTCATCTCTAAAACATCGTCTCGCAGTGATGCCTGTGATTTCTTCTTAGGGCGCCCCGTGCCTACTGGCCTGCCCTCTGAAGGGGTGCGCGAAGGAGTACGCTGTGTAGGCTGTACGTTATCTCCGCCGGCTTTCTGGTTGTAGGGGCTGCCTATAATTCCGAAGTTCCCATCCAAAACGTCTTGTTTTTCTTCTGTAAGTCTAAACTTCTCTGTGTTCCAGTCGAAGTTAAGCTGCTTGACACCAGTCTCGTAAGATATAATACGCCGGTCGATTAGGCCCATTAATACCCGAGTTAGCTCAATCTCATCTCTCAGCTCAATATCGTTGAATCTGACGGTAGGAATCCTATCGAACCCTGCAGCCTCTGCGACCTGCTTGTACTCCCTGTAAATCCACCGCTTAACCTGGCGCCTCGCGTAGGCTACCTCTGCGATGATATTCTTGATGGCAAGTCCAACTGCAGCACTGGACGAGTTTCCAGAGCCGTCAATAAGAGCGCGGACTACACCTAGGGCGCCTGTATAGTCGTCGTTTACCTGCTCATACTTCCGCTTGCCAAGGATAGCTTCAATCTCAGGAGATACAATCTTCTCTACCTTAAGTGTATGATTCCACACAACGTTAAAAGACTTAGAAGACGTATCGAACAAGGAAGCGGCATTCTCTAGTACCTCCTGAGCCGTAACTGGATAGATATCGTTTCCTACAGTAATTAGTAGGATGTAGTTCGTGATGCCATCTAGTGTGCTGTAGTCGGCCTGGCGTAACGCACGTTTGTAGTTAACTGACTCAAAAGCGTTAACCCCTCGGGGGGCTGGATACCTAGAGTACGGCATAGGCCTGTAGTCAATCTCACCCAGAATATTTGGGTCTAGAATATACCCCTCACCTGCGGCAGCGGCGGCTTTCATATCAGCCGGTATTCTAGCCAACAAGCTCCTCTCGTGGGCAGTCTTCCCTTCCTTCTCGATAAGTGCCCTAATCTCCGAAAGAGCCTCAGCCTTTAACGCTGTGGTGGCTGTACCAAACATAACACTGCCTGAGATTTCAATAGAGAGGGGGTTGAGAATGGTGTATTTAACTGGCACACTAGCTTTAGACCAGCGCCGCTTGCGAGCTGCAGTTTCTTTTTTGGCGATTGGGCCGTAGATGTTGATACCTGGAACGTAAGTGCCGAGCTGCTTATAAGTACGCACCATACCCACGCGGTACAGGTCAAAGAACGCCTGGTCGACAATAGCGTCAAATCCAATATCAAATCCCCAGGAGTCAAAGTAGTTCTTTACAGAATCATCATCTGTATCGTTCTGAAACCCACTAGCCGAAAAATTCGTAAGTACTCGAATAGTAGAACCGTACAAGTCCTCATCATAGTAGTACTTTAGCGACTTTTTGAACAAGTCATGTGGCTTCTGGTCCGACGGAGGGGTAGAGCTCGTAAGGTCAAGGTCCCCTCTCTGGAGCTCTTGGCGCCTGATTACAGAACCCAGCTCCTCCATCTTACGCTTAATTACAGGGTCAAGGCCCTTGACGTTATTCCCGAGAGTAGCCAGCTGCTGGCCAGACACCTCCAGCTCAAGCTGTACCTGGCCGGGAGCTTTCTCTGTAACGCTAAGTACTCGTGGGGATACATCCCCCAATACGGCAGTGTCATCAGTAGACATTTATACCTCTACTTCCTTGGCTGCTTTAGGACTGCGCTAGAGATTGCTCTGGACACTGCGGTGCGGGATTCTGGCCTTGAGGACGACGCGGTGCGGTCGTATACCAAGCCGCCTGTCCACAATACCTGAGCATTATCCACTGCTCTCTCCATCTGGGCAATCTTTCTGCCACCATAGACGAATGCTGAAAATAAATCCTTCTTCTGCGCCCCATGGCCCCCACCGTTAGGAACATCGAAGTGTGCCTGGCCTGATTTTGTGGATGTAACCACGATTGCTAATAGCTGCTTTACCAGTACTACAATACTCTCGTGAATAAGCTCCTCTGACTCTAGCCCTGATAGGGTGGGTCCAGCAAAAAACAGCTTAGAGTTTTCTAGGAGGTTCAGTGTAGACCAGATGCACTCGGAGTTGACGTTCGGAGATGGGTTGACCAGCTCTAGTATGTGATTTCCTTCAACTCCAAAGTATTCTTCATCGTTAACATCAAGTATAATACGATTTCCGTATCTTGTTTCATCAGCGAGCAAATCCTTGATAGCTAACCCTCCACCTTGTGAGTCCATAACCAGGTACTCCGGCTTAAAGAGCTCACATACATCCATAAGCCTGTCGGCCATAGCTGGGAACTTCACCCCGTTCTCGTGTGTGGCATAGCATACCTTAGTAACACCCGTAGGCTGTAGCTCAAATACCACTATAGCAAAAAAGTCATTAGTTCTAGCAGGGTCACACGCTACTACGTACCGACAAGCTTCGGCGCGCTTGGTAACAATAGTATCCCCAGGAGGCAATACCCTGGACTGCAAAAGAGAGGCTTTGAAGACGCCGTCAGAGTCACTTTCCCAAATACCAAGATATTCCATACGAAACAGCGAGGCAGGCATAGTAGCCTTTGCCTCTTCTAGGACGTCCTCGTTCATAAATCCTTCGGGCATATCCGTATAGTTAGCGTAAGCAACCGCGTAGCCCGGCTTACCCTCGGCAATCATCTTCTCGTACTCTTGAATACGAGCGTACATATGATTGAACTTGTAGAAAGCTGATGACACCATGATTATCGTATTAGAGTTAAGCTGGCCGGCAAGGTCCTCCTCTGAGACACCGAGCTCTCGAAGGCCTTTTAGACGGGCTACCTGCTTAACCCTCTCCATCGGATTACTGGATGTCGCTGCCATGGGCTTGATTACAGCATCGAAGATTTCTTCCGGCAGCTGAGCAAACTCGTCTGACAAAATAACGTGAAAGCGGGCGCCTCGGATTTTCTCTCCGGTCCCCAACGGAACGGCCTCAATCATGGATGCGGGCACTGGCGCTACAGACCTAAACTCTAGAATGCACCTATCAGACTGGAAGGTGGGCTTCTTCGCTGTGGCCTCCCTAAAAATAGGCGAAGCATACCAAAGCTTCCGCACTTCCTCGAAAATCATCTTCGACTGGCGAAAACTCGGGGCGATTAGGCCAACCCGAGTACCAGGATATAGCATAGCTTTCAGGGAGGCGAATACAGAGAGAAGAAAGGTTTTTCCACAGCCGCGGCCTGCTGTTATGATGGAGAACTTGTTGTTCCACATAGCATCTAACAGTACTTGCTGCGACACTGGCAGGTCTACGTTAAGAAGCTCCGTCGCAGCTATAGCTGGGTACTTTCTGTAGTACTGCAGCAGCTCGAAATTGGATTCTTCTACCGTATCAGATACGGAGAGCCTATCGTTCATCTAAATCCTTAAGTGCTTTAAGCTTCTTACGCTTAAACTCTTCTTTATCTGCTTCGAGACCTTTCGCCATGTCTTCCAAACGAGCTCTCTTCTCAGTATCGTACGCTACAGCAATATCAACAATGCTAAAGCTCTGCTTGTTCTTGGTATCTACCCTGTCCATTCGCCTAGAAGCCAGCCCCATCTTCAACTTCTCTGAGTTCTTTCTAAGGCGCTCAATAGTACCTGCGGAGTCTAACATCGCCTTGTCCTGGCCCTTGGCTACTTTGAGCAGGCGCAGCTCCAGTACCCTGTTCAGCACTAGGCTGATGAGGTCATCTAGGTCAGAGGCAGATAACTCATCGCGGGGAAAATCCAGTAGAAACTGCTTGAACAGCCCGAAAAATAAAGACTCTTCATCTCCATCCCTCAGAATGTCCCTAACGGCCTCTAGAAAAATCAAGTCATCAGGCTTAATCATATCCCCAAAGAACTCGGAGATGTCCTGCGACTGCCTGGTAGACCTGAACTGGAGCTGCTTTACAATCTTCTCCTTAACCTCTTTTGGCTTGTCCTTCCGGTACTGTATGAGGTTTGCTCTGCTGTTGGAGTTACTACGTGCCTTTGGGCTCGAAGGCTCCTCACTAGCAAGCTGCTCCTCAGAAGGAAGTTCAGCCGTTTTCCACTCCTTATCCACTATCTCTTGAATACGCTCGTCGCTAAGAACCTCGTCGGCCTTCTTAACGTCGATGATTTTCTTTTTCCGAGCCAATTTACGCCTCCAGGCGTGCTTTGTCCGCGTCGGCTTTATCTAAAGCTGTATCAGCACGGCGCCCAAGAATCTCAAGCATCACGTGCACTTTACTGGACGTAACACGTACTACCCGACCAGTGAACCCCTTGAATGGGCCGGCGTTGACAACAACAAGGTCATCTACGGAAAACTGCTTGTTAGAAGACACCTGCCACTCTTCCAAGCGCTTAACCTCTCTGACGGGCTCGACGTCCTTTGCTGAGCACGAGCCAGTGTAAGTAGTAAAAAACGGTGAGGCTGTAAGTAGTTGGAAAACTTGTGGGTGGCTGTGGTAGTTAATATAGATGTACCCCGAGTACAGCGGGACGGACTTCGTCTTCCTTTTACCGCCCTTGGTCTTGTACTCTTCAATCGCTGTAGGGTACAGGTACTCGCGCACTTGCGGAAGACTGTCTAACAGCCTAACGGCGTCGTCGTACCTGCTCTTGCGTATAACCCAAATGTGCCACTTGTAATCCATAACCACCACCTAATACGAGTAACTGTTGTCCTCTGTAACACTGTACAGCTCTCCGCAACTGGAGCAGCCAACCATAACTGTGGTACGCGTAACGGACGCGCCACTACCACAGCTAGGGCACTCAGCCATTACACACAATCTGCCGTGTTTCTTTACCTTGCCGAACGAGAAGGGTAGATTTTTTGCTGCGGCCTCGCGCTCTCCGCGAGCCAACATATCCCGGTATCCCTTACTGCCTCTGGCTGCTTTGTTTGGCGCTTCTCTTGCCATAACTGCCTCCTGCTAATCCCTGAAAGGTGGGGGCTTCTTAGTATCCTTGGGCTCAGAGAAGGGGTTCGTTTCTCCAGGCACGTAACCCTCTCTAGGGTACTTACCTCTATAAGACCGAAACCGGTCTGCCGTATCAACATCGAACTCCCTATGAAAGTCTGAAATACGGGAAACCCCCCTCTTAATCACGTTATCTCCCATATCGTCCCTCCAAGACCATTAAACTGTCAAGCTGTTTGTATAGGTTACTGAAGTCGGCATCGTTATTTACCACGTAGTCCCACTCAAACCCGTCCAGCGCCACCTCAGATTTGTGAGAAGCGGTAGAGGCAGCTAGAGTTTGGGTGGGCCTGGTCACATTTACCAAGATGCCTCCGGCCTCTCTAACCGCTCTCACCTCGTTGGGAAAACGCACATCACATACTGCTGTATTAACGTCGGGAGAAGTGCGGGCTAGTAGTGTTCTAAGATGATAGTCTGGGTAGTAACTGCGTATCACATCGGTCCCAATGAACTGTAGAATCTCTCTAGGGGTACTGAGCACTCTACCTATGCGGCTAACGTCGCTCTCTACGTACATATCAGATAGGTCAACACCGCACTGTCTAAGGTCACCAAACACTCGGCTAAACACAAGCGAGTCTAGGTGTGCAGTATATTCTACGGATTTGGGCAGCTTAGAGGACTTTCCTGCCTCGGTACTTACATCCTCAGCGCTCAAAGAAAAAAGCTCCATACACATCCCTTTAAGGCTGCGTGCGAAGCTATCCTTAGCGAACCCATACTCTTTCACTAGATAGTCTCCAGACGTATCCTTACCAACCCCCGCCTTGTACCCAAAACCAATAAGCATTGTAAATCTCCAGTGTTAAAGCCCAGCGGCGGCAACTGCTGTGTTCGCCTCCGCCTCTAAGTCCTTCAAAGCTACATTAGTGTGGTTGGCATTAGAGTCACCAACAACTACTGTACCGATAACATGGCAAAGCTCATGTATGAGAGCAGAACGACTAATCTTACCCCTCCAAGCTACACTTACAGTGTAGCCGACAGTGAGCCCACTGTAAAGTGTGCCCTGCAGCACTGTCACAGTATTTAGGGCCCCAGTAGAGGGCGAGGGTGCTACAACCCCAGACCAGGTAAGGGTTACGGGCTTTATAGCCGCAGCACACTTACTTTCACCGTACCTTTTCCCGCAGGCCGATAAAAATAGCCCAATAGCCCTGTCAACTACAGCAGGAGCAGGAGCGCCGGGGGAGTTTCCGCTCGATATCTTAGAGATATAACTGGAGGACGCCGTTGTATAACTTGAGTACACCGGCTGGGGAGGGATGCAGGCGAGAAGGGATGAAGCTAGTAAAGCTAGTAAGGCTCGATATAACATGTAACAGCTCCCTGCGAAACATCTGGGAAAATGGATACTGTTTTATCTGACCTTGACTTAATGTACACCTTCTCCCGCACAGTAGTTTCTCCAGGGCACTCTAGGCCAGCCGGACAGCAAACTAGCGAGACCCAAATAGGTCTGGTATACGGATTAGAGATGGTAACGTTCAGCTTACGAAACTGTGACCTACGGGCAGATTCCACACCGGTGATAGCAGGCTCTACTACTTTAGTATACCCAGCGGCGGCGCAGCCGTACATCCCAGAAGTACTGAAAACCAACACCAAAGCCAGTGCACAAAATAGCGATACAAAGTGCTTAATCATAAACCACGCTCCTGTGCTAAGTGGGGGCCATAAGGCCCCCACTTAGCTAGTCAATACTAACCACCTGCCGCAACGCCACCACTCTTCATAGAGTTGCCCTTACCGACGGGAGCAGAAACACTCTCACCAGCTGGATTGCCGTGCGGGCTGTTTGTCTTCTTGGGCGCCGTGATGTTATCCACCGACTTCGCCGCACCATTCTTAACTACATAAAAACTGTGTGCCATAATGTCCTCCTATAGGATTTACATGTTTACCCGGCCAGGGAATATCCCTAAACGTTAGGGAACTAGTACTTCAGTTGTTACCTCAAGTAAGGCAAGCTTCTCTTGTAGGACTGCTCGAGCCTCAAGTATCCGCCTGTACTCCTCAAAGTATTTTGATATCTCAACGTCACCAAGTGAAAGAAGACCATCTTTAACCAGAGACGAAAACTGCACGCCCAACTCTAGGTTAGACTCGGCGAGGCCTTCCATCTCGTCTACTAGCAGCTCGGCCTCTGCTATTGTCATACCACTGGCGCTGGAAAGCAGCTGCAGTTTTGACTGTAGCAAAGCGGTCTTAAGCTTGCGCACCTGCGAGTACCTGTCCTGTAGAAACGACACCGTAGAAGAGATTTCCTCTTTCGAGGACGATGCCCCACTACTGAGCCACCGCTTAGTGGCTTGTATCTCACACTCTATACGGGCTAACCGTATCTTCGCAGAAGCTACGTTCATAAAAACCTACTCTGGCAGCTTTTTGACGTCCTGTGCCTGAAAGCCTCGGGCAGTCTTTACCAACGTATACTGCACACGCTCGTTCTCTTTTAGAGTCTTAAAGCCCTCTGACCCAGGCTCGATAAACCTAAAATGGACAAAAATGTCCCCGTCGTGGCCCTCGCCTACGATGAATCCAAAACCTTTTGAATCGTTGAACCACTTAACGCGGCCTTCAAGACCACTACCAAGAACCACTTCTTCTGACGACATATGAAGTCTCCTAAGGATAATCAGTACATAGCTGTACTTCAAAATCTCTTTCCCAAATAAAAACCACGGTATACCCGGCTTTCCTAAGCCTCTCTAAACGACGCATTGTTTGGTTATACAGGGCGCCGAACGTCTTCTTGCTCGTAGGGTTGACACCTTTAGAGTCATACAAATCTGGATTCCCGTGCCAGTAGTTCCCCAAGAATTCGTAGACAGTGCACGTCTTCGGGTCGAACCCATCAACCCGGATAGGCCACTTTTTGCCGGGGAGCTTTATCGGGTACTCACGAAATTCTTCTGGAATCCCAAGCGAGTCTAGCCACTCCTGCGACGCCGCCGAGACAGGCCCACCTGAGCAATACGGGCACCCAGCGCCGTTAGCCCTGTGGGCAATTCTTGTAAGCCACTCGTGGCCCTCTGAGCATAGCCACCAAGCTTTACTATTACAGCCAGGGGTTATACTGCTCGGAGTTATTTTACCGTTTTTTGACGGGTGCCATTCGGACGCCAAAACGGGATTTACTGTCGCTAGACAGTTGCCTGCACACACGCGCCTGTTAGAACAATAGGGGCAACCGCGGCCTTTAGACCTGTTACAAATAGACTCCTGCCAACAGTGCCCATTAGAGCAGGCCCACCAAACCTTTTTATTAGCACCATGAGTTGCGTCCTTCGGTGTCAAATCACCGTTTTTAGTTGGATGCCACTCGGACGCTAAAGCTGGATTTATCGTCGAAAGACAGTTATCCAGGCACACCTTTCTTCCAGAACAATACGGGCAGCCGCGGCCGCTAGAGCGGTGGTTTACTGTATCCTCCCACTCGTGACCTTTCTCGCAAAGCCACCAGGCTTTCTTGTTGGACCAGGGAGCAACATCCTTTGTCGACAACTTACCATTTTTTGTTGGGTGCCACTGGGAAAGAATGGAGGGGCTAGTTGCCGCCAGACACGATTCCGGCAAGACACGCTGACCAGCACAATAAGGGCATCCATGCCCTTTGGACCTGCTGGCAACGACGGCCTCCCAGCTATGCCCATTATGGCAAACCCACCAGACCTTCTTATTAGAAAAAGGCTTTACCTCAGAAGGATGTAGAAGATTTTTTTCCCAGTCCCAAGAAGCAAGTAACCTAGAGTCTTCTGTAATGCTTTCCATCAGTTTAGGAATAAACAAAAAATCACAAAGTGTAAACTATCAGCTATTTAAGTAGCGAGCTCAGGCCTGACTTTGTCAAAAAATCGCGGACCATATGATAGGGCACCGCAAAATAACCGGCAGGAAACGGTATGGAGCTACCGCCGACGCGAACTCCATAGAAAGACACTGCGATACCTACAACCTCTCCTCTGGCGTTAAATACGGGACCGCCTGAGTTACCAAAGTAGATGGGGGCAGTAATGCGTAGGTCATGGGCCTTGCCGGACTTGTTCAAAATCGAAGCAATAACACCGGTGGATACAGAAACAGATTCGTCTAGACCATTCTGCTTAATATAAGAATCGTTGTACGGTGCAGGGTAACCGATAACGGTGATTGGGTCACCAGCAGATGCCGTCCTGGCTACGCGCGAGGAGGCACCTAGGTAGACAGGCGTGGACGCAATCGCGAGGTCTACGTCGCTAGATACCGCCACGATAGTCAGCCGTACTCCGGCTGCCTTATAGGGAGTGCTTGTAGAGCGGTGCGCTGTAACAACACACTTGTATTTCAAAGTAGGCTTAAGTACGTGCGCCGCGGTTAGAACATAGGAAAGGCCAGACCTAGACGAGCTGAGAATAACTCCGGACGCGTGCCCACGCATCTTCTTAACTCCCTTTACGATACGAGGCACACCATCAGCACCGACTACCAACGAGGTATAAGGAACATCGCACGACAGCTTAATTAGCACTGTCTTGTTGATTGACGAAGCCACTAATGACTTCGCAGTAGAGTCTGGCTGAAGCTCAGCGCGCTGGCCAGCAGATGTGATACAGCCAGCAGCGGACAACGCAAGCAGCAGCGCGCCAACAGTCACCAACCTTAACGATGTTCCCATAGTCCCTCCGTACTAGAGGGAAGCTGCTAAATAGCACCCCTTCGCTACCGCTTCTAGAGGTGACGCGGAGCGCCTTACCTCTGAGATTGGGATAGGAAACCCTGACTCAACAAACGCAGCCTTTACCTCTTCAACAAAGCCCTCCGGCATCGATGTTCCTCCGGAAATAGCTACTGGAATAGGGGAAGAAAACGTAGGTAGAGCGGTAAACCCAAGCAGCCGATTAGAAGCCTCCCTGACTACGACACGCACAAAGTGCTTGTAGTAAATGCTCAGCGCCTCCTGGACCTTTCCAGAAGGGCTGAGGATGTTCAAGTTCTGTTCTTTCTCTGCCTGCACCAGTGTTGGAGTCAGGCCCAAGCTCAAAGCAACCTTTTCGTCAATCCAGTCTCCGCCTTTGGCCACAGAAAACCTAATATCGCTTTTACCAGACGACATCACAGCGAAGTTACACATACCTGCCCCAAAACTAATGGATAGGCCTGTAAGACCATCATCCATAAGCTCTGCGTAGGCGACAGCCTCCGCCTCGTTGATGGGCTCACCAGTATAACCTAGCCCAGACAAGATGGCGTTCAGGATGTTCTCGTGGTATACTACATCGAATTCCTGGTCGATGGGCTTCTCGGGTACCGAATAAACGCACTTCTCACCCGGGGTTTGAGGCTCTCCTAGAACTCCACCTATGATATGCTTAATCATCTCTAAAGCCTCAGGCTCACGAGAATTGATTACACCCTGGTGCAGAGGGCGCTGCAATACTGCACGCCTCTCTAAGGCTTTCTCTAAGGCTTCCTCACCGATTACGAAGAACTTACTTTCTTTGCGAAAAAAGTTAGCTCCTGATTTTACAAGCCCCTGCTCGATGAATCGAGCATTCATAGGAGTTTCAGCCTCGATGGTAAAAAACCCATCACGCTGAAGCTTGTAAACTAGCGAGTCGCCTTCCTGCCTACATCCAACAATAAAGCAGGTACCGATATCCAATCCAACAGGCATAACTAAACCTCGTTACTTTGAGCCGCGCAAGCGGCGGAGTTTATCGACAAGGGCCTCTGCGTCAGTCTTCTCTTCGACGCGCTCCCCAAGGTCAGTGAAGCTTTTCTTCATATCACTGGAGTCTGTCATAGGGTTGACAAACACATCATCCTCAGCAGGAGTCGTAGGCCGATTGCTATTGTTGCTATTCGTGGAGGCAGCCTGGAAAGACTTGCCTTCCACCATGGAGCGTAACGAGTCTAACATGCTAAGCAACATCTCGTTCTGCTTAACTAGAAACTCGTTTTGCTCCTCTAGATACTTGGTGTGGGCTGCTTGGCTAGGGGGCCGGCCCTTATAATGGTTACGAGACAATATGAATACCCCTAGGGAGACAACGGCCCCTGCCGCTGCTAGTAAAATGTACCAAAGCACTTTACGTAAGAACTACAGGGCCACCATGGGAAATATACACTGTATTCTCTACATGGGCAGATAGACAGCCATCTAGTGAAACAATGTCCCATTCGCCCTGAGCTTTTGTACGCCAGTCCCCATCAAAAATCACAGGCTCTATAGCCAAGAACATACCAGGCTTAAGGAGAGCGCCAGTGCCTTTTCTACCGTAGTTTGGAATCCATGGAGGCTGGTGCAGCTCTTTTCCAACTGCGTGGCCGACGAACTCCCTAGACACCGTAAACCCCGCGGGCTCTACTATTAACTGTACAGCAAACGATAAGTCACCAATCCTAGCGCCAGGCTGAGCTGCCAACGTCGCAGCTGTAAGAGCACTGTAAGCAGTGTCTACTAAGCGCTTAGCCCTAAGGGAGGGTGGTTTCCCTACGAAAAACGACCTACATGCGTCTGTAATAGCGCCATTGTACTCTACCCCGCAATCGATACTGATAAGGTCCCCAACTGAGATTGTACGACTACTTGGCACACAATGAACAACTTGGTCGTTTATTGAGATACAGATAGCAGCAGGAAACCCGTCGTGCCCTAAAAATACGGGCCGAGCGCCGCAGGACTCTATGAACTTACGTACAACCCTATCAACATCCACTGTAGCTGCTCCAGGGGAGCACGCTGCCGTGCGGCCAAGCTCGAGCGCCTGCTTCAAAATAGAGGCGCTGGCGACCATATCACCTAACGGTGGGTATTTCGACATTTGACTTACCATGATATAAGAGTATGCAAAATTTCTGCGATTGTTCTAACTGCCTATAGCAACAACAAGTTAGCCCTTCCAAGGTAGGCTTCGAGCTGTGTCGCTAGATTCGGGAAATGAGCACTAATCGCACTAGAGAATATATCGCTTGCTAGTACCTTCTTCAGGAGCTTAGCACAGTAGATTGGCGTTTGGCCGTTCGGAGAGTACTCGTCACCATTAATGACCTGTACCAAAATATGTACCTGCAGGGCCTTGAAGTCCTCAGACATATTTTCTGCGGCGCCAAAAAAAGCAGCCATCTCGTTATCGTACGCGTCCTGCCTCATAGAAAGCAAGGTTCGATACGAGAGTGTGTTCATGTACTCCATTGTACTCTGTTGAGTAGTGGCATCGTGGTTATGCGCCGTGCTAGGAGTGACTTCTCGAGCCTCCTCCTCATTAGGCCTCTCAGCATAACGTGAAGAGGGTTTGTTACCCCCACAGGACGTGCAAGCCATCAGTAACTCCTAGAGCTGTAGTGCGTTGAGCGACGTGACTACGGCCACCACAAGGGCAACCAAAGGCTCCAACGCAGCAGGTGAAAATAAAGACAGGGGCGTGTGCAGCATTCTAACTGGCACACTCAAAAGGCAGCAAGCTGACCCGCCATTTACAAGCCTCAAATCCTCGAGGTCTGTACCTGTAGTCTCCGCAGAATAGGGTGTACAGTAATCTAAGCGTAATCTCGACGCAGCTAAGACCACAAACTCATGTAGGGCCTTATGAATGAAAGGGCCTTTGGGAATTACCAACCTAGTGAACGGGTGTGGAAGAGCTAGCTCATCGTCCTGGTCATCGAACGGGCCTACAGGGTGCACATCCAAAACGATATTTATTGCTGGGTCGACTTTCCGAGCTGCGCAAACAGCGGCGCTGCCCGTCGCTTCTTCAGCAGCTGTGAGCACCCCAAATACCTTAGCGGGTAAGTGAGTCTTATCCTTGGATAGCTCCTGCATTACCCTGGTCAAAACGTAGACGGACAGCTTATTGTCCGCTGCGCGAGCAAACATCTTCCCGCCAGGGGCTGGGATAATCTCAGTTTTCCACACCCCGTATGTCTCGATAGGACAAAGCGCTTCGGCCTCCTGCAACGAAGAGACACCTAAGTCTACTACACACTCCTGAGTCTCTGGGACTTTAGTAATCTCCTCGTCGTCCAAAGCATGTACTGGGGTCCTTAGAACTACTCCGGCAATCTTCTTACCTGTAGGTGTTGTGAGGCTTAGTACTGACCCGGGCAACGAAGCGGGGTCTATGTAACCGACTGGGGCAATAGTAGCGTACCCATCCTCTGTGTGTCCTGTAACAACTATACCTACCTCATCCTGGTGGGCTGATATCATTACGCGGGAGCCGTAGTTCCCTCCCTGCACAGAGGCAGACACATTACCCAGCACGTCCTTACCCACGTAGTCTGCTACCTCAGCTAGGGTGTCCATATAGAGATTACCGAGCTCGGCCTCATAGTACGTAGGAGACTCTGTGGCTAGAATAGCAGTGAGCAATTTTTTGTCGAGCTTATACCGTCTCTTATTCATCTGCCCACCAATCCAGCCTTGTACCTGCTGGGTCTACTAAGATACTGCCGTGCGGTACTGAGTTATCTGTACGAATCGGGACTCCACAAAACTTCCCCCTTGACAACAGCGGTGGAATCATGCTCTTACTAGCAGAGTAAGACTTAAGTAGCTTTCTAGTACTACTAGAGCAAAGAATTGCTATAGAGGCTACTGGGTGTTCAGCGACCTCCGATAAAACAACTACCTCTGGGGATAGATGCCTTACTTTACTGCTTAGCCTCACTATCTTCATCTAAAATAGCTCTCCCGTGTATAAACCTTGCTGCACACTGAGCGCACTCTAGCGTAGGGTTTAGAAGGCTTGCTAATGGACTAGCCTCGAATCCATCCGTGCAAACAGCCGCGCCGCTATCAAACTCCAACCAGCAAAGACCATTCTGGCGCATATACAGCTCGTGCGGAGTTACACCTACCTCTAGGTCGCAACGTTTAAAGAGCTCCTTTACAACTTCCTCATCCACAGCCACTACGGCCTCCTGCCACCAGAGGCACCGACCGTGCACTCATACAGAGCTATGACTAGCAAGTTCTCTGGCTTGGGCCCTGCAAAGGGCTGGCTAAACGCTTTCATAATCCTGTAGTGCATTGGGGACGGCCGGGACATGAGGCAACTGCGGAAGTACCCCAGGACCGACATCCTAATAGCCTCAGGGTGAAACGTAGTAGATTTAACTATACCCATAAGCTCTGGCCAGCCGGCTCCCTTGGATAGGGCACGGGCCATCTCAAGGCCTGCAGCGGTTTCCTCGGAAGCCACGGACAGCATCTCCTCAATATCCGCACTACTGATGTTCCCAGCGCTATCCCCAGACAAAGTCTGGAAAACCTGCTGCAAGCTCACCAGGGCTGCGCGAGCACTGCCGCCGGCGGCCTTCACTACCAGCTCTAACGCTTTATCTACCATACCACCAGTTGGGTTACCCTCTAGGCCCCAAACCTCGTGAACGAGCTCAGAAATCTCGCTGTCAGACAGCTTAGGGAACTTGTAAGTCTGGCACCGATTTCTAACAGTAGGAATAATCTTCTGCGGGTCCGTGCTGCATAGTATAGTGTAAACACCTTTAGGAGACTCTTCCAGCAGCTTTAAGAGCATCTGCTGTGCGTCTCTCGTCAAACTATGAGCCTCGTCCAAGATGTACACCTTGTTGTCGCAGCTCCAAGACCCAAGCGCCGCACTTTCCTTTAGAGCTCGAATATCATCAATGCCCCTAGTGTCCGCAGCGTTAAGCTCTACTACCCCAGGCTCCTTGCCATCCATAATACGCCTACAGGTGTCGCACCTAGCACAAGGGTTTCCAGACTTACCTTTCTCTGTGCAGTTCAGCGCCATAGCTACAATACGCGCAGCTGTGGTTTTTCCGCACCCAGAATCCCCAGAAAAAAGAAACGCCTGGGCTGGAGAGGCCATAGTAGCTATCTTGCGCAGGCTACTTACCGCCGCTTTTTGACCAACAACCTCATCGAACGTCTGGGGACGATATTTGTGGTAAAAATCCCCTGCACCTCTAGGTAAAACCATCTAAAACTCCTTACTTCGTAATCCAGGAAGACACGTCTATCATACCGTTTTCTGACAATAATCCCTTACTCTCAGCCCAGTGCACGAACGACTTGAGCACCAGGGCTAAGTCGTCTTCACGCAGTAAAGCAAAAACCCCGGAGCCAGCCGCGTTTTTGGCAGTCATGAAAAGCATAGACACTCCGGACACCACAGATTTGGGCACCTTTACCATAATACAAACCTCACTTACCAGTACCGACCGTGCTAGAAACTAAAGCGGCTACGAAAGCTAGGCCCCCTATAACCGCCGCCTTGCGCACTAGGGGAGTATCAACAATCCCAAGACTCACTGCGTAGGCTGCTACCAGAAGCACAGTCAACGCCAACAGGTAGAGCAATACCGCTAGTGTCCTAAAACTCCTAAAAAATCGCATACTACGACCAGGTAAGCACAACTTCAGAACCAAACTTTTCCTTTAGGTCCTGGATGAGCAGCTGCTTGGTCTTCAGGTCTTTGATTCCGCTAACATACTGCAGCTTTTTAGTGGACTGATACTTAGCAAGTGCTGCCTTAGACGAGCCTCCCCAGTCTCCATCAACACCGTCGTTACGCTTACCATAGTTGCCGAGGTCGTAGCCCAAACGTACCAAGGCGTATTGCCAATCGAAAGACGTCCAGTTATCGGATGTACGAGCGGGGTCTCTATTTAAAGCCTCGATAATACTGGTGATTGTGAAGCCTGGGCAGTTGTGTACAAACACACCAGCCAGCAGCCCAAAGTTACTGTAGGGTGCACAGTTAATCACATCATACACATCTTGCATTCCAGCGCGCTCAACTGCTACTACTTTATGATTATTGGGCCCTACCAGGCCGTCTATATATCTAGAGGCAGTCTCAAAACGAGGTGTAAATCTACCAAACCTAGCACGAGCCTGCTCCCAGGCTGCCTCATCAGGCTCCTCACCACTATCGATAATGTAGTTATACACGTCTTCACACTTCTTAGTTAAACGCCGGTTGTTGGACTCCTTGACTGCGTTAGTCATCTTGTCCCTATACTCTGCTCTCTGCCAATTGGCTTCTACCTCCTTAGTTAGACGAGAGGTGTGCTTAGACCTAAACTCTTCGTCTTCCCATCGAGCACGAATACCGGCAGCACGCTTGCTCTTAGTAAGCTCAATATCAGCGCTAGCTCTATGTGCGTCTAGTGTCTTTTTCCCCGCTGATGAAACAGCTTCTCTGTACGCTGGGTCGTCCCAACGCTTCTTTGCCGCGGCAGACGCTTTTCTACTGAACTCTGCAGCAAACTGTGGGTCCTTGAATCGCTCCTTTAAAGCTGCCTTGGCCTTCGCCTGAGCCTCTGGATTACAAAACAACTTAATAGTCCTCGCTCTCGCTTCGGCTCTAAATACTGGATTCTCCCAGTTCTTTGACATATAATACGAACCCAAGGAAGCGTGCAAACCTATATGGTCTTTGTCGCCCATAATCACTAACTCACCAGGGGTGTTATTGGTTTTACATAGCGACCGGTGGTGAATAACCTGTTTCTGGCCAGCAGGCACAAACCCTTCCAAATCCACTGAAGAGGCTACCATGCGATGAGTCATCCTATACTTCCTGGAATACGGGTCCATAACTACTTCGTAGCCGCCAGGCGTAACAGCTCTATATAAAGGCATCAAGCTGGTACCAGCCTTTAGCTCTTCAGCAGAAGCGTAGCTTCCGTCTCTTAGCATAAAAAGGTGGTCAGTAGTACACGTAATACTCTTGCCATTATCAAGAGTAACCTTCACTACCTCTCGGTTTGTACCAGTCCGTTTAACGAGGCTTGGGCCACCTGGCACCACAGTACCGTCAGAGCTACAAGAGTAAAACCAATGCTTTTCCCCAGACTCGGCCATTTCAGCCGCTGTCTTCTTTGTGCCATCTAGCAACGGAATCTCTGTATCTCCAGAAATGCATGCAGGTTTTCCAAAATCGTAGTGTCCAAATACTTGGTCGTACCCAAGCCCGAGGTTATCACATAGATAGTTAATAAGCTCGAGTAAGGAGTTCATTTGGGCTAATGTGGGCTCATTAGTGCCGTCACTGTACCCAGTCCCGTTGAAATGGCCCCCAAGAACGATGGATAGGTACATCAAGTTCTCATCACCAGGAATCTTAGAGGTCCCCTGTGACCAGGTAATATCCTCTAGGTCATTACACATCCAGATATCACCAGAGCGTCGGATGTAAAAGGTGTAGCATACAGAGGGAGCTCCAGGGCTCTTTGACCCGTTTGGAAAATAAGTCACGTGGTAGTTAGCTGTATTGACTGGGTTATCCCCCCCAAGCGTTTGGTGAACGCAGAGGCCCTTGATATCTGACAGCTTTCTACGCCCCCACTTAAGTTTTTTATGGCGAGGGATTTCTTGACGCTTATCTAGCAGCTTACTAGGACGACCGGACTCTGGCCAGTCAGAGACAGGGTTAGTACTCATAGTCTTCTTAGCTCCAGTAAAAACTGCAGCGGTAGCCTTTGCGGCTAGCGCTACAGGTCTAAAGATGTACCTTGAAAGGGGAGAAGCGGACTTACTACTCATCGCTAGAGGCCTCGGCAAGCGCCTTCATCAATCGGGCATACGCTGAAGTGGAATCGAAGTAAGGCCTCTCATAAGAAACTACCTGGGGCTCCTCTGACCCATCAGCCAGGAAAAACAAGTAATGGTACCTCGTTTCCCCGGTATGGCCGGGCTCACCAGATGGGTAGTACCCGATTGGCATAACGAACGTTAAATGCTCACTAGAGCTATCGAGAAACGATAAATCCGTAAACAGCATTGGTAAACTCCTAACTCTAAGCGTTGTCTCTCGATGACTCAGTAGGCACCTTTACAAAGTACCGTGCTGCTGGCCCGAGATAAGGCGGTAAGGCGACTACAGACTCAACGTAGCGCGCTCCACAAGTATCACAGCTATACCCCTCACGCACACAAAACTCCTCTTCTACGTTGATATCTCTCTCTAAAACGCCTTCGGGGCATTTCAAACAATCACCCTTATCGGCAGTGTACGGGATGTAAACAAACAGGTCTTTGTTAATAGGTCTTCGGACAGCCCTCATGTGGTGCCTCCTACTCTCGGTGAGACCGCTGTTTTACAACGACCGCAGCCTGGTGCTACTGCGCACCTTAAGTATATGGCAAAAACAAGAGGCTGTCGAGGCTCCAGATGCTAGAAGTAGTGGTTCAAGGAAAGGCTAGCGTACACATCTGCAGTGGACGATGCTGTCTTAGCCACCAAAGTTAAAGTGTTGCTTACACCATAGAATGAGCCAACTAAACCAAGCACAGAATTCAAAGACATAATCTGCGAAACCTTGTTCTGGTTGGTAGAGTCTACGTAGCCTGAAGAGATTATATGACCAGAGCCTTCGGTATAGTCTACAGCTGTCGTAGACTTATCAATACCATCTACCTGCGTCCAAGTGAAGGGGCCGCTAAATGTACCACCAAGCACCAACCGCCACGAGACTAGTACTGAGCCTGCGTTGTGCAGCAAAACACTCTCCGGCATGGCATACGAACGTACATAGGCAGGATTAAGCCTTACAGCTACTACATTCTTGTACGCGCTAGAGCCTATGGAGTTAGCAGCAAATCCAGTGTCCACGGCTATTGGTTTGGCAGGGTCCTCTTCACCGCCCTCTCTAACTACGGAACTACAGATTTGCTTCAGTGAGCCACCTGCAGAGGCAGCGGGGGAAGAAATCTCATACCGACAAGGCAACGAGCCTGTAGACATATACGTGGTAGTTTCCTTATTGGCGTGTAAAAATTCGTGTACCTGACACAGCCTACCGTCTATATCTAAATCTACGCGAACTCGGCCGGCACCTAACCACTGCACATCTGTATGAAAGATGTTAGTTTTACTAGGGTCTAAAGTATATCCACTCGGTCCAGCCCCGTCAAGTCTATCAATAGTCCAAGCGGACTGGGCTACGCGAGTATCAACAATGGCCCCAGACGAGGAAGACCGCTTAACTAGGTATAGTTCAGAGGCAGAGGACTCTAGAAATATACCGTCTTTACCATCAAAGTACCCCAGCCTTTTTACAATCCCCGTCTCAGGGTGCATACTAGCGAAAGACTTTACAACACTCTGGGACTGACCAGCGCGATACAAAAAGTATTTGTAGGTTTGCCTAATAGCCACATCGCCGGCCGTGCCACTAACTGTCATATCAATCGTATTGGAATACGGGTCACGAGATACTGTTGAAGTACCAGATACGATAGTTTCCCACTCCAACGGCTGCATATCGTAAGTAAATGTAGAGCTATGTAGTACGTGGTTGTTGGAAACCCTCTGGCGGTGGAAAGCATCAACCTGAGGACCATCTCGGAGGGTTGTTATGACAGTGCCTGTAACAGAGGTAACTGAGGGGCTTACAACGTTAACGTCAACAGGGTTGGTAACGGTATTCAAACGGTCTAAGGTATTCAGGGAGCCAGTCACAGTAGTGACCTGCCTGGGTATACCTTTGTAGTGGTCTCTCATCGCTGCCTCCAGCACAAATAGGGGGCTGCGGAAACGCAGCCCCCTCCTGGTTATGCACTATTTTTTTGGGAGGGCTAGCTACACCTTAGGCGAACCTAAGCCAGGATTGAAGACTACGTAGCTAAACCTACGAACGTCTGCGTTGTCCTCACCAGAAAAATGCACAGTCTGGTTAGCAACATCAATCGAGTGAGCAATACCCTGAGTCTTCGTACCACTGGCAGGGCTAACCATAACTAGTGAGTGCCAGCCGATACTGGGGTCTGTCATATTTGCATAACCAGCCGTAAGAACACCGCTGCCTACTAACACAGGGGTAAAGGCACTGGTACTATCCGCTGCCCCAGAAGGGCGCGGGTGCTGCACCTTACCGTCCTTGTCCATACGCATCACAAATTTCTTAGGTACACCTTGGTAGTTGTCACGTGACATGATATGCTCCTACTACGCTGTTTTGACCGTAGACATCTCAGTTGTGTTAGATACGGCGCCGGTTTCCGAATTGGCGTAGATATGAACCGCTCGGTTCGTCTTAAGTACAGGGGTGGTCAACGATTTTGGTAGATTGCTATAATGGTCTCTTGCCATAATATTCTCCTATTTGGGTAGGTACAGCTGTGATGATGTGTCTATATCGGGCTGGTTCTTCAATACTGATGTCAACGCCAGGCGAGCGTTTGAAAACGACTTAAGCTTTATTGGGACGGTATTATCCACCAAAGCGCTATCTAACCACAAGTCTGAGTGTGATTCTAGGTTAAATCCAATAGAAGAATCGGAAAGAACAAGAGCCCTCCCTGACACGAACCCCCCCCTACTGAAAATAGGCCACCCCTAAGATGTAGGCAATTCAGCTCCAAGGAGCTGCTAGGCGTACAGAAGATGGTACCCTTAAGCGCTGTATTGGGGTGGAACACCTTGTTAGCGTTCGCGTCAAAATCTCCATCAACTGGTGACGGAGAAAACCTGGCACTGTCGTGGGGGAGGCTAAAACCGCGGCCGTACCTAAGCGGTCCCGCTGAGCCTCTAATGACTAGTCCCAGATGGGAGGAGCCCGTTCCGTTCAATCCTATACGCGTACTTATAGTACGAGAGTATCTAGAGCTGCCATAAAACTGGATAGCCGGTATAGTGATGTCCTCAGTCCAGGTACCGTCACCAATATCTACCACTAAACCCACATTAGACTTAACAGGGAGCAACTCTATAGCACGCTCGATTGTTCGCACGGGGCTGTGCATAGACGAGCCATCGTTATGGTCAGCACCGTTCTTACGAACGTACACTGCACGCATACTCCTGGGGCCGCCAACCTTAGTAGCACTGGACCTATAGTGGTCCCGACCTAAACCAGGCACGAAAACTCCGAAGTGTGGATTTTTATTTGGTAGGCTAACGGCCTTTCCCTGCCGCTTAAAACTCGGCTTCTCTTATGGCCTGGGAAAATTGCCCAGGCCGACATTAATTGGTCAGCAACCCAACTGAAAGGCGTCCCTAAAAGCGTGTTCCTCAGTTGATGACCTATGACCGACCGAAGTCGGGTCTCTAAACTAGAAGACGCGAAGGCATGTGCACTGCCTGGAACACCGCCCCCTCTAGTGGGTCTATACAAATGAATAGTAAAACAATGGCTTTATGGTAAGGCATTGCTTAAAAAAATTGCTTTGCCTTAAAAACTGGGCCTTCCCAGAAACTGCCTACTAAAGCTTTTTTCTTGCGGGGCGTTTGCCGCCGTTGCTTGCGAGGAAATCCTTTTCCCAGACGAAAACTACGCTATACCCTGCTTTACGTAGCTGCTCGAGACGCCGAATCGTCTTTCGGTACAACGTGCCGTACACTGCCCTACTTGTCGGATTTATATCATTAAAATCATATACTTCGGGATTCCCGTGCCAATAGTCACCCAGAAACTCATAAACAGTATTCGAGGCTGGGTCAAACCCATCAACGTGAATTGGCCGTTTTTTACCTGGCAGCCTTATCGAAACCTCTCGATGCTCTGCAGGAACCCCCAACGAGTCAAGCCATCTTTGTGATGCTGCAGAAACGGGGCCCCCGAAGCATTGTGGGCAACTGCTGCCTCTGGACCTATTATTTACTGTTGACTGCCACTCATGCCCTTCAGCACAAACCCACCAAACCTTCCTACGTGAGTATGGCAGTACACCAGCAGCGCTAATCTGATTTCTTGTCGGATGCCACTCAGAGGCCAACTCTGGATTAACAGTGGCAAGACACGTCTCTGGAAGCACCTTTTTCCCAACACAGTAGGGGCAGTGGGTACCGGTGAGCCTATCTCTTACGCTAGTTCTCCACCTGTGGCCCTTACTACAGAGCCACCACACCTTTTTATTGGACCCCGCGGTAACATCCTCGGGCGACAGCTTGCCATTTTTTGTCGGGTGCCACTCTGAGACCAAATCTGGTCTAACAGTCGAGAGGCAATTATCCTGACAGGCCTTCTGACCAGAGCAGTATGGGCAGCCGTCACCAGCTGACCTATCATTAATAGTGGACTGCCACTCGTGGCCCTTACCACAAACCCACCAAACTTTCTTATTGGAGCCCTTGGTTACATCGGCCGGCGCCAAGTCACCATTTTTTGTCGGATGCCACTCGCCCGCGAGTTCGGGATTTACAGTCGAAAGGCAGTTATCTTGGCAAGCACGCGCGTGCTTTGAGCAATAAGGACAGCCACTATTATTACCTGCCCTGTTGTAAACTGCTGCCTGCCAGGTATGGCCGAGGCCGCACTGCCACCAAACCTTCTTATTGGAGCCCTTAGTAATGGTATAAGGTGTTAGCGCTAAACCCAGGTTTTTTTGGGAGTGCCACTCTTTAGCCAGCTCCGGGTGGGTAGAGGCTAAACAACTGTCTACATCCACGAATGGAGCGTGACGGTTCCTAGTAATGGCCTACCTCCCACGGGACGGGAACGTACCCGATGGAACGGCTGACCGACCACCTAGTATACACCGCTTTCGGCAGGCGCTGGGTTTTTTTCTGACGGGCTGCACGCTCCCTTTTCGGCGCTCTTACCTCTCGGTACCCATCCGTAGCGACATAATGCGTCATCTCGCGCATAGCCCGCGTGACCTTGAGCAAACCACACGCGGAAAGGGCCGTCACGTGGCGCGATACCGTCCGGCCGGAAAACCCGGTGACTTCCTCCAGGCGGCTGACCGCAATTTCCGACCCCATCGCGTCCCACGACATCGTCTTGATAGCCACGTAGATAACCCTGGCTTGAGCGGAGAGGCGCCTGTTCATGATAACGATACGAGGAATGACCACGAATTTGCCAGGCGTACAGCGTACCCTGTGACCTCTGGGAAGGTAGTACGCCATCCCCCTCGGCCCCTTATGGTATGTCCTTACTAGGCCTAGCCTTCTTAGTTCCCCTACTAGCTTTGATACTTTGTCTACATGAAACCCTGTCAATGTAGATAGGTATGCTCTAGTAACGTTGAATGCTCTTCCCCCTATTGCTCTTGCTGATAGGACCCAGTAAAGCAGTCTAGCTGAGGGTGATTGTATTGTATCTGCAGTCACTAAATCTTTTGGGAAGAACACTACATCCGACATTATAAAGCTCCAAAGCTACGGGAGGCCCGCAATAAAAAATACTACCTAAATGCTGACCTGAGCCACTCGGTGACTTCCTTTGACATGAGATACCTGGTACCGTCGATTGTCAACGTCTCGCCGTGCTCGACGTCGAGACCCAAAGTGATTTCGTAAATCTTCTTAGGCCGTGCCTGCAGAGTTGGCGCATCAGAGATACCCTCAAGCCACCCATCCATAAGGTTGAAGTCGGCTTGGGTTACACCACGACAGTGGTCCTTCAAAACATCATCTGCAGAGTCGCCAGGAAGGCCTGCAGTTCCTTGCTCGTCTCTAGAATTGTGGTAAAAGTCGAAGGGTCCTTCGACGTCGCGCCAGGAGAGCTTCTTGTACGCCCGCTTCTTCTTGGCCTCTTGCTGTGCTGCTTCCTCAGTGGCTTTCGCCTGCTCTTTCAGTACTGCTCCTCGCAGCTGCTTCTTGTAGAAGTTTTCACACGTACTACACATCAAAGTCTCCTTTGTGGATTGTCCTACTAGGCTGGTTACTGCTCCACACTTTGTACAAAATCCTGCGACTACACTACCCATCGAAAAAAATCCTTTCTAGTGGCACTCGCGCCGCTTGCACTCGTCTACCAGCGAGGGGGCCGGCTTGGAAATGTCGTCAGAAGGTGCCTTCGTGTAGCTCACTACTGCAATGACGACACACACAGTATAAGCCAAAGCTATAGCTAGTGCCCACCAAAAAGAGTACGTGTGCGGAACTTTCTGACTCATGTTACCTCCCTACTCTACGATTTTACGTGCGAGCAGCCAACCGACCAGTGAGCTTACAGCCACAACTATAAGTAAAGATACAGCATTTAGCATTTTACCACTCCAATAAGAAACATAGCGACCAGCAGAGCTGTAAAGATTGCCCACCCTGGGACTCTCCGCCACCAGGCGGAGCTATTCTGTGCTGGCGCTAGGTAGGGACTTTGTGACGGCGGGCCTGGGGGCCTTAGCGCTCGTCCAGATAATTCACGTCTTGTTGCCATGCTACCTTGAAATCCTTTCTGCGACTAGGTAGACAGCTAGGCCTCCTACTGCCGCCAAAGAAAAAACAGATAAAATCACACCTAAAAATGACATTATTTGCACCCCTGCAGAGACCTCGCTAACTTTTTCAGCTTGCGCGCCAACTTTTTTGCGTCTTCTGCAGATAATTCTGCTACAGAAAGCCCTTTTCCGGGCGTATCAAGAAAAATCTGCACAAGCCCATCTTTTTCTCTACAGTCATAATTTAATGAGGTCTTCCAGCCTGTTAGTTCCAAAGGCTCTGCCTTCCAGTCTGTGAACTCTAGTTCGGACGGAGACTTCCACGGGCCCATAATCTTCTCGTACGTGGAGGGGGCTATAGGGGAACAGGTTGGACAGTACGTCCAACTCATACTCACCCCCGTAGTACCGCACCCGGTGCTGTCTGACGCCTTAAGCTGGCCCCCATTGGGATATACTGTGGCCAGGGAGCCCCCGCACATAGGGCAAGTCGGCGCTGATGTAGTCTCGATTACACGCATGTAGTTAGTCTCATTTTCCATCGATACACCTATGAGTAATGCGGCTTCCTTGAAGATAGCTTACCATTAAGCCGCTTCGCAGTAGCCATACTAGCGTACTTGGCTGGTACGTACACAAAAGATACCAGCTCTCCGCAAGCCATACAAACCCCGCGGGCCACCAGAGCGCCGGCGACATCTTCGAAGAGCTCCTTCTCTATAGAGGAAGCAGCTCCGCAGGTCGGACATTTACAGAGTACGTGCAGCTCGGTGTTGTTCATGATACCTCCTATAGAATGGTATAAATCCCCTAACGTGTAGCCCAGGCCCGCCGAAAAAACCACCCGAGGTTTGTCCAACGATACATAAGTACAACGTACTATGTATATCCAGCCGCCGGTAACTACCGAAGCGGCCGTGGTTATATGCCGTACAACCGAGGCGTACCTTCTAGGTACGCAGCCTGCGTCGCCTCGCAAGCTCGGCTAGCAGGGACCCGCTCAGGTTATAAAAGCGGGGTAGGACGCTGGCGGTGCTTTTATATCATACATGTAAGAGCACCTAGTAACGAGGAACCCCCTATGTCGAAAATCACTAGACCGAAGCTTCCAGAGACGCGCCCAGAACTAGTGTCCGAGTGGCATCCAACAAAAAATCAGGGTTTAGCGGTCAGTACACTAACCACCTTTTCCAACAAAAGGGCCTGGTGGCTCTGTGAAAAAGGACATGAGTGGGAAGCACGCATCGCAGACCGGTCTACTGGGCAGGGGTGCCCCTACTGCTCGGGCCAGCGCGCGTGCCACGATAACTGTCTTGCCACTGTTAACTCGAAGCTAGCGAAGCAATGGCACCCTACTAAAAACGGAAGTCTTGGGCCATCTAAGGTTATGCCGGGCTCTGGTAAAAAGGTCTGGTGGCAGTGCCCGGAGGGCCACGAGTGGAAAGCTACTATTAACAGCCGGTCTTGGGGCAAGGGGTGCCCCTACTGCGCAGGTCGGCTCTCTGTAAGAGACACAAGGCTTTCCACCACCAACCAGGAACTAGTGTCCGAGTGGCATCCAACTAAAAACGATGACCTGACTCCAGAAAACGTAACTACTAGCTCTAACAGGAGGGTCTGGTGGCGCTGTGCTAATGGGCACGAGTGGGTAGCTTACGTATTTAATAGAGCTAGGGGGTATGGGTGTCCTTACTGCTCAGGTGCCTTGGCCACCCCGGAAAACTGCTTTGCTACGCTTAACTCCCACCTAGTACCGGAATGGCATCCCACTAAAAACGGCGATTTGACTCCATACATGGTTACTAGAGCCTCTCGCAGGGATGTTTGGTGGGTCTGTGCCGCCGGCCACGAGTGGAAAGCTAGAATTTCCAGCAGAGCCCGCGGTCATGGGTGCCACACCTGCATGACAGGTCCTGTTTCTGAAGTCTCCCAACGCTGGTTAGACTCCTTAGGTGTTCCACCTGAGTATCGCGAGGTTCCAGTTAAACTGGCTGGTAGAGAGCGTCCCTTTAGAGTTGACGGTTTTGACCCAGAGACCCTCACAGTGTATGAGTTTCTCGGGGATTTTTGGCATGGGAACCCTGCTGTACATAACCCAGACGACACTAACACTGTAAATAAAAAGACGTTCGGGGCTCTATATAAGAAAACCATCCGGCGGCTAGAGCTACTTCGCAAAGGTGGTTATAACGTGGTGTTCATCTGGGAGTACGACTTTAGGAATCAATAACCTCCCCTACGCGGCGAGGATTTCTGCTTTTGCCATAGCGGAAAATTTCGGAATTCCCCACTTAGCAGGCCACGGAAATAAATAGCTTACGGAGCAGACAGCCGCCCCGAAGGCCTCGGCTCTATTGATGATTGCTCTAGGGTCGACGCTAATTTTGCGCATGAGCTCTTCGCGGATTGCAAATCTTTCTGCGTCTAATTCAAGCCAAAATCGTACATAAGCAAGACCAGCGAACGGCGGAAGTAGGGCATACAGTATTAGGTAGAGGGGCACCCCGAGCATGGGGTGAATCCCGAACCCGCACCACCTAAACTGTGTAGTATGCCTTGTCTCATGAAAAAGTGTAGTGAGCACGTCGTAGTACGACCAGGATTCGTCGTAGAACTGAAAGTTTCCTGTGGTAAACGCGAAGTGCTTGGTGAACGTCTCTTTATCAGCGATGTGAAGCAGCACCACCACCCACGTAATAAACTTTGCAAACCAGTTGTCCTTAGTCATCAGCACCACGGTCTTATCGACCGTGCGTGCCAACGCCTGCAGCTCGTCTTTACGCGCTACCCAGGAATCTTCCATTAGACCGACTTAACAGCAGACATTTCTGCTAGGTCCCAGATGTTGCCGTCGGCGTAAATGTGCAGAACGTACTTCGTAGCCGTAGCTGCAACGGTGTGGGGGTAGTTATCAGGACGTCCTTGATAATGGTCTCTTGCCATGATGGCCTCCATCCTTTCCCTTGAGGGAGGTAGTAATTCTTGAAACGCTTGAATTGGGTGAATTTTTTCGGCGGGGGCTGCATAAAGCTTTGCGCTTTGCCCAGCGCGTAAGAAGAACACACGTGTTCTGTATACCTAGACAGGTACAGAATAGTAATAAGAAAACAGCAGCCTTTTGGCAAGCTAACGTGCAGAATCTCACGCTTTTAAGGGGGAGGCAGCAGAAGAAAGGAGGGAGGAGGGAAAAAAGAAAAGGCTTTATTGCGCCAAATACCCCAAATGAAAGTACGCATTCCCGGTAAAATAGGATGCTGCGCGTGGTGCTATAGAGTAAAGGTATAGAGGAATCCCCTAACTGCTGGGATGGTCGAGGGCAGGAAATGCGCGCCATTGCGGCAATTACCCGAAACCGAGTTAAATCCCCTAACTGCTGGGATGGTCGAGGGAGTGCGGTGGGGCCCCCGGCCTTCTGCGGGCGCGAGCCCGACCGGCCCACGATTATACCCCCCCCCTAGGTGGGAGTGAGCACCCCACTATGGGGGGATAGTCCCACCCAATCTCCCCACCTATCCCCTCTCCTCCCACCTAACTGCCTGAAACCACTAGGCCAGAAGCTTGGCACACGCCCTGCACTAGTCCAAGGTGCCCACGAGGCAGAAAGAGAGACACCGTGCTAATCATCGTCGCCATCCTCTGCACCACCTTCGCCATCCTCTGCACTGCTAGCGTCGCTCGTAGCATCGGGACGCGCAAAGCCGACGCCTTTCTCGCCACGGTGCGCCATGCTGCGGCGCTTGCCGTAGCGCGCCGCGCAGCCAAGCAGGCTGCGCAGGAAGCGGCTGCCGTAGCTGGCATGGCTGCGCATGACCGACACATGGCAGCTGCGCGCGCTGCTGTCTCGGAGACTGTCACCAAGGCAGTCGCCAAGGCCCGATTTGCTGCGCCGGACAAGGCTCGCGAGCGTCAAGCCAGGGCAGAAGCGACGTACGCCTTTGCTGCACAGCGAGCAGCTTTCTCCGCCCACATGCAACGTGACTACGGGGTCAGCGCTGAAGCCTTCGAGGCGTACCGGTACGAAGTAGGCTACTCGCAAGCATGCGCTGAGGAGGCAGAAGAGCACTATGCAGCCCTAGCCTCCGCCTAACAAACCAACGGGGGGGGCACGATGCCCCCCCCTATGAAAGGAATCTCTCATGGATACCGATACTATCATCGCTGAACTGATTCTACTTGCGAACGCGGTAGACACTGGCGAGAGAAACGCCTACGGCTGTGCGCTGGCCTTTAGCATGGAGCTTGACGAAATGCTGACCAGCGGCTTTTCCGCTGACAATGCCTCAGATATCGAGGCTGGTAGCCTCTTGGCTGACGAACTGGCCCAGGTAGCCAGCGAGCGCTTCCCCTTCTAGTGTGGACAACACACCCCACCCCCTCGGGGGTGGGGGTGCAGGCGTGCGCTCCCTTGGCCCGACACGGGGCTTTGGGGGCGTTCGCATGCCCACTTTCTAGTGGTTACGCGGAAGTATGTCGTTGACTAGCAACCACACCTGTAACACTCCCCCACCCCATACGGCTCACCCCGATTTATCTCCAGGTTCCCGCCCAGGTTGAGGGGACGTCCGACACCAGAACGTTACCGTTACCACATGGCTAGCTACGTGGCAGCCCTTGCATAGGTGGGGATACTACTGTCTTATGTGCGTTCCTCTACGCTTCTATCGTTACCTACCTATCCTTATACTCCCCTAACTGTAGCTAAGGACTAGAGAAAAAGTTGGGAACTCGCCTGGCCCGACAAGAAAAATGCTCTTCTACCACATGACCACATCGCTCCGCGAGGAAGGCTCGTTCCTCGCCTTCCTCGCTCCGCTCGCGATGGCACTGCGGCTGCAGCTCCGGTCGCTACGCTAAGTCACCGAACTTGCTACTCGCTGCGCTCGTAGCAAGTTCGCCGCCTTAGCTCCACTCCCTACGCAGCATCCTCGTGCCATCGCTCACCGCCCCGTGCCCTACGATACTCTCTCCTTGTATTCCCCTACCTCTGTTTCCTGGTCCTGCTATGAAGCTCGCTTCGCTTCGCCCACAGACCTCGCTGGCGCTCGGTGTTCGTGGCACGTTACAGGTTAAGCTTCCATACTGTTAGGGAATCCCTACGTGGGCTGCGGGATACGGCTCGTTCCTCGCCGAATGCCCTTCGCCCACTACAGGATACCCCTCCTGAGTCGGCACGTCCCAGCAAGCTGGGCGTGCCTCGCTGCGCTCGGAGGGAGCCGCACCTGTGCCTCGTTCCTCGGCACGGCACGGCTCCCACACGGCCGCACCTCTGCCTCGTCCCTCGGCAGGGCACGTCCCCCGGCCGGGGCACGGCCTCGTCCCTCGGCAGGGCCCCTCAGTACACACGGCCGCACCTCTGCCTCGTCCCTCGGCAGGGTGCGTCCCCCGACGGCCGCCACATCCCAGCAAGCTGGGTGTGGCTACACCCACACAGACACCTGCGACTGCGTCGCGGCGTCTCCCGACGGCCGCCATCCACCTTCGGTGGTGGCTACACCTGCACAGCGCACCTCCGCCTTCGGCGGGGTGGCTCCCGGCCGCTTCGCCAGAGGGCAAGCCCTCTGCCGCTCGCTCATCCACAGTCCTCGCTGGCGCTCGGTTATCACCCGCTCAGCGTTACTCTTCCCTACAAGGTTTGTTTAAGAGGTGAAAGTCGGAGGTTGCCCACACAAGAACGAGGTCGCTAGTCGCTCCCACTATCTCTTATGCTGCTATAGAGTGCAGCTGTTCTTCGCTCGTTAGGCCCCAGAGAAAAAATCCAGCTTGGGAGCCTCGCTAATACTGGGGAGGAGACCTCCCCAGCCCCCTCCCTCCGCTGCACGCCTTGCTACCCCGACTGCCTCAGGCGGCTGGGGCGCGCTAGTAGACTGAGTTGCTCCACGGGAGCAACACAGGAGCCAATGAGGGAGCGGCCAGCGCAGTAGCCGGCTACTCGACTTTGTAAAGATTACGTTAATATCCGATAAAGATTGGGCCTGGGTGGGGGTCTACACCCCACATCGGGGCCTACGGCCCCACTTTGGACCTTCCGGCCCTAGTGATATCGGGCACTTAGCGCACCGAAACCTTGGCCCCCCGCTTGCATTAGTAGCAATGTGGGGGGGGAGAGAAGTTTATCATGAAAGCTCAAAAAGCTCAAATCGTCGCTTTGACCGCCGCCATGGCCATCGCCTGCCGTAAGGCAGGCTTGGCCCGCGATACGTCTCTCCGCTCATGGGGCATCGCCCCCGAGGCTACCTCGCGGCGCTGCCAGCGGCCCTCGACCGTACGCGAAATGAATTGCCCCGCGCACCTCTGGCTTGCAGACGCCGACGCGCGCCCCTGCCGCATCGGCCCGCGCCCCTTGCGCGCCATGAACGGCGAGCCCGTAGCTCTCTCCACCTTGGTGAAGGACATCCCCGACACCTTCACCGTACAAGACGCCGACGCGGAGCTTGCCGACTTCGACCGAGCCGAGCAGCGCCCCCACATCCAAGAAGACGACACCGACGCCGAGCAGAACGCCGCTTGGCTATACGCCAACGGATGGACCCCCGAAGCCTTCTTGGACTCGAAGAAGGTAACCCGTTGGAACACTCGCGCAAGCTCCGGCGTATCCATCCGCCCGCGCTTCCCCCGTTCGACCACCCAGGCCCCGACGACCCTCTACCAAACCGCCCCCGTCATGGTATCCCGCATTGTTTGGGCCGCCGCCAAGCCCGGTGACGTGGCCACCTATGACGCACTCGTCGCTTTGTGGGCAGACAACCCCGTGCAGAACAAGCGCACCGAGCCGACCGCTAGCCCGTACTACACCCACGAGCAAGACGCCGACAGCGAGCCGATGGACTTTGGCCCCCTTCCCGAGCCCCAGGAAGAAGACGGCTTTGGCCTGGACGCCGATGGAGACTCGCACTTGACCGAACGCGCCGCCTGCGGCAAGCGCAGCCGCGCCAGCAACGCGCTACTGCTTGACCGCCTGCACAACAAATACAGGGAGCTATGCGCTATCAGCACCCGCCATAACATCCGCGCACTGGTCGGATGGTACCAAGTAGGCTTTGGGGCTATCGTCACCGCTCATTACAACGGCCTAACCATGCGCACCCAGCAGCGCCGCCGCGAAGTCATGTTTACCATCGGAGACATGGACGCCGAAGCCCGGCGCGCTCGCTTGGCAGCTTGCGGCCCCGAGTACACGCTGAAGCTCAGCGACTGGCGCCGCGCATCGCAGCGCGCAGACAAGAGCTTGACCAAGGCCCGCGCCGTTGGCTACCGACTCAGCCACCCCGCCGCCTCTCAGTGGTCGCGCCGCTTCGCACAATGGGCACTGGCCGCTGGCTTGCTCGACGGCGAAAGCTGCACCGTTGCCAGCATCCTTCGCAAGCAGGCAGCGCAGACCGACGCCGAGTTGACCGACAGCCGCACCGAGTTAGACCTTGGCAGTGCTACCACTGACCAGAAGTACCGCGCCCCTGTTAGCTGTTGGGACAGGCCCCCGACGAAAAAAGACCAACTGTTGGCCGCTTGCCCCGTGGCTCGCATCGCAACGCGCCGCGCAAGCCTCCGACTCCGCGCCACAGGCTACGAAGCATTATTGACCGCCGCGCCCCTCGGCTAACAACCAACCAGGGGGGGGGAACCCTCCCCCCCCGAAAAAAGGAGCTCGAGCCATGAACACCAAGTCTCACAAGAGCCTCAGCCACTGCGCCCTCGCCAGCCGCCCCAAAGGCTTCGACGAGCAGACCGACGAACACCGCCAACGAGCTATCGAAGCTTGCACCGACGACGACCCTTGTTTGCTCGAAGACTGCCCCCGGTGCGCCGACTACTACGCGCCACACACCCACTAGCCCCCCCCGACAACCAACCCGCCGAGCGCCACGCCCGCCAGCCCGCAAGGGTTGCGCGGGTTTGCGCCGTTTACACACCACCAGCACACCAGAACACCCCCAAACGTAAGTCAGACCACAGAAAAAATTCGCGGCGCTGCGCGCCGGGCCACGCTTCGCGTGGTAACCACGTCACCCCAAAGTGGTGGTCGCTTCGCTCCCCAAAAATCTCGCGGCGACTTCGTCGCCGGGGGGGTCGTGTGACGGGCCGTGGTAGACACCCGCTCGAGTTGCTCTACCAAGATTCATACTCCTTGCCTCGCGGGAGGTAGTCTGCTTAACAATCACACCAAAGGAGGAAAGAACGATGACCTGGCATTAACCCGAAGCCAACGCAGCCGCCCTTCTGGGAGGGTGAACGCTGCAGGCACTTCCCCACCCCAGTACGTGCCGCTGGCCGGCCAAACGGCACGTATAGCCGCCCAAGGGCTGCAGTCAGCCGGAGGAACGCGAGCCGTGCACAGCTCTCGTCCTTACTACCCTAGCCCAGCCGTTCTCCTCTTCCACCTTCTCCACCCAAGCTGCCACAATCGAGTCTCTTTTGCCCCGGCCAAAAAAGGCCTTCCTCGCTAACGCTCGGAAGCTGTCTGGTTCGCTACACTACGCGTTGTCACGCTGGTCGCATTGGCGCAAATGCCCTCCGTGGGCTTCAGGATACTGGTCCGAATGCCCTACGCCCACTACAGGATATGCGCCGCGACCATCGCGCCAACGACTCCGCTCCGCTGGGTCTAACTGAGGTCGCTCGATACCTCGCTCCCCGTCATCTTCCGGAGCGGACGGGGGCGTGTCACTCCAGCTGCAAAACGCGACAGCTTCGTGCCACGCCCCCGTCCGGAGGCTCGCAAGCGCGCCGCCCTTGCCCTGCGTCACCGTTTCCCACATCCCAGCTCGGAAACACTGAGAGTGTTCCCGAGGAGCCTGTTTAACAGCCGAACTTCAACCAACGGAGAAACACCATGAGCAAGCTCGACAACATCCTCGGCGAGATGCGGATGCTCCGAGACGATATCGGCCGAGGTCGTCCCCTCCTCCTGCGCGCCTGGACCGAGGCCGAGGGGCCCGTCCAGGTCCTGCGCTTCACGGCTCGGCGCCGTGAGCGCCTCGCCGAGCTGCGCACGCAGCTCGTCGACACAGCGCTCGCCAACCCGCCGAGCGGGCGCCGGCCATTCGGCGCCTGCCGCTAGCCGCCGGGCCTCGGCCCCCTTTGGGGGCCTCGAGGCCCCCTGCCCACCCGCAGCAAAAATCCTAACGCCTGCATGCTTGGAACGCATACCGGCGGGCGGCTTTCATCGGTAGCCTTTTCCAAAAGAGTCTGCTTAACAGGCACACCAGATGAAGGAGGCGTTGAAATGAAGGTATGGCAACAAGGACCCGCCAATAAACAAAGGACGACCTGCTATCTCACTCGAGAGGACGCGGAAAATGCCTGGGGTGAGTCGCTCGAACAAGACTACGTCGACCTCGTGGAAGTCGACGTCGCCAACGTCGTCTACGAAGTCGTATGTAACTGTGGCGCCGACGGCGACTACGCAAGTCACGGCCTGTCCCTCCACCAGATAGCGACCGACGCGGAAGCGCGAGCGACGCGCGTAGAACGTAAGGGGCACTACATGCGTGTCTACGTGGAAATTCGACCCGTCTACTAGGAGCCCTTCAGGGCCTCCTCCCACCCCGCCGCAAAAATCCTAACGCCTGCATGCTTGGAACGCATACCGGCGGGCGGCTTTCATCGGTAGCCTTTTCCAAAAGAGTCTGCTTAACAGGCAACCAACACTTGAGGAGATTCACCATGCGTAACCTCCCCCTGCTCTCCGACCTCAGCGCCACCATGGGCGAGTGCCGAGACGAGGACGTCTCCGTCCGCGTCACCCTCCCCACCACTCCCATCAGCGCCGCCGAATACTGGGGCATGGTGGCGACCCTGCAGGTCCTCGTCGCCCACTTGGACGAGGAAGACTACAGTGGCGCGCCGCACCCCTTGACCAAGGGGTGCACGCTCGCCGAGGGTGAGGCCGGCCCAGGACGCTGGGCGTTCAAGGACGCCGTACCCTTCTAACCCGCCATGGAGGTTCATCGTGAAAGTAGCTCGCGTCGAACACTACACCAAGAACTATACGCTGGACATCGCCAAAACGATGTCCGCGTACACCCACCAGGCGCTTGACAAGGGAAGCTACCTCTTCCCTCTCGACTCACGCTCCGATGGGGCAGGGGGCTTCGAGCGCCGCCACGTCCTCGTCGTATCGCCGATGGGCGTCAGCGATACGTCGCTGCCCGTCGACGACCTCGTCACCGAGGCCTTCGGCATCGAGCCCGAGTTCATCCTCAAGCTACCGATTGCTCAGTAGGCCTACTCTCCAAAAAAGCCTGTTTAACAGGCAGAGGAGCTTAGCTCCTCCTTCTCTCCCACGTACCCACCATCTGCACAAGCCCCGTAGCAACTCGTTTCCTAGGTAGCCGAGTTGGTAAACCTCAAGCCGGAGGTAGGGGGCATGCAGATGGTGACTGGGTGGTACAGGACGTATTCACCAAAGCGGTTTGGCCACCACTGAAGTAGATACGTTTACCAGGTTCGATTCCTGGGTGGGGGTATCTTTTCTTTTAGCGGGCTCTACAAAAGAGCCTGTTTAACAATCGAACAGCAACCTTCAGGAGCAAGACATGTTCACCAACAAGCCTCGAAGCCCTCTCCCCTCGCTTCGCGACAAGGTCGCGAAGCTGCCCGTCGATGGGCGCCTCCCGATGCTGACGGCGCAGCCGACGCGCCCGCGCCTCGGCGGCCTCCCCGGCGAAGAGGACCAGAGCCTGCGCGCGTACCAGCGCGAACAGGCCGGCCTGTTCAACCACAAGTAGCCGTAACATGCACCGACTACTACCCCAGCCAGCGTTGCTGGCCGTGGGTTATGCAGTTCCGGGGGGTTACGTAGTCACAGCGCCACCAAGCTACCACATTCCCCCAACTGACAAGGAGGCAACCAATGTCGTTGGAGACCCTGAGAATCCTCGTGAGACGGTGTATGGAGAGCTACTCCCGCTACACCACCACGATAGTGAACGTTGATGGCAACGATGTGATTTTCCATCGCCTCGGCCACAACGCCAGCCACGACTTCTACCTCGGCGCCAACGTCGACGGCACCGTGCTACGCCGGTCAGTCGAGCCCATCGACTGCGACATCGATGTCATCGACATCAAGCCGGCGCGCGACGGGATGTACCTCGGGCATTGGTAGAGGCAGCAAGCGCAGCCGCTGGGCCTTCGGCCCCGTTTTTGCCTGGCGGCAAAATGAATGGCTCGTTCCTCGCCATCTGTATTATCACGTCCTTCGGTCAGACGCAGCTTGACTACCTGGGTCATCCTGACTACACTTCTCGAGTAGCCTGTGTAATAGGCGGAGGTGCCGCATGAAAACTGTGTACTTCAACTCCAGAGAGGGCTTGAGGTGTTTGTCAAACTTCTCTGCTGACCCTGTAACGTTTAACGGCGTGCGCGCACGCACCGCCGAGCATGCCTACCAATGGAGCAAGTTCTACCGCTCCGACCCGACCCACGCCACCCTCATACTACAAACCTACTCAGCTGTGCAAGCGAAAAGAGCCGGGGCGCGGCAGGGTGGCGGGAAGCTAGACCCCGCGTGGTCGCAGGAGAGGTCCGTAAAGCTAATGCGTTCCCTTCTGCAGCGGAAGCTTGAGCAGAACCCCGGAGTGAAGGCGTCCCTACTGGCCACGGGGGATGCACCCCTGGTGCACCGCGCACCTTGGGATAGCTTCTGGGGCGATGGGAAGAATGGCCGAGGTAAAAACGTGCTCGGCAAGCTTTGGGAAGAAATCCGCAGCGAAGTACGGCGACTCGGCTAGAAAAGCCTGTTTAACAGGCACACCAAAGGAGAATAGGCATGTTCCTGAACAACGTCAGCCTCGCTGGCATCGTTGCCACCACCCCGGTTTTCAAGCCGGGCGATGGCTCCAAAACCACTCTGACCTTCAACCTCCGATGTGACAGGCCGGGGGGAAAGAAGCCGAGCTCGGACGTCTTCAGGGTAGTGGTGGAAGGCAAGTACGCCGCCGTGATGTCCCTAGCGGTCGGTCTGGGCAGCGTGCTGGGAGTCGAAGGTCGACTGCGGCAGAGGCGCCATGGTCGGCGTAGTCGCATCGAGGTGCTTGTCAGCACCATCCAATTCGAGCCTAGCCAGCCAAACGTCCTGGAGGAGCTCAAGCGAGTGCTGTGGGAGGGGTACAAACCACCACACTCGGTCACCCACTAGAAGTTGGGGGCATAGCTCGCCTGTAAGGAAGACACTCTCGAGTAGCCTGTTTAACAGGCACACCAAAGGAGAACAGCATGTTCATCAACAACAGCAGCCTCGCGGGCATCGTTGCCACCGACCCGGTCTTTAGGAGCAACGAGGACGTCAACCGCAACGTCCTTACCTTCAACCTCCGTGTCAAGCGCCAAGGCCGCGGCGCGGACTCCGACTTCTTCCCGGTCGTGGTCTTCGGCGCCTACGCCAAGACCATGGCCGAGCTCATCACCAAAGGCCGCAAGCTCGGGGTAGTCGGCATCCTCCGACAGAACCGCTTCGAGCAGGAGGGCGTCAAGCGCGAGCGCATCGAGGTCGTGGCCGACCACATCGCTCTGGGCGACGAGGCGAAGCCCGCGCCCAAAGCCAACACCACGCTGGCCGACGCCCTCGCGGGCATCGACCCCGCAGCTCTCGCGCCGCTGCTCGCTGCGCTCGCAGCTGCCAAGCCGGCGCCGAAGGCCGCCCCGGTCTCGGTCGAGGACGCCTTTCCCGAGCAGCCCGATAGCCTCGACTTCGGCCCGCCGCCGGACGAAGAAGCAGACTTCGACAGCATCTTCTAACCAGCGGGGGGGACGGCCCCCCCCGCTTCAGACCAGGGGGAGGTCACCATGGTCGTTGACAAGGAACTCAAACGCGTCGGCAGCGTCGTGCTCCGGCGCCTCACCACCAACACCGCCCTGCGGTTCCAGGTCTGCTTCGTGAGGCCTCACCCCCAGTTCAGGGGACAGGAACAGTCCTACGGCTGCAAGCCCTTTAGCAACCACGCAGACGCCACAAAGGAGTTCGACCGTAGAGTCGAGCTCGGGAGGTAACCATGCCCCGCGACCAAAAAACCGACAACCACCTCTGGGAGCTCGCGCAACGCAGTGCTGCCGCCGCCGGTCTCATCCCCCGCACCAGCTGGCACGACGCCAGCACCGGCACCATCACCGGCCTCTTCGCCCGTACTGGCTCGAAGCGCATCCGCGGCAAGGTGGTCATTCGGGGCGGAATGCTCATCACCGCCGAAGGAGAGATGCGGGCGCTGCTCCATCCGTAGTAGTCTGTTTAACTGCCGGAGGTGAGCCATGAAACGCATTGCGTGCATCGGCACCAGGCAGCCTCTCCAGCACACCGAGCTGTTGGAGAGAATCGGAACTTTTTTGGCGGCGGCAGGCTACGTCATCAGCACTGGCAATGCTGTCGGTAGTGACCAGGCGTTCGCTCGAGGCGCCAACTCGGTCAATCCCGCCCAAGTCGAGCTTTGGCTACCCTGGTACAGCTACGAGCGTCAAGCCATCGTGCATGGGAATCAGGTGCATCCCGGCCCACAACAATGGGCGTACAAGCTAGCAGAGGAGCACCACCCGAACTGGGCAGCCTGCAGCCGGGGCGCGACTGCCCTCCACGCCCGCAACTGCCACATCGTGAAGGGATGCACCCTCTACATTGCCTTGCCTGGAGCTACCAGGCTCGGAGGCACGGGACAGGGCATGCGCGTTGCTGAAGCTCTCGGCATCCCCATTCTCAATCTCCGTAAGCCTGAGGACCTGGAAAGGGTTCTCGCGAAGCTCGGGTGCTTCTAGCCCGCCGAAAAAGTCTGCCTAACTCTCGGAGGTTAGACATGCTGAAGAAAATCACAAACTCGGGGTGCACATGCCTGCATGTGCTAACACCCCGCAAAGCGCTCTACTACATCTGGGAGGAAGTAGTAGAGCTAGCCGAGGAGCCGTCTATGGAAGAGCTATCCGACGTAGCCTTCGCTTTCGGGCGCTTCCTCGGCGCCCTCACAGGGCGCCTCTACATCCGAGTACCCCTCGACCGTCGGAGCCTTCGCAAGATGGCAAAACGGGCCTACGAAACGGGGTGCATCCGTTCCCTCCGCCACCGCCCTATGGGCACCTGCTTCGAAAAGGAGAACACATGAAAGTCTCCCACCACGACATCACCGCCGAGCAGGCCCGCACGCTGCTCAAGGCGCAAGACCCAACCACCCTCGAAGAGTGGAACGTCAACACGACGCGTCCCCATCTCAGCCACATCATCGTCGCCGAGGGCAGCGGGTGGAGCGGCAGATGGGATGGCAGCACGGGGACACTCCTCCTCTGGGGAGACATCTTCAACTAGGAGGAGCCATGTTCCCCGCCTTCAAAAACAAGTGGCAGAGAGATATGGCCTACCACCTACGCGGTAGGCCCAGCTGCTCACACTGGACCCACCTAGCAAAGGAGGACACCACTGGCCCTTGGATAACGGCAGCCACCATCACCAACCTTTGGCCTGCCGACTTCGAGAAGCTCAAAAGCTACGCTCGAATCTCCTTCACAGACCGAGGCGGGGATACCTTCTACGGCCCTATGAGAGGGTTCCCGAAAGACAAGCCTCCTCTAATGGTCGCCCACTACTACGAGGGTACTAGGGAGCTTCACATCTACTGGATGTGGTGGTAGCAGCACCGACCAACAAACCAGCAAGCGCTCCCCACGAGAAAGAGGAGGACTCTCGTGGGGTTAGGCTCATTACAACCGCACCACACGCCCAACATCTCCCCCAAACAGAAACCAGGAGCCGAAAATGAACGTCCGCGAACGCTTCCAACAAGTGCTCAACCAAGTCGAGCTCGCGCAAGCAGAGCACGCCGTCAGCCTGCAAGAGCTGGTCCTCCGCTCCGCCGACCTCTCCGAAGAAGACCGCGCCAGCTTCGCCGTCCAGCTCGAGCAACTGCACAACCACAACGAGGAGATGCTCAAGGTCATCGAGGCCAGCGTCATCGACTGCAAGACCGAGTGGCTGGACATCTAACCACAACCCAACGCACCGGGGGCTAGCGCCCCCGGCTTTTGCGCTATCGCGCAAAAGGAGTTCGTCGCTTCGCTCCTCACCTGTCTTTTCACGCCTACTGTCCCGAGGGGACACACAGACTCAACATCCTACCAGCAGCTCGCTTCGCTCGCCCGCACTCGTGCGGATGACTTCGTCATCCCCCCTCGTGCGTCGGGCCCATCCGACTTCGTCGGTGGTCCCTCTCCACAGTCCTCGCCTTCGGCTCGGTCCCACGCGCTTCGCGCCCCGGGCTCCGAGCTCGTGTCACTTTGCTTGCAACGCAGTTGCAAGCACGTGCCACGCCGAGCGTAATGCCTTCCGCTGGTCTTCTACCAGTATAACACACCGCTCGCCTACCGGCGGCCCGCGGCGGGCCGCCTGTGTCAAGAGTACGCTCCGTTCCTGCAGCTACAGGGCATCGACTTCGTCGTGCCCCCGCTTCGTCACTACGCCAAGCTCTTGACACCGGCTCGCATCGTCCAGTTTCTCCCCAGGAGAACCTTCCCTGGTGTATGATGGAGGTATGGCAGCGGGGAGGCAGGCCGTGGTGGCTTGCTGGCGCTGTCGAAGAGTCTGTTTAACACTCGGAGGTTCAAGATGAAACACCTGACCAATCTCGTACTCAGCCTGTCAATCCTTCGTGGCGCTATCGCCACTCAGTACCGCCTCGCCACCCGCAAGGCGGAGAAGCAGAACGTCCGGGACTGGCGTAACACCCTGCACGTCCCGGTTCCCTCCATCGACGGCGAGCTCGACGGGCTCACCGACGAGGGGCTCGAGCACCTGCTCCGTCACACGAAAGCGGGCATCTGGCGCCCGTCGTGCCTCGACATCCTGCCCGAGCTCAACCGCCTGCAAGCTCGGCCAGCGCCGAGCACCATCGCCCTGCGCGAGATGGTCGCGTCCGAGGCGGGCACCTTCAGTGTCGCTGCCATCGACGAGGAACCAGCCCAGGAGCTGTTCCCGAACGGTGCGCCGCGGTCGTGGGCCGACCACGAGGCCCGGGCGCGCTTCGCACTCGCCGAGGCCGCGATGGCGTCACACAAGCGTTGGGAGTGGAGGGAGCGCCCCTTCGACGAGGCAAGCGCCGACGAAGCAGCAGACGCCGAGCGGCGCGGCGAGCTGAGCGTTACCGACCTCGCCGCCGACGACGGCGACTTCGAGATGGAAGGCGAGTTCGACGAGGGCGTCGGGGGCGACATCGACGACCGTCGGTGGGAAACTCCGGGGTACGTACTGGACCCGAATTGGTCCACCTGCCCGGCCGTCGTCGATGACGCGGGCCTGGTCAACGACCTCACGCGCTACAAGGACGACGACGGTGCGCAGCCAGCAGCGCGCAACGTCTACGACCGCAAGGCCGAGTTGCAGGCCTTCGGGCGTCACATCGACGAGCTCCTGAAGCTGCGGATGCCTGCGCGTCGCCAGGGCCGCCTCCAGCAACTTCGCCGCGGCGTCGCGCTGGCCATCGACAGCGAGGTGGACAGCCGCCTCGAAAGCATCAAGCGCAACGCCGACAACACGGCGTGGATGGGACACGGGCGCGCAGCTCGTGACCACAGCTTCATGAACGTGGTGGGGATACTGGCGAAGGGCCAGACGACGATGCTCCTGCGCCGCAAAGGTGCGCTGGGATTTCTCAGCTGGCTCCGCCACTGCTGGGACCAGCACGTCGAGAGCCTCAACCGCAGGGGCATGCAAGCGCGCAACAAGGCTTCCGCCGCCAACGACAAAACCATGGCCTGCGGACGTGACTACCACTTCAGCCGACCGCACATGCAGCTCCTACGAGCGTACCGGGCTGACATCCTCAATGCGTGGTCGTGGGTCAGCCCGAAGGCGACCACCTACGAGCTGGGCCTAGCTTGGGTGCTCCGCCAAGCCGCCGAGGCCAAACCGCCCCGACGCGGCGCCGGAACCGGCGCTCGGTCGGAAGAAGCGTTCTGGTCGGCTCACCAGGCCGCTGCAAGCCTCTTCGCAGACGTACCCGCCGCCGGGCTTCGGACCGTCGGTTCGGGCGAGAACGGTACGAAGCTCGCCTACGATGGCGGCGCCGAGACCAAGACCGTCGCCTACTGGCGGGACCTTGGCATCGACCACGACTTCAAGGTCAGTGGTGGCGCGGACTACACCGCAATCGAGCGCGTCACCGAGGTCACTCGCCTCAACGTTTCCAACCCCCGCCGCGAAGCACACATCGTGCCCGACCGCACGCCGGAAATCTGGCCGGTCTCCCCTGCCATCCACAACGAGCGCCTCAAGGCGCTCAAGGCCGCCAAGGCCAGCTCCTAAGCCAAGCTCAACCGCCGGGGCCCTTCGGGGCCCTGGCGAGAGCTCCCGCTGCACACGTCTCGTCGCTTCGCTCCTCGCGGCCTGGTTCGCTGCGCTACGGGAGTGGCACTAGTGATGCTTCGCATCCCCGCGCCACTCCTCCGCTCCGCTTGGGTAGAACGTGGTCGCTCGTACCTCGCTCCCCGTCACTTTGGCGACGCTGGCGCGTCGCGGTTGCCAGCCATCACGAGCTACCGGTCTGTTTAAGAGGCGGAAGGGGGGAGGGGGCCAAACACGAGCTCCCAACGCACACACCGCCGACAGATAGAACCTGGAACGTGGCTTACCACATTCCAGTAGCCTTTCGGTGCCTTGGGGTGGTTACAGCCAAAATCCAAACGCACACTCCCCCAACGAAGCGTACAGCATCCAAAAGGTTTGGATGAAGGCCTGTTTAAATGAAGGACATAGGAAGTCCAAAAACTTCCTTCCCATGGCGGCACGAACTTCCAACCAGCGGTTTGTTTAAATTTCGGCCGGTAGGCCGAGGAGGACAGATGGACAAGTACACACAAATCAAAGACGGCAAGTACGGGGACATGGCGATGCCCGTCTTCGGCAACCCACGTACCGCAGAAAAGCTCGTCCAGTGGTACGAGCAAGCCAAGAACAACCCCAACCACAGCAACCCCAAACAGGTGACGGGCTGGGGCCTAAGTTTCACCGCCCACATCATCGACGACCACCCGGCCGTCGTCATCGACATCGACGAGGAAAAGCTCCAAGACCTGCTCGACAGCTTCACGCGCATGACGGCGCTGCACTTCACCGACCACGGCATCACAGTCACGCTGCCCGCAGGCAGCGACAAAGCGACCATCTCGGTCTTTTCCGGTGACGAGCAAGAAACCTTCTTGCCCATCCACGAATTCCACATCAACACCGAGGCCGCCCAGTTTACCTGCGCCACCATCCACGTCACCGACGAAGGATTCGTCCTCGAGCGCTTCGTCGAGCGCGAAGACGTCGTCGTTCAGAGAGACGAACTTACCGCGGAGGCCTAACAACCAAACAGCGAAAATTTGAACTTCCTGACTCAGTAGTTTGTTTAAAAAGGGAACGAGGTGGGGATTTTGCCTCACCTCAAACATCAACGTAAAAAAGGAGAGAACATGAACGTCAACAGTTGTACCTTCGTCGGACGAATCGCCGGCGAATGCATCCTCACCGAGACGCCCCGCGAGGGTAAGGACCCGTCCGTCCGCCTCACCGGCCGCGTCATCGTCAACCGCGACAAGTCCGAGGAATCGGACGGCTTCAGCTTCGTCCTCTGGGGAGCGTACGCCACCGCGATGGCGCCGTACCTGAAGAAGGGCAAAGAAGTCTACCTCAACGGCGCGATGCGCACCAACCGCCGCGAACGCGCGGGCGAGCCCGGCAAGTTCGACTACTTCACCGAGCTGCGCGTCGACAAGTGCTCCCTCGGCCAGGACAGCACCAAGAACCAGACCGACGGCGCCCGCGCAGCCAGTGGCGCCTCGCGGCAGTACATCGTCCAGAAGCAGCCCGACGGCAGCATCAAACGCATTCCCGTCGCCGGCAAGACCGCAGCCCCCGCCACCAACGCCCCCCAGGCCACGGTCAGCCCCGAGCTGCTGGCCCAGCTGGCGGCCCTGCTGGCGGCACAGGGCCAGGCTGCACCGAGCCAGCCGGCGCAGGCCGACACCGAGCAACCGGAAAACCCGTTCGAAGACAGCGCCATCTAGAAACCAACAACCCGAGGGGGAGGGACGGCCCTCCCCCTCTTCATCGCTGAGGACACCATGCGCAAATCACAAAACATCTCCTTCGTGCCGCTCGTCGACCAGAAAACCGGCCAGCAATACTGGGCCGACCGAGACATCCAGATGCAGCTGCTCCTCCGCCAGAAGAGCGACGCCATCGTCGAGGTCGAAGAGCTCGAGCGCACGCGCAACCTGCTCATCCTCGAGGGGCTGAACTACCAGAAGGAGCACCAGAAGGTCAGCACCAACATCGTCGCTCAGGTCGCGCAAATCAACCGCCAAGCTACGACGCTGCGTCGGCACCTCACCAGTGTCACGAAGGCCATCAGGAACCTGCGCAAGGAGGGCAAGCCCTCCTTCTCCCTGACCCACTCGCCCTTCGCCAAGCTGGCGGGGCTCAGCGAGACTCCTCAGCACCCCGTCAACAACAAAGCAGGGGAAATGACGGCCTAGTGCTCATCTTCATCGTAATTCTCGGCGTCGGGCTGTGGCTCATCCCACAGCCCGCCTAGAGCGGCCAGCGTAAGCTGGCCAAACACCACAATGCACTCAGTAAACACCAGGATACGGCATGCCGAGAGCACCCCCGGGGTAGCCCCCGTGTTTCAATACCATTGACAGGGACCACCAGCCGGACGTGTTGTCATGAAGATTCTATTCTCCAGCGACGCCTTGACACCGCCTTCAGACGTAGATGCGGTGTGCATCACGACAAACCTGCAAACCCGCAAGGACGGGAGCGCCGTTATGGGTGCAGGAATTGCGCTGGCCGCCAACAAAAAGTGGCGGCTCGACCAAGCTCTGGGTGAGCTAATACGGGCCGGTAATACCGGCGTGACCGAAATCTTCGCCGTTCGCAGAGGAACGGCTCCCGCCCTCAGCATAGTCGCCTTCCCAACCAAGATTGACTGGCGAAACCGGTCATCGATGGTGCTCATACAGCGCGGAATGGACCAACTCAAGGAGCTGGCAGCAAAAAACAACTGGCAGCACGTCTGGCTGCCTTCCCTCGGAACAAACAACGGAGGCCTGCGCCGTGAGGACGTTTGGCCTTCAATGGCCAAAACCCTGGACGACAGATTCACCCTCGTCCTCAGGGAGCGAGACCCCCGATGAAAGCCAACGACAGGTGCTGGTGCGGCAGTGGCGACAAGTACAAGGACTGCTGCCAAGAGGACGACAAGGAACAGCGCGAGCGAGGCAAAAAACTCAACAGCCGCGCTTCCCGCTTTCGACCGAAGGACGACCCTCTCGAGACCAGCGACGACAACGAGTAGTCCGAAGAACCCAAACGGAGGAGGACAAGTGCAAACAAAACAGCAATTGCGCGAGGCTGCGGCAAAGCGTGCCGAGGACAGAGCGAGCATCACCGACCAGCAACAGCTGGAGAAGCTCGACTTCCTGCACGGCAAAGGACTCGGCGCAAGCAAGGAACGGGCCAAGCTGCTGAAACGCATCGAGGCCGCACAAAAGGTCGTCAAACAAGACGAAGAGGCGCCTGTCAAGCGTGGCAAGGGAGGCAAGAAGCGCAAATAGCGCTTAGTCCCCGTAGCTCAGCTGGATAGAGCACCGGTTTCCTAAACCGGGGGCCACAGGTTCAAGTCCTGTCGGGGATACTAACACCAAACCGGAAGCGGCTTATGGGCGGCACAATCACCCTGGCTCTAGTCTTCGCGTCAGTTTCCATACTGGCACTCATCATGGCCCTCATCAAAAAACAGGAGCGAGAGTTCACGCTCCACCAGATGGAAACCAGGCTCTCACAACTCGCCCAGGCCAACCACGCCCAAGCTTGGGCCCTCTACCGATTAACAACCGGAGCACCAACATCACCGAGCCCGCCCCTAGCAACAACGACAGCTCCGGAAGAGCCCGCCTCGTTTGCCGAGCACACATCTATCCGTGAGGCGTTCAACGCAGGCGCCGAATTCAGCAGTGATGCCGAGAGCGAGCACCTGCTAACCAACCTACATAGCATCTACGAAGTACTACACAGTGCTGGAGTAGTGTACATGTGGGTTAACAACACAATGCACATAGTCCGCGCCGACCCGGAGCAAAAATGACCCCCTTCAGAATAGTCGTAGTGCCGCCACCCATTAGAGACCGGGTGGTCAGTCAACTACTGCGCTGCGCAAAAAAGCTCGCCGACAACTTCCTCGCCTACGAGACAGCAGTCAAGAAGCAGCAGCCTCGCGAACACCTCGTCAGCGCGCTGAGACTTCTGAACACGCAGCACGAGGCTTTGGTCAACGTCCTCACTGACCTGACGAGATACAACGACAAGGTCCGCCGCGACATGACCGACTTCCTCCAGCTGGAGAAGGAGAGGGCACTCGGAAGAGTGGCTCAAGCCTAAGGAGCCAAGATGGCATACCGAACGTGCACGAAGGGTGATGAACGACTCCAACCCCCCAGCACCGACACGGTCCTGGAGCAGCTACGCCTGCTAGACAAGCACGCTTGGTTCCTCGGCAGCAAAGCGGGGAAGCCATACATCAAAGATGTGACCCGCTGCATCATCTTCCGTGCCGTGAAGTGGCCCGGCTTCATGTACTTCGTCCACAAGACGGGCACTTTGAGCTTCCACAACCCCTTCGACGAGATTTCTGCAGAACTGCCAGTCACCGAGGAGCAACAGGAAGAGCTTCGGCGCCTCTACAAAAAGACTCGCAAGCACCTGCAGGCCACTAGGTTCCAGAAGACGAATCTCTAAGCCAGAGGTTTGTTTAATTGGGGCAAGAAGGATAGAAGGCGAAGACGTTCGCCTGTTAAAACGGAGTAGTCACATGCACCAAGCAAAGCTCCAGGGCTACTGGGGACAAGGAGAGTATTGACCAATGTTTTAACACCACAGCCGAGGGCCTTCCTTAAAAACCGGACACCGCCCGGCGCCGAGCCTGAGGGTAGCGGCAGGAAGTAAAAGGACCAGTCAGCGGTTTTAACGCGAGAACGCGGCTTACAGCCCACGTGCCAACGCCGGCACGAGTGGCCTGACCAAAGCCTCAAGAGAAGACGCACAACACCCGCCCAAGCCTGACGGTGGCAGCTCGGGTAAAGGCGAGTGTCCGTAGCTGGTGGATAGCCTCGTCTGCCACGGGGCAGCTGGCACGGAGTTTCGGGGCGGCCGGTGGATTCACGAAGCCGGCCGCCCCACATTTTTGGCGGCGGGAACAATCCGCCACACCTGAGGTTCAACACCGATGAAGGAGAAGAAACAGTGAGCAAAATCCGCCGCAACAAGACCGTCACCAAGCTGACCGAGAAAATCAACAACCTGAAGACCGAGCTCGAGCACCAGCGCTCCAGCATGAAGCCGCACCTCCTGAAGGAAGCCAGCGATGCCCACGTGAAGGCCGAGCGCGCCAACGCGATGTGCGAGTCGATGGAGAAGCAGCTCAGGAAGGCCGAAGACAACGTCGCGGGGCTGAACCGCCTGCTCGAGGTCGAGCGCGCCCTGCACCGCGAGGCCGTACAGACCCTCGAGACCATGACCGGCGAACAGGCGCTGGAAGCCTAAGCTCCGACAAGGAAGGCAGGAACCGATGAAAGCACTAGCACTTCTGCTGGCTATCATTTTTTCGGCGGGGTGCGGTGCTCCACCCGAGCTCTCCTGTGAACAGGCAACAGTCGCCCACTACGAAGCAGGGTGCTTCGAAACCTATCCCGATGGAACCTACCTCCCACAAAAAACCTTCGAGGAGTACTGCCTAGCCCTAGAATACAACTCCTACGAGAAGAAGGGCTACTGCCTCCCAGAGATGGACAGGTTCCTCGGCTGCCTCAACAATGGATGGCCTTGCGGCTGCAAGAAGCTGGAGGGGCAGCTCAAGACCTGCCTCAGCAAGAGCATGGAGTGACCCAATAGGCAACCCAGCCTGGGTAGCCAAGCCCAACGCCTACCCAAAGGAGGAGGAGCCAGAAGCGCCTCGTCCAGGGGAGATGGAACGCTACTACGAAGCGTAAACGGCAAGCCAAACGAGGGAGAGCTCACAACAAGTAGAGACGTCCGACAAGGGAGACGGGTACCGTAACAGGTATCTGTCTCCCTTTTTTTGCTATGTAGCTGGGACGTTTGCTGGGTAGAGTGGGTAGTCTGGACCCAGCGAAAATCTGAATATGTAATTCCCCTATCCGGGAAAGGGCATCTAAATTTAACTCTAGACTTTATTTTTGGCCCCCCAAGAAAATCTCCTCAGCCTTCTTCAGAGAAGTAGACACCAGCTCAGGTAGACCCAAGCCTTCGGCCACCGCCTTGGATAGGATTTCCAGAGCGAGGGTGTCCCTACTCTTCGACTTATTTTTTTGACGGCGGTGCGCCTTTCTACATAACTTGCACCAACTCTCAACACCAAACCTCCCCATCTTCTTTGGGTAGAAGTCAGTAAGTTCTTGAGGAACACCGCACAGTGTACAGGTCTTAGTAATTTCCATTGAAGTCTCCCAACTGTTAACGTTTTGTGCACCAGTTCTGGTGACAGTTCACAATACTGCGCCTACTTATGTTAACAATAGTACACTGTTAACGTTTTGTGCACCAGTTCTGGTGACAGTTCACAATACTGCGCCTACTTATGTTAACAATAGTACACTGTTAACGTTTTGTGCACCAGTTCTGGTGACAAGTTAACACTGTGAACATTGTTAACACTTAGGTGCCTTTACTTCCGCCTAAAAACACCTCAAAAAGGGCCTTTTTGTAATTCCCCTACGGTTTTTGGCCATTCTGAGAACCCTAACAATTCAGCAGGGTTCCGCGGACGAAGTGTCGTTTCGCCCTAGGGAATATATAACTTGTAAAGTGGTAAGCGTGGCGTGCGAACTGACCCCCACAGAATGCATTCTCAGGCCAATCTGAGAGCCCCAATTTTTTGGCGCGGGCCAAGTGCGCTTTCAGATTTACCTTCTGGAGGAGAAATGAAAGACTGGATAGCAATAGCAATAGCAATCCCACTCATGTGGTGGCTCTCCAAGTCACTAAGCACCTTCCCACTGGCCGCCCTGGCCATCGCGCTAGTTCCCCTGGGATTATATGCACTTAGCGCTGTTTGGGCCCCTAAAAGCGGCGTAATCGAGGCAAAAGAGCTCCCCCAGGACGTAGAAGTACCACCTAACTATATGAAAAGGTAGGAGAACTCAGGAATCTAGTCGTTTGGCGAGCAAACGTCCTACGTAAGGGCTGTTTAATGGTTGGAAGAGATGTGTTGAGGCTCTAAGAGTGTCTGAGGAGGCCCAAAACAGGGGGAAAGAAGAGGAAAAGGGAAGGAATGGGGGAATGTGCTCCGAAGTCGTAGAATGCCGTAGAACGTGTTCTAGGGCCGGTTTAGTGAGTGTGTGGGGGTTGGCCCACACCGGCCTGGGTCGGGGCCGGGGCCGGGCCGCGCAAATCGTGCGAATTTTGAGTGTGGTAGACAAGGTAGTCTCACGCGTCCGTTGCCGTTGTTGGACGCACTCCCGTGGTGGGACGAGACTGCCTTCTCTACCCCCCTCAATCACTGCCAGCAGAAATCTTGATGGTTCTGGAGCTGCTCCGGGAACGGGCTTTCCTATTTAACCTTTGAGTGTATTCTCTTTCATTATGGGAGGAGGGAATATGCTTATTAGTGGGCCTGGGGGTGTGTGGTGCCCGCGCTAAAAAATTGGAGGTCAGTGAATGGGCTTAGCTGCTGAGAGAGAAGGACCGCTTGTACAACCAACGCCCGGCCGTTTCTATCGGGCTAACGTCACCAATATGAGTACGGCGCAGCAGATTGTAAAGTGCCTGTCATCTGTCCCAGGCTACGTGGAGGTGCTCCGTGCACACCGTCTGAGGGGTATTCACCCGCTGGGTGCAGATGCGTGCTTAAGAGTCTTCCTGCCAGCATACCGCTTTGAGTTCCGGGATACGTCAATCACACGCCCGCTCTCAGTAACAGAGCTAGACTTCCTTGAAAACAATGAGTCAAAGACTTGGGAAGAGAAAGACGAAGATGAGTAAGAATCACCAAGCTTTACGCCTCCGCGTTGCTGAGCTGGAACGAAAAAACGAGTCGCTGACTAGGTGGCAAGGGACCTACAGTGAATTCGTTAATGGAATCGAGAAACGTTTTCGACAGTGCCATGAAATGCACCGAGCAGTTACTATGAGAGCTGTAGCAGCAGAAAGGCAGGCTTTGGACGAACTAGCAGCCGCCCGCAAAAAAATCGCGGAGCTGGAGAAGCGCATCCGAGAGCTGGAAGGTATCGAAACCAAAGAGGATAAGCCATTTCCTCTCGAAGCACCGTCACGCAAAATTGGCGCAATTCGTAGCCGCAAAGGCTCGAAGATGCCTGTCGATATGAAGAACAAAAGGTGCGCCTGTGGTGGCCACTTCGCCGAAACCTGCATCTATGATGACTGGGAAGGCCCCCTCCATTGCACGAAGTGTGGCAAAGAAGTAAGGAGATGGTCATGAATCCCGCTACATTCGCCTCGATGTTGTCAATCTGGGTACTGCTGCTAGTCAGCGTGCTCGCCCTGGCATTTGGCGGCTCCATCATCGACTGGCTTCGTTGGAAGCTGCGTAAGAAATGACAGTAAACCTCAGCAGATACAAGAAGCTGATAGCTTTGGGCAAGGAAGCCAGAGATGCCATCTTCAACTACGCAATGGACCGCTCGGCGGAAATCATTCATGGCGTGGACGAAATAAAGAAACGCAAATGCCGCATCTGTGGAGCACCCTCTGGGGAAAACTGCCCCGGTGTGTACACGCACAACAGGCTTCGAGTACATCAAGGGAGATAACAAGGAATGACTGCTAACCCCGCGAAACAAAAGAAGTGGCTGCTCGAGTTGACCATCGAAGCACGGGCCTTGTATATGGACGGGCACCCCTACACTTGGCTGTTCAGTCACGCGCTGGGCCAGGCGTTCAGCACTGGCTTCACTCGAATCGTGGTCGGTGACCGTGGCCCATACATCGAGTTCTCCGAGGACCAGGTCGTCCGCGAGCACCTCGAAGTTCCAGCCGACCAGGCCTACCGCCTGACACCACGGTGGCACGGAAGGGTCTTCTACGAGGAATACCGCACCGAGCACGGGGTGATGGTTTACAAGCAATTACGCACAGTTAGCTACGCCGACTACAAGGTTGGGATGTACTACGTTTCGCCTTGGGACGTCGTTGGCGTGCACTGGAGCGCTTCAACGGACAAGGGAGTAGAAATCAAATTCACTACGACTCCGAAGCCGGAGTCGCATAGGTGAGGTGATGCAGAGGGTTTGTAGATGGTGGGAGAAGTACCAGTACAAGGTCTTTGGCCTTGTGCTGTGGACCATACTCCTCTTTTTCTGGGCAGGCCTGTACATGTACTATCGCATGTCACCGGCTAAACAATGTGACCTCGAGTGTGTGCTCTTCTACCCAAGTTCCCCGACCGGGCTATGGGCCTGCCGAGCTAAGTGCTGGCCACCTAAAATGAAGGGTGATTCGGCCACGAATGGAGGGGCTAAAAAGGGTTCTGTCGGCACCGAATAAAAGTGCCTTTGTCGGGTACCAATTCCCCAATTGTCGGTGGGGGAGTACCTTTTTAGGCCGACAGGGGTAAATTTCTCTTTTACCTTTTCTCGTCATTCGCGCGTATTTTCGCGTGTAGACGAGGATAAGTGGGTAGAATTACAGTGATTCGCACGCCGTGTGTGCGCACAACTTCGTCCGTTTCGCACCACCGTGCGAATTTGCACCGAGGAGAAAACTCATGCTAACTCTCGACAGGAGCAGGCTCACAAAACCAAACGCAGCCACGGCTCCCACAGCCGGTCAGAGCAGCATCTACGGCGAGCTGGACTTCGACGGCACCACCCTTTTCGAAGGTAACTTGTGGGAGCTCTTTGTGTTCAAGAAGTGCAGCTTTCGTGGAACACACTTCAGACTATCCGCTTTCCAGAACTGCCACTTCGAGCACTGCGACTTCAGCGGCGCAGAGTTCGACGAGGCCTTTCTCTACCGCAGCCGATTATGGGACTGTTCTTTCGATGACACATCGTGTCTCCACGCAGAGTTCACACAGTGTGATATGCGAAGTGATACCTTCTTGAGGGCAGACCTGACCGGGGCCAGCTTTGATAAGACCGCTCTGCTAAACAGCGCCTTCGTGGCCAGAACTCAGACAGTTACAGGAGGGCGCCCCTACTCTCACGTGCCCGGCACCGAGGCTAAGGGAGACCAGACAACGTTGAAAGGCGCGCTGATTGGCGGAACGATTGCCCCAGCGACGATGAGGCAAACGCGACCTTCGCTTGCGGCGCCGTCAGCCCAGCACGTTACCGGTCAAATGGCAGGCCCGCCTTCTCCATCAGCACCTATCCGGGTGCACCGAGCCAGACGCGTCACACTGGAGCTGCCAATTGTGCCCGCGGCGTCAGCCAAGGCACCCCCTCGGTACAGCCCAATCGAACTGAAGGCGCTGAACAGCGACGGACGCACTCAATGCGCCGAATGCAACACCAAGCTCAAAAACTGCGGAACCATCGTAGCCATTTGGTTCTGCCCCAAGTGCGAAGACAAGTAGGAGGTGAGGGATGCCGCTCGTTCGGATGGAAGAGGTCAAGCTCAGCAGCCTGAAAGGCTCACAACTCAAGGCCGCCGACGCCCTACGTCGAGCATCCGGGCTGAGCCTGAGGCTCTCGAAGCACGTGGTAAGGCGGCTGCCGTTCACGGTTAGGGCCCACACTTTTTTCTTGCCGGCCCTGCGCCAGCACTTCGAGATTGGAGAGGGTAAATGAGCAAACAAGACACCTGGTGGTACCTACTACGGCCCATCTGGGTTGCACTGAGTGGGGCCTGTATAACCATGACCATCCTACTAGGCATCAAGGTAGGCACGCTCAGGGAGGACCTGGTTGTGGCAAAGGAACACAGCACCCTGCTGGAGCAGGAACTCAAATCGTCAGCCTGCCGTCTGAAGTGTACCCAAGACCTCTTCAAGATTCCACCAGAAAACCGTGCGTGGAACGCTGGCAAGGCGCTGCGCTGGTCGTGGAACTGCTTAGACTCCTGCCGAAAGGTTACCAGGTGATTCTTCCCGAGATTCAGAAAGCGCTCGTCGCTATGGTAGACATCGACGCTGCCTCGGTAGAGAGCCTAGCACGCAGGTTGAATGACCTCATCGACAGACAGGGTGTAGACCCTGCTGCATTGGAAACTGCGGTCGAGCACATCTTCGTGGTAGTGATGACGGCGATGGCTGTTGAGATGGAAGGGAGGACCCCTGCCTTCAAGGAGGTCATCAAGAAGAACCTGCAAGCGGCACGTGATATCGTAGACCGCCTTGCCCCACTGAACTGAGGAGGGGGAGAATGGCTGGAGTATACGCTCTACTATACCTTCTAGGGTACGTACTGATAACGTCAGTGCTCGTCGCCGTCGCGACGGGCCTAGCTGAGAAGTGGCGCCCGGAGACCGGCGACATCGATGGTCTGGTTATCTGGAGCGCACTCGCGTGGCCCATTGGAGTGCCCATCTGGGTAGCAGTTCTAGGTGTTCGCCTCCTGTTTTACAAGAGGGTGCTGCGGCCTCTGTACAACTACTGCGCAGACGGCAGGCCGAAGCCCAAGCCTGTACCCGAAAGAGAAACACTCTTCTGTTCTGGGTGCAGAAAGAAAATGAAGGAGGGAGTCTACCGATGAGCCTTTTTTGGATTCTGATGCTCAGCTACGTAGCGGGGGGACTACTATCTGTAATAGTTGCTGCAGCGTACGTCAACGCTTGCCACAAGGCGGGCCGCGATATATCCGCTTACATCGATAAGGGGGATGAAGGCCTGGCCCTCGGCTTCTCTGGTATCTTTTGGCCATTGTTAGTGGTAGTACTTCTCGGAACAGTGCTACTATACAGGCCAATCCATAAGGTTATGGTCAACCGGCTCACGAAGCCGCCTCTTACAGAAGAACGTCCTACTGTCATCTGTGACGCCTGCCGCAAAGAGCTCAGCGATGGAGAGTACCGCTAAGGAGGAGAGAAATGTCAGCAATCGCATTGATGCTGCTAGTAGTAGCTGTTCTGCTCGTAGGGTTTGGTATTTTGATGTCATACCTCAACAAGCGTTCGGTAGACAAGATGGTCAGGGTACTGTATACCCCGCAGAAAAAACCACTCCTGCCGATGGAAGATAGGAAGAACCGATGATTTACCTAGCCATCGGGCTCTATCTGTCTCTGGCCTTCCTAGCCCTCGCTTCGCTAGTCCTCTTCACCCACGGCGTCACGAAGGATATTTGTGCCATCGTTCGCAGACCCATCGAGGACGCCGGCAAATCGCTTCACCCGCTCCAGCCCACCCTCCTGTGTTCCAGCTGCCAGTGTGACATGAAGGACGGGCCCTACCGATGAGCTCTTACATCCTACTGTACATGATAGGTGCAGGACTGGTAGCCGGCGCCAGCGTGGCTATCACCTATATCCTGTTCTCTCTGTCCAAGAAGCCTATGAACAAAGACCAGTTGATAGAGTACGAGAACAGATACGTCTCGGCCGCCGGGCTGATTGCCGGCGTCTGCCTGCTGGCACCGTTTGTCATCCCCTTGGCGGCAGCGTGTGGCAGCATCACTGGTCCTTTTTTACTCGGCCGCCTAGCGGCCAAGAGAGTGCGTGCTTGGAACGCAGAGAGACTGGAGAACAGAGATGAGTGACACCAAAGTCTGGAAAGCCAGTACCCCGCACCAGAGCGCGCGCTATTAGCACAGCCATTCCTTAGTGCCTGTTGAATTGGGTGGTGTGAGTGTGTTTTAGGGCCTATAGCTCAGCGGTAGAGCCACCCGCTCATAACGGGTCGGTCCTAGGTTCGAATCCTAGTGGGCCCAACCTACGCCTCGATGTTGGTCCGTGTCGAGGGGAAGAAGGCATAGCAACGGACCCCCCCCCATGCAGGAAGAGGAAGAAGATGGCCAATGTATGGCTCGATGATGAGAGGCCGGCACCTAAGGGGTGGGTCTCTTGTCGGTGGCCTGAGGAGGTAATTGAACTCATCTCTAGTGGAGGTGTTAAGACAGTATCCCTCGACCACGACCTAGGTGAGGATGCCCGATGTGGGTATGATGTCATCCTCTGGATTGAGGAGAGGGTACATACGGATACGGTTTTTGTCCCGCCCAAAATCCTCGTTCATTCAGCTAACACCTCAGCCGCAAACAAAATGCGAGCCGGCGTAGCCTCCATCGAGAGGCACCTAGCAGGGAGGAAACAGATGACAAAGACAGCGACGTTGGTACTGAAATCCTGTGAGAAGTGCCCGCACTGCGACGTCAGTAGGTACTACACGAGTGACTCGTGGGAGTACGTGCAGGCGTGGAACTGCACGCACCCTGACCTGGGAGGCATCAAGAACAGCCACAGGGATGTGGAAGAGTTCCATAGACCTCCCGGCATCGGCTTCGAGGAAGACGGCGACAAACCAAAGAACATCCCGGGCTTCTGCCCCCTTCTGAAAGAGTAAAGACGAAGATGAATAAGATTATCGAGGCACTGGTTGCCGACGGCTGGAAAGCTCCATTCAAAAACTGCAGCTGGACGTTCTACAAATCAGCCCCAGGAGTAGAGCTGTCTTTGGAGGCCCACCCACACGAGGACGATAATAAGTGGGCAATCTTCCTGCGAGCCCACGCCGAGCCTGGAACTCCAGCTGGCGTACAAACCTACCAGCACTTTGCCAAAGGTGACACGCCTGAGGGCGTGCTAGCTGCGGTCAAAAATAACATCTCCGCTATCACTACTGCGATGGCGCTTCTGAGGCCAGCTTCCAAGATTAAAGGTGAGTAGCCCGCAACAAAAAAGGAGACTACATCATGACCCCGATGGAACGCGCACTCGAGCGCATCAAAGCAGCCGGCGGCAAGCTGGTCGATGGTAAATGGGAAGTGCCAGGAAACCTGGACCTGTCCTGTCTCGGCCTGACCAAGCTGCCCCCTCTGAGGAAGGTGGGCGGGGACTTCCACTGCGGAGGTAACAAGCTTACGTCCTTGGAGGGAGCGCCAGAGAAGGTCGGCGAGGACTTCGACTGCAGCAGCAACCACTTGACGTCCTTGGATGGAGCGCCCCGGAAGGTAGGGGGCAGCTTCTACTGCAGCAACAACCAGCTGACGTCCTTGGAGGGAGCGCCAGAGAAGGTCGGAGAGAACTTCGACTGCAGCAACAACCACTTGACGTCCCTGGAGGGAGCGCCTCAGAAGGTCGGTGGCCTCTTCTACTGCAGCTACAACCAGCTGACATCTCTGAAGGGAGCGCCCCGGGAGGTAGGGCGAGGCTTCTACTGCAACAACAACTACTTGGCGTCCCTGGAGGGAGCACCCCGGGAGGTAGAGAGCTTCTACTGCGGCCGTAACCTGCTGACGTCCCTGGAGGGAGCGCCCCGGGAGGTAGGGCGAGGCTTCTACTGCAACAACAACTACTTGGCGTCCCTGGAGGGAGCACCCCGGGAGGTAGAGAGCTTCTTCTGCTACAGCAACCACTTGACATCTCTGAAGGGAGCGCCAGAGAAGGTAAATGGCGCCTTCTACGGCGGCCGTAACCTGCTTACGTCCCTGGAGGGAGCACCCCGGAAGGTAGGGGGCGGTTTCTACTGCGTAGGTAACCCAGTGAAGCTGGACTACAGGCGCTGGCTAGAGAAGACGCCGGTTGCCGAGAAAGATGAGGACGAATGACACCGATGGAACGCGCACTCGAGCGCATCAAAGCAGCCGGCGGCAAGCTGGTCGATGGTAAATGGGAAGTGCCCGTAAATCTGGACCTGTCCTGTCTCGGTCTGACCAAGCTGCCTCCTCTGAGGAAGGTGGGCGGGGACTTCTACTGCAACCACAACAAGCTGACGTCCTTGGAGGGAGCGCCAGAGAAGGTAGTGGGTGGCTTCTACTGCGTCCACAACCAGCTGACGTCCCTGAAGGGAGCGCCTCAGAAGGTCGGCGAGGACTTCTTCTGCTACAGCAACCACTTGACGTCCCTGAAGGGAGCGCCCCGGGAGGTAGTGGGTATCTTCGACTGCAGCAGCAACCACTTGACGTCCTTGGAGGGAGCGCCTCGGGAGGTAGGGGAGAACTTCTACTGCAACGACAACCGGCTGACGTCTCTACAGGGAGCGCCAGAGAAGGTAGTGGGTGGCTTCTACTGCGGCCGTAACCTGCTTACGTCCCTGGAGGGAGCGCCCCGGGAGGTAGGGGGTAGCTTCTACTGCAACAACAACCGGCTGCCAGCGGGCGAAACGTACGAGAAGTGGCGCGCTTCCCAAAATGCTGACTCTTCTGAGCCAGCGGTTGCGGTGCAGAGGCAGCCGGCGACCAAACACGCGAAGAAGAGCTCAGAGCTTGTTTCACGTCTGTTCGGAGACCTTGGCAGATGCCTTTAAAAAGAACGATGCGCAAGAAAAAAGGATTGCTCGGGACAGGCCTGCCGCTGCTGCTTCGCCAAGTCCTCAACATCGGCCCAGCCAAGGTATCTTTGACTGGTTCGGGTGTTGGTGTGTCTGTTGGTGTCCCAGGCGCTCGTGGAGGAATCGATGCCCAGGGAAGGAAGTACCTGAGCGTTTCACTAGGAGGGTTTACCAAGCGTATCTACATCAAATAACCAGCAGTTCAGTACTAGCGTTTGTGTAAGTGGTGTGTGGTGGTCGTAGTGTTTACGACGCCAAAGAAAAAATCGAAACAAGGAGAGAGAGAAACATGAGCACGAAGAATGAAGACCAGTCCCTGTTCGGCCGTATGTTCGCAGACATCGTCGCCACCGGCAAGGTGGGCATGCGCCTCGCCGAGGCCGACATCGAGTCGAAAGCGCTGCTGTCGGCGGTGCGCAAGGCCGGCGGCGAGCGGTACGCCAAGCTGTTCGACAACGACCTGATGAAGCTCCTCGAGCCGCTCTTGGTCACGCAGGCGCTCAAGGCCGGCACGTTGGCGTTGGGCGACAAGGTGCCCGAGGCTATCGCCGAGGGGCTCGTCAACCGCTGCGACCGCGTCGCCGTGTTGTTCACATCCGACCAGCTGCGTAAGTACGGAGAGGCCCTCCTCCCGTTCATCACGAGCATCGCCGTCGAGTCCGGCGCCGTCGCCGTGTCCACCAAGCCCAGCAAGTAGCCCACTGCCACCGGCCTCTCTTCGGAGGGGCCGGCTTCTTTTTTTCCGAGGAAGGAGAACTAGATGAGAATTAAGTGGGAGCACGTACACACTGGTGCCTGCACCAATTACTACGAAGCCTCCCTCGGTGACCTTGGAACAGCGCGCTTCGAGGTCAACAGGTTTGTGCTGCTGACCCTCAGGGTAACTGCTCTTGGCGCAACCCGCCGAGTAAAAAACATCGGCCTCACTGAGCGGGACGAAGAGGTAGCCACACGTGCGCTTGCTGGCCTTTTGCGGGCTGTAGCGGTAACGAAGTCAAAGCAATCCGCCGAGCTAGCTTCCCAGTGCGCTAGCATCTGCAGCATACTAGCGGACATTGACGAAGGCAGCAGGAAAGAAAGAGGGTAGGAACGTGCACACAGGCAAGCCGAAACTTCCAGGGTGGGAAACGATGGGGATTCCCGGCAATCGTTGGTATAGAAAAACCCTGAGCGAGGGGGCCAATGGCATCAAAATCGAGTTGCACCCAGCTAACCGGCCACGATGGAGGATGCAGGTCAAACCACCTTACTCAGCAGGCAACTCAGTTTCCCACCCGGGCATCCCGCTGCTGCTGCCCCAGCTAGCCGTAGACAGGGAGGGCAGCATCGAGGCATTTGTTGCCGCGGCCAACAAAGCTATCCCCATCCTGCTGGAGGGGTGTATCATCGAGGAAGAGGAACACATTGCTCGACGTCGAAAGATAATCGAGATGTTCCACGCTGCCAAGGAGGAACAGAGTGTGTAAGTGGCAAAGGTACTCTCCCTCACCGTTGGCTTACAGATACGAGCTGACCCTCGAAAAGGGGTTGGACGCCTTCTTTCTCGTTCGCCAAGATGGTAAATCTCCACACTTCGTGCTGCACATTGCGGACGCCTCCCTCGTAATTCGACTTCCTTCGGGCGATACCTCGCAGGACCAGCTGCTAAAGCTGGCGACTGCTGGGGTCATAAAAGTGCTGCAAGAGAAACTGCTTGGCATAAAAACGGCACAGGTAAGGCTGTCAGAAGAAAAGTACGCGCTCCAACGCTCCCTCGACGCCGTTCTCAGCAGAACAGAGGAAAGCGACAAAGACGAGTAGCCCCGGCAAGGAAATGATGGAGCGCTGGAAGAAGAAGCACTACCAGCGAACCTGAGGAGATTCATGCCTTAACGCCGGGAACGGGGTGAGGGGGGAGTGGTTTGAGTCGGGCGGCCAGGTGCAGATTCCCATACCCACATGTCCAGCACCAAAAGAAAGTTGAGAATAAATGCTAATAAGTGACGTAAAGCTTGGGACGTGGGTGCTGATTTTTGACGGCCCTTATTGGTGGTCGCACACGATGGACCTACCCGAGTATGGGATGTGTGCCGACGCTTTCTACGAGAGGGGCTCCACAGAGTTGACAGTAAAGGTTTTCGAAGCCAACGGGAGTAACCATGTAAATCCGGCAAACCCTCTCTACATCCTAGCCAACGTGGTCCGGCTCGGTAGGAAGCTCGCCTTCGAAGACATAGGCGATATACTGCATCTCAAAGCAGTGGCTACGTCTGCCTTGCGAACGCTCCTATGGAGATTCCTCAAAGGCCAGGCTTCAGAAGCTGTCGAAGAGAGAGACGAGGATGAGTAGCCCCGCCAAAAAAGGAGACGACATCATGACCCCGATGGAACTGGCGCTTCAGCGCATCAAAGCAGCCGGCGGCAAGCTGGTCGATGGAATGTGGGAGGTGCCCGTAAGTCTGGACCTGGCCTACCTAGGGCTGGAAAAGTTGCCTCCCCTGAGGAAAGTGGGGCGAGACTTCGACTGCAGCAACAACCTGCTTACGTCCCTGGAGGGAGCGCCCCGGGAGGTAGTGAAAAGCTTCTACTGCCTCGACAATCAACTGACGTCTCTGAAGGGAGCGCCCAAGAAAGTCGGTGGCCACTTCGACTGCAGCCGTAACAAGCTGACGTCTCTGGAGGGAGCGCCAGAGAAGGTCGGCGAGGACTTCGACTGCAGCAGCAACCACTTGACGTCCCTGGAGGGAGCGCCCCAGAAGGTCGGTGGCCACTTCTTCTGCTACAGCAACCAGCTGACATCTCTGAAGGGAGCGCCCCGGGAGGTAGGGGACGGCTTCTACTGCAACAACAACCACTTGGCATCCTTGGAGGGAGCTCCCCGGAAGGTAGGGCGAGGCTTCTACTGCGTATGTAACCCAGTAGAGCTGGACTACAGGCGCTGGCTAGAGAAGACGCCGGTTGCCGAGAAAGATGAGGACGAATGACCCCGATGGAACGCGCACTCGAGCGCATCAAAGCAGCCGGCGGCAAGCTGGTCGATGGTAAATGGGAAGTGCCAGGAAACCTGGACCTGTCCTGTCTCGGCCTGACCAAGCTGCCCCCTCTGA
>Ga0210043_1000130_pt1 | contig 84093 bp, 99 predicted proteins | sample CryGeymet201501t_FD_183990 | JGI IMG/M metagenome (GOLD analysis project Ga0210043, IMG submission 183990) | Groundwater microbial communities from Crystal Geyser aquifers in Utah, USA - Crystal Geyser metaG 2015-01t (SPAdes) (version 2) | ecosystem: Environmental > Aquatic > Deep subsurface >... | reverse complement strand
ATATTTGATTTTATACCGGGTTTCTTCAAATAGATTAATCAGCTTCATATTTACCACCTGCATCTAGCCATTCTTGTGGTGGTTTGTCATTATAACTATAAAGTTTATGATTGATGTACCATTCTTTTCTACCATTTGAATAAATGATAGCAGGACCATCTGTTCTATGACGTTTGCCATTGATGTACCATGCTTTATAACCATTTGAATAAATGATAGCAGGACCATCTGTTCTATGACGTTTGCCATTGATGTACCAGTCTTTACTACCATTTGAATGAATGATAGCAGGACCATCTGTTCTATGACGTTTGCCATTGATGTACCATTCTTTTCTACCATTTGAATGAATGATAGCAGGACCATCTTCTCTATGAAGTTTGCCATTGATGTACCAGTCTTTTCTACCATCTGCATCAATTATAGCAGGACCATCTTCTCTATGAAGTTTGTCATTGATGTACCATTCTTTTTCACCATCTGCCCAAATACGAGCAGGACCATCCGTTCTATGAAGTTTGCCATTGATGTACCATTCTTTTCTACCATTTGAATAAATGATAGCAGGACCATCTTCTCTATGAAGTTTGCCATTGATGTACCATTCTTTTCTACCATTTGAATAAATGATAGCAGGACCATCTTCTCTATGACGTTTGCCATCTTTATTAAGATATTTGATTTTATACCGGGTTTCTTCAAATAGATTACGAACCAACATTATCCAAAGAACGGAATTGGTCCGCCTCCACCATCTGCATAATCGAGAAGGTCTTGAATAAGTTTTTCTTTCATCTCTTCTCCTTTTGCTACAAGGTCACTTCCTTTGAGCACCGTTCCGCCTTGTGGTCCGGGGATAGTTGCAAATTTTGTATATTTTTCTCCAAGAATGATTCGAATTGCTGCTTCTGTGTATTTTGTCAACCATATGTATGATGCTGAATTTTTCAATAATCGATTAATACTTTTGACTGCTGAACATTCTACCATAACAGTTTCATCTGCCCGCAAAGTTCTCCACAAATGAAGTTTGCTTTCGCCTTCATCAAATTCGAACATGATATGTTCACCAAACATTTTACCAAGCTGTTCGTGAAATTGTGTCAATGCTTCAAAATTCAACAATCCTGGAAATGAAGTATCACGGTATCTAAGTGTATGCTGAACAAATGCAGCAGAAAATGGTTCAAACCCATTGCCACCCATTAACAATGCAGTTCTCAATCGTCTGAGTTCTTTCACATTATCTATTTCTTCTGGTAAATCATAAGTCATGACGCCCGCTTTTGCTTCCAGAAAGAAAAAACCTTCATGAATTGATTCACGTGAATACGTTCGATATACACGTAATGCTTCATCGAATGCAACGTTATAATCATCTTGTTCTATTTCGACTTCAATGCTTGTTCCACCAAGCTTTACATAAACCGAATAAAACAGTTTTTCCAGATCGTTATTAATTTCCATTGATCATATCCTGAATGTTATCAATATTTATGTCTAAAGCAATTATCAAGAGCGTGAATCTTCGCATCTTATGACGTTATTGGATAAATACTATTATCAAATGGGTATTAATCATGGCAACCACCACACTTTATAATAAATTCAAACTCTATATGGGCGATGGAACAATTGATATGGACAATGATCAATTCAAAATCGCTTTAATGGATTCAAACCATTCCTATGTGTCAACCCACAGTGATTGGTCACAGGTCAGCGCAAATGAGATTTCCGGTGGCAATGGTTATTCAACAGGCGGAAAAGTGTTGACCAATGTTACATGGACCGAATCAGGCGGCACAGTCGTGTTTGACGCCGATGATGTCACATGGACGGCAACGGGTGGAGCACTGGGTCCAGCACGATATGCAGTAATCTATGATGATACTGCGGCCAATGACAGGCTTGTTTGTTCAATTGATTTTGAAACCAACCAGACAGCCGGTGAAGGCACTGATTTCAAAATCGCCTTCAACTCAAATGGAATTTTGAGAGTATCAGGATCATGAGTATTTTAAGAGATGGAGTCCGGTCAGCAATTGGTGAAGAACTTCTTCGTCACAAACAGGAAATTGCAAGAAGTGCATCAAATATCATCAATGATGTAATCATCCGAAAGGTAAGATTTGATGAAATTCGTTCACAAATGCAAGAGGATACTGATAACTTTACAGCACAAGATATAGCAGACCTTGATGCTATCGAAGGTGAATTATTGATCAGAATCCGAGAAGTGTACAACCTTGTTAGTAGTTAATAGATGTCACAGTGGTATAATGGATTATGGGAACGAAGACAGCCGGTTACTATTCATCATGAGAATGTTCCGTCTACATTAACCAATTTTGTTTGTTATCTGGATCAAACAGGCTTTTCCAAGCCCGGAATCAATAGTGATATATTCGAAGGTGCCAAAGCCAATGGTTCCGATATTATTGTCACCGCAAGCGATGGATATACCAAACTTAATCACGAATTAGTCAGGTTTGATCCGGTTGAACGAATTCTTGAACTATGGGTTCAAGTTCCAGCTGTTTACTCTGGAACCGACACTACACTCTATGTATATTATGCAAATCCCAATCATACTGAGGTATACGATGGGTCCGTATGGAATTCATATCATTATGTATCACACGATGGTGGTAAAACTGATTCTACCGGTAATGCAAGCCCGTCCACTACATATGGTTCTCCAACTGAAACAGACGGTATAACCGGCAAAGCATACGAGTTTCCAAACGCAGGAGACATTATTGATACCGGTTTAACAACCATTCTTTATCCATTGACATTCCAGACATGGGTTAAACCATCATCTTTTACTGGTCCTTATGTAATGGGGAATTATAATTCTTCTTCCGAAGACCTGACATTATATACACAATCATCGCAATGGGTATTCAATACCGAAAATGGTGGAGGAGCCCATGGCTTTGGAACAGTCAACAATGACGAATGGAACTTCCTTAGTGTTACAATTGATTCAGATTATAATAAAACATACCATAATGGATCATTTATTGGAACCATATCGTCAAACAATGCAGCAGGTACCATAGACAGCGGAAATACCCTTCATATCAATGACAAGGGAGACACCGTTAACACTGCCGGTGGCATAACTGTCGATGAAATCAGGTTCTTCACCGGTATTCTATCAGATGATCACATTGAAGCTGAATACAACAACCAATCTGATCCAGCGACATTTTATAGTGTCTTAAACCAACAAATTGTTTCAGGTGTGTATATATCGCCACCAACAGTAGATGTTTCTTTAACATCCTATGATCCAATTGTATCCATTGGCGTCAAGGTGAATGCACCAACAGCAATCATCACGGTTGAACCCTTGACACCAATAATTGGAACAGGCACTGTCATAAATGTATCACCAGCAGATATTACCTTTACTACATATGAAACAGGTGTTGAAGCCAATATTACTTTACAGTCTGGATTAAATGTTGATATACGTGGTTCATTCGGGGGTGGTAAGAAATTCAGACCAACCAAAGCATTCGAACTTTTCAAGGAAGGTGACCCGAACAATAAAGATTCCAGATTCCTTTCTGGTATAAATCGTCAAATTATAGAAATTGGCGGTGTTGTATGCTATGTGTGGAAGCTTCTTGGTACATATGACCAATCCAACCCGGATGGAACACCCGGTTCACAGCTTGATGAATCATGGGGGAATATCAAAGACGGTATACTTGATGGCATACAAGATACTATATTGGGTGAAAACAGAGATAGAAAATATTCTGAAAATGCTATTCGTTTAAAAGGAACCTATGCAGTTTCAGACAATGAGCTTGATTATGCCAGATTTGGTATGGCACTCATGGGTGACATTATTCAACTCGAATTCCACAAAGAAGAAATGGTTGAGAAAATTGGAAGACGATTGAAACCCGGTGATGTCATTGAAATGATACATCTTCGTGAAATTGGTGAAGATGGATCAATTGCGAACAGATATTATGAAGTCGATAATATTGCGCGTTCGCCATCCGGTTATGATTCATCTTATCAATATCACATTCTTGCAGCAACATTGAAACCAATTCGTGACAGTCAGGAATTTATCGACCTGATGGAAAGAGAAGACGAATATGGAAAAACGTTACGTGATCAGATATCAAATCGTAAAATGACCGAAGGCATTACTGCCAAAAATCAAAATGCAGCGAACGAACAAGCCTATACAACCAATTATGACACAACTCCGTTATATGTCACCGATGAAGGAAGTGTTGTTCCACACATATGGTCAGATGATGGCGATCCCCCTAATGGCAAACCTGTTACACAAGTGACAAGTTTTCCGGCATCTCCAATCGAAGGGGATTATGTCGTTCGTATTGATTTTTTTCCAAATAAACTTTATCGGTACCAATCTGGAAAATGGTTATTGAAGGAAAAGGATGTCAAACGGCAATGGCAACCATACAATTGGACTAGAACACTTCGCGAATTTTCATCTGACCGGTCGTTATCAGATGATATGCGCCCATGGGAGTTGAAATCCATTCATGATATAGGAACGCCAACACAAGGACGATCAACTCCATCACCCAAGGGACATAATATTATTCATGCCAATATATTTGATTGGGATCGTAAAATTGATATTGATATTCCAGACGAAGTTTTAACTATACTTCCAGAAGTTGAAAGATCAGCCACACTGGTACCAACCAATACTCCAACTAATATTTCAGATTTCATGAATGCTGAATCGGGCCAATATGATTTCTTTTTGGTATATTATGTAATTACCAGAGGAAATAACCAGCAAACAGGTGAAATATTATTAAATGATGATGGTTCATATACTAATATGGACCAAGAAACATCCGATATTGGTGATGTTGGTGTCACTTTCTATCCAGAGCATGAAGGAAGTTATAGAAAACTGAAATATACTATGACAGAAGGTTCAACTGCTGAAATCAAGTTCTTCATAAAGGGTGCATGGTAATATGAAACTGATTAATCTATTTGAGGACACCCGTTATAAAATTTTATATTATAACAAAGATGGCAAACCACATAGAGAAGATGGTCCTGCTATAATTGATGCAGATGGTAGAAAAGAATGGTACCAAAATGGTGAATACCATAGAGAAGATGGTCCTGCCTACCTTGATGCAGATGGTTATAAAGCATGGTACATCAATGGTAAACTTCATAGAACAGATGGTCCTGCTGCCATTTGGTCAGATGGCATTCACGAATGGTGGATAAATGATACATATTATGGCAATGGTGATAAACCACCACAAGAATGGCTAGATGCAGGTGGTAAATATGAAACTGATTAATCTATTTGAAGAAACCCAGTATAAAATCAAATATCTTAATAAAGATGGCAAACTTCATAGATCAGATGGTCCTGCTCGTATTTGGGCAGATGGTTCTAAAGAATGGTACATCAATGACAAACTTCATAGAGAAGATGGTCCTGCTCGTATTTGGGCAGATGGTAGAAAAGACTGGTACATCAATGGCAAACTTCATAGAACAGATGGTCCTGCTCGTATTTGGGCAGATGGTGAAAAAGAATGGTACATCAATGGCAAACTTCATAGAGAAGATGGTCCTGCTCGTATTTGGGCAGATGGTTATAAAGCATGGTACATCAATGGCAAACTTCATAGAACAGATGGTCCTGCTGCCATTTGGTCAGATGGTAGTAAAGACTGGTACATCAATGGCAAACTTCATAGAACAGATGGTCCTGCTATAATTGATGCAGATGGTTATAAAGCATGGTACATCAATGGTAAACTTCATAGAACAGATGGTCCTGCTATAATTGATGCAGATGGTTATAAAGCATGGTACATCAATGGCAAACGTCATAGAACAGATGGTCCTGCTATCATTTATTCAAATGGTAGAAAAGACTGGTACATCAATGGTAAATGCTATGGTGATGGTGATAAACCACCACAAGAATGGTTAGATGCAGGTGGTAAATATGAAACTGACTGATTTGTTTGAAGACTATCGACTAAAATTCTATGAAATGTATTGGACAGATATCAAAATAAAAGAAATCATATTTGATGAATGGATTACAGACAATGGTTATGATGTTATTGATAATTATTGGTATGAATTATGTGAAGAATTTGATATTGATCCTGATACTGACTATTCTGATTTAAATGGTAATCAAAAGTATGAAATAAAGAACTGGATCAAGTATCATATATTTGATGAAGTCTTCAATAAAGCATGTGACAATTTATATAGTAGTATCGAAATTAATGGATATGTGGATATATGGAGAATGGTGTCATTGCGTGATTTCAGAACATTAAAATTAAAACAAATTGGTAAATTCTGGTCGTGGGATGCGCGTTCTGCTGATGCTCATTGGGAACAAATTGGTCATCGGGCATATGCATTGATTGCAGGCAGAGTTCATGTGGATGAAGTAGAATGGATACAAACCATTACTCAAAATGTTGTAATGCCAGAAGAGCGGGAGATATTTGTTATGCCTGAATCACCAATAGCCATTCTTGGTGTTGAATATATGAGAAGTAATAAAAGAAATCATCCTGAAAAAGTTAAAATATTCAATCCGCCAAAGAAAGCATTAGCATGATTATTGAAAGTATTGAAAGAGTTTCAAACCCATATGATTACAGTAAAGAATATTTACTGTATATAAATCCTACTCGTAGAAAATTCAGTCATCTTGTTAATAACAAGATTGCAATTCGTGGTCTTGTTCTAACGGATGGCCAAACTGTAGTATTTGGTGATGCTGCTGAATGTGAACACGATGCAATGAAAGAGAATTTGATTTATGATCTTGGGTTTAATGAAGCACATGTCGAACATTCTTATGAATTGTTAATTACCAATATAGGATCAAAAGAGGATTCATCTTATAATACAAGTGTAACTATTGATGATTTCAAGATTTATTATCGGGATGCAGAATTGGGCGGTACGCCATTTGATGATTTGGTTAGAATGAATTTTGGATTAAGATCAGTTCTTGGTAAATTATCAGAAAACGAAAAACAGTTATATGTACAGAATATACTTGAACAGGATTTGATGGAAGCATCAGTTAAACAAAGGATTACAGCAATAGCTGCATCTATTGGGTTGGCAGCATCACATGCTGTGCCATTAACCATGGTATCATCTGGTGATACAAGAGTTCAACAGATAGATACCCCTATTGTGATTGACCCTGATACATTCGAACGATGGATGACCACACAGTCTCATGATGAAATAGAATACAAAAGTATGGAAGCCGCAGAAGAGCAATATGATTTCGATGAATTATTGGAAACAGATGATTTTCTATATCTTGCATTGACCATGTGGGGCGAAGCCCGTTCTCATGGTGAAACCGGTATGAGAGCAGTTGGGCATGTCATTGTGAATAGAGCAATTGTCGGAGCAAATATGTGGGGTGGAAGTGAAATCAGGAATGTTGCTACACATCCATACCAGTTTTCATGTTGGAATCAAAATGATCCCAATAGAGAAAGAATGTTGAATGTTCATAGATTGGTTCCGCAGTCTCCGGATGGCCAAGCATGGAAGCTTGCACAAGCCATAGCTGTTCAAATTCTTACTGGAAACAGCAATGATCCTACCCATGGAGCAACCATGTATCATACAACTGAGGTACAGCCTAGTTGGAGTCGAAGTTCTCGTCATCGGCAAGTAGCCAATGTTGCAAACCACGTCTTTTATGTGGATACCCGTTGGTCTTGAGATGCAAACTGCAAAATATCTGTAAAATCATGGAGTCAATGTTTTTGTCTTGTGCCTTGATTTGTAATGTGTGAATGTATCCACCCAAAATGTCAAAGGTTATTTCGGGTTCTTTAGTGTCTAATATTGACATGATAAACAAATCACCATACTATAATTTATATGAAACAGACATTCCAATTAAACATATGAAAAGCCGGGTCGAAATAATAGGAGCAATAGCAGAACGGTATCAATACCGTTTGCGTATACTTGTCCAACAAAAACAAAATGTTATACACAAACGTGTGATGTCTCTATGGATTGATAGTGCAGATGTTAAGAAAACGTTTAATCAGGATGAATCACCTTTTGTCATTGCACAAGTCAAACGTAATTATTTAAAAGACAATGGTATCAATGTTTTTGAACTTGAACGTGTGTATAATTATAAGGACAAGCGGGATATCAATGGTTATTTGGTGAGTATCAAGGAAATCATGTATCGTGGTTCCGACAAGACCAAACTTGATCCATATTATATGGCAGAGTTGGAAAAGTTTATCAAGGAACTGGATGCAGAAGCAAAGAGAGTGTTTCCAAAAATTGGAATCAAGACTATTCGTCAGACATATTCTCGTCTTGTTCGCCGCTGGACTCGGGTTGAGAAGAAAACATTGCACGATCAGAAAACCGTATCCCGCCAAAAAGAGGCCGAATTGCGTCAACGCGAGGCCCGGAACCAACCCATTTCTGACAAAGGCGGACTAACTGGTTCTGTATCGCGTCAACCGAAGCGCCTCTACGGGCGGCGAAAACCATAGGTTTTAAAAGGCCACTCTCAATGGATTTCATCTTTTCGGATTTTTCCATATCTTTGATTTCTATGCCTTCATCATCAAACTCTTTGGCGAAATTGACCACGCGAACGGCAGTATTGTAAAGCCCTTCATATAATTTGGATTTGAATTTGAGTACCGCCTGTTGGTCATTATGGTTTAGATATGGCATGATGTCGTCTATGGTATCATTGAGAATCATCTTGATGACATCTTTATCAATCAACAAGGATTTGGCTTTATGGGCCATAGCATATTGTTCTGTTTTCAGTTTCAGGTGATGACCGTTTGCAAATCTGATAATGATTCCTTCACGTTCGTCCTTCAATTGGCTGATAAATGGAACAAAGTCTGACAAGCTTTCAATTGGATCAAAGGCTGTTTCGGCCAATGGTACACCATATGGTTTTGCAATGTTTTCCAACATTGTGTCATTAAAGTATTTTCCAGATTTCATTCCACGAATGTTCAAAAGACGTAACTCTTCGTGTTCATGGGGAACAATGATGATATTGTCAGGTGTCATAAACTCGAAAATAGGAGTGCTACCCATGGCAATACATTTTCTGACCATGCCATCATAATCAATATCACTACGGTGGACGTGATCGGTGACATCATGGTGGGCACTTTTGAGTATCTTTCTGGTCCCCCATATGATTTCATCATCAATAATCATGGGAGCAATCATGGACCCATCATACTTGTGAACTACCCGGTGCGATTCCTGTATGTCAATATTTTCTATTCGTGTCTCTTCCCGTTCATTGATATTGAAAAACTTGTGAAATGGTCGCCGGATGATTTCACCTGTTTCCTGATTAAAGGCAATACCACGACACTCCCTGCGGATAGCATGATCAACGGTTTCAACAATAGGAAAGGTTTCAGGATAAACGACAACATAGTCAAACAGAATATAACCATCACGGTTTATCTCTTTGATCTCATCTAATCCTTCGACTGCATTACGTACTTGGTCTACTGTTTCAATAATCGGAAAGTGGTACTTCATTTATAACCCTGACTAAATTAAAACCTTTAATTTCTAAATTTCTTTCAGATAAATCTTTCAATTGCTCCAATGTCATTTTATAAGTATTGTTTTCATACTCATGCTTTTTAAGCAATTGGTTGGTCCATATTGTTAAGAACTCGGGTTTTTCTATATCTTTCTCTTTTAGTTCAATATTAACCAATACTATAGAATTGTCATCATATTGAAGTAAAGTGTTAATCAATGCTTCATCAAACAATGCTCTATCCATCATTAGTATTCCATCCAGATGATCCATCTCGTGTTGAAAAATACGGGCGGTCATATTTTTTAATGTTCTTTTGACTAATTCACCTTTTTCATTTTGGTATTGAACTTTTATTTTGGTAGATCGTTCTATCCAATAGTATTCATTGTCTATTGACAGACATCCTTCCAGATAGAAGTCCTTTTCTTTACTGTGAAATAGTATTTCAGGATTGCACACGACTATGAACTCATCGTTTCCCTTCATAAGGAAGATACGTTTGAGTGAACCAATCTGAACAGCAGATATGCCAGCCGCTGGTATCCCACCGGTACACATTTCGTCCATGCCTGCTTTCATTTGTGGAATGAGGAATGTGTTCAGAGTGGAAAAATCGGTGACTTTGGATGAACGCCGCCGAAGTATCTCATTACCTGCTTTTATTACTGTACCCTGTAACATGGGTATATTTAGTTCTTGACAATCAGTTTACCAACGTGTATGATTTCAATTGAATGAGGGAGAGACCATAATAAAAAAGTTCAAATTTATATGTGTACGAGTCGGATAATGAAGAAATTTGCAGAAAAAGAGTATTGTGAAATGTTAAATTCACAAAATGGGTTTGACAAGGGTTGAAAATCTGGTATAAGTATCTTCATGATTATGACTCATGCCACTTACACTGCAATCGCACCCAAACACGTTTTCCGAAAACGTGCGTAAGCACAAATATATCTGATTTTAAAACATTATGAATTTTTGTAAGCCGGTAGCTCAGTTGGTAGAGCAGTGGTCTCTTAAACCGCGTGTCTTGGGTTCGAACCCCACTCGGCTTACCAAATTCAATCATTGTGCCGGTAGCTCAGGTGGTAGAGCCTTCGACTTTTAATCGAATGGCCGTGGGTTCGAGTCCCACCCGGCACACCAAGTGTAGGGAACCTTGTTGATAGTATATCTGGACCAACAGATGCTATTAATAAGGGAGATACCTGTAGGCTCTAGTCCGTTTGATCTGCGCGGGCTGATTTTGATGATGTTGGTCCATCGGATGAATCAAGAGTGGTAAAAGTCCAAAGTGGTTCCATATCTTCACCGGTAGCTCAGGGGCCAGAGCGGCGGGTTTTTACCCCGCGCGTCGGGGGTTCGAATCCCTCTCGGTGAGCCATTGTTTTACAAACATTGTTCATTCATATATTATGATAGTGAATCAAGGAGAAATCAACATGAGCCCAATGATTGTCGCCATAGCCTACATGAGTGTTGCAATAGTATTGATGCTAGTGTCTGCATGTTTCTTTGGACTGAGAGCCAACGATCATGGGTCAAATGATATACCTTTCATGCTTGTTGCCCTTATGTTGATTATTTTCTGGCCTGTTGTTTTACTGTTCTCTCCATTTGTAATGTCATATTTTGTAACAAGATGGATAAAGAACAAAATTGAAAGAACCAGTAATGACTCAAAATAAAAAAGATACTGGATGGCTTTTGCTAAAACGTGGATTATACTGGCGACCTGATTCTATGGGATATACTGCCAAAAAGTCTGAAGCAGGTAGATATCACTATGATGAAGCAAAACACCGGATTAACGCCGGTGTATCTATGGTACACGAAGATGATGTCCCTGACCATTTGGATAAATGTGGTACAGTGTCCATCACGTTTGCTCCAATTTGTGATGCTCCTGTTGATGGTACGGTCGTTTTGACGGACAAGGGGTGTGCCAAGTTCATCAAAAAGGACATGGGTCCAGATGATGAAGGGTGGTATTTTTGCCGAATGGATGGATATGTGACATCTGATCATGGTAATGGTTCCAATCAGTGTTGTGTATATCCAATGGTATTTGCCATGGTTCCTGAACTTTTGAAGGAGAATTAAGATGGGATGGGGATCACACAATGTGTACCAGCTAAACAAAATAGAAAAAATGGAAGCATATATTCAAGAAATGAAAAACCGCCGTGTGATGGAAATACTGGTTTCTCTATTGAGTGGAACCGTGTTGGGAATCATCAGCACTATGTCGGTTTACATTTTGATAATCTGATATCATCGTGTATTCCAGATTAGAACTGTCAATGTGCCATCCACCCGGCCATTAATCAGTGCGACCATTATCCGTAATTATGTCGCTCTCTCCGATCCTGAAACGACCGGCTAACCTGATAAACGGTTGGGTGAGACCGCTAAGTCCGCCCTTGCGTCTATCCATGACCCACTTTTTTATACGCATTTGATCACGGTGTCCATGTATTTCTACTTGACCATATGAATATTTTGCAATTCCACTGCAATGGTGACGGCCAACAACGTGTTCCCAGAAAATTTCACTATGATCATATCCATCAATGCAATGTGTATCATAACGGAAATTTTTACCGTGATAATCATCATAAGGCTGTGCAACTTTATAAGCTGCACGTTCATTGGTGATAGAAAGTTCTGAAAATGAAAGTGGAACACCGAAGTAAATTTTGCTTAAAATAGCAAGATCAACATCGTTTCTTGGTTTTGGTGCATCAAGTTTATGAAGTTGATACACAAATGGCGATGTGTCGGCTTTCATTTCGCTGTCTCCATTCTGTGTAAATTAGCATTATACGGTCATTGTGTCAATATGGGTTGTACAGTCGTTTGGAACTTGATCAATAAATAGATCAAAGGTATTATTCATGGCTGACCCGATTAGATCAAAACTTGATGAATTATTAAATGAAGTTTCTCCGGAAGACTTTGGTGCAGGGTCAGAAGCGGATTTGATTCGTCAACGGGAAGAACAGGTTCTGGACACAGTTGGTGGTGCTGGAACACGTGATCGTGCCGGTGCCCGTAGATGGATCACAACCAAATTGAAGAATCTTCTCACAGTCAATGAAGACCATGAACGCGATGAGGCCTTTCTTCTGGAATATATGAATTTGTTAAACTGGGCGCATTCTGTCTATGGTGATCTTGAAGGTTATCATCAGGTGATTCGTTTGATGGAACGTATGATCAAAGATTACAAAGAAGGAAATTAAGATGGTTGATCAATTGAAAGAAAATTTGAACAAAATCATCAACGAAATAGAAGATGCTCCAGAGTTCGAAGACGGCGTGATATCACTTGATGAAAACAAAGCCAAAGCATTGGCTGATATGTTTAAACAAAAATTTGCAAAAAATCTTTCTGGTCTTGAATTCAACAAAGAAAAAGAAATAAAAAAGATTTATCAAGAAGAATATGAAGTATTAGAGTTTCGATTATATTTGAAATTTCCTCATGCTACAGACAAAGCTAAAATGAAAGAGATGGAAAAGCGTGTTTTTAAATATCTCAACGCAAACCTGAAGGGCATGCGTCCAGAACGTAATGTAATAACCAATATATCTATTAATGGTTTATTCATTGATATTATTGTTTCTGTATTACATGATTATGTTGAAATCAAAGTTCATAACATTAGAAGTCAGCTTTGATGCAAGAACCACCAGAAGGGTATGTAGACGGATGTACATTGTTTCCTGATCAGATTAATGGAAACGAATTGACACCATGTTGTAATGCACATGATGTATCATACTGGTTTGCAGACACTATTGGTGATAAAGTTGTAGCAGATATTGAACTCCTGCAATGTGTTCTTGCTGCAAGTAATGATGTCCTCATGATCAGTGTTGCAATTATCATGTTTGTAGGGGTTTCAATCGGTGGAACTTACTTCTGGATGACAAAAGATAAACGATGGAAAGACAACTGATTTTTTCCTGTTGACATTATTACATACATCTGTATCGTTGTTTGAAACAAATGCAGATATCGGTTTGAGTACCGTATGGAATCATGAAAGTGAATGAATAATGGAAAACAAAACATTTACTGTCACGTTGAAGTCTGGCAATGATGTCAGATTTGAATATGCCGATGACAAAACATTGTCTGACAATATCGGCAATATCATAATGTTTGGGTTTCAGGCGGTCAATGAGGACGGGAATAATATTTTCGTTCCAGCACATCAGGTAAAGTATATCAATCTGGGCCAAAAGGATTTGGGCGGGAGACTTATCAAAACTGCAGACGTAATCAAAACCAACGATTTTTTGTAATACTTATAACCAATTGAAATCATTTAATAAATAAGGCCATCATTGTATAATATCAATGATGGGTTTTAATTTATTTCATTTCGGGGTTGAGATTGTATGAAAAACCTGCATATTCCACATTATTGCTTTTGACGAAATCAAATTAACTAAGGGAGAGTTGATCATGCGCTAGTCATAGGGTTTAAAATAAGTATTTTAGAGAAACAAGTATACAGACAGATACATGATTGAATGCTCGTATGCCATTCGTTTTGAAGTCACGTAAGAGCAACACAAGAGTCAATCTTGGGATTGGCCCTTTTCTCTTGTAAATACTACACATGCGGCTGTGGTGGAATGGTAGACACGCTACCTTGAGAGGGTAGTGGGAGAGAAATCCCGTGAAGGTTCAAGTCCTTTCAGCCGCACCATCTCTTGTTTTTGATAAATATTACAAACAGTAGAACAATCATCTTCATCATGCCCGCCACACTTAACAAGATTTTTTTGAATCTGAACCCAATGAATAAAATTGGGAAGAATTTCTTAAACGTCAGGAACAAGCAGTAAGGACAGAAATGAATGCTTTGTCCGGCATCAAGGACAAACGCATTGCAAAAGATGTTGTTTCAACTATTCGAAAATTCCTTGGAATGACCAGCGAGGATGCATTAACGGAAGAATCATTAAAAGATACGGCTAATCGGTGTTTTGGTTGGAACTTTGAAATTACCAGAGGCTGCATTGAAGCTGTTCCGGCATTGATTGAAGGTGATGCACCGAAATACAAATGGCAAAAATTATTCGATGACTTTGAAAACGGTAATAATACCAATGAGATAGATCGTGCCAAGGAATTATTCGAACCTATCTTTGCAGAAATTTAGAAAGAAGTGTCGATAGCATCATATAAAGCAATTGATGATCTTCGCAATTTTGCTATATCAAAGATGGATGATTCCCGTAGAGCATCTGATATGGCAATTTTCAAAAATATAGATGTTATACTGAATACACTCAAAGACACCGGAAGATAAATTGTCTTAAAAATCATTGGTTTAAAAGAAATAACATATTTTTCTGAAATATGGGTTTACAATGATATCAAATTTTACTATAAGTAATAATGAACAGCGGATAAAAACGCCTTGAAAAGGATTAAGTTAATGACCATTCGGTTTGAACATCGCGAATTTTATATTATCGAAAGCCCGGAGGGTGCTCGCGACTGACGACTCATGTGTCATTGTCAAAGAAGCAAGCAGCCCTCGGATCAAAAATCCGGGGGTTTTTTCTTGGTTGAAAAAGGAGAACGAAATTAAAGGTTTGTGGCGGTTATAGCTCAATGGTAGAGCATCCGGTTGTCAGCCGGAGGGTAGCGGGTTCGATCCCCGTCTGGACCGCCAAATTGGTATCTAAGGAGATGAACGTGAGGGAGACGTACAACTGATTTAGATTTAAAGAAGAACAAAATCCTGTTCTCGCCATATGAATTATAGGGGTGTAGCTCAGTCTGGAAGAGCAGTGGTCTGATACGCCATGTGTCGTTGGTTCGAATCCAACCATCCCTACCAAATTATGCACCCGTGGTCTAACGGTTTAGGACACTGCACTTTCACTGCAGAGGTTGCGAGTTCAAATCTCGTCGGGTGTACCATTTCAGAAAGGAGTAATAGAATGAAACCGAATTTGTATTATCAGTGTCGTATGAGAAAAGGTAATTCTATTACGACATCTTTTCTTCCTGCTAGATTTGCTGTCAAAGGTAAAACTGTAAAGTTGAAAGAAAATGACACATGGGATGATGGCTGGAAGGTTCTTTCAGTTGGGTCCGCCATGACGTATGATGCACTGATGGAAAATGAAAAACGTGTTCGATCAGGATCACACAGAAAGGGTTCTGATATTTAATGTTTGCCCCGTTAGCTCAGAGGAATAGAGCGGTTGTCTACGAAACAACAGGTCGATGGTTCGAATCCATCACGGGGTACCATTATTGGAATGACATAAGCCCCGTCCGATGGACTGCGGTCAGAGGCCTTCGAAGCCACTAGGGGGAGTTCGATTATCTCACGGGGTGCCATTACAATATGCGATATTGTATAAATAGTTTAATGGCTGACACATTGAAACACCGTCTTAATTATATTCTTTTCGAAACTCATACACCATATGATAACGAAAATGCAGAAGCAATGAATATCCTTGCACAGGAATTCAACAAAGTATTGAAATCAAATTCATCAGCCGCACAAAAATTTTTCACCCAATCTAAAGAAATCAGCATTGAAACATTGTCTTCAATATGGAATAAATTCATTGCTACAATGAAGAAATGGATTACATCTAAAACGCAAAATAATGAAAGTATAGAAACACTATCGGAAGATACTATATTGAAGAAAGCCAAATCAGTATTATTCAAAATATTAAAAGCAGTATTACAGCCACCGCTTTATATTATTGCTACTTTTGTTGATTTGATGATAGTTATGGTTTCCGGTTTAGGCAAACCATTATTGTCTGCATTGAAGACGGCAGGTATTGCAGCATTGGGAAGTACACCATTGGCTTTAACAGGTGCAATAGGATTTGGAATAGATTTCGCTCTTCAATTTATTGGTCTATCTGCGTTTATATTCGGTGCAATGCATTATTTGAGTGAGTTCGGTGATCAACGAACCGATATGGACCAAGAGCACAAATATACACGTGGATGGGTGACCAGTGCTTTTGATGGGTTTGAAAAACTGATGATTACGTCATCACCTGAAAATTAGAATATCTTGCTTCATCTTGGAATTTGGTCATGAACACTACTTCTGCCATCATGGTATTGGCAGAATCTTGAAAAAACAGAGTGATGCTGGATTCGTTTGGCATTCTGTTCTGATACTTGGAAAGATAACCACCCATTACGATAAAGAATGATGTCCCTGTTATTTCCCATATTTGATAGAAAATGTCCATCAATGGTATAAAATCATTAATGGAACTTCCGAATCTGTCACTTGTTGAAATTTCAATCATCAATTCTGGCGTATCCGGCTCCTTCAAAAAGCCGGGCATTTTATCATTGTTGATGTTTTTGAACACGGGTATCACATTTTTCAAAGGAACCTTGTTGGATTGCGCTGTATTTGAAATCCATGTATGGGTGCGTTCAATATCGGACATATGCCAACCCTGCAAATAATGAGCTTGTGTTGCCCCAATAGTAAAAATATGCACATCATCTGTGTGATTAACGCTATTCAGCAAATCAACACACTGCTTTATGTATCTTTCAGACATGTTCCAATCCGTATCACTGTTTGAATTCCTTCTCTTGTGGAAAGTTGGTTCTGGTTAACCCGGTCAATGCATTCAACGAGCGTCATGGTTTCACCATCGCTTATATTGTAAAATCCATTCCCGGCAATATCAGTATATACCCATTCGACAAAAATAACTTGTTGTTCGATATACGAATGTCATTATATAAAAAATATGTTAGCCAGTAGCCATCCAAGTATGATTCCAATCGAAATAGAAACAATAAGAATCAGATTGAGAACCAAATAAATATGGGATTGCCTCATAGGAATGAGCTTGTTGTTCGTCATATGTTAACAATAACAAGGTATATCAGTATGTCAAGGCTTTTAATTGACTTAATGTTTTGCCTTCATGAAGTATAAACATATGTTCTAACAATAAAGAAGCATCTTGTGGAGATATATTGAACCATTCACCTTGTGTTTTCTTGTGTGATACTTCTTTGTGTATTATCTTTTCAAGTTCTCTAATGTTTTTACTATCGAATTTCACAGTATGGTGAATCACGAGTGGATCGGGATGTGAAGTTTGTAATGTCTTCAAGCGTTGTTCCGGGTGAGCAGAAAAACCGATTTTTACAGGACCATTTTGTTTCGGCCCAATAACATATAGATAGCTAATATTCATAAATACTATTACTGTTTCGGGATATTTACCATTATGAATGTTGTTTCTGTAATACTAACTCCAACAATTGATTGGAAAACGGTTCACCCGACTCTGGAATCAGACACCGGTGGATGGAAAAAATTTATGTTTCACTATGTTGCTACACGTGGCAGTGTCCAACAGGTGGGAGAATTTGACATAAATGATAATGGAATACAGGTACAAAATGACCACGAATGGACTATTGTCCCGTCAGGACAATCCATAAATATGGAATTTGATGTGTCTCATTTTAATGGAAAACGGGTTTTGAGATATAAGACAACAGAGGGCAGTGACAACATTGTTTTCAAATTTGTAATTGACCACAGGATTGCATAATGAAAGAATTCAAAATTAAGAGAAAACCTTTCTTTTATGATGCACAGATAAAAAGATATCTCGTACAGATAGGTGCTTGCTTTGCTGGTTATCAAGTGCAATCCGGAATTCAAAAGGATGGTAATCCCAGATTTCAAGATATTCCATTGGTGTTTGCCCAACAGGATAGAATGGTGAGTCACTATCTTGGTGGCGGGAATATGAATAAAATCATTGCGGTTCCTGTGTTCTCAATGGCTATCACGGGTTTCCGTCAAATGGCAGAAGCCCGCCGCGCTCCATCATTCACTGATATAACGACATATAATGAAAGAACACCCGAACGTGATCATGAGGGAGCAATGAATGAACCAACTGATGGATCACCCGGATCATACCAGACGATGCAGGTTGAACGCTATATGCCAGTTCCATATGAATTAAGTATTGAATTGTCACTGTGGGCATCAAACATGGATCAGGCTCTTCAAGTTACAGAACAAATTGGACAACATTTTAATCCCGAACTTGATCTTCAAATATCGAATTCACCACTTGACTGGACAGGTTTGTCACTATTGATATTTGATGGTGATTTTAATTTTAATAAATCAATCAGAGATATTGGTGGTGGTGGCGGAGAAGATGATTATCATATTGTTGATATGAACTTCACAGCAAGAGTTCACATCAGTCCTCCTGTTAAAGTCTATCCCGCAAAATTCATTGAAGAAATTCACATGAATGTCAGACAGTTGGATCAAACACTTCTTGCAGACGATTGGTCGTCACAGGATTTGATAGATGGCTTTATCATAAGATCAGAGAGCAATTGATGAAACTGATGGAAATCATACAGCGTAATGTGTTTTCTGACAATCAAATCAAAATGATGTCATATGCAATCACTATTGCTGAAATTTACCATAATGGAACAAAATTTGATACCCGTGTTAAACCATCTTATGAAGCAGTTGTTAAAAATATTGAATATCTATATGAAAAGATTAAAGAAAAATATGGTATCGATGTAGAACACTCAGAAGATGATCCATATTCTGGTGATGCCGAGATGATCAAAGATATACACAAGAATAAAAGACTCAAGGTTTATACGGGTCATTCTGATCACCCGGTATTTACGCCTGAACAAAATGTGAAATTTCGTGCTGTCCATGATGTGTTCTCTCATTATGGTCCACATAAAAACAATTATAATCCTGATACTGGTAAAATTTCATTCAAAGGTTATGAATTTTCATACCCCGGTGAAATCGATGCCTACTATGTTCACCGCAAGTATTCTCCCAAAGCATGTCATCCGGCATATTTCAGTGAAATCATTGGACAGGTATCATATGCAGTCACGACTGGAAACTTTGCAGAACAAAAATGTATATTTTTTGCTGATGCCGATCATTACCATATTGGTCATCTAAAGGGAAAGGCACAGAAACGGGCTGCCTATATAGAACAAGAACTCAAGGCTGGGAATGACATCAAGGATTCTCCAATTCCTGTGACATTCAATGGACTAATGAAAAACAAAGGATTTACCAGCAAAGCTGGAACAGAAGAGGCATTTATAATTATAAGATGAGTATGTTGTTTCAATTATTCGAAATGGCTGATGTGGCACAGATGACTCGTGGGATGGATGTTGATTCCATGATGAAAGCCATAAGCAGTATTCTTCAAAGTGCGAACATAAAGGCAAGCCCTGAAGAAGTCAAAAAAGTAGAAAAAGAGGTTACAAATTCATTTATAAATTTCAAGAATGAACTTTCAAAATTCCAAGAAGTATTGAATAATAAAGAAGATAGGGTAACATGGGCAATCAGAATTTTGAAAATTGCACATTTGTGTACATGCTTTAAATCGGTTCAATTCCATTTGAAAGCTTATAATATCAACTGGATTGATCGTTTACAATCTTTTAATTTTGTTAAAAAATTGAAAGCCCGAATGGATGCTCAAGAATACAAATCAATGATTGATGAAATATACGAGGCACCACTAGACGTGATCACCAGATTGCGAATTGGATTGTACCACTTTTATAGCCAAGATATCGCTCCGGTAGAAGATTATGTGTATCATGTTCAAAGCATAAATCAATTGACGACTGATCTTTCAAAAATTGAAAATGAATACAAAAACAGGTTTATATCTACTATTCCTTACGATGAAGATGATTTCGAATTAATCAAATGGTATGATGGTAAAACAAAGGCATGGGTCAATTTGAATAGGGCCGAATGTAAACGCGAAGCAGATGCTATGGGCCATTGTGGTAATAGTTCTGGAAAATTTAACGACACCATATTAAGTTTCAGATCATTGCTCAAGATTGGTGATAGCTATGTATGGAAACCACATTTGACGTTCATTCTGGAACAAGACGGTTATCTTGGAGAAATGAAAGGTAGAGCCAACAATAAACCATCACGTGGGTGTCATCCATATATCATTGATCTTTTAAAAATGGATTTTGTCAAAGGAATCAGGGGTGGTGGTTATGCACCAGAACATAATTTCGCGATAAACGACCTTGATGATCAAATGCAAGAAGAATTGTTGGAATTAAAACCTGAACTCAAAAATCCGCTTCAATCATGGGTGGATGGTGATCCCGGAAGTAATGAACGATTACAGGATTACATTTGGGACGCAGAAAATACAAGTGTCGAAATAGATGATACGTTCATACGATTTGATACAGAAACACCGATAGCCGACATTGCTCCTCATACTATGGATAATTATAAAAAAAAAATATTAGAAGCTTTGATAACAGAGAGTAATGCCAATAAATATACTGCACAAATAATATACAGTTTGTTATACGATATTATAGATGGTAAAAAAATTGATGATATACTGGTATACATACCTAGAACAAAAATACGGAACTATATTGTTACAATACTAAAGAATGCATTCATCAATGGTGATGTAAGGACTAAAAAAGCAATATGGAATTTGGGTACCAAATCACTATTCAAACAAAGGTCATTTGATTTTGTTTCCAAAATAGATTCGCTTGTCTTAGCATTAGGAGAAATAGCAGATACTATTATTCGCGATACTGAACAATTGAATAAATTTATTTTACCATTGGTGTATCGTGCGGCATGGAACTTGGCTGATGATATTGGTAACTCTTTCTATTACGGTGGTTCAAGGGTATATCTGGATAATAAGGACTTCAATATTGATAATTTTGATTCAGTAACGTATAAAGCAGAATTAGATGGTAGCATGATAGACGAATTTGACACCCCGCAACAATGGATGTCATATAATTTCTCGTCTCGACAATATATGGAATTCTCTGATGATATATCCTTTTTGTTTGATTACAACCATTGGATTCAATTAATTGTCACTATATTACAAGATGATGAAATCAGTATTCCGGAAGACATGATGAAATACCTTGAATATGATGTATACAAACAAATAACTGGTGAAGATCATTATAAAGACCCAAGGCTGAAAAAGAAATGATCATATTTGTGCAAGGCGGGCAATAGCCAGTTCTAGATTATCTCCCCACATTGCCCGTGCATCATCTGCATTCCATGATCTTTCATCACTTTTATGAAATTCTTTCAATTTTCTATGAAGTTGATTCTTGAAACCATTGAAACCAAAGATGTATTCTTCGAGGCCTTGTAAATCCCCTTCATCAGATAGCGTTTTCAGGGTTTCCTTGGTCACAAGAAAATCATTAAGATCAAAATCAACAACTGTTATCTTAGGATAGAACATTCTACAGCTATCTGAAAATTTCATAGCTGTTCTAAATGCTTTGCTCATGTCAGATGGTCTACCAGACTGTCTGGCATGAGCAATTGTTTCAGCCAAATTGACCAATCCTTCATACACCCGTTGTCCACTTGGTGGTAATTCATTATGAGAGATGGTGATATTGCCGTCACGTTTTACAAAATCAGACAACATCATGGAAACATTTCTGAATTCGTTCCCCCCACTGAGTGGATAATCCTTACCACCATATGAAAAATATTTTTTGGCAACGACAAGCATCAACTTTTTGTCTTCTTCACTGAAGATGTAATTTCCACCCAGTGTAAAAATTGGATAATAATCGCGTGAATTGATTTGTTTGAATTCAGGTTCATACAATAGGGCATATCCACGAATATGTTCATCGCCACGAGGAATAGGAATAATGGTATCGTCAGATAATGATATCATGACGTAGCCTACATCGTTTACCTCTTTACCACCTTCTTCAAAATACGAATGACAACGCCATTTGTATGTTTCGGCCATATTGTTCGTAATTTGATACAAAGATGGATCAAGTGCGGGATGAAGTCTGAATGCCTTTCGCTTTATACGATTTTCAAAAAGATTGATTATATACATCACATCACCAATATTGAACCAGTTGCTTCTCCTAGTAGATTATCAATGTAATATTTCATGTCGCGGGAATACACTGCAGCCATATCAGCAAATTCAGACCCGATGTCATTTTTGTTATTTGGTACATATCTTTTGCGATTAGCAGTAAAGGGTTGTGGTGTTTGTTTGATAGGAACAGACCCTGTTATAATGTATTGCGCAATGACTTCATTTGTTATTTCAAACCAATCTCTGATCTTTTTATCACGAGCAGATTTGAATGTCATATGTGCTTGCCAAAAATTCTTATATAATAATTGGTATTTTCTTGGTGATGACATACGGCCCATATTATGAAATTCAACATCAGCACCAAACCCAAGATATAATAATTCTGTAGTTGCAGTTGCCAGTGCCCGATTGAGTTCACCATATGAATAAAATTGTGGCTGTGGGTTCAACATGGAAAAATTGTTTCTAGCAACCGCATGACCAAAACGATGTGCCATAATCCATGGTGTCATTGGTTTCCATTCTGATCCTTTATTGTTCGTGTAAATGATAAAGATGCCATAATCAGAATTCTCTTTGTAATCAGCGGCGACTTTTTCATAAACTTCAGGATCGAGATTGTGTTCGACCCAATCTAATGAAACTGTACCAATCTCTGTATGCAGATTTGCTTTTGGTGAATTGATGAAATACATATGAAAGTCTTTATTAACCTTTTCAAATGCGTGTTTGGTTCTTTTGATCATGGCCGGATTGCTGACCAATCGTCTGTCTATAGGTTTTCTGAAACTGCTGTTTCTGTCAAAATCACCGAAAGTTTCATAATCGACCACCGGTGTTTCTAGAAGGTCTTTGATTTTCATGGTATTAAAGCCGCCTTATTGAATCGTTTTGTTGAATGTGGTATTTTTAGTGCCTGCCATAACTCGTGGCCACCGGGATTTTCACGAACGTGTGTGCCCGGTATATAAATCCAATCATTATAAATGTCATAATCATCCCATCCATCTAACGCGCGAACGTCCGATGACCAATTCCATGGCTCGACTTCTGGGTCATGATCACCTGTATAAAAACCATATTCGCCACTATTGGTAAGAAAGATGAATGCAGTGTTTTCAAGAATGGGATGATTTAATATACCATTTGGTCCAGAATCCAACATTCTTTTAGCATCCCTTGGTGGATAAATTATTGGTTTCATCAAAACTGATTTCACCTTTTCCTGTCCATTCGATTCTATCCATTGATATTTCACCCTGATGAACAAGATCATTTTCCATTATGGATTGTAATCTTTTCCGGATATTCATATGTAGAACCCTCATGTTTGGATTATTTATCATATTAGTTGTTGACATGGTGTTAAAAAGGTATAAGTAAGAATGTAATGGTTGTAAGACCAAAACACAAGGAACGTGATATGTTTGGATTTTTGGACGAAATTGTGATGATGGCCGCTGCATTTACAGCAGGTGTCAATCCGACATCCCGTGCAATGATTCAGGGTGTGACGAAGAATCTATGGAATGGCATCAAGTCTGGTGCTGCCTATGTTACAGGACGATATAATCCGCAAAAGCGCGGATAATATCAAACTCTCTCACACAATTGAATAATCTTGGGCCGTTATACCCGTAGGGGGCGGGGGCAGACTGTAAAGCTGTCGTGTCAAAGCTCCGTTGGTTCGACTCCAGCGCGGCCCACCATTCAAATGATTATTTGGGTATAGCTCAGTCGGTAGAGCGGGTGGCTGTTAACCACCGTCTTTTGCGCAGGTTCGAGTCCTGCTACCCGAGCCATCATGCTCCAGTTGACAATCCAATTGATATAATTTACTCCGTATTCTGATAGATTTTCACAAATCTTTCATAAGTAATAAATGAGGAGGAATTTATCATGGAGATATTAGGTATCATATGTCTTCTTGGTTTGATCGCATTGCCTAACACATATTTGTGGGCATCCTATGCAGATAACAGGTGGTCAAAGTCTAAAATAGAAGACAGTTTTCCAATGGTGGTTGCAACATTGGCTATAATTGTTCCACTATTGATAATGTGGTTACAAGATTACACATGATCATATAGGGGGTATTGACTATTGCTTGTCTTTCGTGTATACAGTTAGTACAACATGGGAGAAAGCAATGGCCAAGGAAATTGATAAAGTCAAAGCCCGTATTCGTGCATTGATTTCAAAAACTGAAAACAACGGATGTACCGAGAATGAAGCCATGGTTGCCATGAGCAAGGCTGGCGAACTTCTGGATCAATACAATCTTTCACTTGATGAAATCACGCTTCATGAAGAACAATGCAGGCGTATTACCATTTATACCGGACGGTCTGCTTCTGATTCCATGAAGCATGTAATTTCGCCAATTGCGGAATACATTGATGGCATTGGCTGGAATAGCCGTGTTTATGATAACAATAGGTATGAAGTTCGTTATAATTTCTTTGGAACAGAACAGGATGTTGAAATTGCGGAATACCTGTACCATTTGATTGAGAACACGATGAGGATTGAAACCAATTCTTTCAAAACAACTGAAACTTATAAAAATGCTGTATATGTGAGTGGTGGTCGCCGCCGTGCAACGACAAGCTTTCAACGTGGTTTTGTGCGTCGTATTCGCGAACGGTTGGATGAAATGAAGAAACAACAGCACCGCAAACTTGAAATATATCGTCAGACCACCGGTACTGATCTGGTTGCCATGAAAGCGGTAATGGTCAAGGACGAATACAAAAAAGGTGGTAATCCGGTTCTTGTTACAAGTTCTGGTCCCAAGGTTTATAATCATGTTGATGCTTATGAACACGGAAAGATCGCTGGTGATCGTATCAATTTGAACAAAGGCGTTGGTGATTCATCTGTTGGCCCAAGGTTAATTGGAAATGGCTAAATACAAAGACCCTCAGTTAGATGATGTCATTAGTTGGCATTATCGGGAATTGGACAAGATGGATACGTCCACTGTTGAATTCTCACAGGCACAATCATTGATCAATTACATTTGGGGGAATGAAGGATTGGAATATCCTCCACGTATTGTACCAATAGCTAACAATACGATTAACGCGGTTGCACATGCGAACCGGTTTACTATAGCAATACGTGAAAATATCAAAACAATTGATCTATTGCACGAACTGGCACATTCCATGACCATGGATTTTGATCATACTGTTCCGGATGGTGGTTTTCATGGCCGTGATTTTGTTGGCATGATGATGAAATTGATTGGAACATACATTAGAATACCAATGTCAAAATTGACGGAATCTGCTGACCGGTTCGGGGTTCATTATAATTTGAATGTGAAACCTGTTATGCTGGACATTGATTAATGCATGAAAATAGCCTCTTCAACACATCAGTGGATACATATGATATATGTGAGAGTTTTCATTGCTGCCTTTGAAGCAACATCCTTTGGCGTATACCGTTGTTTTGCAGACATAAGACAAATTATTTACAATGGTGTTTCGGATCGTATTCATAATAGTTTAGAGGAAGAAGTTGAAACATTATGACCAATACAAGGAAGGTCATACAGGATGTTACAATTGATGCCACCTCGTATGCTACATGGGAGGCTACCTCGTATGCCGCATGGGAGGCTACCTCGTATGCTACATGGGAGACTACATGGGATGCTATAGACTATTTTATATCGAATACCATGTGGAATGTCGCAAGGGATACCACATGGGATGCTCTGGATGAAGAAGGCAAAGCATTATAAAAAATGTGATGGGCGATATTGTTTATTATCAGATAAAAGAAAATCACATGTGTGACATTACACGGATTGATATGCTACATAATAGTGAATTAACCATATGGTATGGTATTAGGAATATAGAAAGTACTATGCTTGAAACATTATATGAAGAAGTTGAAACATTATGAACACAATTGATCTTATACGTTATTAAACACATAGAGCCACCCTTTCTTTATGTTGTGATACATCCAATTGGCCAATACCCTTATTATGGTATAGTTTTAGTGTCATTTATTCGATGTCATTAGAGCCATCAGTAATAATCAATCGTAATTTAACCAAGGAGATAGAGTCGTTATGAAAAATGTAAGAAGACACATCAGTGGGTTGTCAGTGCATAATATAACTGTCAAATCTATAGCAATGATGACACGCCATGAAATTCATCTGAGATCATGTTTTGTTGAAGGCAAAACATTGAACAATTCAATAAATGTAGTAACGTGTCTTAAAAATGAAGTTGAAATGTTATGACCAATATTTCTTTAATTATGAAACAAGTATAAAGAAAAGCACGTGTTAAAACGTGGCAATTTCTACTTGTCCTTTTGATACAATCGTTAATATAGGAGAGTTGGTCAAATATGTTACTGATGATTCGTCAGACAAAGCGATTACATATGCACTTTCCCGACATATGGTGGAAATCTAAATGTTTGATTTTTAACGAAAATAATTTTTTACACAAAACTGCAAAAAGGTATTTACAAAGTCATATCATCCTTATATAAGTATCTCAACGAAATGAAGAAGACGAAAGTTTCAAGAATTTGGCGGTATAGCGTCCATAAGAATAAGTCCGGCAACGGACCCAAAGCGGGAATGCCTACATACTCGCGCCAGCAATGGTTCATCTATACAAGTCCAAGTCGAACCCGGTAAAATGGGTGCATCATATTGAAAATGGTGCGAAACGGTAAGGTCAGGTGGTGTCAGAGCTGAATCCGGTGAGACAGTTGGGGTTGCATCCAACGACCACATGCAAACTGATTGAACGTGACGACTAATGGATAGTAAACAGGTTCGAACCTTTGCGGGTAAGGGCGGTTTGCAAAACAAAAGGTGAAGGCATCGGGTTTCCGGTGACAAGTCTTGAAGTTTGGTTGATTAGCCGTAGCGGGTGAAAGACAACCGGTGTGTTGTATTTTGTTCCTCAAAAGGGAATGAAGCAACTGGACCAGCACATCGGAGTAGGTTATACTGATAGCTCAGTTGGTAGAGCAATCGCCTTCATAGCGATCAGTCACAGGTTCAATTCCTGTTCAGACTTAAAAGAGCAAAGTCTGGTCCAGTGGCACGTTAAAATAGTCTAATGCCATGCCTTTCGGGGAACATGGCCCATCTGACGCCGCAAGCCGATGGTGGTTATTGACAAAAAGTTCATAACTGGTTAGCACCAGTGAATTGCTTGCAAGGCAAGTGGATAGAAGGTCGATGAGTAGCGTGTCATGATGCGTGAAATGCCACACTCTAAAAAAGGCGACTATGATGATTACAGACCAAGTGGCAACACTGGTGTGTGGATAACCGGAGAACGCATCTCGCAAGGATTGCGGTAATGCCGAAAGATCATCGTTAAAAGCTGTAATCTCAAGCTTTTAGATTATATCTATAATAAGTGCATCTATTTGATGGCACTTAAAAAGAAACCCCGGTCGTGTCAGGCCGGGGTTTCTTTTTATTGATTATACGAAATAACCATGGAATGCGAAACAATCATTTTTATTCCCCATGATTTTTAAATAGTTGGGGTTTGCTCTTAGAATTTGGGTCATTTCTGGAATGGGCTGGCCGTCTTCGATTTCAGGAAAATTTTCTTCACTATTGGAAAGATGAAACGTTTTGTTTGGTAAAATATAGAACCACTTACCGTTAAGTGTACTGGGGTCATTATTTGGTGTTTCTTGGGTATTCACATTATTCTTTAAAACGTATTCGCTAATATCAACAGCATACGGGTTTACAGCATGCAAATTACCATCATAGTCGAAAAAGGTAATAAGATATAACTCTTCCTTGGATATCTGCCGCAAAGTGTTGTTAATGATTGATTGGAATATTTTTTTTGAGTTCTTGAACGACAGGGTTAACAGCAACGAAAGTTGATTGCTTTTCATCTTCTGCCAATATTCGGTTAAGTTTTGATTTCAAATTATCTATAGCATTTATTCTTTATTATGTCTTATTTATATAAGTCATGGTTCACCGTGGATATCAATGACTTTGACATTTCTGCCATAGACACGTCTTATGTTTCGATTGTTTCGTGCGTATTTGCTATATTGTGGATATTCTTCACCATCATCGACCACATGAAGTCTTACAGCCAGAACATCAGGGAATGCATATAGAGACGAAAGACTTAATACATGCCGTGTGGATGAAGCCAGATCAAACTTTCTTCTAATCTCTGAATGCAATAACCTGTAAGCATCAAAAACATAAAAATCACCATGTGAATCAACAAGAGCACGGGCAACATTGGAATTAGTGCTTCTTAACAGTCGCAAAAATTGTTCACGAGATGGATTGATCAGAATGTCATCATAGATGTCATGGATTTGCATTCTTTATGCCTTTGATGTTTTTGCATTCTTTGTCTACTTTGTAATACAGCTCCTTCCATTTTTTCTCTATGGGTGTTCCTTTATTGGTTTGGTACCAATTGCGATGTATGTGTTCTCTGATGCCATAAAAAACGGTACCATTAGTTTGATTCTGGTTTAACAAAGCCAGCTTTGGTTTGCATATCAATTGTTTCTTTAGCCTCTTCAGTGATTGAATCATAGTTATCAATTATGTTACCATTGTAACTATCTTCGACAAGCAACTGAAACAAATAATATGCAAGATTACCAATATTCCCGTCTTTTGGAATATACCAATTTGCTGATGATAGTGTTTGATCTTCTTCTATATTGATAATACTTGGGTGGTGCTTTGCAACTTTTTTGGAATTCATTGTTAAACGTTTGATTTTTTTTCATTTTTATATACAACAATGGAAAAAACCTTTGAGTTTACACCAAAAGGCGTAAAAAGTATGTCACTTCCCTTGGCATCATAACCGCCCAAATAGGTGCCAGAACGTGTGAAATACTTTTCAGTATGTGATCTCTTCGGAAATTCAAATGCAGTAATATTATCTAAAGTTGAGAAATCATATGTTTCAATCTTCTTTATCATATATGAAACAAATGATGTTTTGTCCTCGGTAATAAGTTGTTTGATTCTCATTTCATTATTTATTCCAAAGGTCATCGAAGTAACCCCGCATTACTTTCTTGCATGTAGTACGTTTGCCAGTCCGATGATCATTTACCTGATCATCCTGAAACCGATATGTTCTGATCTTGTCGGCTCTCATTCCCGAACCGATCAATTTCTGTCTATTGTCGTTTAAATCATCAGACAGAACTTGTTTTTTTATATCATCAAGTTTATCTATTAAAAGCTTCAAAGCCATTGATTTGTTTGATATACGGCTTTTGCCCTGAACAGTTTGAACTTCACCGGTTGGCAAATGATACAATCTCAAACAGTTTTGGTTCTTATTGCGATTTTGTCCACCATTGCCGGTACCAGAGAACCATTCTTCGTAAAAATGGTGATCCTCCCGCATGTCATACCGTGGATCACAGGTGACATGTCCAAGAACAGCAACCGTGATTGTTGAAGTGTGAACACGTCCACGTTTCTCGGTTGGTGGCACTCGTTGAATACGATGACCACCTGATTCGTTCTTTAATCTGGAATCCGTTGTAGAAACATTCAGGACGATCAGATTGTCAGAAACAATCTGGTCATACTTTCAACCAAACCGGTTGAACAGCTTTGTGTATGCGTTTGAAAGGTCTTGCATGAATAGGCGGGAATCTTCACCGCCTTCACCGGGTCTGATTTCGAGTTTCATTGGTTTTACTCCTGTATGCGTATTTATAGAATGATGAGCAAAGTTTACACTACTGATTTGATCTGTATAATATGACAAGATCACGGCAAACAGGAGATAAGTATGCTCAAAGCCATCATCATCAAGACTGATGATCCAGTCATTGAAAAACAGCTTGTCGCTAAATATGGTGCAATTGTCGTCAACAACAGTAACGCACTTGCATATCGTACTGGCAAAAATCATGTTGCATCTGTCTTTGGTGCATCGGACTTGCCCAATCCACTTTTGAATGAACCAAGTCTGGAACAATGTGGAATTCTGTTGCAATCCTTGACTCCATCCATGAAGGCCGTTCTTCGGAATCTCTATCCTGCACGGAAAATGATTTCGCTGAAATATTTTGATCGTGAACTGACGACACGCGACATTGATCTGGTCACTGAAACATTCAAACAACGTGCATTGAAGCACGGTTTCCTGAATGGTAATGGTAACCCGGTCGAACTGATCTTCTCGAAAATGGCAAAACAACCACGGTCTGGTGAAACTGTGAAGAAATGGCGGCTTGCCCAAACTGCCCGCCGTGCCATCGAACTGTTCAAGAAGCCGATCTTCGACTGGTCTATGGGTGTTGAAGTTATCAACATTCTGCTTGACACATCTATTTGTACCGGTATGGTTGATATCGTACCGGTACAAATCCATCAGAACGATATTACGCTTGGTGATATCAAATACGAGAATTCTAATGCAAATCATTATAATCAAGCACGATGACCCCAAGGTTGCCGAATCCATAGCAAACAGGGCAATCGAAAAGGCAGATGGTGAATTCGTTATTGTCAAATCGACCAAACGGAATGTGACCCGTACCTTGCAAGAAACAACTGCTACCACACCCATTGAACCACCAAAACAAAAGGGATGGCTTTCTCGTCTCTTTGGAAACAGGAGCTAATCATGTCCGTCAACATCGTTGTCATCAATGCCGATGATACTGAAAGTGCAATTGCTGTTCTAAACATAGTGATGTCCGATCCTCAAAAACTGAACGCAATGTATCAAAACGAATTCGGTGATGTGGACGAAGAAACGTCAACCCCTAAACCAGAAAAGGTTTCAAAGAAGTTCTCTACGCCAGAACCGGCATTGGTTGGGCCATCTGATCCGGTTCCGGAAACACCAGTTATTGTACATCGGAATGTAAAAAAGATTGAGTACAACAAGACTAAATTTGCCGATCCCATTGACATGATGGCGTATATGCCAAAAGATCAGGTTCATGTTCTCCAACATGAAAAATTGGGATTAAGAGAACGCCCGGTCCATATGTCCGACATTCCATCGTTTATCAATGGCGACGTGAATGCCAAGGAATACAGTGATGTACCATTGGCCAAACATGATTTTGTGATCAATATGATCCGGATGATTATCTCCAATGGCTACATTGCCAAAGAAAATGATATCATTGATGAACTATTTGAGGGGATCACATCTGTCACCCGGACCCAAATGGTGAAGAAAATTTTCAATTCCTTGGCCCGCGCTCGGTTGAGAACTGCACACCTGCGTGACGAAACCGGAAAGAAGCCGATGTTTATTCATCGTTTCCGTGAAAAGGGAACTGCATACATTTTTGTGTCACCCATTTTGGCATACTATTATCAAGCCCGTTTCGCAAACACCACCACCTTGTAAGGAAAATCACCATGGCCAAAGTATCATTTCATTCGTTCCATTTCGATGGTCCATCATCAGGCCTGAAAACACCTTTGATGGTGTTTGTCAAAAACATCAGGGGTGAAAACAGTAAAGGTACGGTGATCTCACATACTTTAAACTCCCCGAAACACCAAATAACACCACCGGAACCGCCGGAACATGGATTGACTTGGAGGAATTTTAATGAAGCATACGAATCGACCCGGTTTGTCAATACAGCCGAATTCAACAAAATTATAAAAAGTTATAAAGTATTGAAAATGTTGAACAAACCGAACATAAAACTTATTTTGCAACTAATGATGGATAACAATGGTCAAGCCACCAGCATGCAGATTGCAAAAAAAACAAAAAACAATGGCATTAGTGATAAGTGGTGGTCCAGCATTACGTCATCACTGAATCGGAATGTTTATGAAACACTTGGTTTCAATGTGGCCACTCGTGGTAATGCGTTGAAGCCACGTTTGATACGGTTTCATGGTATAACCCGTCAGTGGACGCTTTCGCCGCATCTCATTGATTATCTCAAGGGATAATCAGGTATCGTTCATATTTTCGGCTTTGATCACTCTAATGCGGTCAAAGTCGAAAATACGAGCATAGTAAAACTTTTCTTTATCTGTATGAAAATTGGCAGGTGGATGAAACTTGCCATAATAACCATCATATCCGATTTCAACCATTGCATTACAAAATGCAATATTATTATCTTTATAAAATGTTTTTCTGATTAGTTCGACAATGGCACCAGTGCGGCTTTTGTCCATCATTGCATTATATGCATATTTCTCACTTTTTGCATAAAGCTGTTTAATTTTGATATTATAATCTGGTGCCAAGCGCATAAGTTCCAGCATTCTGGATGCATCTGGTTCGCTGTCTTCTTTCAGACGGCGGCTTTTTGGTATGGTTGAAATCATACAATGGTACAAATAGCCTTTTGGCCATATGCGGCTTTGTATTGTTTCCATGGATGTTGTAAAGAATAAACTTCCATTGTTGAAATTCAATGTTTCTGGATCATTGAAATCAACTGGATGTCCCCTTGATCCATAATAGAATACAACATTGCTCATGATTACAGTCCTTTTTGTCCTCATATTTACCACATAATGGCAATCATACAAACAATTATCACACAGAAATAGACGATCATCATAAATATCAGTGAAGGATTTTTAGGAGCAATTCACTATGGCTACATTAAGCTCGCCCAATGTGCTAGTAAGCATCAATAACCAATCGCAATATGCGCAAACATTCCCTACTACTGTGCCGCTATTTGTTTTGGCAACCAGAGAAAACAAAACTAATCCATCAGGAACAGGTATTTCCGCTGGAACCACAGAAAGTGGTGTGGTCCGTTCGGTCACATCACAACGGGAAGTTCTTCAACTTCTCGGAAATCCTACATTTGTTACCAGTGGTGGTAAACAGGTTCATGGGCATGAATGCAACGAATACGGACTGCATGCCTTGTGGAATTTCATGGCAACGTCTTCTCTTGCCTATTATGTTCGTGCTGATGTCGATCTGGATCAATTGCTTCCTTCGTCTACAGAACCGGTCAATCCTCCTGCCGATGGAACTTACTGGATCGATTCTGATGCCGTTGTGGGTGGTTTTTATCGCCGCAATGCTGCTAACAGTGCATGGGAAAGTTTGACTTCTGCAATTTATACTACAGCACCGGGAGCAAGTGATGGTGCCATTGGTGACATTGCGTTCGATTATTCTGATGCAGATGGGACTATCAAGGTAAAAATCAATGGAACCACTTGGTCCAATGTTGGTTCAACTGACTTGTCAGCTACATTGATTGATGCAAGAACAGCAGCAACTGCTGATGTTTGGGTCTCTGATACCGCTCCCTTGGGCGCAGGCGCTAATGATTATTGGTGGAAAACAAATGCTGCATCTGGTGGTTATGACCTGAAATTTAAAAAATATCGTGCCTCTGATGCAACATGGGTTGAAGTCATTCCAACACGGTCAGGCATTGAACCAACAGATAAAACATCTGGTTTAGTATGGGAAGATTTGTCTACCTTTACTGACGATGGTCAACACCCATTGAAAATTGCTAATGGTACTTCATATGTTGCAATCACTACAACTATTCAAACAGCAGCACCAACAACTGCCGCTGCTGATGGTGATTTGTGGTTCTCCGATGATGTTACTGATTTCGCACTTTACAAAGAAGTGTCAGATGAATGGATTCCAATTGTCACAACAACTGATGCTGATCCATCTTCAACCGAAAAGGTGATTTCTGCATCAGCACCAACCAGTCCGGCAACAGGTGCATTCTGGGTGGATATCTCTGGAACCAATCTTGACAATTTCCCTGTCATTAAAAGATATACAGGTTCTGCATGGGAGGACATCACATCCTCTGTTGATATTTCATCAACATATACTGCACCAACATTGGTACCAAATGGTTCCATCTGGTTAAATCTGGATGATCCATCAACCAAATGTACAGTCAAAATGTACGATAGTACATATGAGCCTGTCACTATTGCTGCCGGTGTTAAAGACACATGGGACGCTGCTGATGGCCATTGGAAACCAGTTGCTGGTGCCCTCTTCTTGCGTAAAGCCCAACGATACATGGTAACATCAAAACTTCAAGCAGCCTTGTCAGATGCAGATGATCTGAAATCTGAAAGCATCTTGTATCAATTGATGGCAGCACCCGGCTATCCAGAACTATATGATGATATGGTAGCTGTTTCAACTGCAATCAATGAACGTGCTCATGTTGTTGCTGATGTTCCATTCAGAATGATTCCATCTGGAATTGCTGTTGGTAAAGAAGTTACAGCGGCTGATTGGAGAGTGAACACAACAGGTGCAACCGCAACTGGCGAAGAAGGCTTTGCTTCCGCCGCAAACGCTGTGGCATCAACATACTATCCACACGCCTTGATGGCAAACGTAGATGGTGCAAACGTGTTTGTTCCAGCTTCTGTATATGCTCTGCCAATGCTAGTCAGAACTGATAACAATTCTGGTCCATGGCAGGCAGCAATCGGATATTCTAATGGTGTTATCAACAAGGTTGCATCCGTTGGATATCTGACAGATACAGGCGTTTACAAGATTGTTAATCTTACAGAAGGTCAATCAGGCATACTGTACGATAATCAGATCAACATGGTTAAGAACATTTATCGTGTCGGCCTTCGTAATATGGGCAACAAAACTTTCTATGGTGGTTCTGAACTGACAAATCGTACGAATGTTTCCCGTCTGGTTTCAAAAATTAGATACGAAGTCAGACAACAATTGCTTCCATACCTTGGACAACCAAATCTGGCGGGAACATGGTCCGCAGTTCGTAACACAGTCAATCGTTACTGTGCTGGTCTAGCTGCTGCCGGAGCGTTAGAAGATTATGCAGTTCGTTGTGATGAAACAACAAATACCCCGGAACGAAGAGCAAGAAACGAGTTGTGGGTTGAAGTTGCTATTATTCCGGTAACAGCGACAGAATTTATCTACGTAGAATTGCGAATCGACGAACCCGGTACTTCTATCTAATTGATTTAATTAGATTTATGAATTTGAGGGGGCGCTTGACGCCCCCTTCTTTTTGTTATATTGTATAAACATGGTTGAATGTCAGATTTGTCATAAGAAATTCAAACAGATCACAATTACTCATTTGCGATCTCACAATATTTCAATGGATGAATACAAGAATAAATTTGGTTCACAGTCTTTGGTATCTGATGAAATCAGAAAGATCAAAAGCGAACAAACCTCTGGAACAAACAATCCCCGGTATGGAAAATCAGTTTCTACCATAACCAAAGAAAAGATTTCACAGGCTAATAAAGGACGACAAGCTCATAATAAAAATGTTCCAATGTCGTTAGAACAGAAAAACAAATTACAAAATGTTGCAAAAGAAAGATATGCCAATGGTTTCATTAGTCCATCAAAAGGAAATAAAAAGTCTGAATCTGAAAAGCAACAAATAGCAGAATCGGTCAAACAATATGCTATTGCCAATCCCGGTGAATTATCCAGCCGTGCCCGCAAGGCGCATAAGACCCGTGAAATCACTGGTAACCCAATTTATGGATACCAAACCCATGAAGATCGTTCCCGGTTGGGTAAAGAGAATATAAAATTTGCTCAAGAGGCCCGTAGACTACAAAAAGAGACAACACGTGAATATAATCTTGAGAAAGCAAATTTGACATTACTCTCTCAAGAGGAAAGAACAGTCACATTGAAATGCAACCAATGTAACAAGATTATCATAAGAGATATTCAAATTCTGGACGCATGTAGACTGTTCAAATCTGATGAATGTTTGTTTTGTTTAAATGACTATACTTCTGTTGCGGAAAATGAAATCAAACAATATTTGTCAGAATATAAGATAGTAGAAAACACTAGAACACTTATATCACCATATGAGATTGACATATGGTTACCAGACGAAGGTATTGCAATTGAATACTGTGGTCTTTATTGGCATTCAGAGTTGAATGGAAAGACCAAAGAGTATCATATCAACAAGTACAAACAATTGAAAAACCAAGGAATACATCTTATTACTATTTTCGAAGACGAATATGTTGATAATAGGGAACTGGTTTTATCAATGATTGATGCCCGTCTTGGAAAATATGATGCGGTCTATAATGCAAGGAGTCTTGATGTCAAAGAAATTTCATCCAGTGTGTTGAACTCATTCCTGAACAAGTATCATATTCAAGGCAGTGGAAGAAGCCAATATCGGTATGGGTTATATCATGGAGACGAATTACTATCAGTGATGTCATTCATGCGGGGTGAAGCTTCTCGTAAAAACAGATCAACATGGGAAATCAACCGGTATGCGACAAAGTGCGGTGTCCGGATTCGTGGTGGTGCTTCCAGATTATTTTCACGTTTTGTAAAAGATGTTTCTCCTATTGAAGTCATTTCGTATGCTGATCTCAGATGGGGAGAAGGCAAAGTTTATGAGTCCATTGGTTTTGAAAGATTGAAAGACACGGTTTCAAACTATTGGTACATAAAGAATAATGCATATCCGTTGAAAAGATGGCATCGTTTTGGTCTTAGAAAGAATGAAACAGATGATCCAACATTGACCGAATGGGAGAACAGGATTAAGCAGGGTTGGGATCGTATATGGGATTGTGGTTCCTCCAAATACAAATGGATGAATAAGAATGCATGACAAGTTGAAAGATCACATCAATGATGCATTCAAAGTTAATGGTCGTATTGTAGCTAAACGGCTTCGTCCATCATATATCAAAAACCACGGACTGACTGAACTGGTCACCGAGATTGAACGTGTGACATCATTTTTGCCTGATTGCAATTTGGGCAATCGTATCAACATGGTGATGAATGATGTAACATCTGTTCCCACCTGTGCATTACCTGATTGTGATGAATTGGTACCATTGGCATCAAATGGTAATAAACTGTTTCAGAAATATTGCAGCAAGTCATGTTCTTCCAAGGCTGCATATCTTTCGTCCCGGACAGCTATCCGTAACAATCATAATGTTGATAACCCTATGCATATTCCCGGTGTTATCGACAAGGTTATGGATACGGTGAGACGTTCAAATGATGGTTTACATTGGTTTCAGACAGAGGAATTCAAAAGACGCATCAAGGAAAGCAATTTGAACAAATTTGGTATCGAATATCACACTCAATTGGAAGATGTCATGCAAAAGGCGAGAAAGACCTTGATGGCATCATATGGTGTTGAGAATCCATCACAGTCTGAATTGATCAAAGCAAAGAAGAAAACAACACTTCAATCGAATTATGGTGTTGATAACCTGTCACAATCTGACATTATCAAGGAACGCCGCAAAAGAACAATGATATCATTGTATGGAACTGAATACTATTCACAATCGGAACATTACAAAAAACGTAATGTTGAACATGGTACCTATCTTGGGTGGAAAGAAAGAGAACATGAAATTTTATCATTGATTGATGATGGCATCACTGGTGAGCAATCAGGTGAACACCTTGGTTTCAAATCCAAAAGCAATGTGTATAATGTTGTATTGCCATATTTTGGAATTGATCCAGCATTGTTGTCTCGTAATTATACAGGAAAATCAAATCTTGAAAACAAGATATTCGAATATGTTAAAGAAGGTTGTGCTAATTGCAAACAATCATTCGTTGTAAACAACAAAGAGATTGATATATTTTTGCCTGATAAGAACATTGGAATTGAAATCAATGGTAATTATTGGCATTCTCATATATTCAAAAACAAGAATGACCATTTGAATAAAACTGAGATCATGGAAGATGAAGGCATTCATTTGATTCAGATATATGAATATGAATTGATGTCAAAACCTGATAAAGTGTTTTCCCTGATAGATAATATCATACAGGAAAGCCAAACCATTGGTGCAAGAAAGACCTGTTTTGATTTTGTTGATAGTAAGATGGCATCACGATTCCACCAACAGTATCATTTTGATGGTAAGAGAGGGGCATCAGTTCATTGTGGATTGTTTTTGGAAAATGAGTTGGTCATGTGTGCTTCCCTTTCTCCACACAATGAAGGAATGGAATTGATCCGGCTATCATCAAGTTGCCGAATTGTTGGTGGATTATCAAACTGTTGTATCATTTGCTACTCGGTCCAGAACCTTTAGACATAACAACATATATCGTGCAAGTGGTTTCAAGGAAGAACGCATTACTGATCCCAATTATGTTTATGTCAAATCATTCAAGGTATTGTCCCGGTATCAAACCATGAAGCACAAATTGAAAAGACAGCTAGGAGATGCCCTTGATTCAACCAAATCTGAAAAAGAGAACATGATCAATAGTGGCTGGCTAATGATTCATGATTCTGGTCAATTGTTTTACAAGTGGATTAATACTTGACAACATACTGATGTCCCAGTATTATATGTGTAGGAGTTTGATTATTACTGATTTATATATGTTTGCACTTGGTCTTGCCAATTTGGTCATTTTGATTAATGGATTTCGTCTATTCAATAAGTATCATCAAACTGGAATCATTTTAAAAATCATACAATTGTCTTTGGTGATACCACTCACTATAGGTATTGTTGCTGTAATTTACTATTTTGTAATGTATTGAATAGAAAGAGATTTGGCCTCTCTTTCTATTCAACCTAAGAAAATAATGCAACGCCTATTACGACGACAGCTGTACCGATCATTCCAGTGTACATGATACCCATTATAATGGAATTGATGTTTTCGCGAATGAATGTCATTTTGTTTCTCCTTTCAATCTCTACTATTTAACACAAATTTATCGAAAGTCGATAAGTGTTTTTGCATAGCCGGTATGTCAAAATGCCATAGATTAGTAAATAGATGTATGAAAATTCAAGATTTATTTGAAGCACCGGGCAAACGCCCTGCTGATTATGTTCGTTTCTGGTATGACGTTCCGAACAAAGAGATGCATGCGTTCAACCGTGATCATAACCCCAAATTCAAATATCATTTTCAATTTGTTCGAGATTATTTTGACTTGGAGGATGAACTTCATTATCCAGACGAAGAACATATTGATGATGCAGATACTATTCATGCTTTAAATGACTATGCACTGGATAGAGGATGGATACGGGGAACATACAATGGGTATCGCAACGAGATGAACCTAATGGGGCATGCGCCATATATAAGTACAGGCTTGATTCATTTGGTTCGTTCGGGTTGGTTCAAGGGTGTTGAAAGTTTATACATTGATTCCGATGATGACATCAGTGGACTTTATAAAGGCTTGGATTTAAAGAAGTTTTTAACATCTGTAAGAACCACTTGATAAATTTTCATGATCTGCTATAAATAAAACATCATAGGGGTGTAGCTCAGTGGCAGAGCAGCAGTCTCCAAAACCGCGTGTCGGGGGTTCGATTCCCTCCTCCCCTGCCATCCACAAGGCGGTACCATGGTTATACTGGTGTTGGCATTCAGTTGGATTATCATTGTTGGAACCTTGGCCTTCCCATCAAAGGGAAAAGCTTTGGATAATGATAAATCATTTGGCGACATTCTTCAGGGTCTTGGTGTTTTTCATGAAAAATATTATTAAGATATAATCATATTGATCATAAATATTCCAATGGAGAATATTATGATCAATATGATTATTGCTATGGTATTGAGTTTACAGGCATCAGATAGTGTTATCACTCTGGATGATGCTCCTGATAGAAACTGGATACACACGTGTACTGTCCCCGGTACGCAACTGGGTATTATACTTGCGAGTGATTATGAAATAGAACAAATAGATACAGGTTTGCGTATCATTGGGGTTGTGTTTACAGACAATTCATCACGGGATGAAATCGTTTTGTATGGTGATGATTGGCACTGTGTATCAATCAGGATCAGACGGGATGATAGTTTTTCGTTTCCTGATGAATAGAATTGACGGATGTTGATTTTACTAGTATAAATATATGCATGGAAATTTATTACCCTGAACTATCGCATCCAGTTCGTCTCGTGCACTTTGGGGAGATGATCTCAAAGCACTGATGACTCCTGAATTGGAAGCATTGATTGCTTGTTGAGATTGAAAAAGAATTCCCAACAGAAGAAAATAATTATGTGTTTCAGCCACGTTGGGAACTTTCTATAATTTCTTTTACCCGGCGGATTGTCTAAATTATTTGAAGCTCGAATTTATTATCCACCATATTCTACATTTGGTCATGATTATGATAGTGGTTTCAATAAGGATGACCCGGTTTAAGCATTTCGGGATGCCTTGGCGGATGCTCGTCGCCGTAAAGAAAATGATGGGGTTCAAACCACTCCTGCTGTGGAACGTGCACTCGAAATAGACAGACAACGCCGACTCAAGAAAAAAGAAAATAAAACTGGTTGACATCTTGATATAAGTATTATATACATATTTTAAATGGGTCGGTAGTGCTAATTGGGAAAACGTTTGCCTTGCAAGCCGAAATTCCGGGTTCGAGTCCCGGTCGATCCACCATCCTTCAAAAGGAACATCAGAATGTACGATTGTGAACAAGGCTTTATTGATCAGTTCGACCGGTTTTACACGAGGGAAGAAGCATTACAAATAATGCTGGAAACAAACCAATCGTTTTCCGACCTTTACCCAACTGGTGGCAAGCATACGTTATACAGTGAAGACCTTTATTGATCTTTCTCATACTGTTTCAAAGTAGTGTACTCACTTATCATATTTTCTTCCCACCATCCTTCATACGGTTTTTGATTTTGTGATCAGCTCTGTGTTGGTTATAAACCAGTTTTTCAATCAGAGCACCACCAACATCAAGATTGAAGCCACCAGCATAGTCGAAAATACGAATCAGTGTATCGGCCAATTCAACTTCTTCTGCTTTGCGGTGTGGAAGTTTATCATCCATTATGTCTTTGCGTACACCTTCCAACGCTTCTGAAATTTCAGAATGTATAAGAGCGATCATTTCGCCCTTGTTGCGTTCTAGGGGTTCACCTGTTTCAAGATTTGTCCACCAGCCTGATGCTGTAGACAGGCTGTAACAAAGATCACCCATATGATTCAATTGGGTGGCAATATCCGGATCAATAGTTAAATCCGATAGTGGTGCTTTTTGTGATATGCTCATGGAAATTCTCCTTTGAGCATATCATATGACATTGGTTACGGTCATGTATGATTATTCAGTCATGGTGTCAGTTTCACGTATCCGCATCCTTGAGCATCTATATGACGGGTTTGAATCAATTATCTGGTGTGTAACAACGCCATTATAGAGCCATTGTATTCCTGCTATAGGATGGTGTTGATTGTCTTCGGTCATGATTGAAATATCATCCCTGTTACGATGGGAAGCAGTTGGTTCGGACTGAACAAGTAGTTGTGAATCATCTGTTATCCACCGATTAGCAGCGCCAGTCCTGCATTCTATCATATTTGTATATACCATTGGACTTCTAGTATAATTGTAAACTAGGCGAGTTATATTAAACATTGTTACAATAGAACAAAATGTTACTACTACCAAAGACCATCCGCCAAAGGTCGTCAAATGTCCTCTATTGTTTACAAACATAAAAATTCCTCCATGAGGAAGTATATACCATTGCATGAGAAGAAAGTAAAGAGAAAAATGGTAGCCGGTGAGGGGCTCGAACCCCCGACCCTCTCGGTGTAAACGAGATGCTCTCCCAGCTGAGCTAACCGGCTATTTGGTAGATGCGACTGGGATTGAATCCGTGACCCTCACCACGAAAAGGTGATCCTCTCCCTCTGATCTACGCATCCATATGATTATATTTACACTAAAACCAAGAGTATGTCAACCGGTTGCGTGAATATTGGCACAAATTGAAATTGACATGGTAAATAATTGAAATATGATACCAACATGATCACCAAACATGATATAATACGTTCTTTCTACAATAAAGGTAAAATCGTTCCCAAACGATGCACCCCGAATTATATCAAACAAAATGGCCTGACCACTATGGTTGACCATATTTCAATACTGACATCTTTCCTCAATAATGATCCCAATGTTACACTTGGTCGCCGTATACGATGTATAAAACAGGATATTACTTCTTATCCAGAATGCAAAAATCCTTCATGTTCAAATAAAGTACACCTTCGGCCCGGTGGAAACCTGTTTAATGATTTCTGTTCTACCAAATGTGCATCAAGTGATGAAGAAACCAGAATCAAAGTGGCTTCTACCAATCTTGACCGCTATGGACATATTTGTTCCGTACATAATCCAGAAATAAATGAAAAAGTCAGAAACACCATGTTTGACCGCTATGGTGTTGAACATGCTGCACAAAATGAAAATATCCTGAAAAAGATACGTGAAACCACCATTGGTCGTTATGGTGTTGATAACGTTGCACAATCTGATGAAGTAAAAGAAAAAACACGTCAAACCAATCTTGAACGCTATGGTGTCGAGAGTGTAGTACAATCTGATGAAGTGAAGAACAAAATTCGCAACACTGTCAAACATCGTTATGGCGTTGATCACATATTTGAATCAAATGAAATCAAGGAGAAGATCAAGCAATCTCATCTGGATCGTTACGGTGTTGAAAACGCTGCACAATCCTATGAAGTGAAGAACAAAATGCGTCAAACCATGTTAGACCGCTATGGTGTTGAAAATATTTTCCAATCAGAAGAATTCAAACAAAATCGTCCTGTTCCAAAATGGAAGGAAGATCATGAAAAGATAATACATATGATCAAAACGGAAGGAATGAGTTCGAAGGACTTGATGGAGCATCTTGGTCTTAAAACATTGTCTCCGATTTATAATTACATCCTTAAAGAGTTGGGATTGACTACGGGTGATTTGACCAATGAATATACTACATCAACAATGGAAAGAGATATCATTGAATATATTCAATCAATATATGATGGTGAAATTGTCTGTCGGTACCGGTTGCCGGGACGATATGAAATTGATGTTTATTTGCCTGAATTGCAAATTGGTTTTGAAATCAATGGAGCATATTGGCATTCACATAAACTGAAAAAAGATGATTACCATGTGATGAAAACAAAATTATGTGAAGACATGGGTATTCATTTATTTCACATTTATGAATATGAATGGAATGACAAAAAGGAAAAGGTTCTTCAATTAATTGATAATGTATTGGTGAGTACGGGCACCATTGGTGCACGTCAAACTGTATTCGGTGTGATTGACGCTAGTGATGCAATGGTGTTTTATGATAAACATCATTTTGATGGGAAACGGGGTGCAGCACACCATTGTGGTCTTTTTTTCAATGGTATACTGGTCATGTGTGCTTCTTTTTCTGAACATAAGGAAGGCATGGAATTGATCCGGTTAGCGTCATCACATCGGGTCATTGGTGGGCTGTCTAAGATCATAAAACATATGGGATATGATACTGTTGTATCATTTGCGAACCGGTCACGCACATATCGGCATAATAATATTTATCTGAAAAATGGGTTTGAAGAAATCAAAACCACGCCGCCTAATTACGTATATTTCAAATTATGGAAAACACTGTCTCGATATCAATGCATGAGGCACCGTCTTCCTTCTCTATTGGGAGATCAGTTTAATCCAGATTTGTCTGAAAAAGAAAACATGATCAATAATGGCTGGCTAATGATTCATGATTCTGGACAATTGTTTTACAAATGGGAACGTAAGTAAGCACACACGCCTTTGCAGATTGCCCTAAATAAAGGTATAATCTTTATAAGGGAAAGATCATGAGCGTTAATTCATTACAAAATTTTGGTGTACCGGGAATGAACGGGGAACGGTCTCCATTGTTACAACCAGTCTTGTCAAACCGGTTCCGCGTACTGTTTTATAATTTTGGCGATCCGGGCGATACAGCACCTTACGATCTGACGAGGGCCATCAAATCTGTTACACGTCCTACTGCTTCAATGGAAGCTGCGACCCTTTACTCTTATAATTCAATCACATATGTTCAGACTCGACCAGAATGGAACGATCTTACTATACGTTTTTATGAAGATATTGATAACAGTGTTCTTGATCGTATTCGTAAACAACGATCAAAACAGTTCAACTTTTTCGATCAAACTGCCAGTCGTGCGGGCCAAAATTATAAGTTCGAGATGGATATTGATGTTCTAGCTGGGGGTGCAAGTGCTGGTCAATCTGCACAAGACCCGAATATAATTCAGAAGTGGTGTATAGTTGGATGTCAAATTACAGGCGAAGAAGTTGGCGATCTACAGTATGAAAACTCTGAACCAACAGAACTTTCATTAACGCTTCGCTTTGATAATTGCACAGTGTTCGATGAAAACGGTAACATGCTTGGTGACTATGATCATGCACCACAAATTGAAGGTATGTTTGGAAATAGTTCTACTGGTATTGGCGGCAATGGAAACGTCTAAATACCATTAGAGGTATGAAACGTGTCCACTAATAAACATTTACACGACAATTATGCATATGAGTTGAGAGGGTATGATGGCAGTACAAATGCCAGACCGTCTCAACCTCGTCCAAATTTTACCTTTTTTGTTGAATTCGGTTTCAATGAGAATATTGATGATGCAGACCTTCTTCAAAAGAAGTTCAATTCTGGAAATTCAATATTCGTAAAATCATTCACGAAACCGGGGTTCGGTTTCAATATAGAAACACTTCGTTCGTACAATACTCAATATAATTTGAAAACAAAACGGGAATACGTTGATATTCAACTTGTGCTTTATGATGATACAAGGTCAACTGCCCGGAATTTATTAAACAGGTACAATGAACATTACCACAAAGCGGCATCACAATACACATCCGGTGATTTCAATGCTGGAAGTACCGGGAATGCTGTTTCATCCTTAGCAGCAGCCATAACAAATTCGTCTGCTGCATCAAGCTTTGGGATGCATCTCCGGAGTGCAAGTCAATCCAAATTTTTCTCGTATTTGAAATTGATTGATCTTGGTACTGACCCAGATGCTGTACAAGTATTCACTTTGTATGATCCTGTAATCAAAACTGTAGAAAACGTAGGATTGGATTATACTGATGGAACTGGTTTGCAAGAAATCACATTGACTCTATCATACAAATATTATGATACACGCGAATATAATAGTAGTCAAGAAATGCATAATACTGATGGTTTGTTTGCTACACATTTAAATAAATCTATTATCGAAGATACTCGACAAATAAATTATGATGAAAAATTATTAAAAGAGTTTGATGATATTTTTCCTGATAATGTGTCTGACTTCTTGAATGGTATTGGTGTAACTCCCGGAGAACTCATACAGGCGGTTCAGAATTCCATACAAGGGGGTCAATTGAATTTGAATGACCTGAGACGTAATGTATTTGAAACAGTCGCTAGTGGCACTCCTATTCAGAATATAAGACTTGTCATTCAAAATATAAGATTGATTGAACAGGCATTACAACAAGGACGCTTTACTGATCTATTACCATTATTGGGCGAAAGTGGACAACAGCTTGGTAATTTGAAGAATTTTGATCCATTCAATTTATCTGAAACGATGACTGATGTTCGTAATACGATTACAACACCTATTGGTAATGCTGGATCATGGTTGTCCCGTCATTTGAATCCGAGAAACTGATATGGCTGGCAGACCAAAGAAAACTAGATACACACCACGTCATCCCGGAAAATATAAAGGAACATATCCTATAATATTGCGATCCAGTTGGGAAATATCATTTGCACAATTTTGTGACATTAATGAGGATATTGTTGAATGGGCATCAGAACCGGTCGAAATACCATATAGAAATCCTGTCAAAAACAAACAATCAATTTATATTCCTGATTTTCTTATAAGATTTCGAACAAAGTCTGGAGCCCTTGAGACCAGATTGATAGAAATCAAACCTGCCAAAGAAGCATTGGAAGAAAAGGCCAAGAACCAGTATGATATTTTAAGTCTGATGGTCAATAAGGCAAAATGGTTAGCAGCATCAGCATGGTGTAGTAGACGTGGTATCAAGTTTATGACCATGACTGAGAATGCATTATTTGAAAATTCTGCACCACCGACTGTGCGAAAACCGAAAAAGCGTGGTATCAAAAAGGGAACTACAGGGTCTAAAAAGCCGACACCATTGGCTGCCAAGTCTAAGAAAGCGAAAACACCCAGCCGGTCACCAAAGGTTAAGGGAACACCAAAAGCAAAACGGGCTTAATCTGGAAACTTGATCCAATTACCCAGATTGTCGTATGACATATAACTGATCCATCTGTAATTCAGGTGTCCCCACTTTGCTACACGTGGTTCGTTGTTATCGAGAACCCATGTTTCATTGTTTTCTGTATCATCTACTGTACACACAAGATGACCACCATATTCGGGCATTTCACAGAACACAATTCTAATTAATGATCGTTCAATCTGGTAATGTACCAACAGTTCTGCACTGGTGAGAGTAAATCCATCACAATCATCCAAAGTATGATAGTCTTCATTGTCGAGAATACGTTGTGCGTGTGATTGCCAGTGTTCAATCTGACCAATAGTATTTTCATCAGATTCCCATGTAATGGCTTTATCAACCATTCGTTTAACTTTATCGCATGTTTCTTTAATGTTCATCTTCAACCTTTGGGGGGCAATGTATTTCAGAGTATCTTTCGGGGTCATTACACATTTCTATATATCCATATGGAACAGTGCCGGGTTCTTCTCCTGTTGGTAATTGTCCTTCTGGTATTGTTGTACACCCAGCAAGTATTAAAAATAATAGTATAGCAATGAGCTTCATTTGAATCTCCTACACCATATTTATAGCAAAGACTATAAATATGGGTAATATGAAAAAAATAGCAGAATCATTAGGCATGGGCGAACCAATATTGAATTTCGGTGATGAGTATTCAATTGATGATCAATCTGTTGTACCAGTGACAGAAAATCAGGAAATTGAACCTATTGATGATAGCAAGGAAGATGCAAGTCTTACTATAGATAGCAAAACTATGGATAACATAATCAAGCATACCATTCAAAATGCAAAATATATTACGACAATGGCACAAGATAATGAACCAAGATCGCAGGCCCGGATGTATGAAGTTGGTGGTCAATATTATAAAATTGCATTGGATGCTTTAAAATTGAAACAGGATGCAGCATTTAAAAACAAACACCATCGGTTGGAAAAAGCCAAAACGGGAATGTCAAATACAATGATTGGTGCACAGCAGAATAATTTTTACGGAACTCGTGAAGAAATAATGAAGATGCTCAAAGAGCAAAAGGATTTGTCAAAAAAGACTATAGAACCAGAGGATACCCCAGATGAAAACGATCTATGAATATTTCGCCTTGACAGAAGATGAATACAAATTGACAATTATGTCTTATGTTGATATTCATCGTGAGGAATATAGAGAACAGATAGAACTGGCACTTCAGAAATATGATTTGCGAGAATTGGTGTCTTCACCAGCATTGCCATTTCAATCAACCCCGATCCAGTTTCCGAATTTGACCTTTGGAACAATTTACACTTATGAAGCAACCATTGGTCAGATGCCATATAGTGGATATGATCAGGTCAAACTTGAATTGTCACAAGTCACACGTATTCCGTTAAAGTTCTGGTTTGTGTCAGAGGATGGTAATATTCCTACTGTCAAAACAGGCAAAGCTGATGATGAAGCCCTTTTGAAACAGGCCATGGGTGAAAGCCCACGAGACTTTTCCGAAGATGATACCATGGCTCAAACCATGATGGGCCAAGCTCTGGTTGATGATGTTCTTAAAAATATGGACGAACGAAGAAAAGAACGTGAGAACAAAGTGAAGAAATTTTCTGAAAGTGTTCAATATAAAACAACACATGATGTTCTACATGAATATACTGGCAAGTCTTTGAAAAAGGGAATATATGAATTCACTGTTACCGATGGTGAAATTAATATTGGTAATCGGGATGACAATGCAGAAGGTGTTTTCATAAAGAATGTCAAAGAACTTCGTGAAGCATTGGTTCCAGATGTTGCTACTTTTGCTGACAAGTATCGTTTGAATGCATATTTGAACGAAGAGGAAGGAATGGATGTCTGGAAAAAACGTGCTGAATTCCTTTTGAACGTACTGGTACACAAATTCAAATATTCTATCGCCATGAAGCCACAGTTTAAAGATAATCACAAATTTTCCGTTTCAACGGCTGCAATTGATTTTGATCCAGCCATGAAGGTAATAAATGTTGAAACAGATGAAGAAACCACCGCAGTATCATTGTCTGAATTGTCACAACTGGTTGGGGAGTTGGAATGTGATGACATCATTGTGGTTTGTAAAGCAACTGGCGGTTTGACAGTACAATTCAAATGGTAAACAGACATACATTGAACAATATATTAATGGAATCGCCTGTAAACAAGAGAGTAGGCATTGTAATGCTATTGGTGGAATGTCCAGAAGCATTACAATTGGCCAAATCCATTGATACTGATGATTTGTTTGGTGACGATGCAATTGAGCATTTCCATCATATTACGATCAGGTATGATGTCAATGAATATGATCCTATGAAAATGCAAGAGATCATGGGAGATCAGCCTTTTATTCATTCTGGTAAACCTGCTGTCAAGGGGATTGGCTATTTTGAAAATGTTCAGGATGGTGCATGTGATTGTGTGTTTCTGGAGATTTCTGATGCTGACACCAAGAGGTTGAACAAAATAAAGAAGCTTATTGAGGCAAATTTTGACTGTGGAGAAAGCAGGTTCAAGGATTTCAAAGCACATATTACCATAGCGTATGTGAAAAAGGGCAAAGGTAAAACAATAGCAGAACAGTTATGGAAGAAATTCAAACAACTTGGGTTGGATGATTTTGCATTAAATGGCACATCTTTGTTTTATTCTGATGGAAAAGACAGGGAAGCAACAATTTATCTGAATCAGAAATGATTTGACACGTTTGATTCAAGCTTATGCTCTTTGAATAACGTTTGATGAAAAGGAATCAATCATGAAAAGTGGTGGAATCTGATTTATGGGGCTTCTTGGTTTTAAAATTGCATTGGTCATGGTATTGGGTTGGTTGACAAGGTATCATTTATATCTTATAAATAAGTTTGAAATTGATGACGTGAACTGAACGGTAGACAAGACTCGGCTTCGAAGCCGACACCTCCACCACGGCCAGATGGAACGAAAAAGGGTTTGTAGTAGTGTTAGAAACCAGAAGCCCTGAAATACCCATTAAGATCGGCTGTAGACTAACATATCCATCTGGCCTTGATGGGGGTGAAATGGGATCGATTGATGCCAATTAGGAAAACCGAGATTTCCGGGTGAGGCCCGTTAAAGGCTCAAACTTAGTAAGTGCAACTAATGATAATGCACCTATGGAATACGCACAAGCGGCGTAGAACATTGGGGTCTGACAACCCTTGAAACAGAAAACACCCCTTGGAGAAATCCTTGGGGTGTTGTCGTATAAATAATTTCATGAAGCTGTTAAATATTTTAGAATCTTCGCATATTCTTCCCAGCAATTATCACCATATTAAAAATGTTAGTTATGAGATATGGTTTTATAGTTGACAGATACTATTCTTCCGTATATAAAGATCATCAACGGGAGAGAACACTATGCAACAAGTCATTTTTCTAAATCCAAACTGCAATTTTGTTGAAGAATCCGGCATGTTCGTAAAATACATTGGACCACATCGTGCAAAGATCAAATCGAATGTGGACGGAACTGTTTATATACTGGACCTTGATGATTTTTGGGCAACATAGCAAAATGACCAATACAAATGATATCATAAGTGTTGCCACAAGGAATGCCGCATGGAATGCCAAAGAGTATGTTACATCGAATGCTTTATGGGTTGGTGTGTCAAAGAGTACCACAACGGATACCACACGGGAAACTCTTTATAAAGAAGTTGAAACATTATGACCAGTACGAAAAATGCCACACAGTATGTCACAATGGGTTCCACAAGGGAGGCTACAATGGATGTCACAAGGTATGCCACATGGGAATCCCTTCACAAAGAAGTTGAAACGTTATGAACACGGTCTGGAATATGATCTGGTTTGTAATATATTATTTGATGGAGTAAGTTATGAAACCTGTTCACTCTGTGCAACACAGAAAAGGATGGTGTGCTACCAAGGCAAATCGTCCTTTTCCTGATACAGTTAACCATGTTGATACCTTGTGTGGATATGTGGTGACCCTTCCTATGGGTAGTTAAAAACGGATTCCAGATTGTATCGAATGTAAAAACATAATAAGGAAAAGTAAATGAAACCTGTTTATTTGATTGTTGGTCAAGAAGGTGTTCGCCGAATGACCAAAACCCAGCCAGAGTTGGCACGGGATGAAATTGCTGTCAGAGTGCGTGTGAATATGAGCAATGCTCATTTCCGTTCTCTCATACTGGATGCTGACCTTGATGTTCCTGATGAAGCACTGATTGCCCCTGATATCGAATTAGAGGCTGAATATAAATCGCAAATAGATTGATGAAACTTTCTGATCTGTTTGAAATCACCAGTATTGGTTCAATGGACAAGATGTATGAGAAACAACTGGACATATCTGCCATGGAATATGTGGCAGATATGGATTTATACCGGATAATGAAGGTTTACAACATATCATCAACCTAGAATTGAAATCTAGTTTTTCACAGGGATTTTAAGCATGTATCCATCTTGTCCATCATCGTGCTTATAGAATTTGAACTGTTCGTTGAAATCCTTGACACTGTTTAAAACATCTTTGTTCTGATTAAAAAAATCATAAAGATTGATAGGATTATCCCGTTCGTCCGTGAATTGTTCATCATCAAACGAAAACTGGTATCTTCTATTATTTGGTTTGTCTTCGATGATGTATATTTTTTTGCCATTATTGTTATATGAGTTAAATTGGTTGTTTCTATTTGCTGCTGTGCACCATTTTGTGTTTTTACCAAATTCGCACGATGCAGCTTCAGTTTTAGGAACAATAACTCTCCATTTGTTATTGTTCAACAAAATTTCTGCTTCGCCCTTGGTAATCAATTCATCTCTATAACCCCTTTTGACTTCTTTATTTGATTTCTGATCTTCAAATGGTTCAGTCAAGTCATACAATTGATTCAATGTTTTGATTTGATTAATATCCTTGATCTGCATACGTTGCTTGAACTTGTGAAAAACCATCAATGGTTCAGTTACACGCGGCAAGTCTTCGAAACGCTTGATTGCACCGGAAAGATACATGTTGATAATCCATAGACCATATTTCTGGTTAGGTGTAGGATCAACTTTCATCACTTCAGTGACAAAATCCTCAACAGTTTCATTATTTCGGATAGAATCATCTTCCTTCATGCGTCGTTGAATATTAGCACCTTGTTTTTCAATTGTTTTTTGAATATCCAAGCGTTCGGATAGAATTTCAGTTTCAGTCAAAATTGAATTAAGTTTGGAACGAATTGGGTCAGCCATGTTGATTTCCTAAGTTGGTTTATTGTATTTATAGTTTATCCTCGTTATTGTCGGAAAAAGTTGACAAATATAAAATTTTCGTGTAATGATAGAATATCATAGGAGAAAGAAATGGCTTACATTACAACAGAAACCGTTGCAAAAATCAGAAATGCCTTGAAGGAGGAATTCCCGAATTGCAAATTTTCGGTTCGTCGCCGGGACAGAGGATTGGCTGTAGCGGTATCTATAATGCGGTCACCATTCGATTTCTCCAATTTAAAGTTCAACACTATCAACGAATTTCACATTGATCAATATGTTGAACAAATTGGCCAACCGGCAACTGCTTTTCTGAAACGCATTGATGAAATCATCCGCGTGGTGGGTGATCATTATGATAAATCAGATATGCAATCTGATTATTTCAATGTTGCTTTCTATTATGACATTACCATTGGTAATGATGACAAAGATCATAAAACAGTGTGATAGCATGAGACGTACTATTACCACGATGGAGCCCAGATGGAATACTCTGCATTATGATTCGTCATTGACACTCGTATATGATGCTGTATCCCTTGATGATGTTAAAACAATTGAGTCTGTAAGCGATGATGCTATATTGCATGCTCTTGTAAACGAAGTTCTATCGCCATGACTACAAGAGCGACTACAGAATATGCCACAAGTAATGCCACAAGTAATGCCACAAGTAATGCCACAAGTAATGCCACATGGGGTGCCACAAGAGATGCCCTTGGCGAAGAAGTCAATAAGTTGTAAATGCAATACAGATCACGGAGAACCAACATGAATACTCGTTATACATCAGAAGAAGTCATGAGTCGCATTGATGAACTGGAAGACATGCTTTCTGCAACGGCAAACAGTGAAACAATTGATGAATTGGTATTCTGGAAGAAATTGAAAACAGTTGGAAAAAAGGCCAATGACGAATGGTACTATGGCGAAGTTGATGTTATTTCTGAAAAGGTGTTTGATGATGTGATGAAATTAGTATTGCTTGAAGAGTGTGAAATCCTGTTCGAACATGCAGAAGAATACGATGTCATCATTGATATAGATGGTACTGTAAACAAATGGAAAAATACCCGCTTTGCCAAATTCACAGGAGATGACAAATCTGTATGGTATATCAAAAAAACTTGTGAATAAGTAGTTGACATATTGAAATAAAGCTGTTATAAAGAGCATATTAGGGAGAAAGATATGTCACGAGCAACAGATCAATTCGATGCCAAGGTCAAGACTATTATTGCAACTGCAAGAGCCGCAGCAGATCAGGCATGTAAACAATTTGAAGGCAAGGATGAAGGACCATGTGGGTTTGGCTATGTGGTGTTTCCTCCGGGCCAACGCAAATTGATTAATTCTTTCAAAAGACTCAATCAAGCCGAAGGCGAGGATTTGAACCGTTTGACCGGATATTCTCTCCCTATGGTGCTCCGTCATGGAATGGTGGATGGCGGATGTGCCCGGATGGTGCGGCAAAATATACGCAATCCATTTGGCACAAGGACGCTTATGTTACCGAAATGGTTCGTTTCCTGATGACCGAAACCGATTTGGCTCTTGATTGTTATGTTGAAACGAGGCTCGATTAATGTTTATCATTGAAACCAGCGAATATGCCTACAAGTGATGGACAGGTGGGCCAAAAAGATCAAACCTGATTATCAGGCAGAATTTGCGATCACTAAACTTGGAAATCAAAAGAATGCGTTATGGGGTGACTGATATCATTCTCAGCCGCATCAAAACTGCAGAATGGTATGGGGAACCATCAGAACATGTTTTACCGATTTCTATTACTTGTTTATTAACGGTGCAGTAAATAATGCAAAATTCAAAACCATGGCAGGACAGAATCATGTTTCCAATTTTTGTTGATAGACCACTTGTTTTTTATACTGATGCGCCTTTAGGTTTTCCAAGTGATGGCTATCAATATTGGTCTGATTCTCTGAATACTGCTATAACACCTACCAATTTTGAAAAACATAATAAGGAAATCAAAACCAAAACAAAATATCCGTTGTCGCATGATCCGATTTTATGGATTGATAAGGACAGAAAAGCCAATTCATCGGAATACAATGATAGAATGTGGCAACAAAAGCATGATCAGTATTCATCTCTTGCTCTCAAGATTTTTGGAAATGCTGGCCAAACCGGCCTTGAACGTCAACCTTTTAACAAATTACAACAATTTTTGCAACAATTTTATGATGATAGTACAATCAGACTGGCAAGAATGATCGAATATCGTCATTGTATCACAGGTTTTCCATATTATCGGTTTGACATATGGATTGAAAAGAGTTAAAAAGAATCAATACTGGGACACCCTTTCTCCCCCCTCGTGATGTTCTGGTGTTGAAGAAGGAGGTCAGAGTTTAACTCTGGCCTCCTTTGTTTTTGGCCATATTCGTATAAATACTTGTTAATACAACAAGTGAGACATACAAATGGGTCGATTTATACCCGAACATGATGGCGGTAAAATTAAACCTGCTGGGTACAAACATGAATATACCGATCATGAACTAATGGAATTGATCAGGTGTGCTGATGATGTCAAATATTTCATCAAGACGTATATAAAGATCATTCATCCGGTCAGAGGTAGTATTCCATTTGATTTGTACGATTTTCAGGAAAGATTGCTGGATAATTATGTTTCTCATAATAAAGTCATATGTATGTTGCCACGTCAGGTAGGCAAAACACAAACTTCTGCTGCCTATATTGTTCACCAATCAATATTCAAAGATGATCAAACGATCATCATTGCTGCCAACAAAGGTAAGTCGGCAAAAGAAGTCATGGATCGTATCCGTGATATGTATATGGAATTACCATGGTTCATCAAGCCCGGTGTTACTGTTAATAATGTGTTTGAATTAAAATTTGATAATGGTTCTAGAATTTTGGCGGAAACGACTACTCCTGATACCGGCAGAGGGAAGTCATGTGTCACAGGTGATACCCGTATTGTCATTTCAAATGAATATGATGATGTATTCCATACTTCTATAGATAAAATCAATTCGTCTGCTTCCAATGCTAAAATATATCACTGTGTATATGAAATAACAAATATCGTAAACAATAAAATCTATGTTGGGTATCATAAAACCAAAAATTTGGATGATGGCTATATGGGATCAGGCAAATTGATCAAAAAGGCGATTGCCAAATATGGTATAGAGAATTTCAAAAAACATTATATAGAGATATTTGATAATATAGAAGATGCTCTTGCACTGGAAGCTGAAATCGTAGATGCATCATTTTGCCAGCGGGATGATACTTATAACATTTGTACTGGCGGACAAATAAGAGCAATGCCCGGCAAGAGTAATCCATTCTATGGTAAAAAACATTCACCAGAGGTATGTAAGATGATTTCAAATCTTCATACTGGTAATACATATACATCCATTGAGGTAGTTTATGATGGTATAAAATATTATTCATTCAAAGCGCTTTACGATAAAGGCATATCACGAACACGATTATTTGATAGAATAGATTCTGATGCACACCCTGATACATATGTTGTTGATGTTGAAATACACAATAAAATAAAGGAATCTGTAAAAAAACGGCATTCACAGATTATTGCCAATAAGAAAAGATTACGTGAATTAGTATCAAATAGATTCAAAGACGTTCCAAAGAGTGAGGGACATAAACAAAAAATAGCAATGGCACATCTTGGTACTACCAAACCATGGGTTGCTGATAAAATCAATCGAAATCCTGATAAAATCAAGAAAACAGCAGAAAAGCATCGTGTAATGAAACGATCCGAAACTACTAAATTGAATATGAGTATGGCAAGACGAGGGAAACCTAGTTGTACCAAAAATACCAAATGGTATCATAACCCGGACACATTAGAGGAACGTATGCTTAAAAAAAATCAGCATGTTCCGGGATTTGTGCTTGGTAAATTACCCAAGCGACATCACAATAAGGGTAAAAAATACTATAATAATCCTGATACCGGAAAAAACAGATTATTTTCGTTAACAGATGATATTCCAAATGGTTTTGTGAAAGGATTGTACAAATGCAAGTCCTGACACACGATGGGTTCAAAAGCTTTCATGGAGTGATAAACCAAGGTGTATCATCTGGTCTTCTGATGTTTACATTATCAAATGGAAATTCAATAAAGGTTACAGAAGATCATAAATTCTTATTGAACAATGGAGAATTTGCAGAAGCATACTTGTTGCTTGAAGGAGATGTATTACACAACGATATTGAAATATTAACAATAGAATACGTTGAAGACGAAGTAGTATATGATTTGTATAATGTTGAAGATACACATGCATATTATACTAATGGTGTTATATCACACAATTGTAGTCTGTTGTATCTGGATGAGTTTGCATATGTTAATCCAAATGTTCAAAAGGACTTCTGGACATCTATTCTACCGACTCTTTCCACTGGTGGACAATTGATTATCACATCTACGCCAAACACAGACGAAGACAAATTTGCTAGTATATGGTATGGTGCAGAAGATGCTGACAATTCATATCTATGGAAAGATGAATTATTCGAAAAACTTGGTATAGATAATGAAAAAACAGTTAAAAAACAATATGATACCATATTTGAAACAGCGGAAGCTAGAAAAGAGTTTGAATTTATTCAATCTATTGAAAACAAAGATCAGAAAAAAGAAGAAATTGGATTTAAACGATTTTTCGTACATTGGGAAGAACACCCGGATCGTGATAATGATTTCAAATTGAAAACACTGGCTGAAGGTATCAGTTTAAATGAATGGCAAAGAGAATATGAATGCGCTTTTGTTTCAGGAGATGAAACACTAATTGATAGTACCAAACTATTAGCACTCAATGCGTATGCAAAGAAGCCTGTATTTGTGGATCGGTTCAAAACAATATGGTATGAAGACATTGAACCCAATACGATTTACGGTGTTATACTTGATCCATCAGAAGGTGTCGGGCAGGATAATGCTTGTATTCAGGTGTTTTCATTGCCGGATATGGTTCAGGTTGCAGAATGGACAGCAAATGATATTGACATGGTTGGACAGGCGAAACAACTTGTTAGGATATTAAAGAGAATAGACGAAGAGCAGCAATCACTGGATGATCATGTTGGTGAATCATTGTTGTATTATTCAGTTGAATGTAATGGTGTTGGTCAAGGTATACTTCAAATTATACTTTATGAGGGAGAAGAGATGATACCGGGTTATCTTGTTGATAGTGATGGTAACAAAACACGTGGTATCAGAACGACACATCCTTCCAAGAGAGACTATTCAATAAAATTGAAGGCGTATATTGAACGTAATGTGTTCATACCAAGATCAAAAGGTTTGATCTCCGAATTAAAAAGTTTCGTCAAACGTGGAAAAGGATATGAAGCAAAGCCCGGAAACAAGGACGACAGGGTAATGGCATGTGTTCTCATGTGTCATCTTCTTGAAGAACTGAAATATTATGAAGAAGAAATTGATGAAGCATTACAATTCTCTATCATGAATATTCATGATGATGAGGAAGATGATGACGGGTTTGAAATTGCACCGATGCCGATAATTATCTGACGATTTTGTGTAGAGACCTTTTTCAATGTCATAAATAGGTTTGTGAGACTTGTTGAATGAGTCTTACATTGTTGAAAACAACTTTGTGAACTTTGAATTGAAAAGGAAATTGAAAATGTCACTTGATAAATTATCCCGTCTTAAAGCCCGCCTTGCAGAAAAACAGAAGAATGATGGAAACTCTGGTGGGTTTGATCTTCGCTATTATGCATTCTGGTTGATGAATGTCGATGAATCCGTAACATTACGCTTTATTGAAGATGCTGATGAAAGCAATGACTTCTTCTGGCGTGATAAGATGATTTACGACTGGACTTTTGCTGATCCCGAAACACCGGGCGAAACAGTTCGTATCAAAATTCCATGCCGTAATATGTATGAGGACAAATCTGATCCTGTTCTCAAACAACTTTCTGACATGTTTGACAAAGGTGGTGCTTCTCGTGAAGCAGCAAAACCTTTATGGGTCAAGAAGAGTTATCTCTATCAGGGATTTGTCCGCAAATCACTGATTGAGGAAAATGAAGTTCCAGATAACCCGATTCGTGTATTTGATCTTTCAAAGACACTTCATAACAAGGTTTTGAGTCAATTACTTGAAACAGATGAAGACTTGAAGCTTCCTTACACTATTCAGGAAAAGGGTGTTGCAAAGAATTTCACTGAACATGGTCATAACTTTATGGTTAAGAAGACCAAAAACGGTGAGCACAATTCTTATGACAACTCCTGTTTTGCTATGCGTCCAGCACCATTGACAGATGATGAACTGGCAGCATTGGAACAATATGGTCCATTCAATTTGAGTGATCTTCTTCCGAAGATGCCATCTGATGAAGCCTATGAACTTCTTCCTGAAATGGTTGAAGCAGTTATTGCCGGTGAACCATGGAATCCCGAATGGGAAAGCCATTGGAAACCGTTTGGCCGTAATTCTAATACCGAGGAAACCAAATCTGTTACCCGTAAGGAGAAAGCCTCAATGGTCAAAGATTTGGAATCCGAAATGGAAAAAGAGGATGATACACCTGCTGAAACTGTAAAAACCACGTCTACACAAGCTGTTCTTGAAAAGCTTCGTGCAAAACGTAACGCAGGATAATATTCAAAGGGTGGCGGGATGCATGTGATGTGTCCCGCCATTATCATATTATTTCATCAGAAGGATAATCATAATGACAAAATCGACATTTGGCAAGAAGTTCAAAAAGAATATCGAAAAATTTAATTCCGATTCCATTCATATGGGATTGAGTGGGGAATTGGAATGGGTTTCATGTGGCAATTACGCCATGAACAAATTATTATCCGGAAGTTATTTCAATGCATTCATGTTTGGCCGGTCGGTCTTAATAGGTGGGGAATCCGGTTCTGGCAAATCATTGGTATTGGCCACTGCAGCTGCTCAGGCGCAAAAAGAATATGGCACACATATCATATGGATAGATGTTGAAGAAGCAACTTCTGAAGATTGGCTGATGGCGCTTGGTGTTGATGTTTCCGAAGAGATGTTTTCTTCCATGCATCTGGCGACCATGGAGGATGCAAAACGGGCAATTGCTTCTGTTGTTTCGGTTTCCAAGGAAGAAGGTGAATACGAGAACAGACAAAAAATCATGATTGTTGTTGATTCATGGTCTGCTCTTATGACCGAAAAGGAAATGAAGGAAGCTTCGACTGGTATCATGAAGGGTGACCAAGGCCAAACAGCAAAGCAATTAAAAAATGTCATCAAAGGTGCAGGCCATTTGATTGCCCGTAGTCCTATCATCATTGCAGGTGTGGTTCATACCATGGAATCACAGAACCAATATGATCCAGATGAAAAATTCCTTGGCGGTCGTGGTTTGATGTATCTGGCATCTTTGGCCTTCCTGTTTACAAAACACAAACTGAAAGGCGAGAATGTAAAAGAGTTTGATGCAGACTTTGAAGCTGATGACAAAAAAGTTGTCGGCAACAAGGCAAAAGTCAAACTGTATAAAACAAGATTTGCAAAACCCAATGAAGAAATTGAAGTCCAAATGGTGTATCCACACGGTCTTAATCCATTTAGTGGACTCTTTGAATACATGCGTGACGATGGATTGATTGTACCTTCCAAAGGTCTTGGACGGTATACTGTTGAATGGCCAGAAGGACTAACACCACCCAAGGATTTTCCAGAAAGCTTTACCAAAAAGCAATTCACCGGGATCGCAATGGATATCATGAAGACCGTTGATAAAACAACACAACAAGAAAAACCATTAGAAATGCAAGAGGAAACAACAGATGAAGTATGATCCATTACCCAGATGGCGTGACAAGATAAAGAAAAATGAATCTTTATTTGAAGAAGCATTAAATTATTTCAATAAAGAAATAGAATGTGCTCATAGAGATTTACTGTTAGATGGTAATTTGTCTGAAATAACCAAAAACCATTCATACTATCTTTCCAGATACTTGATGAATGCCAAGGACATTGAAGGATTGGTTTCCTATTTTAGAAACCGTGTCGCACAAACTGAAAGTGAAGTATTAAAGGAAATTTTGAACAATCCTCCAACTAATACGGTTCCGGGTGTACATGAAAGAAGCAAAATCGCTCAGGCTGATCCCCGTGTTATCGAAATGCGCTCCAATCTTGAAGAAATAGAATATATCGACAAGCTGTATGAAGCGATCATCGAAGCTTGGGCACAACGTGGATACAGTATTTCTCAATTGAATAAACTCATTGAGCATAACAATATGGATGCTGAAATATGAATTATGTTGTTGGCTTTGTCTTTGATGAAAGTATGAACCGGATTGCCTTGATAGAAAAGAATCGTCCTGATTGGCAAAAAGGCAAATGGAATGGTGTTGGTGGTAAAATTGAAAATGATGAAACCCCAGCATCAGCTATGATACGGGAATGCGAAGAAGAATTTGGCATACTGGTTGAACACTGGGACCAATTAACTGTATTGAAATTTGACAATAATGCTGTTGTCCATATTTTCAAAACAGTTGTAGAAAATGAATTGTTTGACAATATTCATCAAACAACAGATGAACCTGTCATTTTTACAACAGTAGCGGGTATTCTGAGAGAAGATCGTCCAGTTATTGATAACCTTCGCTGGTTGGTTCCCATGTGTGTAGCAGAAAAAGCCAACATACCTGAAATAAAACTGTATTCATAACGGGTTGTGCTTTGGCCAGAATATGTAAAATAACAATACCGGATCATGTAAATGTATTGATTAGTGGTCTTGACAGTTCTACCAAGAAGAAACTTGGTGACCGGCTCAAATGGAGATTTCCGGGATGCTATCATACGCCCAAATACAAATTGGGTATATGGGATGGATACATTTCTCTTTTTAAGTCGGGTTGGACATATTTGAATCTGTTGTCTGATGATGTGTTGGAAATTATTGCCAATGCAGGTTATGAATTCAATATTGTAGACAACCGCAACACCAATCATTGTGATGTTGAACCTATCACGAAAGATTTATTTTCTGAATACAAGATCAAGGACAAGATCGTAACGCTTCGTGACTATCAGGTCGAAGCTGTCAACAAGATTGTTGATAACCCGTGTGGTATTTTTGTCATGGGGACCGGTTGTCATGCTAAGGGAACAAAAGTCGTCAAATATGATGGATCGTTTATCAATGTAGAACAAGTCCAACGTAATGATATATTAATGGGACCAGATTCAAAACCCCGTAAAGTGTTAAGAACTATTACAGGGGAAGGCCGCATGTATAAAATCATACCAACCCGTGGTGGTAAGCCCTTTGTTGTAAACGGAGATCATATTTTATCATTAAAGAAAACTGCAAAGTATAAAGGACAAAAGGTTGCAGGATCAATTATAAGTGTTTCCGTTGAGGATTATATCAAATGGTCGAATAAGCAAAAACACTTTCATAAGTTGTGGCGTCCAGAAAGTATATCATTTGACGAATCAACATCACAACTGAAAATTGATCCATATTTTCTTGGACTATGGCTTGGTGATGGACATGATTGCTGCCCAACCATAACCACTATGGATGACGAAATTGTAGAACATGTTAATACAATAGCGAAAAATAATTCATTGTTGGTGAGGAAACAGTCATATCAAAATAACAAATCAAGTTCATATCATATTTATTCAGATAAACGCCATGGAACCTATAATAACATATTAACTCAACAGTTGAGGTCATATGATTTATATAGAAACAAACATATTCCGTTAGAATATAAAACTGCATCTATAGAAGATAGAAGAAGTCTTCTTGCTGGTATTATTGATTCTGATGGTTATGTCTATAAGAAATGTGTAGAAATTACACAAAAACGAAAACAACTTGCATATGATATTGCCTTTGTGTGTAGATCGTTGGGTATATATGTATCTTTAACGATAAAGACCATAAACGATGTAGACTATTATAGATTATCCTTATCTGGTGATATGTCAAATATTCCAACTCATTTACCACGCAAACAGATAGAGCCACGAATTCAAAAAAAGAATCCGTTAGTATCTGGTTTTAAAGTTGAATACATTGGTCATAGTGATTATTATGGGTTTGAATTAGATCAAGACCATTTATATTTGGATGACCAATTTATTGTTCACCATAATAGTGGTAAAACTTTAACCACGGCGGCGGCAGCAAGTCGTTTCAAGAATTATGGAAAGATTATAGTCATTGTTCCAACAATTGATCTGGTACAGCAGACAGCAAAAACCTTCCGTGACGTTGGGTTGGACACAGGTGAATTCTATAGTGACGAAAAGATAGTCAAGAATTACACCATATCAACATGGCAATCATTGACGAACTATCCGGAAATACTGGAAGGATGTTCATGCATGATTGCAGATGAATGCCATGAATACACAGCACAAGAAGTTTTTGAATTATTGACAGTCTCGGGCAAGCATGTTCCACACCGTTATGGTTTCACGGGAACGCTCCCCAAGGACGATTTGGGGTTGAACCAACTGCAGGCAGCCCTTGGCCCAGTACTGTTTGAGAAATCCACATATGAATTACAACAAGAGGGTTTCTTGTCCGAATGTCACATCACTGTTGTTCAAACACAGGAAGATGTCAAAAATGTTGGAAACTATCAGGCCGAACAGAAATACCTGTCAGAACATCCGGATAGAACAGAGCTGATCTCCAATCTGATCAAAGATATTTCCACAACTGGCAACACCTTGGTACTTGTACAGCATACCAAATATGGCGAAAAACTGGAAAGCATGATAGAAAATTCTGTATTCATGGCAGGATCGGGTAAGAACAAGGTCAAATCCAAAGATCGTCATATTCAATATGAAAAAATGAATAGTGGTGATAACCAAGTGGTAATTTGTACATATGGTATTGCCTCTACCGGTATTGATATTCCACGTATCTATAATCTTGTTATCATTGAAGTTGGAAAATCATTTACCAAGGTGATTCAAAGTATTGGACGATCATTGCGCAAAACAGATGACAAGGATTTTGCCAATGTATATGACATCTGTGCTACAACCAAATTCAGTAATAGACATAGAATTCAAAGAAAAAAATTCTATAATGAGGCTAAGTATCCATACTCAATGGAGAAAATAGCTTATGAAGTTTCTGACTGAAGAGAATACTATCTTGGATAGTGACAATATAGGTCAAACTGTTACCAAGCAGTTATATTACATGGCATTGGATTTTTCCCGTCCCAAGAGCCCTGATTACATGGCAAAGAAATTGACAAGCATTAATGAATACAATGATGCAGCGGCTGAACTCATTATTGGTAACTATGAATTGATCTTGCCGTTAAAGTGGCATATACTCATATGTGATGCAGGGATTGTTGAATATGCACCTATCAAGAGATTGTCTGGCAAATCCATGGATGCCTTCTGTTTAAATCCTATTTCTGGATACATGCCATCAACCTATAAAATCAAGGTTGTTGATTCTCACCGTACAGCATCATGGTCGTGTCCGGTGTTTGAAAAGGATAATCTCCTTGTGATACCTATCGGGTTTGAACGCAACGCTGACGGCAATCTCAGAGACTATCCTGTGTGCATCATGGCGGGAGAACCGGGTTGCCGGGTGCCAGACACGGTTGACATGACGACGCTCTGGTAAAATATCATATAATACGAGTATGGCTGACACGTTTTCCATATTCTCCATTTTGAAGTCATTTGACAAAAATGACATGAATTTTCGTGATACTGTTATAAGTGATAACAAAAGGTTGAAGGAATTTGATTCATTTACTGCCTATCCTGCATTACGCTGGATGTCGGGAGCATCTGATGATACAAGTCATATGTTATGCCTGTTGAATACAAACGATATTAATAAAGACTATTTTGAACTATGGAAGCACAAGGACATACAAGCTAAAGCATTGGCGTCCATAGGTACAGGCAAGCCGGTCAAACATGTGTATGTCAAGGCTCCTTCAAATATGAATACATCCAGACTGTATGATTTGATATTCAGTTATTATCATGATTTTGATTATGAAGATTGTGATCATTTTCTATCATTGTGTGATCTGGGTGATATCAAAGAGCTTGCATTGATGTCAAATTTGTATAATGATGAAAAATCAATCAAACCCGTTATTGATGAATTCAAGAAATTGACAGGCAAAAAATGACATGCAAGTTTTGTAGCAAAACTTACAAAACGGACAAAGGGTTTCAAAACCACAAATGCCGTAACAGGGATATTGCCGGATCAGTGAGTGATACTGATTTATGGGTCGCATATGATTTGTTCAATTTCTGGTTCAAGTATAATGGTTTCAGCAAGGTCAAAGCTGGAAAAAACTATGATCAGTTTTTGAAATCTCCATATTTTGGTTATTTTATTGAACTGATGAAAATGGTCAGTGATGTATATATTGCTGATCCTCATGATTTGGTTATGTGGCTATCAGACAATCAGATACCAGCAAAGTCATGGGCATATGAAAGTACGATCAGCAGGTATAAAGCTGTTCAGAACAAGCGTGGTACTGGTATGGAAAGAGCCATACGAACGCTTGAAAGCATGACCATGTTCTGTGATCAAAAGGAGATTGATCTTGGAAGCTTCTTTGCAGTAATAACAGTTCCAGAAGCATTGAGATGGATTGAATCAGGCCGATTGTCCCCATGGGTCTTTTTGAATACACCAAAAGCAGATGACCTGTTTTCACGTATCAGCAACAGGGACATCACCAGATTGGCCAATTTCATTGATGTCAAGTACTGGGATAAGAGATTTGACAATTCTGAAAAAACGGTCAAAGAGATCAAAGAGTTATTAACAGAACTTGGTTTGAATGATGAGTGATCTTCCTGATATTGATATTGATGTTTCTGATCGTGTATCAGCGTTGTCTCATATTCCTCATATAAAGGCATCAATGCTACAGGATGAAGAACTAAGGAAGCATCCTACTGGTATCTTCTGTCAGAACATGCCTGTTGATCCGGTGACAGGTCTGGCGGTTTTCCCATCTGGCAAAAAATCTTTCGATATTGCTGATGAGATGGGGTTCTACAAAATAGACATGATACCGAACACTGCATACCAATACGTGAATAGTCCGGATCACATGGATGCACTATTGGAACAAGATACAGATTGGTCTTTGTTTTTAAGAGAAGATGTGGTTTGTCAATTGCAACATATTAACAGTCATTTTGAAATCATTGATGCATATGAACCTGCCAGTATTGAAGAACTTGCTTGTATGATTGCTATTATTCGTCCGGGCAAAACACATCTTATTGGTGAACCATGGGATGTTGTTAAAAAAGAAATATGGAAACGTGACGGAGATCAGTACACGTTCAAAAAGTCACATGCTATTGCGTTTGCAATGATGATAACAGTTCAATTGAAATCAATGATAAAAGCGGGTCTTATTGCTCAATAATGGTGATTTCAATTTTTTTCTTTTTGATTCTTCGTTCAAAGGTTTCGCTAAGATTGACCTGATGGCCTCTGATCTCTTCAATTTGTTTACGGGCGAAACCTCTTAATGAGTGTTGGAAGATAGAGAACCTATCACCTATAAACATTTCAATTGGAACTTCCATATTTGATTCCAGCGACCATTCCTGACCAAAATGTAAAAAATGTAATCTGTCGTCTGCGCTTTTGATCTTTTGAAGATCATAGAGCCATACAAATTGGTTTTCAACATTCTGTATAATTCCTATGAACCAAGTTTCTCCATATCGAACTGCACTTAAAAAAGGATATGTTTCAATCAGTTCATCAATTTCTGTTTCATCAACTTCGTTTGTCATTTATTATCCGATAATCATTTCATAAGATGGAACACTGCCAGTATTGATAACAACATTACCTGCAACATCACCAAGATTGGTAACAGACATTGCGAATACTTGTTTGTCTGAATTGAGTAGAAATATACCCCACTTCATTGAATTGCTTCTGGCTTCATTAGCAAGTAAATCGGTATCTTCATTTGTAAGTAATACGGTTGTCACCCCTTCGTATGGCTCAATGATATCAATTTTCTTTCTAAGGGATATGTCTTTTATTTGATCCAGTGAATATCCACCCGGTCCTCTATCGAATTCAAAACGATCTGATGTCCAGAATATTAAATAGGCTGTAAAGGGTGTCAAATTGATTGGAACTCCGTCTCTGGATTGAAATCTGAAGTCCAGTGGTTGAGCAATTCCTGCATACAATTTTAAATCACTGTTTGCAGAACGGTTTTGCGATCCTGATGCACCTACGACAAATCGTGGAATGTCATATGATACATTATGAAGCGAAGGTTTTGTAAGTTGGCTATCCATACTGTTATTTACAGTGGAAGCAGGTTTTATACATGAATAATGATCAATTGATCCTGCAAGCATTTCAAGATGTTCTGCCTCCTCATAAAACAACTGGTTCTGGATGGAAAACATTCAATTGTCCATCATGTGGTGATACTAGGGGTCGGGGTGCCTTTATGGAAACACCTTCGGGTGGATTTCGGTACACGTGCCGTAATGGTGGCTGTGACTTCAATGATCAGCCAACAGGGTGGGAACCGGATAATGGCCTTGGAGGCCGTCCACGGGCTTTATTTCAATTACTAGGCGGTAGTCTGAAAGATTTACCGGTTGATTTTTTGTTCAGAGGACAGAACCAGTCAGAAAAAGCAGAACCAAGTCTGGAAGTCGTTCGTCATTTTCCAAGAATGGACTTACCCCCTGATTCCTTTCCATTGCTTGATCCCCCAGATGCCATATTGTCAGACGATAGATACCACAGAGTGTTGGAATATGCACTCAACCGGTCAGAAGAAGTGATATCATCATATGAATTTTTTTGGTCCAAAGCTTATCCAAAGTGTCTGATTGTACCATACTATCATTATGGGCAGATAATCGGGTATCTCGCACGTGCTATCACCGGATCATCAAAGATGTTTCAACATGCACCACCTGATTATCTTTTCCGTCAGGATACATTGGACAATGATGGCCGTGCCGTCATTTTGGCAGAAGGTGTTTTGGATGCATATGCACTTGATGGGGTTGGCTCCAGAGGAACCAATCTGACACAAAAGCAAATCAATCTTCTCAATTTGAGTGGAAGAAAGATTATTGTCGTGCCTGATCAACAAAAGGATGGAAGCAATTTGATCAATATTGCACAAAACAATCAATGGTATATTTCTACACCAGATTGGGACTACGATGTCAAAGACGCCATGCAAGCAGTAAAACGATATGGTAGACTTTATACTATTGAAGACATCGTTAATAATTGCCACAAAAATTACATGAAGGCAAACATCATGGTTCGGGCCAAGGATGCCATGAGGATTGCCCGATGAGTAAATTGGCAAAAGAACGTAACATGCTGGAATACATGATCGCAAATCCTTTGGTATTTGCTTTGTGTAAACCTATAATAAAACCAAATTATTTTATTAAAGAGCATCAGCCTTTGGTCAAATATGTTCTTGATTACAACAAAGAATACAAAGATTTACCAAGTTTGTCTCAAATCAAGGCAGAAACAAATATTGAACTTGAATTACCAGATGATGCAGATCGTAAATTTGATTGGACGTGCGATGAGATAGAGAAGCACTGCCGGTTGCATGCAACTATTGATGCTATTACCAATGCTTTTGAAGATATTGAAAATGAAAACTATGGTGGGGTTGTTGATCCTATAAAAGAAGCTGTTTTGTTATCATTGCATCGTGATCTTGGAACTGTCTATGCGGAGAATCCTAAAGAAAGATTACAAAATATGATGATCAAAGATTTGCAACCAACTGGTTTCAAAGACATTGATGATGCATTATTTGGTGGTACCATGTTGGGTGGCATCAATATTGTTGCTGCCAACTCTGGTGGTGGTAAATCCTTTTTCCTTGCAAATATTGCAATGAACTACATAGAACGCAAAAAGCATGTTGTTTATATTACATTGGAACTTTCAGAAGACTATGTGTGTAAACGGTTCGACCAAATGGTTTCCGGTATGACTGCACAGGATGTCATGCGAGATGTTGATGAAGTTGATAGAAGGGTCCGCCAATATTCAAATGATACTGGATTATTGGTTGTCAAATATATGCCACCACAGTCAAAGGTTCAAGACATAGAAGCATATCTTAAAGAACTTGAAATGAAACTAGGTATACGGTTTGATCTAGTGGTGGTTGATTATCTTGATCTTGTGTCACCAAATGATGCCAGTATCAACTTGGGTGACCATTTTACAAAAGACAAAATGGTTACAGAACAATTGCGGTCACTGATGGGCGAATGTGGATACCATTGTTGGACAGCATCTCAATTGAACCGTGAAGCTGTGAATTCTCTTTCTGAACAAGGAGGAGAACACAATCAATCACATATTGCCGGTGGTATTTCTAAAATCAACACAGCAGATGTTGTTATAACTGTTGCCATGTCAACATCATTAAAAGAACATGGATTAATACGATTACAATTCTTGAAAACCCGTGCAAGTTCTGGTGTCGGTAAAATATTGTGTGTTGGATATGATGTAGACATTATGAGAATGCACGATGCAACAGGTGAACAAAAAGATTGGTTCTTTAAAAAAAGCAAAGGAAATACACCTAAAGCTAGAGTTACAGATTTTCAGAGTGATAAAATTGGAAATGTAAAAGCATTGCTGGCCGCGCGGAGAACAAAAGATGAGCAAAAATAAGCCCCGCATATATGTGCATCAGTATGATACTCTCTTCGGGTGTGTTGGAAGATTTGTAAGAGAAGATAAAAATGGATATGTTTATATGCCATTCAAAGCCAAACAATTTGGTGTTGAATACAAAGAAGGTGCACAATTTATAGATCGTCATGTTTCCTTGTTGTCAATTCATACAAACGACATACCAGATGATTACGTATTTTGTGGATTTAATAATAACATGGACTTCCATTATTCATCAAAATATGACGAAACATGTGTACATGATCTGCCACACAGGCTGCAACAGAGGTTCATGAACATTGTAGATCAGGTATATTTTGTTTCTGAGATGCCATCACCTGCACAATGGAATTCATTTTGTGGCATTGTTGTTCCAGAGCATTGTTCCATTCTTGCTACTGTAGCGTTACATGACCTTTTTACAATGGATGTGTTGTATTGATGCCAATCTTTCATGAAATGAAATAAATAAAAGCATGTCAGATAAAAAGCCGCATTCTCTTTTGCAGGAATTGGAAAGTTATATTCCTCCACGAGCATATCCTGTTAGATTGAGAACCCATGGTGAACGGGTTTTCACCGCCGTCAAAAAACTGATGATAGACATTGAGAACAATTGTGATAAAGAAATGGCAGATGAATTGAAAAAACGTTTCTTCAATGCGACCAGAACCAATGATTTTAGAAAATTTGAACGTGGAGTTGATAAACTAGAAGAACAAACAAAGGTGAAACAAGATGAATAGCAAACAAATGTTTGATAATATTAAAATACCTTCATTGGACAACTTTCTTGCCGAAGATTGTATTTATTGGGTTGAAAGCCAAAACAACGAGGACCGCAAGGCATTAACAGAAATCAAAAAGACATTGCAGGAACAGGATGTTCTCCTTGAATATTCCTATCATGCAAAAACCAAAAAAGAACCGGCAAAGGCATTTATCAAAATATTACCAGCAGGCAAAACTGCGTTTAAAACACTTGTTAAACAAAAAATGAATGATCCGGTTGTTTCGACGAAACTATAAATAATGGTATGAGCAATACCAACATCACTGGAACATCAAGTTCTTCTTTTACAATAGGTAAATTGACGATTTCCTCAGATGGGGAATACTTGTATTTCAAATATCCTAACAAAGCCGATTTGAAGATCAGATTGAATCAACCATTGATTGGTTCCAGATGGCATATCGGTTCTGGTCCTCCCCAATCACAAAAGGGCAATCCGGATGATTTATATCTGGATAAAGAAACCAGTTCTTTCTATCAGAAAGATCATCTTGGTGATTGGAACAAACAAGGATATATGGGTGGACCACAAGGCCCAACAGGCCCAGTTGGTCCAACGGGACCACGGGGAGATTATGGTCCAAGAGGATTTAAAGGTGATCCGGGACCAGACATTGGTTCCGGTGTCAATGGCTCTTTCAAAACAGTTGATGGCAAAACCATTACAATTGAAAATGGCATTGTCACAAGTATAATAGATGATTGATTGTTTTGATCGTTCAAATAACGGTGGGTGTATGACTTTGGAATAAATACCTTGAATAAAGGTATTATAATCTAAACCCATGACGCAATCCCGTTTAACCAACACATTAGGAACCACTTCAACAACCTTTTCAATTGATGAAATGGTTATCGAACATATCAAATCAGGTGATAACGCTGGTGTCAAAATTTCATTCCCTGATCAGCCAGCCATATATCTTCGTGCTACTAATCCTACGGTTGCATCAAAATGGTATAATGGTAATTCTGATCCTGATCCTGACGTTGGCAATGAGGATGATTATTATCTAAAGAAATCAACAGGTCAGATATTCCATCGCAACAATGGTGAATGGAATTTTATCACCAGTATTCTTGGTCCATCGGGTATTCAGGGGGAAGAAGGCGATATTGGTCCTGCTGGTCCTGCTGGTCCTGCTGGTCCTGCTGCTGCTATTGCTGATGCGGCTGATGCCAATATTACGGCAATAGGAGACAAGCAATTACTGGTATATGATGCATTATCATTGAACTGGGTGAATAAAGACCCTGCGGAAGCATTGACAGAAGGATTTGTTTCTCTTGTCAGTGATCAATTCATTCGTGGCAATAAAACATTTGATGACAGTATAGACGCAACACTTATATCAACTGATACACCATTGGCGAATGAAAATAGTAGAGTAGTACCAACTACGGAATGGGTCAACAATATAACTGATCCTTTGAAATCTGTAGCGTATTTGACTATTGGTACAACAGCTACTCTATCAAACGAACGAAATGTCAATTTTTCAAATGATTTTACCATTCTGGACAATGATGCTGGATCAACATATGATATATCCTTGGCAGCAAGTGGTGTTTCTGCTGGCACATATACAAAGGTAACAGTTAATAACAAAGGCATTGTAAGTGCTGGAACAACATTAACTGCAAGCGATCTTCCAACGAGTGGTGTTTCTGCTGGCACATATACAAAATTGACAATTGATGAATATGGCCGCGCCATTGCTTCCGGAACACTGGTTAATGCTGATTTGCCAGACAGTGGTATTGTTGCGGGTGCATATGCTAAAGTCGTTGTAAATTCCAAAGGGGTTGTAACCGGGAGTTCATCATTACTGCCATCTGATTTCCCAATAGTTACAGGGTTGGACGCAGGATCATATACAAAGGTAACAGTCAACAATAAAGGTATTGTCACAGCGGCTGGAAATATCAGTAATAGTGATTTGCCTGATAGTAGTGTAATACCGGGAACCTATGCTGCACTGACAGTCAATTCAAAAGGTGTTGTCACAAATGCATCATCTTTTGATGTAACATTGATGCCCAGTATTGCTACACCGGGTACATATGGTTTGGTCACAATTGATGAATATGGCCGGGTCGTATCTGGTGCATCATTATCAAATACACATTTGCCTGATTCTGGTGTATTATTTGGAACATATACTAAAGTTACAGTGAATTCAAAAGGTGTTGTCACAAGTGCAACCAATTTGTCAAATAGTGATCTGCCATTATCAGGTGTGACTGCTGGATCATATGGAAAAATAACAGTAAATGATCGAGGTATTGCAACAGCAGGTGCTGCATTACAATCCAGTGATCTACCAACAATTGGAACACCGGGAAGCTATACTAAAGTATCAGTGGATTCATATGGACGGATATCATCAGGATCAAGTTTGATCGAAAGCGATATACCTAATGATATTGCCAGACTGGTATCACCTGCATTAAGCGGAACACCAACCGCACCAACTGCACTTGCAGGAACAAATACAACGCAAATAGCAACAACAGCATTTGTTGCTACAGAAGTTTCTAATTTAATCAGTGGTGCTCCGGGTGCATTGGATACATTGAATGAATTGGCTGCTGCATTGGGCGATGATCCCAATTTTGCAACAACTGTCACCAATGAACTGTCTGGTAAATTAACAGCATCACAAAACCTTGGTGATATATCAAATGCCAATTCTGCTAGAACAAACCTGGGACTTGCAATTGGATCAGATGTACAAGCATATAATGCATTATTAACAAGTATTGCTTCCCTTACCACAAGTACAGATAAAGGATTTTATACAACTGCATCTAATACTGCTGCAACTTTTGATTTAACTGCTTATGCAAGAACATTGATTGCGGCTGCCAGTGCGAGCACAGCAAGAACCATATTGGAACTTGGAAGTCTGGCCACAACAAATCAAGAAGATTTATCACTTAATGGTTTGACTGCTGATGGTGATGAAATGATCATCACTTTGAGAGGAAGTGGGTTACAGGGTGTACAGCCAGCGGCTGGTGATTTGGCATACGGTGAGTTATACTTGAACTATAATGATGGTAACATTTATTTCAGAGATGCAACCGATGCTATTCAAATATTAAATTTGTCTTCATCTGGAGTACCCGGTCCAATGGGACCGACAGGACCAACGGGTCCACAAGGTATTGCTGGTCCTGCTGGACCACAGGGGTTGCAAGGTATTCAAGGTGACCAAGGACCACAAGGTATTCAAGGCGAACAAGGGCTACAAGGTATTCAGGGTGATACGGGGCCAGCAGGACCGCAAGGCCCAACTGGCCCGATTGGCCCACAAGGGTTTCAAGGCGAACAAGGTATTGCTGGTCCTGCTGGTCCACAAGGCGAACAAGGTATTGCTGGTCCTGTTGGCCCAACTGGCCCAATTGGCCCACAAGGTATTGCTGGTCCTGCTGGAACAAATGGTAAAACTATTATCAATGGGTCTGGTCCTCCTGATGACACTTTGGATGGTACCAACGGTGATTTCTATATTGATACAGATGCGAATGTCATTTATGGACCAAAGGCCACAGGTGTATGGCCTGCTGGAACAAGTATAATTGGTGCCGATGGTGCCGATGGCCCAATAGGACCGGCAGGACCGATAGGACCAGCGGGTGCAGATGGTGCAATAGGACCGACAGGACCAGCGGGTGTAGATGGTCCTCAAGGCGTTGCTGGTCCAACGGGACCAATAGGACCAGCAGGTGTTAATGCCGTTATTGCGGCATTCAAGGGAACTTATAATGTTCCAACTGAAACAACCGTTACAGGTGCTATATCATTTGCATTTGATCCATTACAAAATAATACAGCAGATGGTGTTGAAATTCTTATCAAACATTCTGGGTTAGGATCAAGTGTACGATTGGCCATTGGTACAACAGCATTGGCGGCAACAGAGCTTGGAACGTTTAATGGAAACGGTCAAACCCAATGGAGAACATATTTTGCTCCATATACACTGATCAGCGAAACTGTAACTAATTACGTATACATATGGTCAACCTCGCTTGCTACAGGAAATATTACTGATCTTGTTGTTTCGCCGGTAGCAAGAAACACCCGTAGTGTTCCTATTACTCGAATGATTACTCCGGGAGAAGGATTGGCAGTGAATACTGGCAATGGTTCGCTGGATCAAGATTTTACACTATTATTTGATCCATCGGAATTAATAGATGTTGCAACAACGGAACAAGACCTTTTTATATTCTCTGATTTTTCAGCAGGTGGAGTTGGTAGAAAACGGTCATTTACAAATATCAAAAATGATCTTGGTATTTTGACAACGGCTGATACTGGTTCTGGTAATGGTCTTGATGCTGATACAATTGATGGCATTGATGGATCAGATTTGATCAGCCGTATATCATCGTCTGCCATTGTGGCATCACATGTATTCAATGATACCTATTCTCTTCATTTTGGTAACGATAATGATTTCTCAATTTATCACAATGATGACAATACGTATTTGGTCAACCGTAACCATATTGGAAAAACATTAATTCAAGCTGAAGATGAATTCAATGTGGCTACAACTGCAATTGAAATTGGTAGAAGTGAAACCATTATCAAATCAAATGGAACAAATGCATTAACAGTTAATGGTTCTGGTGTGACTATTGCTGGCAATCTTACTATTCAAGGAACAACAACAACTATTGATTCAAATGCAATTGATATTGGTGACAATATTCTTTTGTTGAATAATGATGTTACAGGTGTACCTACAGAGAATGCAGGTATTGAAATTGAAAGAGGAACATCAACAAATGTTCAATGGCTATGGGATGAAACTAATGATTACTGGTCTCCCATAGGTGATCATATTGGCGGTGTAGCTGATCCAGTCTTGGATACTCATATTGGTGACCGTGGTTATAATGATGCCAGATATGCGAGATTGGAATCATCCCCTGTATTCACTGGTTCTATAACATCTGTTGGAAATATTATCGGTCCTCGCATCAAATTGAGTTCTGAAACTGCTGCAACTTTGATATCAACAGATCACGCTTTCCAGATTGGTGATAATGCTGGTATCAATTTGATTGCCAGTAGTGATCAAATACTTGTTCGTAACAATGGTGTTGCGTCTGCTTTGAATTTAAATCCCGGTGGCGGGCAAGTCAACGTCAATGGTTATAGAGTGTTAACAACCAATGATGAAGGTGCAGGAAATGCATTGGATGCTGATACCTTGGATGGCGAACAGGGATTATATTATCTTGCTCTTTCTAATGCTACAGGCGATACAGGCGATATAACGGAAGGTGTCAATTTGTTTTACACGTCCGAAAGGGCGAATACCGCGATTGATGCCCGTGTCAACAAGGCATTTGTGGATGCTTTGAATGTAAATGCTGATACAATTGATGGTATTGATGGAATCAGCATTGTAACAGTTTCGAAAATTGCTGATTATTCCTTGAACCCAAGGTTTGATGCTACGATTGGAATGAAGGATGATCCAGCCGTATTCACATATGACAATACAGGTATTAATAATAGAACTGGCTATTGGGCAGCACAAGATGTATTAAATCTTGCAGGATCGGGTGGATTACAATCAAATATAGTATTGAAAACTGGTAATCTTGAAGTCGGTAATTCAGTTTATGTTTACAACGATGTAGGTATAAATGGTCAATTGTGGATGAGCGATGGCACCGCTTCATCACCAAGTTATTCCTTTCAAGATCATCCGGATACAGGATATTATATTGTTGGTGGGAATATTGGTTCATCTATTGCTGGTACATTGGTGGCTACTTTGTCCGTCAGTGGTTTTGAAATGCAGGCATCGTCTGGTCCGACATTATTAAACGAGACACCATCTGCAACCAATCCAAATATTGTACCAAACAAATCAAATGCTGTGACAGGAATAGGGCAAGGTTCTATTAACACACTTGATTTCATTGTTAATAGTATTCGAATTGCGAATGTTGATAGTTCGGGTGTTACGATCACGGGAGCATTGAATGCTACTCAGAAATCTTTTGTTATTGATCATCCTACGAAAGAAAACCACAAGCTTCGATATGGTTCTTTAGAAGGACCAGAGAATGGCGTTTATATTCGGGGCCGGTCAACAACCCGTGTAATCAGATTGCCAGAGTATTGGGTGGAACTGGTAGATGAAGATACTATAACTGTAAATATAACTGCCATGGGCAAATCACAAAATTTATATGTTGAAAAAATTGAAAATAATATGGTATTTGTCAAAAGTGACAATTTGATCAAACGGTATGACTTCTTTTATCACATATTCGCAGAACGCAAAGATATAGAAAAACTGATTACTGAATATGAAGCTGACTGATCTATTTGAAGACACCTCGGTATAAAATCAACTATCTTAATAAAGATGGCAAATTTCATAGAATAGATGGTCCTGCTATCATTTGGTAAGATGGTGGAAAAGTATGGTGGATCAATCAGGGTGATATTTATTCGTCTATCTTGTTGTTCCAATTTGACCAATCAATATAGACAACAAGTGGTATTTGTAAATTACCTATTGCATTCTTTTCCAATAAACGTTTATTCAACAAATCATTTATAATACGAGTATCAAATACGCCAGATATGTCATTGGTTGCAATTTTGTCAAATACGTTAACATGATCCGCAGATAGCCCAGATGCTCTCACCGGGTGTCTGATAATTTCATCATTCTGTGCCATCATCTTCTCCAAGACATAACCCTTTCGTTATAAGTATATATAGTCACTTAATGTGTGTCAAGTATTATTTCAGAGGATATTCGTATGCGTCTTAGAGAATTTGTTTCAGGTGGAACCAAAACGCGGGCAGGATTTCAAAATGCTATTTCAAAAACGGTAAAGATTTTTAACAAAAATGGGTTATACCTTTCACGATACGGAGGACCAGAGCGGATTCTTCAAAATATAGATGATCCTCGTGAATTTGTTGCAATTTTCGGAATCAATAATGATGTCATGATTGGGTTTTCAGCAGGAACCACACATGGTGCCAAAGGAATTACCAGAGTTTATATATGGAAAGAGTTTTACGGACCATATAGCCCTGATTTCTCCATTGATCTTCCTCTTGATATCAATATGGAATACTATTCATCACAATTAATCAATCTGATCAAAAGCCCCAAAGAAGGTGACTTCCCTGTACAGTTGAAAGAATCCATGATTGCAGAAATGGCAGTCCGTGTTGGTCCTGCACAATTTATAGCAATGGCACAAGAGTATGCCAGTGAACGAAATTGGGATGTTTCAAGATTGACCATGAAAGACCTGAACGAAATTGCACAATTCAATGATGTTCAAATACCATTGGTCATTCGCCGTAACTATTCACCACCAAGACAAAGCTATTATGATTTGTCAGAAGTATTACCAGATGGTGAAACAGCCATGACACCAGAAGAACGTGCCCGCCGCGATAAAGATAATGCTGAAAACCAAGCGGCTGCAAAAAATGTCGGTGCCGAATTTGATGACAAATATGATCCACGTAAAGATGAAGAAGACCCGGAAGTCAAGCGTGATCTGACATGGCTCCAAGGAATGAACAAATCAGTCGAAGTAATGGATAATCTAAACAAGAAAGGCCGTCTTGTTGTTCAAGGTAGACGCCCGAATGGACACCTGTTCAAAATTTCTGGTGGTAATATTGAAGGTGCCATTGCTGGTATGAAACAACTGTTAGACCAACAAATGAAACTTGGTCTTGATAATGACGATGATGGTGATTTGAAACACCAGATGAATGAAATGAGACGATATATCAACGCCATTATCACAGGACGTGCAGAATCAACACACTCTGTTATCATCACTGGACCACCCGGATCAGGAAAATCATACACAATTATGGATGAAATAGAAAACACACTTGGTCTTAAAGAAGGCAAGGATTACATTTTGATCCAAGGCGGTATATCTACTACCAAACTGTTTGAACGATTGTTTGTATCACATGATAAAGTGATTATTTTCGATGATTGTGATAGTATGTGGAATGATGCCGAAGCTGTAAACCTGCTTAAAGCTGCATTACAAACAGGCAATGGTGTCAGAAGTATATCAAGAGATAAAGCTAACACAATTGATACAGCCAAAATGACATTTGCAGAACGGGAAGAAGCTTTGAGTGATATTCGTTCATTCTATGATGATCCACACTCATGGGCCATCAACACAATGATCAAAATTTTCCCAAGCAAAGCAGCAGAAATTGAACTACTTGATGATCCTGCCGAAAACCCGTTCGATAAAACAAATTCAGATGAACGCAATGACTGGCAATCATATAAATCCAAATTTGCAAGATGGGTTCAAAAACCACTTGAAACCGGAACCATCAAATTGCCAAACAAAATTCACTTCGAAGGCAAAATCATCTTTATATCAAACCTGTCAGACGATGACCTAGATGATGCCGTTCTATCACGTGCTACAACCTATCCAGTCAATGTGACGAACCAACAGGTTGTTGACTTTGTTGAAGAAATTATGTCAAACTTTAAACAAAGCTTTGTTGATATGAATAAACGTAAAGAACTACTTGATTTTATCAAGGGGTTATATACGAGTGGTGCGGCCACGAAGCCCTTTTCTATTCGTGCTTTCATCAATGCCATGGACTTGGTTGCCATGGAAGGCGGTGACTGGAAGAAACGTGTTGCCAAAACTTTCAGATAATCAATAAATTCTGCAATTTTTTTCCAAAGTATGCATCAATGCCATCAACTCTGTCACCTTCTCGGGTGGCAGAGTTTTTTGCGCCAGCTTTTGTAATTTCATGGACTTGGACTGACGAGTAATATAAAGTGTTACAGCGTTTACAGATGTTTCGATCTCTTTGATATATTCTGTCAGAAGATAATGATCTTCAACCAAAAACAGCATTTGATCAATAATAATGGATGCCCCTTTATAATCCGGAGCAATAATGGTTTCACCTGTTGCCATTGTCTCTTCCTGTAATTGCCCTTTGATAAATACAATAGAGGATTTGTAATGGCTAATAACATTTTAATTATTCCGGGTCAAGCGAAAATCGAATTTTCCGGTTCCCTTTCATCCAATATTGAATTGCAGGTATTGTCAAATGGTGATATCGGCTTTGTTGGTACCACTGCCGGATCATTGCTGAACATATCAGAAGATAATAATAAAATCACAATTACACAGTCCACACAAATCCAAGACCAATTATATCTTGGAACAGGGTCTATAACCGCCTCTGGTAGTGCTCTATTGACCGGAACAGGTATCAGTAATGGTCTGACCCTGTATAACAATACTGGAAACATCAAGCGTATATGGAACGATGATAGTGATGACTCATTAAACATCACCATAGGTGATACCAAAAATAATGGTTTCAGACTGTCTACAACCGGTGAAGGCTACCTTGGAAACAATCGTATTCTGACAACGGCTGATAGTGGTGGAGAAGGCGGCATAGATGCTTCCACATTGGATTCATACGATTCAAGCGATTTCACCCGTAAAATAGAAGACGCAATAGTTTCCGGTAACTGGAATTTCATAGGGTTACAACATTTTTCCAATATTGCTACCCGTATTTCCGGATTTGATATATCAAATCAACATACTATAAAATATTCTGCTGATGCAACAGACTTGATGTTACGGTTTACCAGAAATGGTATCAATGATTATTCACTGGAACTGTTCGAAGGTGGATCAGCCGCAACAGTATGGACTTCCGCCAATGATGGAACAGGATCAGGCCTCGATGCTGACCTGCTTGATGGATATCAAGCAACGGCCTTTCCAAGAAAAGATGAAGACGCAATAGTTTCCGGTAACTGGAACTTCACGGGACAAACCACATTTGTAGACACAACCATTATTTCAACCGGTGATAACATCATGTTGTTAAACAATGATGTTACAGGTGTACCTACAGAGAATGCAGGTATTGAAATTGAAAGAGGAACATCAACAAATGTTCAATGGCTATGGGATGAAACTAATGATTACTGGTCTCCAATGGGCGATCATATTGGCGGTGTAGCTGATCCATTATTGGATACTCATATTGGCGACCGTGGCTATAATGATGCCAGATATGCACCCATTTCTCATACTCATCTTATTTCAGAAATCACCAACCTGCAAAGCAATCTTGACGACAAACTGAATGCATCTGTTTATACGGCTGCTGATGTCTTGTCCAAACTACTCACAGTAGATGGTGCAGTATCTGGGGTAGATGCTGATCTATTAGATGGTCAACATGGATCATACTATTTGGCAGCATCTGCTTATACGGCTGCTGATGTCTTGTCCAAACTACTCACAGTAGATGGTGCCGGTTCTGGTGTTGATGCTGATACTCTAGATGGTATTAATGGTGCAGCATTTGTTCGTAAAGATGTCAATAGTCAAATTGATTCAAATGTTTTTGTATATGTTGGTTTGAATGAAGGAACCATGCGTATTCAACATGTTTCAACTGAAAATCGTTTTGTCATGACGCCATATGATGGTGGCAGTTATGCTGATAATAAAGAGTTTTCATTTGATGCAGATGAAGGTTATTGGAAATTTGATGATAGACTTGATGTTCTTGGTGCATTGAATGTCTCTGGTAATGTTACATTACAGGGAACATTGTCATCACCATCTGATCCAACCTTGGGATCACATGTTGGTGACCGTGATTACAATGATGCCCGATATGGTAGATCATCATCATCTAACATATGGACACAGGATCAAATTCTAACGGGTGGACCGGGTGCATTACGTTTGAAATCTGATGGTGTGAATGATCATGTCTATATGGAGTTTTTCGCCCGTGATGCCGCACTGATTACGCGATCCGGTTATTTCGGGTATGGATCATCATCTGTAACTGATCTCACCTTATACAATGAAATATCTGGTGGTAATATTGCCATCAATACGACCAGTGGAAATGTAACGGTTAATGGAAGCCGTGTTTTGACAATTGCGGACGAAGGTAGTGGAAATGGTATAGATGCTGATACTCTAGATGGTCTGGAAGCATCACAATTCATACGTTCTGATTTAAATGATACAATATCAACCAATATTGAAATCACATGGGGTACCGGTGAAGGCGCAATTGTATCTGAACACATCAGTGCCGAAAATCGTTTCAGAATGACACCATATGATGGGGGATCATTTGATACGTCAAAGGATTTCACCTTTGATGCAGATGTTGGATATTGGGAATTCAAAAATCAATTATATGTCGGAACAATACTTCATGCCAATGATGAAGTCCAAACCAAAAAAGTAAGTATTGACGACACATCGAATAATAAGAAGTTTGAAATTGTATATAATTCGGTGAGTGACAGCTTAGATTTCAATTTTGTAGGATAATATGGGTATTCCACACGTATGGGCGTTCACCGAAGAAGCACTTGAAAACCTTGGACTGCTAAATGATCCAACAGCATCAGGATCAGTTACATACACTAATGGCAAAATAGGTAAAGCCATAGATTGTGCCAATTCTGATTACATTGACTTCGAAGATAATGATGCCCTGAATAACGATCATCATACCATTTGTTTCTGGTTCAATATGACAGCATCATCCATTGGGTATGAACAATTCATACTCGGATCACCTGATAATTCATCCGGCAACCGGTCCCCCCTGATTTCACAATATCAACAAAGGTTTCATCTTAAATATACAGATATCGGTACAGCAACCGGTGTCAACTCCGGTCCAGCTAATTTTGGCGAAACCAGTTCAACAGATTTTTCTCTTAATACTTGGTACCATATAACTATTGTTAAAAATAGAAGTCTTGTTGAAGTATTTATAAATGGTTCAAGCATTTTGACTTACACTGATAGTAATATTTATCCATCACTTTCTGGAAGAAAACTTAGAATAGCTGCTGGTAATGCAAATCTTCATTTAAATGATTTAAGAATTTATCCATCTGTATTGAACAAACAGGAAATCAAGGACATATCCAGAGGATTGGTATCCCATTGGAAATTGAATGGTGATGCACAGGATGGTTCCGGTTATAACCAACATGGAACATCTACGGGTGTCACATGGTCGATACCGGATCGTAAAACGGATGCTGTGGTCAATTCAAACTATGGATCATTTTCTCAAACCGATAATAGTGATATCATAATCAATGATGCTTCTATCACACGTATCAAAGAATTGGTTAATCAGAGTTTCAGTATTTCATGCTGGTTTAGAACAAGTGGTTATAATAATAACGGAAGTGTATATAATTCTATACTTGCATTGAATAACGTTTCTGGCGATGATTACAGTTTTGGTATAACATATACAGTAGATCATCATCTTCGTGTTCATTCTCAATCATTTGACAAAGTGTATTCAACACCATTCACATTGAATGAATGGCATCATCTTGTTGTCACCCGGCATAATGACACACTGGCGATCTATCTGGATGGATCACTTGCTATCAATGGTACTGTGGTCTCATTGGATACAAATGAAACACCCGTGTCTTCAACTTTTTACATTGGTAGAGACGCCGCTATTGCCAGAAGAATTAACGGTGATATATCAGATGTAAGAATATATTCATCAGTGTTGGTATTATCTGATGTCACAGAGTTATATCATACTCGTGCCAAACTGTCATCAAATGGACAATTGAAAGTCCATTCATTGAAAATGATACCTGTTACAAGGGGTGCAGAATATGCTGACTATATTGCACCTATAACAACATCATACACAATTGTGTCATTTGATGATGCAAATGATATACAATTGAATGGAGAAGTTCAAGCAACACTTTCTGCATACAATACAACATCACTTGCCGTTACCGAAGGTGACCGCATATCAGCCAATCATGCATTCAGCGCCGGTGGACATATAAAAGAATTGATACCAGCATCATGGCATGGCTATGAATTTGTTTACGAATTGTTCAGAAATACTAATGGAACCTTGAAAATATTCTCTGTCAATGAAGCACTGGATTATGAAATTTTTAAAAACGGTGTATCAACTTTTACCGGATCAATAGCAGAAAATGGTAAAATAAGTATCACACTGACAACCACTGGAACCTATCATATACAAACAACACAACCGGTTTGTATCTATGTAGACGGTAATAATGTTGATAATACTCCATTGTTTCCAATGAGAGAAGAATTATTTGGTATTCCGTCTGATAATGCCCGTTTTGTTTCACCTGATGCTTGTAATTATACAGTATATGAAAGCGATGGAACCAAAGCTGAATATAGCAAAACGGCAAATATATCTCAAACACATGCTGGTGGTTCAGATTTTGCATCACCGGCAGTCAGAATTATAGCAGATGTTCCATTCTTTGGTTACTCATCGAATACAGATGGTGTGACATCTTTTCTTCCACGTGCTGCCATGGCACACAAGTTTGTATTATCTGAAACAATAGTATGGATCACCTTTGTTGGATTGGATAGCAGTTGTGAAGTCAAGGTTTATAATAATTCCGGATCATTGATTGGAACAGAAGTGGTCACTGGTGGTGGAAGACATACTGATGGAGAACAGCTTCCTACACATTTGAAAATAACAACAGATGTCACCTATTTGAACCAAGCTGGATGGTATTTCATATGTTCTGCACCCGTGCTGGCCTATGTTCAAACATCATTGGGTGAACAGGTTCTTCATGGAAACAGATATATGGACTACACCACTTATTCGCCTTTTGAGATGCCATCAAAAACAGGTGTTGCTGGTGTCGAATACATTAATGAAACAGGTATTGATACAGATGGACTCATATTTTGGGCACCTTTTGATAATGGTCCACGTGAAATATCAGGCAATCAGGATTTAACGATATCCTATTCTGGTAATGGTGAACCTACCCGTGTCAACAATATGATTGACAATGGTGCATACAGGTTTGTCAACACGTCTGGAATAACGGCTGATTATTATATTGAATATAATGATTTGCCTTATGATTTGTCATCAGAATTATCGGTCAGTGTCTGGGTCAAATTTGATCAGGGTAGTGTTGCCAACAGGGAAACCATATTTTCATGGACCAATGCTTTTTTTGTATCGCATGAAACGGATTCAAAAGTCATGGTTCAATCGTATGATAATAATAGTGCAACGTGGAAAGGTGCCAAAAGTCTGACATCTGTCAGTACGGATGATTGGTATCATATTGTTGGTGTCTATGATGGAACCAATTACAAAATTTATATCAATGGTGTTGAAAATAATTTTTCTGCTCATTCTATTACTTTTGATACGGGTGCGAATCAACGGGTGCGAACGGGTGACAATACGTGGGGAAATGAGGCTTTTGATGGTGATGTTTGTCACTGTATGATTTTCAAGAGGGCCATAACTGCCAAAGAGATAAATACCTTGTACAAGATGCAATCGAATA
>Ga0210043_1000129_pt1 | contig 84318 bp, 123 predicted proteins | sample CryGeymet201501t_FD_183990 | JGI IMG/M metagenome (GOLD analysis project Ga0210043, IMG submission 183990) | Groundwater microbial communities from Crystal Geyser aquifers in Utah, USA - Crystal Geyser metaG 2015-01t (SPAdes) (version 2) | ecosystem: Environmental > Aquatic > Deep subsurface >... | reverse complement strand
CGAGCTCTTGCACAGAAGCTCGTGAAAGACGATTTCGGCGACAACAAGTCCGCGGCTGCACGCGCGTTCAACGTGTCGCAGTCGATGCTCTACGAATTCCTCGCCACCCCACCTCGCCGAGGTGCTGGAGTACGACTTCTACATGGGATCTCCGCCTACTTGGGATGGTCGCTTGATGAAGTCATTCGGGGAAGGAAGTCCGAGTCGGACACGATCAAGACGGTCGTCCCCGCCCATCTCGAGGAAGACGACGAGACGCGGCGCACCATCGAGTACGCGGTGGAGGTCCTCGGCGTGAGCCAAGAGGCGGTCGACCGCGTGACGTCGACGCTCGCGCGGGGAGCCCAGCGGATCGAGCCGGGGGATCTACTCGACGACCTCCGCTCGGAGGATCGGAAGATCAAACGCGAGGCGCAGCTCGGAGCGGAACCAACACGCTCAAGCTCCGAATGCGACGCCTTCGCCAGCCACCGAAGGTCTTCCTCCGTTGGCAGGACGATCTCCCCAACCGACCGAGCCCGCACCATCGCTGGTGTCACCACGATGGCCGCAACAACCTCGCCGATCTCCCCGAGCCGGAGTGCCACCGCGGTCTGCGTGACCTGAAAGACATCGGCGAGCGCCTCGAGGTCGTCGCCGAGCTCCGCACGCATCACATGAAACGCCCGCCATGGCATGAGCAGCGCCGCAGCGAATCGATCGGCTTCCGCCTCAATGTGATCGTGCCGATCTTCGGGGTGTCCGAGCACGACGTGACCGAGCTCGTGGGCCGCGGCGAACCGCGTGGCAGCCGGCGTTCCGTGGGCGAGCTTGATCACACGGCGCCCCGACTCCCGCCGGACGACCGCCTGCGCACCGCGCGGCAATTCTCGACGCGGCACGAACTGAAGCGCGCCCGGACCGAGCACTGACTCGACCGCCGGCCGGACAGGAATGCGCACGAAGTCAGCGAGTCCGGCTGCTTTCAGCAGGTACTCCGCCTCGCCTTCGATGCGCTGCCATGTCACGGACGGAAGCGTCGCTCCATCTCTCTACGACGTCTACTTTTCCAGATTCGTTTGAAAAGAAGACCGAGAGAGTCAAGGCGTGGCGTAAAGAATCGCGCGGGGTCACGGCTGCGCGTGGCGATACAGGCATGGTCATTCACCGATTATCACAAAAACGATAACCGCCTCCTTGACTCGATCATAGCTATCGCTATAGTGTGCTTCATACGGAGAGACACACCATGCCGACCATCAACCCCACCACCGACACCATCCTCGCCGAACTCGACTTCAGCCCCGAGGCCATGCGGCCCACCGAGAAGTCCACCGGGCGCATGGCCCGCGCTGGCGAGAAGACCTTCCTGGTCCGCCTCCCCCGCGGCAAGGTCATTGGCAAGGCCCACACGGAGGACCTCGCGAAGGCGCGTGCCGAGCTCGTTGGCGGGACATGGGAAGAGGTGGCAGCGTGAGTCCCCTCAAGGCAACCGAGCGGCTCCACGCCGCGGGGCTCACCTGCACCGTGACCGTCGGCCGGGCATTCCGCGGCCGCTCCGTGGTGTGGCAGGCGATTGTGGAAGGCGACGTCAGCGCGATTGGAATCGCTCACTCGAGGGCCAAGGCGGTGGACGCCGCCGTCGAAGACGCTCTTGTCTGGGCGCGCAGGAACGGGGTGGCGGCATGAGTACCTGCCAAGCGACATGCGCAGACGGGTACCGATGCACCCTTCACCAGGGCCACCGCGGGACCCACTACGACTCGCTCGAGGATGTGAGCTTCGAGGAGGACTTCCCTCCCCGGCGCGTCTGCGAACTCTGCGGCAAAGCTAGCAGCACGGGCTGCGGCCATGTGTCCGACGGTCTCCCCTCGGACGACCACTGCCCCGCCTGTGGGCGGTGTTGGCGAGATGAGTGTCAGGACGAGCAGGAGCCCGACTGCGGAGCCTGCGAGCACAGCAAACGAGAGCCTGGCAGCGCGTGCGCCCGGTGCGTGGCGACGCTGCAAAGGGGAGAAGCAGCATGACACCGAAGGAAAGAGCAGCTCAAGACTGGCAGGAAGCGAAGGAAGCGTCGGAACTGCAGCTCCCCGGCGAGTCGGTGTACCCGTACGGCGCTGGCGTGCTTCAGAGCAAGCTCGAGGGCGCCTACGCGCGAATCGACTACCTGGAAGCGGAGCTTGCGAAGTCCCGCTCGACGGTCTCCGCGCTCCACGCCTACCACGGAGACACGGAGGACATGCTTCGTGCCCGGGGGCTGGACGCCTACCGCGAGCTGGACGGAAGCTACACGGTGCACAGTCCGAGGCAGGACGCACCGGTGTTCTCTGGCACCGAGGCCGAGGTGTTGGCGTGGGCCGGGAGTGTCGATCTGGACGAGGTGGCAGCGTGACCCGCCTGACTCCAGCTCTCCGCGCGTACCTCTGCGCCATTGACGCGCTCACGGCTCGTGAGGGCGTCCCGCCGACAATCATCGAGATCGGTGACGAGCTCGGTGTGCGCTCGAAGAACGGCATCCACCAGATGCTCGTTCGCGCGTCGAAGCTTGGTCTGGTGACCTGGCGCCCCGGACTCTGCCGTACGCTACGGCTCACCACCGCTGGCGCTGTGGCGGCTCGGGAGGCAGCATGACCACCGATACCCTCGCCCGCCGAGCCACCGTCGTGGAGCTCGTCCACGTGTACCAACAGTCCGCGGACGACATCCGGGCGGCCTACCTCGTAGTGTCCGCCGCCGAGCGCAAACTGAACGAGCACTTCTCGCTCGGTAGCGAATACCGCACCATCCACATCCGCGACACGGGGCACCGGGCCGTCAACTTCGACGACCCCAAGAACACCATCGAGTGTCTCAAGCGGGACGTGTGGCACGCGCTTGTCGAACGCCTCGAAATCCGCCGCATGCTGTCGGTTGCGAGGGCGAAGCAGTTGGACGCGCAGCTCGAGCGCGGCGAGCTCCCCGAAATCACCGAGGCATCGGTGTTCGCGTTCGCCAAAGGCTACGCCGACCAGCTCGACACCATGCTCACCGAAGCCGTGCAAGAGGTCTTCGACTTCCTCCGCCCGCGTCACTCCTCCTACAAGACCAACACGGAGTACGCGCTCGGGCGCAAGGTCATCCTCGGCTACATGGTCGATTCGGACTGGCTCACGCACTACCGCGTGAACTACCACCGAGAGGCAGAGCTGACGGCGCTGGAGAACGTATTCGCTGCCCTCGATGGCAAGGGGCAGATCCACAAGAACCACCGATCGGACCTGCAGAACGCGATCAACTCCACGCGCCTCGACGGCGACGGCAAGGGCGAGACCGAATACTTCGCCTTCCGGTGCTTCCGCAACCGCAACCTGCATCTGACCTTCAAGCGGCCCGATCTGGTTGATCGGCTGAACAAGATCGCCGGTGGGAAGCGTCTCGGGAGGGCGGCATGAGCATCGATCGAGTCACGGCCTACGCCATCCAGGCCGACGGTAGCCGCTCATTCGGCCTCACCGTCAACGGAATCAAGATTTTGCTGACCGCGGCTGAAGGCCAACACGACGCGGGGCACGAGTTGGCAAACAAGATCGCGAGGACGTTCATTCCGGCAGCCCGAACCACGGATAGAGCTGAGACGCCGAAGCCTGTCGCCGAGACGCCGGCCTACAAGCCCAAGCGCCGAGACTTCGTTGTAGGACAGCGCGTGTGGTGCAACGTCCACGGCGCGCAGGGAGAGTGCACCATCACGGCCATCGGTGACGGTCGTAACGCCGGGCGCGTCAAGATCACCAACGAACGCGGCTGGTGCCACATTGGCAACTTCGATGCGCTGGAGGGGCGATCATGAACCCTATCTGCGTCTGCTCCTGCGGCCGCATCTACACCGCTCTCACGTGGCTTCTGCTGCGGTGTGTTGGCAGGCAATCGTTCGAGTGGGGCGAGGTCATCGAGCTGGCGAATTGTCCGTGCGGTTCGACTCGAGCGGTGGTGATTCAGCCGGGGGAGCCCGAGATCGCTGAGGAGCTCGCCGACATCCACCGCGACCCGGACATGGCGGTTGAAGCGATGATGCGGAGGGTGGCGTGAACAACGGACCTCGTGTGAAGTGCCGCTATTGCAGCTGGTCCAGACCGGTGTGGTGGACGGCCAGGGACGGCAAGAAGCGCAACGGCTTCGATGCCCTGCGCGAACACATGTCTGATGCGCACAAGGACGAATTCTTCGACCTGCTGAAGAAGTGCAACGAGTCCACCGCCGACGCTCTGAAGGACGCAGAGCAGATCGCGAGGGCGTTGTGACCGACCACGAAATCGAGCTGTGCCGTCGATACGGGATATTCGCCCGATCCGCGCACGGACTGCTGGCGCTCTACACCCTGCGCGTGAGGCGAATGCGCGAGCAGCTCAAGGCCGGACAGCCGTCTGCGAGCGGGAGGCCCGATGTCCCCCGTGTGCCCCGTTCGTGGGCGGCTGTTGGGGTTTGAGGACGAAGGAGGCAATCGATGATGCACGTTACCGAGGAGCAAGTGGACCGCGTGTTGGAGGATCTGTTCGCGGGAAGACCCGTTCCGAAGGCAACCGTCCTGGCGCTCGCGCTGCTCTGGGACGTCGAGGAGCCGGACACCGAAGCTCTTCGTTTCGAAGAGGAGGCCGAGCCGTGCGCCGCGTGATGGCAGGCGTCATCCGCCCCGGGACTCCACCGCATGAGTCCGTGCTCGAGGCCTTCGAGCAGGCGATGGAGGCGGCTCTTGCAGCTGGCGACTACGGCGCGCTTGAGCAGCTTGCGCGCGCAGCAGAGGAATTCATCCCGGCAAAGCCGGGGAACTGAGGAGAAGGACGATGGCACAGAGTGCAATTCAACAACGCAACGAAACGCCGCGCAGCGGCAAGTCTCGCAACCCTCAAGAGGTGGCACACGTGCTGGCGAGCCTACGGCAGGACTGCAATGTCGTGGCCCCGCCCGGGCTCGATGGTGTTCGCCTCCCGAATGGCTTCTCGGTGGTCTGGGGCGAGGTCCACATTGACACGCGAGACGCCCGTCAGGGTGGCGAGGTCTACAACGTTGGGGGTGCCAATGCGCTTTCCTACACCGCACTTTGCCGCCTTGCTGACGCGTTCGGCGTGACATGGGACGGACAGCGAAGCGGACGCACCGACGACCAATCCCACCCGTTCAAGGTCTCGACGCTGGCGGTGGGTAGCTACATGGGCCCCGATGGCATGCCCAAGGCAGTCAGCGGCACGAACAACACCGACCTTCGCGACGGGACGCCAGGCTTCGAGGACTACCGCAACGACGACGGGTCAATCAAAGAGAAGATGCTAAGGAGCCAGCGCAAGAAGATCGTCGAGATCAGCGAAAGTAAGGCTCGCGCCCGAGCATTTCGTACGCACATTGGACTGCGTGCAATGCAGCAGAAGGAGATCGTTCGACCGTGGGTGGTATTCCGCATCCAGCTCACCGGGGAGACGGACGACCCGCGAACGCAGCGGATGTTCGAGATGATGTTGTTCCAGAATGCCATGAACGCGCGGAGTGCGCTGTACGGACCGCCAGTTCAAGCGCTCCCCGGTGGGCAACCCGCGCAGGCGCCCATGCTCGCCAATCCGCAGCCCATCCAGGCGCTGCCCCCGGGTCCCGACGAGTACGGCGAGCTCCCGATGGACGAGGACGACTACGAGTCGCAGGAGCCGGTGCGCAGTTCGACCGCGACACCGATCCCGCAGACGCCACCGCCGGCGCGCCAATCGCCTCCCCCGCAACGAGGGTCCGCGCCGCAGCATAGCTCGGGAGGCACATGGCCGTGGCAGCCCAAAAAAGACGGTGACCCCGAGAAGGGAGAGAGCCTCGCGAACATCGACGACTACCACTTGGCCCGACTCGCCAAGTATTACGAAGAGAAGCCCGGCGACGAGCGGTGGGCGGATCGCAATCTGGCGCTGGCATCTGAGGCTCGAGATATCATCGCGTCCAGGCAGCGGAACCCCGACGACGGCCCGCCCGACGACGGCGACTTCTGACACGTAGCCCACCCGCTTCGCCACGTAGCCTTCGCGGTTCGTGGCTTTTCGGGTGTCCCGTGTAGGACTTTGACAAGGAGGTGACGCATGCGCATCCCGGGCAATTCCGGGGCCGGTCGGTCGGGCCGGTAGCGTGAAGAAGCAACAGATACCCGCGTGGTGAACGCGGGCCCGCACGGAAGCCAAACTGTAACAATGATTCGAGCGCAAAGAGCTACGAACCAGTGATGCAGGGTGGTCAAATCTCTCCGTTTCAGACCGTGCGGGATAGTTGCCCCTCAGCTCAGGTGAGCGACCCGGTGTGACGTCCCCGGGGATGGCGTGGTTCGATTCCACGGAGGGGCGCCGAGGTGAACGATGCGAGCGAATGTGGAGATTGGGCAACGATTTCATCGGCTTGTCGTTGTCGACGTAGACGCAGGAAGGACCAAGCAAGGCTGCATGCTTGTTGGGGTCAAGTGCGATTGTGGCACGCAGAAGATCGTACGGCTCAGCCTGTTGAGAAACGGGGTGACCAAGTCCTGTGGCTGCTACTGCCGCGAACGAACCGCTGAATCACATTTGCGACACGGATGCGGACGAAACGGGAAGCAAACGCCAGAATATCGCTCGTGGGCAGACATGATACGCCGAACGTCTGACCCCTCGCGTCGAGACTTCCCAAACTACGGCGGACGCGGGATCGCTGTCTGTGAACGCTGGCGAGACTTCCCAGCATTCCTTGCTGACATGGGCTACAGGCCGCCTGGATGCTCCATCGATAGAATCGACGTAGACGGCAACTACGAACCGAGCAATTGCAGGTGGTCTACTCGAACGGAACAGAATCGAAACACGCGCAGGAACCGACTGGTCACGTTTTGTGGCCGTAGAATGTCTTTGGCAGAAGCGTGCGAAATCGCCAACATCCCGTACGGCACAGTCAAGTCGCGCATTACCCGACTTGGTTGGTCTGAAGAGCGCGCGCTGTCCATCCCGGCTAGGAGCAAGCCATGACCACGATCGCTCTCATCTCCGACCAGCACATCTCCCGCTCATCGAGGTGGGAGGAAGGCTTGCGCATCCTCGACTGGATTGCGAGCGAGCTCGACGAACGCCGCCCCGATGTCATCTGTCTCGGTGGCGACATGTTCGACGCCCGGCCTACCGCAGAAGAGTGGATGGCCGCTGCCCGGTGGTTGATGCGGCTGGCAGACGTTGCGCCAGTGTTTGGAGTGTATGGCAACCACGACGTGCCAATGAGCATGTCCGTGTTCCCTCACCTCAACACGCGGTACCCCATCGTCATCGCCGACGCGCCCCGAGTCGAAGTCTTCGGTGGAGTGGCAATCGCGTGCCTCCCATGGCCCAGGAAAGCGAACCTGCTAGCCGCGCTCGGCGGCAAGGCGAACCACGAAAACACGGCGCACGCCGCCACCGAAGCGCTCCGCGCTGTGCTCACTGGGCTTGGCGCCGAACTCGGCGGGCATGCGGGTCACAGAGTGTTTCTCGGGCACTGCATGGTGAGCGGCTCTCGAGTATCGACCGGCCAGCCAGTAGCCCCAGGGTCCGACTTCGAAATCGGCCTTGCGGACTTGTCGCTTGCGAAGGCGGACGTCTACTTGTTCGGGCACGTCCACATGCCGCAGCGATTCAGCGTCATGGGCGCCCCGGGTGTGATGCCAGGCTCCCCACGCCGAACGTCCTTTGGGGAGGTCGAGAACAAGACCTTTGCGTGGGTGACGCTGGACGGGAGGGATGTGCGGGTCGAGGACGTGACGACGCCAGCCACAAGGATGCTTCTCCTCGAGGCCGAGTGGGACGCGGCGTCCGGCACACTCGTCGGCACCCACCGCCTCACCGACATCGACGGCGCCGAGGTCCGACTCCGCTACAGCGTTACACCGGATCAGCGTGACGCCGCCCGTGCGAGAGCGGAGGAATACCGCACAACGGCACTGGCGCGAGGGGCGATCGTGGTCAAGTTGGAGGAGGTTATCGCAACGTCTGCGCGAGCCCGGGCGCCCGAAGTCGCACAAGCGAAGACGTTGACCGACAAGCTCAGAGCGTACTGGGCTGCGAAGGGTGAAGACCTGGCGGAGCGCGAGGGCAAGCTGCTCGACAAGGCTGGAGAGCTGGAGAAGGAGGCTGCGGCGTGAGATTCGACGGCATTCGCGTTCATAACCTCGGTCCGTTCGGCGATGTCGAGCTGGACATGACGGGCATCGACGGGCGAGTCATTGCGGTGGCCGGAAGCAATGGGGCCGGTAAGAGCACGCTGCTCGAGCTCCTCGCCGCCGGGCTCTACCGCACCACGCCAACAAGGGGCAAGCTCGCCGAGCTCGCAACCGGCCGGGACTCGTACGTCGAAGTCCGGGCGGTGAACGGCGCGAGCTACACAATCCGTCACACGGTGGACGGTGCGAACGGCAAGGGCGAGTCGCTCGTGCTCGACGCCAGCGGGGCGCCGGTGCTTTCGTCAGCCAAGGTCCGGGAGTTCGATTCCTGGGCGGTCTCGCACCTCCCCTCCCCCGAAGTGTTCTTCGCCTCGGTCTTCGCTGCCCAGGGCTCCGGCGGATTCCTCGACATGAAGCCGGGGGATCGCAAAGCTGTACTCCTCCGGACGCTTGGTATCGAACACCTCGAGCGCGTTGCCGAGAAGGCGCGGGAGCACGAGCGGGACGCGCGCCAGCGCATGGAGGTGGTACTTGCCCGGCTCGCCGACGAGCGGGCGCGGGGGCTCGACGTGGATGAAGCGGAGCGGCAGCTCGCGGATGCGCGCGCCCGGGCAGCGGAGGCGGATGTCGCTCTGGAGAAGGCCCGGGCGGAGCTCGCGCGGGTCGAGGACGAGGCGCGGAAGGTCGAGGAAGCGCGCGCCGCGTTCCAGGCCCATGTTGACCGTCAAGCAGAACTTCGCAACAAGCAGGTAGCGATCGTTCAACGCATTGCTGACCTCGACAACCGAGTTGCAAACAATCGCCGAGTGCTCGACGACGCGGATCGGATCCGGTTGGCCGTTGCTGAAGTCGAGCGATTGCGTGGCGAGATTGCGGATCTGCAGACCCAACGCGAGGCAGCCACCCGCGACGTCCGCGAGTTCGAAACCGAGTCGCTCTCGTGGCTGGGTCGGTCGAAGGACGCGGGACGGCGAGCACAATCGACCCACCAGCGTATCGAGTCGGCCCGACGGAGGCTCGCTGGTCGGGAGGCTGTGGAGCGTGCCGTGGCCGAGCTGGAGCGGCTCAGGGACGCTGTCGGGGTTGCAGCGCAGGAGCATCTTGCCGCCTCCGAGGCGTACGAGGCGCTTGCGAGTCAGGCAGTCGCCGGGCTCGGCGAGCGTGTCGAAGGGCTGCGTCGTGGCCTACAGCGCATCGTTTACGAGCCCGTCAACGTGGAGTTGGCGCAGGAGATTGCCAAGGGCTCGTTGGATTCCGACGACCACGCCGCCCGACTGGCGACAGAACTGCCAAGCTTGAAGAGTGAAGCTTCCGAACGCGAGCGCGCCACACGTATCGCGCTCGACAAAGCCAGAAGCCAGCTCAGCACAGCTGAAGCGATTGCCGCACGCGCCCCCGATCTGGACCTAGCACAGCAGGATCTCGACGCGGCGAATGACGAATACCAAGTCGCAACCGGTGAAGCTTCAAACCATCTCCAGCGCTCGAGGGCTTCGCAGTCCAAGGCCGATGAGGCCGAGCGGGGGCGCAGAGAACTCACCGACCGACAACTCTCACTCGAATCGAAGCTCGGACTCGCACAATCCGCAGCAAACCATGTGACGCACCTGGACACCGCGGAAGCGCGCATTGAAGAGCTTGCCCCTCAGCTCGAAGCCGCCAAGTTAGAGCTCGTTGCGATTGGAGAAGACCTGGCGAAGCTCGGTGACGCCCCCCGTGTTCCAGTGCCCCCCAACGGAGAAGCTGCGCGGTTCGCCGTCCGCCAGGCAGAACGCGCAGCCCGTGACGCCCACGCCGCGCCGCCAGTTCGCGAGCACGCACTGCAGCAAGCCAAGGAGTCTGCGGCCCGCGCCGCAGAGCTCGAGCAAGAGCGAGCAGCCGTCGAGGCAGAGCTCGCCGACTACGCCAAGCTCGCGGCGGACCTCGGGCGAAACGGGCTGCAGGCTTATGAGGTGGACGCTGTCGGCGTGGAACTGACCGAGCTTGCCAACGACTACCTGCACGCATGCTTCGGAACACGCTGGACGCTGTCGATCGAGACCCAGCGCAACAGTGCTGATGGGAAGAAAATCATCGAAGGGTGCGAGGTCCGCGTGCTCGACACGGAGCGTGGGCGTGATGCGTCCGCAGAGTCGCTCTCCGGCGGGGAGAAAGTCATCATCTCGGAGGCAATCTCGCTCGCCCTGATGACGGTGGCGTGCCGCCGAGCCGGTGTGGAGCATCCGACCATTGTCCGGGACGAGACGGGGGCTGCGTTGGATTCGACGCGAGGCGCTCAGTACGTCCAAATGCTTCGTCGGGCGGCAAACACGATAGGAGCGGAACACGTCTTGTTTGTCGCCCACAACCCTGAGCTGTGGGAGATGGCGGACGCACGGATCGTGATCGCAGACGGGAATGTGGAGGTGATGTGATGGGACGACCGAGAGATTGGGGCGCAATTGTAGGAAGGACGTTCGGCTCCTGGACTGTCCTTGGCGTCATTCCACGAGAGTCAGGACAACGCGTTCGGCTGCTATGTAGGTGTGCGTGTGGTTCGGAAACGACTGTCTGCGCAAGCACAATTGTCCACGGCACAAGCCGTCGATGTATCGACTGTGCCCGAACTTGGAAGAGCCGCCCGCGCACCCATGGAGCAACCGTAGGGCGCAAGACAACGCCCGAATGGCGAACGTGGGTGGGGATGATCGACAGGTGCACGCGCCCCGGCAGCAGGCACTACCATCGGTACGGAGGCAGAGGCATACGTGTATGTGAGAGGTGGAAGCTCTCGTTCGAAGCCTTCCTGGCCGACATGGGAGAGCGCCCGTCGCCCCGACACTCGATCGACAGGATCGACAATGACGGCAATTACGAGCCCGGCAACTGTCGATGGGCTACGCCTGCTGCGCAGAACAGGAACAGAAGCTCGTCGCACGTAATCACCGTGAGCATGTGCATCGAAGAGTGGGCCGAGGTGCTTGGCGTCCCATCCACACGAATCAGGGACAGAATTCATCAAGGATGGCCCGAGAAAGACGCGTTGTTCTGTCCAAAATCCGACGTCCAGGAGCTCGCCGACGCTCGCGTGCTCGTCGCCGAAGGGAAGGTCGAGGTGCAGGCATGAAACGACTACGAGTCAAACTGGAATTCGTGCTTCGAAGCACTGCCGACATCGCGATGCCCGACGAGTTTCCGGCGCTCGCCGTCGTGGATGCCGCGTCCCGTATCGCCAACGTCATTGGCGCGGACCTCGACCCGGAGATCGAGGGGATTGTTCTCGAAGATGGATTCCACAGGGAAATGAGGTTGGAGCCATGATCGACGCGCGCTGTGCTTGGAGCGAACTCGAGGCTCAATTGGTGCGAGAACTCGGGACCAGGATCGGCTTCGGCAGGTTGATGCAATTGGCTGAAAAAGAATGGGGCGACAGGCTGGAATCGAGTGGTCTGCCACGAGGTGGTGCTCACTCGACCGGCCCGTGCGTCGCGTTCTTGGTGCCGTGCGACCACAACGGAGAGGAAGCGTGCGACTGGTGTTGCGGCTCCGGCCGTGTGACAGCACGTGTTGCTGCCGCAATGAAGGAGCGGCCGTGATCTCCGTCGACCAAACCGTCTTCACCGTTCCCGGCGGCAACTGCTTCTCCGCGTGCGTCGCTTCGCTGCTCGAGCTCGAGCTGGATGACGTCCCGTACTTCATGGGGGACAAGCCCCCGGGCGAGCCCGAGGACTGGTTCCGCGGGTTCCTCGATTGGCTCCGACCTCTCGGCTACTGGGCCATTCCGCTCCCGGTCGGGAACGGTTGGAAGCCCGAAGGGTTGTGCATCCTGTCGGGGAAGTCGCCCCGCGGAGACTTCGATCACTGCGTCGTGGCGAATGGTCTGGAGGTCGTCCACGACCCTCACCCGTCACGCGCGGGTGTCGAGACCCAGGTGGACGTCGTGGTGCTCGTGCCGGTGGACCCGAGGTCGCAAAACGCGTCGGCTTACTACAAAGACGATGAGCCGTTGTCCGCGAAAGACCAAACGATCATCGACGCAGCGTGGGAACAACACAAGGCAGCGGCGTCGAGCTGGTGCGTGGGGCGGGCGTCCTTCCCCTGGTGGGTATCATGCACGTTTGGGCTGCGCTGCTTCGAGTGCGGCTGTTGCACAGACGACATGGTTTACACTGGAGATGACGAGGGATTCTCCCACTGCGCCAACGGCTGCAACTGGCACCCCTGCCAGCCTGTGGACGGGTGCGGTCGATGGTTTGAGGATGTGGGCGATCCGCTGCTCGTGCTCGAATGGCCGACTACCTGGTGCTCGAAGGCATCCGAGGCAAGCACAGCGCTCGGGTGGTGCGACATCAACAGGACGTGGTGGGAGCGATCGTCTAAATCGAACCCGTGCACGAACTGGGGGAGACCGTGAGTCGCCAACGGACCCTCTACCACGGCGGAATCGCAGGCAAGCAGCCTGGAGACATCCTCGTCCCGTCCCCGCCTCACGAGGTGTGCGGGTGCCCGGTATGCGCCGCGCGCGCCGCGGGGCGCGTCTGCACTGTCGCTGAGTTTCGCCTGTGGGCTATGAGCCTCGGGGAGCGAGGACGGCCCATCCTCGAAGGCCTCACAGGCGCCGACCCGAACGATGCGGTCGACCCACCGACGGGGCGCAAGGCTATCTACGTCACCACAAGCCTACCGTACGCCAGGTGGTACGCCGCGAGAAGTCAGGGCGCGCTCTACACCGTCGAGCCCGTCGGCGAGTTGCAGCGATCGGACGAGGACCACTTCCCCTCGTGGACGTGCGCATCGGCTCGCGTGGTGAGCGTGGTGGAGCGCCGGGTCCGACTCGACCGCAGGGACAGGCGCGAGATGCTGAGGCTTTGGAAGCGGGCAGACAAGGAGATGACGACATGAGACCAGCCCGAATCGCCAAGCCCTCGCTGCGCAAGCGAACGGTGCCCCAGTACCGTCTGGAAGGATGCCGACGGTGGCGACGGACGCTCGCACACGCATGCTGGGACTACGCCGTTGTCCAATTCTTGGCGAAGTACAACTGCGACGAAGCCACCGAAGAAATACAGGTAGCCGTCGATGACTTCAAGTTCGTTCCTCATCATTGCTCCGAGGATTGCTGGGGCAAGAGCAGCCAATACAAGATCGACGTGTGCGATCGCTACGCGCGTTTGCTCGCGCGAAAGCTGAGGGCATCATGAAGGCTATTTCGATTCGCCAACCGTGGCCGTTCGCCATCCTGCACCTGGGCAAGCGGATCGAGAACCGGCCCAAGCCGTGGCACTACCGCGGAGTGATTGCCATCCACGCGAGCGGAATGCGACTTCGAAAGAACGGGCAGCCTACCGCAGCGGAGCGGGCAGATGTGGAGAACGCAGCTCGATTCATTCAATCGATTGTTGGGAACGAACAACACGGCGCGATGACGTGGGGTCGGATCATTGTCGAGTCCGGCGCCATCGTCGGGACCGCGAGGATCGTGGACTGCGTGACAGCGAGCGCCTCGCCCTGGTTCGTGGGCCCCTACGGGCTGGTGCTCGAGGACGTCCGACCCACCCCCGTCATTCCGTGTCGCGGAGCCCTCGGGCTGTGGACGGTGCCGCCCGAGGTGGAGCGGCGGATTCGGGAGGCGCTCTGATGGCGGGTCGACGCTGGACACTGCAGGACGATCGCGCGCTCTCTTTCCGGTGGGGCGCCGAGGACATCGCCCAGATCGGGGCAATGCTCGGTCGGTCCCCGGCCGCCTGCGAGAAGCGCGCTAGAGCGCTTGGGCTGCGGTGGGATAGGGAAGGGCTCTCGCTTCGCGAGGCAGCGCGCCGCACCGGGTATGATCGGCGAACCATCCAACTTGCCGCTCGCGAGCTCGGTATGAAGGTTCACACCGCCCCTCGTGTGAGCCTGGGAAAGTCAAGCAAGCGCAAGCACGTCTGGCACCTTCGAGAGGAAGCGCTCGAGCGGATCGTTCAGTGGCTCACCTCGCAGCCCACGTGGCGAGCGTACCGAACGTCTGGCGGGAAGACGCGACAGGGGGAATGGGGCGTCGGGACGAAGCCGACCGCCTGCGCGCACTGCGGCGCAACCGAGCGCCCCCACTACGCCCTCGGGCTGTGTAAGCGGTGCTGGGATCGGAATCGGAGAACCCACGAGGCATCATGATCCGCATTGAACCAAGCATTCGAAGGCTACGCGGCTGCGGCCCCGGGTTTGGAGCGGGCTTCGACGTGGACTGGTGGAGGCAGACCGACACGCTGTTCATCGTCGAGGTGTCGGTGTACCTCTCCGCGTTTCGCGGCGGGCGAGAGGCGTTGCTTCGGATTGGACGTGGCAGATGATTCGCGTCCTCCGCATGAACCCGCAGCCGCGTCGGGAGTCAGACAAGACACCTTGGAAGTGGTGCCCGCCCGGATGCAACACCGATCACGACTGGTGCATCGGGTGGCATGGTGGGGATCCATTCTATGTCGTGCCCCATGCCCCGCCCGGTCCTGGGCCGTGCGTAGCAGTTCGCCGGAAGCGCGGCGTGTGGTGGTGGGTGTTCCGGTTCAATCGGCCGGCCAAGCACACCTGCGAGATGTGCAGGCATTGGTCAGGGCTCGTCACCGCGTGGGATCTCACCCCCCTTGGCGGCGATAGGATTGAAGGCGAGCCGCCGTACTTCGGGTGGTGCATCGCGATGCGGGCATGGACTCGGAGCACCGACGGGCCGTGGAGCGAGCATCCTGACGACGGGTGCGAATGGGAGGCTATGGGATGATCCGCGCCCCCTACCCCGGCCAGCGCGTCCAGCTCTGGTACCGCAAGAGCGCAGCGCCAACCATGCCGTATCAGGGCCGCGTGGGAGTCGTGGTGTGCGTCGGGCGTGGGCCTGGTCCTCGCAACGCGGCCGTGCGCCTCGATGGCTGTGTCGTCGTCGTGCCGCGAGGGAACCTGCGAGAGCCGCAGATTGAGCGGCAAGGGAGCTTGTTCTGATGCCGAGTCCGTGCCCGATCTGCCGTGTCGATGGCCAGCACAAGATGGACTGCCCCAATCGAGGGGCGACGTTCAACGACCGCCAACGCGTCGCCCCCGAGCTGGCCTGCGGCGACTGCCTGCACCTGCGCATCCGACCGGGGGGCGCTCCGCGGTGCATGCGTCACGGCGTGCAATTGACCGTGTGGTGCGGCGACGTGCGACGGGCTGAGGTCTGCCTTCGAATGGATGGGAGGGAGTTGTGACCCACGATGAACTGTGCGAACGCGCGGCGAGATGGCTGCGCAACACGAAGCGATGTCGAATCGTGCTGCGTGAAGTCGTATCCTGCGCTGGCGAGGAGCCTGACGCGATTGGATGGCTCGGTACCGGGCAATCCATTCTCGTGGAGTGCAAGGTGTCCCGCAGCGACTTCCGAGCCGACCAGAAGAAGCACGTGCGGGCGTGGGGAGGGATCGGAGCCTTCCGGTTCTACCTGACGCCTGGCGAGCTGGTGAGAGCCGACGAACTGCCCGAAGGATGGGGGCTGCTCGAGGTGCGGGGGCGCTCGGTTCACATGGTCCACGACGCAACGCAACGCGAACTCACACCGGGTCAGTACATCTCCGAGCTCGTGCACATGATGCGAGGCATTCGACTTCACAACGGCGTCGACAAACGGCCCACGAAGGGTGAAGCGTACGTATCAACGGGCTCATCTCCCGGCTCGCAGGAATGCGATGTCATGGCTGTCGATTCCATGCCAGAATGAATCGTGCCCGCCGACTGGAACCCCAAGAGCTTCGAGTGCGCCGTCAATCACGTCGCGATGGTGCGCCGTGGTCTGGGGCGGTTCCCTGAAAGTCTCGCGCTCATTGGACTAATGCGCCAGGCGATCGAGCGGGCTGTGGACCGTGGGGAGGACGCGTGTCTCTCATGTCCAGCGCCGTCCAACGACCCGGGCGGCCGGTACCGCGTCGTGCTCCGGTTTGGCTTGCCCGTCATCGAGCGGCTCGAGGAGTCCGGGGAGTGGGCCTGGATCGAGAATGAGCGTGTCACGATCGATCCGCCTGAACCAAGGTCGGACGACTGACGCAAGCGCATATCCCAACCGTGAACGTTGTGCCCACTTCCATATTCTGAGAGAATCTGGAGCCTGGGAGGTGTGATGTGCGGATGTTGACCATGTTTGCCTTGGCGCTCGCTCTTGTTGGATGCTCTAAGGGAAAATCCGACGTGCAGTGCCACGCCGACGAATGGTGCAAGTCTCGCGGACATTGCACCGCCACTGGCGGAGCGTGCGTCGCTGCGAAGGACTTCGACTGCTTCGAGGCGCAGGTGTGCACAGAACAGGGGAAATGCACGGCGTCGAATGGCGAGTGCGTACCCGGTGGAGTAGCGCCTCCTGACTCCGATTTTGCCAAACGTCAGAACGCGGCAAAGGAAGCTGTCGCCAAGGCTGCGGCAGACGCACGGATTGCTCAATACAAAGCGTGGGGCCGGGACCAGCGAGTTGGCTCCGCAGATGCGAGCGGATGGGACCAGGGCAAGGACATGAACGTGGTCGATGAACTGGTGCGCGCGGCAGATTCCGACGAGGAGCGAGCACAGATTGGCATGGCCTTCCGAACCGCCCGCGCCAGATCGGTGCTCAAGGGTGCCAATGACGGCATGGTCGTAGCTCCCGAGGTCTTCAAAGCGGCCGCCTTGCTTGGCAATGTCAGCATTCGCCATCTTCGTTCCGTCGAGCACACGTCGATCGGTGAAGTCAGGAAAGACCCGGCTCCGCATCGTGGCAAGCTCGTCGAGGTCCAAGGGTCGATCGTACAGATCAGGCGGGAGGGCGCCTTCTTTCAAGGTCTGCTGATGGGGAACGGGTTCAAGCCAATCCACTTCATCACGCCCGGTTCCACAGACAAGCTCGTCGAGGATAGCCGGGCGTCGTTCGTCGGGTTGTTCGCTCACCAGTACGCCTTCGCGAACGTCGCCGGAGGGGAGACGCAATCGATTGTCCTGGTCGGCCACTTCAAGGGCCAGGGAATGGACTGAGCGATGTAACAATGATCGTTGCTACGCACTTGCCTCAACCTTGTCCGTGCAGCCACCGGAGGGAACACCATGACGACCGAATTCGAGCAGGCAAACATCCAACGAACGGACGCGCTGATCCGCGAGGTCCAACTCCTCACGGCGCGCATCGAGGTCATCCAAGGACACACGCGAGGGATGTACGCCGCGGTCGTGGTGTTTCTCGGCTTGTTTCTGCTCGGCGTGGCGCTCAGCGTTCTCGGAGCGCTTCGGTGACCGGCGTTCGCAGCGAATCGAACAACTAAGACAGTAGCGAAAACGAATAGTTAGCCTGTCGCGTCGTTTTATCCGTTGACACATCGGATAAACGAACGCACGATGAATGGTGTAGGAAGCAAGTGGCCCCGCGGTGCTGGAACACCCGAGGCCGTGGCCGAACCTGTTACGGAGGAACGACACCATGAATGCTACCACGAGCGTCACCATCAAGCCCGTTGCCGAAGACCGCGCGCTGTTCTGCCACTACAAGGGGCAGCCTTCCCCGCAGCCCTGCTACATCGAACTGGACTGCGAGGAACGAGCGCTTTCCGCCTCCTATGACGGTGAGATCGGCAACGCGATCCCGTTTCGCGTCTATCACGGTCGGTGCATCCGCTGGACGATTCCTTGTCTCACCGCCACCGCAGCAAACGCCTTGCTCGAGGAGTTGGCGGAGGAAGCCGCGCGCATCTGCGACGGCTACGATCAGGTGTGGGACGGCCACAACCACGTCGGCAAACTGGACGACGACGCGAGGGCCGCGAGCGATACGATCCAGGCGACGTGCGAGGGTGGGTCGTGGAGCGACCACGAAATCATCTCACCACCTTGGCACGCAGGCGATTGGTACGAGCCCGTGAACGTCGCCGTGGAACTCAAAATCTCTGCCCAAACCACGGACGAAGAGCTCGCCGAAATCGTGGAGCGCGAGGAGCGGGCAGCGTCCGACGATGGCCATGAGGTCGAGGGCATTTTCGAACACCTCAAAGAGGTCCGGGACAACCTCACCGAGCAGAACCAGGACTGACCTCACCCGCCCATCGCGCCTGCCCGTACCCGCAAGGGGCGGGCTTGCGCTCGTAGGAGGACACCGATGGGACGCCCGCCGAAGGCCAATCTGTACACCATCAATCCCGAGCAGCTCGCCAGCGAGGTCGTCGAAGCTGTCGAGGCCCATGTCGTTGGCCTCGCATCGATGCTCGGGATGGCGGTCACCGATGTGGACGATGGAGAACTCTTCGCTTCCGTGCGCTCTCTCGCCCAGTACGCCGTCCACGGGGGGAGGCTCGACGCCCCAGTCTCCGACTACATGATGAAGCTGTTCCCGCTGTGGAGTCGCCCCGTCGACTGCGGAGGCATGCACGAGCCGGAGTTCGACGACCCCGACAGCGTCAACCCGGTGTTCTGGATTGGCCAGCTAGTCCTGGTCATGCGTGGCGCGCACGGCCGCGAGCAGCTCGAGCGTGGTGAATCAATATCCCCCGCCGAGCTCGCCGTCCTTGGAGGAATGTCCGCCAGGAATCTGCGGGCCCTGTTGCGGTCGGGCGAGATCGCTGGCAACGATGATGGACGACGATGGCTAATTCCCGCCGCAGAGGCGAAACGGTGGCTCGAAATGCGGAAAGCACAGAGCGATGGCTGACACCCCACGCCCCGCCCAACACCTCCAACGCATCTCCGCGCTGTTCCCGAAGTTCTGGCGAACGTACGACGAGTTCCGCGCTGACCGTGGCCGCGGCCTGCCTGAGTGGCCGAACTGGTGCTACTCGCCTCTAGCGGCCTCGTACGCGATCGTGAGCGGCGGCGGGGACAACCGCGTGCCGTTCGACCAGGCCCACCTCATCGCCGAGCTCGGGGCGCTCGCGGCGTGGCGGCCCGGCAAGGGCATCTACCGCTTCGATGAGGATCTCGCTCGCGCCCTGCTCGACACACCGATTACGGGAGACCTTCCGCGCGAGGTGCTCCACCGGCTCCCGGAGTGGTGCGTGTACGTCGAAACGCCTTGGCTCGCCCCGGAGATGCTCGGGTTCTTCGCCCACCTCGAGTGGGATGCGGGCGATGGTCGATCGGAGCTGCGCATCATCACGGACTCCGACAGCGGCGGCGATCCGAAGCTGACCCCGATCATCCTGCACCTCGTTGACGGGACGCTGGAGGATGCGCTGCACGCGTTCGAGGCGGAGGCCGCCGTTCAATGGCAGAAGGCCGGCGGTCCTCCGTGGATCTGGCCCCGCCCAATTGCGGCGGATGTTGCGGAGGTCGTTCGGCCGCTTCTCTCGTTGCTGCTCTACATCTGCAGCGACGACGCTGACTACGCAGGCGACGCCCGTCCCACCAGGCCCAAGCCGAAGAAGACGAACAAGGGGATGCGCCTGGTTGCTCCCGACGCGCCGGTGCTGTGGGACGTTGGTGTCCGGATCGGCGCAGCTCTGCGCGGAGCGACCCGGGCGGCTGAGAGCGAGCCAGAAGGGGGCACGCACGCCTCCCCCCGCCCTCACGTCCGTCGGGCCCATTGGCACACGTACCTGACCGGAAAGGGACGCACGACGAGGGCGCTGCGGTGGGTGTCCCCCATGCTTGTTGGGAGCGGCGGAACGGTGCCGACGGTGAGGAAGGTCGGGTTGGAGTAGCGGTGAAATCTGGGTGCGTTGTCTCCGTCGCGGCTGTCCAGGAGTACGCTTCCGCACGCGGGGCGCGAAGTATTCCTGGCGAGGGACCGGTGTTCGACCGCTACGCACGGGAGCTGCTCCGCATCGCCCAGGAGGCACTGCGGTCCCAGAAGGTCCGGGAGATTGGGCCCAAGCTATTCGTCTATCGGACACGCTGGCCGATCCGCCTGCAACTCATGGTTTCGCGACGCACGGAGACGCCAGAGGTCGTGCGTGTGCGTGAAGGGGCGTGCCCTTGGCCCGTGTCTGCCCCTCCCCCCGGCCCAGGCGCTTCGAAGGTGGCTCCGAAGCCGGCCAACGCTTCCGATGGTCGCGCCGTCTTCATCACCCACGATGGCACCACCGACAACCTCTCCGGGTGGGCAGCGAGGATGGATGTTCCGATCCGCCGGGTGGAGCGCAGGCGGGCACGCGGCTGGACCCACCGCCAAGCCGTGGGTATCGACCCTCCACCGAAGCGCAAGCCGAAGGGGCAGACCTACGAGCACGACGGCACGACGGACACCATCCTCGGATGGAGTAGGCGCACCGGGATTCCCGAGGTCACCATCCGCCACCGGTTGGACGTTGGATGGACGTTCTCGCAAGCGCTCGAGGAGGAGGACCCGCCCGCAGCGTTGTGGACCACGCTCACGCACAACGGCGTCGAGGACACGGTTCCAGGATGGGCGAAGCGCCTCGGAGTGAGCGAGACCTTCATCCGCAAGCGTCTGCGAGCTGGCTTCTCCGTGGAGGAAGCGCTCGACGTGGACGCCAAGCGACAGCCGCTGCCACCCATCACTCACGGCGGACTCACGATGTCGCTGGCAGACTGGTCGCGAGAGAGCGGGGTGCCGCAACCAGTGCTGAAGAACCGCTTGCGGCTGGAATGGTCGCCTGCGCAATCGCTCGGAGTGGCACCTGCTCCAGTGCAGGTCGGCGGGCGGCGCTACAGTGTCACGCTGTCCTCAGACGGGGCTGTGGAACTGTCGACTCGAGAGGTTGGAGAGTGGTCGCGGATTGCGTCTGGCAGGTGGGTGTTCGGGCGGATTGTCGACCTGAACGCCGAGGTGGATCGGCCAGTCGTCCGCGAGCTCGAGGCGGAGGTTAGGGCGTACCTGCGCGGCAAGGCCGGACAGAAGTGGTGGAAGGACGGAGAGCAATGACTACAACCAACACGCACCACTGCATTCGTCCATCCTCCGTGACCCAGCACGCGTGCGTCCTCGTAGGCGTCCTCAACAGGTGTAGCTCGAGCGCGGGGCCGGGGGAGGTTAACTCTCTTCTGCCAGGTGGCTACGCCTGGCCGGGTCGGGTTCTCCAAGTCGTAGAGCCGTCGATCGTCCACAGGAGATCGGTGCCCCCGAGTGTATGTGCAGTTCGAGGTGCACGCGGCACAGAGAACGTCGAAGGCTGCGACATCCCAGGTGCTGGCGATCATCCGCGAGCTCAAGACGGAGCCGCGTGGTTGCGAGGTGAAGTGGGCCAGAAGCGATGGCAAGTCGCAAGCGTGGCATTCCCAATTGGACTTACTACGCTAAGATCGCAGAACTGGTATGCCATGGCGTTCATCGTGTAACGTCCGTTCAGGTTTGAACCAGACCAAGAAAAGCTATCGGCATGAGTAAGCAGCTCCCTAAAAAGCTAAAGAAGTGCATTTTTAGGAAGGGGCGTAAACTCAAGAAACAAGACATTGTTTCAGACGAGTTGACTTCCGAAAGCGAACGGTCCCAAATCGAGCGTTCCAGCCCAGAGGCAAGTGCGACCAGAACAGAGATTGTCCGAAAGGATTTCAAGTCGGGCAAAGAGCCGAGAGACCCGGTGACACAAGTTCTGCCGAAAGACGACAAGGCAAGCAAAGAACCGACCGGCCCGGTGATAAAGATGGACTCGCACCCAAAGGTCCGTGGCGAGCTTCGTAAAGCCTCACTCCCAAATAAGCGCAAGACACCGCTGCCCATACCAAGACTCACCCTGATGACATGGGGTGGGGGGCCGAACCACTCCTCACGTTCTGGCTCACCACCGCCCCAATTCGCGACCTTGGGAGGACTCTCACGTAAGAAGAATAGACCACCAGAAACAATCAACGATCAGGCCGCAACAATTACCGAACAGCTTGAGCCGCTGATTGGGATTCTTAAGTCGATAGAGAGCGAAGTAAAGTCGCTTCGAGAGGATGTGTCTGCAATACAGAAGAAGTTGGAAGCACCCTCTCCGGAGACCAATCGGTAGATGAGTCAACCATGGGCCGCTACTGCGAGCTGATAGTATTCCAACTCAGGCGTATCCCAAGGAACACCTGTGCATTCTTGCCACTATTTGTGGCCAACTTGGTCCACGCTCTCGCAGTGATCGCGTTCTGCATCGGAATTGTTGCAGCGTTGGCGCTGTGGCTCAGCAAGGAGGGGGTCCTTGACGGGAATGAGACCAATCGTGGCGTCCAAGGCCAAATCCTGTATCAAGACGGAGGGATCACTTGGACCGCAAACGGAAGCGGCGGCGTGATAAAGAGGGGAGAATACCTACCCGCCTTGTATTGCGCAACCATGGCAGCAACGGCGCGCTTTCCCCAAACGACCACGGTGTGCCACTCCGTGCGCTCTTGCTTGTCGCCGTTGCGGTCGACGTAGCGCTCGGACGTTGCCACGCGGAGCTTCAACACGGACGTGCCGCCCTGCGTGAGTTTGAGTTCGGGGTCGGCCCCGAGGTTCCCCATCAGGATGACTCGATTGTAGCCTTCAGACATGCGGTCTCCCTGTTGCTAAACTTCCACCAACTCCCAACCAACCGGTACCGTGACGGGCCCGCCTCGGTGGAGCATCAGGTCGACGTCGCCCCAGCCGAGCACGTACCGCCAGGCCCCGCCGCTCGCCAGACGCAGGTCCACCAGCCGCACACGCCCCTGGTGAAGCTCCCAGCGGCGGCGCACCTCCTCGATCTGCTCTCCGTGAGGCCCGCGCTGCCCGCCGTCCGCGAACACAGCGACGTCGTCCTCCCACCGCAGAAGCGTCCCGACATGCGGCTTCCCCCCGTACCACTCGCCAGGGAGCTCGCGCCCCTGGACGACGTACGCCCCGGGATGCGGCCGTGGCTCGACGTCGCCATCCGCCGGTTCCTGCCACGCGCCCATCGCCTTCAGGTATATCTGCGCCCGCACGATGGCCATCCGCCGCGGGTTCTGCAACGCCGCCGGGAAGTACGGCTCGTACAGGCAATCCGCCCGCGCCGCCCCTGCCCCCGGGTCGTCTGACCCCACCCGGAGGAATCGGTGGATACCCTCGGCCGTCACGCCGCACCCCGACCACTTGGGCGAGCGCACGTCGTGCGCGGCGATGCCGGGCCCGTAGAGCTCGAGCAGGCGGCCGATCTTCGCGGGTGACGCGTCGAGGCCGATCGACCATGTGGCGATCGCGACCGCGCACCGGCGCACGTCGTCGGCGTTCTCCGGGCGTGGGATCTGGATGAGGGGAGTTTGGTGGGTGATCATATCTGTCCGAATATGGTGTTTCGAAGGCCTTCTCTTTGACTACTGGAATTCAATGATTCCGATATTTTGCCCAATTCTCCCATTGATGCGTGGGCTCCGACGGGTACCGAACGAATATGGATAGCGGAGCAGCATTCGGTGAGCGTCATCGTCGGCTACATCTGATCGGACGTGGGGAGTGGAGGTCGGTCCACCACCAGCGCGCCCGCCTCCTCCCGACGCCACGCGGCGCGTCCACGCCGCACGCCATCTGTGAGGGGCGAACCAGGCCGTCCCGCGGATGCAGCCGGGTCGAGGATGCCGTCCCGCTCGTTCGACCACCCGAGGTCGAGGCCTTCGAGGTACTGATCGCGGGCCGTCATGTCTCCAAGTCGCGACTTGCCAAGCGGCGACTTGTTCACCCCACCACCCAAGTCGGCAGCCCGCCGCGGAAGTCGGCCTCGATGATGTCGTGGTCCACGTGCACCGGGCCGAGTTCGACATCGAGCGGCCGGAGCTGCTGCATGCACCATCCGCGATTGGCGGGCTCCGGCACGCTGGATCCAGAGCGCCAGTAGCGCGTGATGTGAGGGAGCTTCCACAGGCTTTCGGAGTCGAGTCCGCCTGGTTGCGCTCCGACGTACAGACCCGCCTCGTAGCCCTCGGACCGAAGCACGATCGACCACGCGTTGACCCACGCCGCGGTCTGCTCCGCGGGTCCCATGCATCCCTCGAGGTCTAGCCAGACGGTGGCGCCCGTTGGAATGAACAGGTCCTTGAGCGCGACGAGTGCCTTCTGCCCGTCCTCATCCCCAAGGGCCCACGACGGCGCCCATCCTGGAGCCCTGCTCGGCGTGCACAGCATCAAGGCCAGGCCCGAGCACAGGATGGTGCGGAGCTCGTCGGGGGCGATGGCGTAGCGCCCGTGGAGATATCGCACGACGAAGTCGAAGTGGTGCTGGACGAGCCAGCGACAGTCGGCGGTGTCGAGTACCTGCACCGTGTCGATGCCGCGGGCGTGTGGGTGGGCGAGTTCAGTTCGCATAGCGCACCTCGAAAGTGAAGCGAGCAAAGATCGAAGGGAACGCTTCGCGAGCGGCCGCCATCACTTCGTGGAAGGTGTGGTCGCCATCCGCAACGAAGGCGCTGTTGCTGCCGTAGCGTCGGTCCCCGGATCGATCCCAGAACGCAACGATGGTCAGCCCGTCGATGTGCGTCAGCGTGGCGAGGCCCTCCGGTTGCTCCGGCGGACCGGATTGGTATGGCCGACGGGGCCGTTCCGGCTGTGGGGCCAGTTTGCCGTCGATGAGTCGGCTGAGACGACGATCGTCCACATCCAGGCGCCCATCAGCGGTCCACAGGTAGTGGCCTGGATGGCCCCAAACGCCGAAGTATCGAATCGTCATTCGGGCTCCACGTGCTCACACGTCGGGCATCGACGCTCCGCCAACACGCTCGAAATCCACGTGCGCCCGCAGCGCGAGCAGACCCACGAGACCCAGGCCCAGCGGCTCATGGCTGCCTTCTCGGCATCACGGACACGTCCAGGTACAAATTCCCGTGCCGACCCAGGTGGATTGACCGGGCCAGGCGCCCGTGTGATTTCTTCGTCGGCGCATCGCCAGGGATCGCTTTCCAGTCGCCTTCTTGCGTCTTCAGGCCGCCGCCGTTTCCTTGTGATTCGGTTGCGAATGGCGCCTACATCGGGATATTCTAGAAGGATGATTAAAACGGTGGCATCGCTAGCAAGGGCGTGTGGGTTGCTTCTTGCCCTGCCAATGATCACGACAGGGTGCACAAAAACGGTCTCCATCCCCGGCATCGGACGCGTAGATCGAGATGTCCTGTGCGCGGACGGAAGTTGCGGCGCTCAGGGCGACCTCGTGATTCTCGCAGACCATCCCGACAGCGCGAGGATCTATGTCGGACAAGTTGAGGACGTCCTTGGCATGGCATTCGACACTGGGAGCATCTACGCGGCGCCAACTCCATGCGGCGGGACAATCGCGAAAACAGACTACCAAGCAACGCCATACGTTCGGACGACTGTAGAGCTCACTCAGGAGCAAAGGCAGAGTTACCAACTGACCTTGAAGGCAGGCATGGAAAAGACTCTGCTATCACTGTTGATGCCGCAGCAGCCCAGAGCTAAATTGGATGCAGCGTTCTCAAGAGCGTTGGACTCCACGATTCAAACGAGCGCGGAATTCGTTGTCGCGACGTATGTGATGACGAATGCCGCATTCCATCAGCGGAAACAAGTCTGCGCTCAAGAAGATCCGTCAAGGAAGGTGCTGAGATCGGTGACAGTGATCAAGGCAACGGGCGAGACATCGTCCCGTCTGAGAACCAGCCTAAAGGCAGCCCTGCAGGCAGAAGCTGAGCTTGCCGCACTTGAAGCGAACGGGGGGATGGATCTTGATCGAATTGTCGATCGCGTCGTCGCCAGCCAAGTCGACGGCTACTCCTTCGCCATTGCCTTGGGGTTCGATTGACGCTCGGGACTCGAACCGTGGAATGAGGCTGACGTAGGTTGCCGCCGGCGAAACGTCTTTCATCGAATCTCCCCGTTCTGTACGAAGCCGTGCCAGCACCCGGCGACATTGACCGACGGGGAGAGCGTGAGGTCATCGATACCAGTTCCGGACACGGCCCACCGTCCCGGCCCTGGAGTCTCCGTCAGCGGCACGTCGCGATTGCGGAACCACACCAGCACCTGATGGTCGCGGCATTGCGGGCACTCGAAACGGATTCCGTGAGCGTCGGCAAGCGCATCGACGTGCCCGTAGAGCTTCCCGGGTTCCTCGATGCGGAGGAGTTGGGGTTCGAGGTCGGTGAGCTTCACGATATGCACTCGTCGATCTGTGTGATAGGTGCAGCAGCCATGCGGTTGACTCACTTCATGCTGGTCGCCTTAGGAGCGTCGCTCATCGCCTGTTCCAGCGATGAGGAGCAGGCGAAAGATGGCCCCTGGGAGTGCATTCAGTGGACCTCCGGAATCACAGAAGGCTCGTGCAACTGTAGGGAATCTACGGATTCAATTCGTGCAGATTACCCAGATGAAACGGTAGACATAAGCGGCTGCACCGGGCAATGCTGCAGTGTCTTCCGCATTTCTAACAACGACGGTGTCGATTCCTGTGAATGCAGGCCACGACCGTGTCCTGAAGACACCGACCGCGAAACGGTGCCTGACTGCAACACTTCCCCGTTCTGACTTACCGCTCGCACTGCACGTTGCAAGCCCGCACGCCCTCGACCGTCCCGTCGCTCTTCACGATGCACTCGGGCCCGGAGTCGTCGCTCATCCACACGTAGCCAAGCTTCGACAGCCGCTCGCAGTCGGCCGAGCACGTCGGCGATTCGCCCTCGGGGCAGTCGAGCCGCTCGAGCATGTCGCACGCCTGGGGGCAGAGCGGAAGTCCGGGCGATGGGGTGACGGGATCGGTGCACCCGACTGCGACCGACAGGAGCCAGAGCATGGCGCCCGCAACCGCTGCGAGACCGAGGTAGTCGAGCCAGGTGTTTCTCATCGGAGGACTCCCATCACCTTGAGGTTGTGCACGAGCGCCTCGACGTCGCAGTCCACGATCCACGTCTCGGAGTCGTGGTCCTCGCGTACGTTGCGCCAGCTCTCGTGCCGGTCGAACGGGTCGCACCAGCTCGACACCTTGCCCAGCCAGTCAACGCCGTAGGTGGCGCAGAGTTCGGCGTGGCGGCCCTTGACGTCGTCCTCGTTGAGCTTCCACGGCGCATCTCCTGGCATCCAATCGAGGTAGGGTTGATCGACACGGATGCCACGGATGACTGGACGCGCAGCCCTGCCCGGCGCGGACAGCGTTGCTTTGATGATGGCTTCGAGCTCGCCGCCGTAGGCGATGACCCTGCGAGGTCGAAGCCAGTCGTTGCGCAGACCTTGGGCAAGCGCCTTCCACGGGGGTTCCTGACAGACCTTGCTGACCCGAAACGGCCAGTCGGCATCGATCGCGAACCCTGCCTCCCGAAGCACCGCGGCCGCGTCTGGCATCCTGCATCCGAGGTCGACGATCTTCGACTTGTCGCCCTCGTGCGTCCGAGCCAGCGTGAGGTAGTAGAGCGCAAGCACGGAACCCCACACGCGAGGCAGTCCGAGGATCCCGAGCAACGTCCAGATCGCGCCCATGTACGCCCACGCGACGCAGGTCTCCGTGATGCTCTGGTCGCCTCCGCGCCGGACGAATCCGGACAGCTCGGAGCACTCGGTGGGCACGTCGCTGGCGCGGTAGGTGGCGACGCCGTAGGGAGCCTCGCCGCGGGGCGTGGGGACGAGACCGTTGCAGCGGAGGTTGCGGGTTCTTCGGAGCGGCATCACTGACCTTCTTTCGGATCCACAAACGTCACGCGCGACGGATGATCGATGCGCGTGGCAAAGTCCGGCGTGTTCCACCCACGCTCATCGTCTTCGTCCAGCTCCGACCACTCGTCCCAATCAGCACGGTGAGCTTCCTCGACGAGGTGCCAATGACAACTGTTGTCCTGGGCCAAGAAGTAGCGCTTGGAGTCGGGCATCACTTGCACCTTCGTTGGCGCTTGCGCGCGCCTCGCTGGCGTTTCCTGGCGTCCAGGTGTCGCTTGCGACGCTCAACACACTTCTCCCACCGGCCCTTTGGCGGAGAGGCGTCGAAGGACGGGGGTGGAGGGCCGTAGTCGATCTTGCGCGGCGGACGTTCGACTTCGACGCACGATCCCATCCCCGCAGTGGCGAGGACCGTGAGCGCGAGAATGGCTTCACTTGTGGAGTTCATTCGGGGCACCTCACAGGCACGTTGGCCTCGTTCCAACATTCGTGAGTACGAGTGTCCTCGTAGGTGCCGTCAGGGTGGCGGACGACGTCTTTCCACGAGGGTCCGCAAGCGACGAGCACCACGGCGAGTAGCAGCGCTCTCACTTGCTCATCCCGACGGTGTATGCCTTCGGGTCTGGCACGTATCCGCCGGCGCCCCCGGTGTTGCCCACGAACGGTTTGAGCGCATCCCACGCCGCCGCAAACGTGCGAAAGATGGCTGCGAGGTCAGGCGTGTTGCATTGCGCGCGAGCATCGTCGAGCAGTTGCTGGGCAATCCGTAGACCCATCGACGCGTCTTGCAGCGCAGCCAGTGCCTTCGTCTTGGCTGTCCCGTCGGGCATTGTGTCGACCATCGCGGACGCCTGCACGATTGCCGTGTTGGCTTCGGGGAGCATCGCCTCACCACGCTCGATCAATGGGATCGCGATGTCGCACGCGTTCGTGAAGAGCGAGCAGGAGGGGAGCGCCACAGGGGCTGTGAGCATCGCCAGCACGATGACCGGGGCCAAGAGCGTGACGGACATCGGGCGGACAATCTGCCGCACCTCCCGCATCACGAAGAACCAGAGCACAGCCAGAAACAGTTGAATTCGAGTCAGCATTGTCAGCATTTCATCCTCCGAAGGCAGACGCGATCGCCTGCCCGATTGCAGCAATGGCCATCAGCGCGCCCACGATGAGCCCGGCCGTGACCTTCCACTTTGCGATCGCCAGTTCGTTCGTCTTAAGAGCGCTTTCGTCGGCAGCCTTCGCAGCGTCTGCGGCGCGTGTCGCGGCGGCGGAGGCGTCGGTCCGTGCACGCTCGCTCTGTCGGTCGCGCTCTTTCAGTTGACCTCTGAGTTCGGCCACCTGGGCTTCCAACGACACGTTCATGCGCTCCGCAACTTTCATGCGACCAACGATGATGGGCCTATCCTGCACTTCGGTGTTCTCGCCCTCGCCGTAGTCGAGTGAGTGCATCGCGGGGCGCGGCTCGGTCCGCATCAGCCAGATCGTGCGCTGCAGGCCAGTCCCATTGAATCCGTCATTCGGGTTCGGCGGTTGGCCGACGCACTTCGCTAGGGTCGAGACTTCGCCAGTCAGGATCCCGATCGCCTCGATGATACGTCCCTCGCCAGCCTCGCGAGCCTTGCGCTCTTGCGCCTGCCCATGCTCGAGCGCCTCGAGCACATCTTGCTTGATGCACCGCCCGCCACCATTCGGCGGCTCGTGGCATGCCTCGTTCGTCATCATGCAGCCTCGCTCAGCTCTGCCCGCAAACGCTGCAGCGCCCGCCGGAGGATGCGGCTCATACGCATGCGTGCAGCGCGCGGTCCGCACGACTCGCGCGAGCCGACGTCAGTTAGGGTCTCGTCGCCAATCACGGTCCGCACGACGACCTCGCGCTCATCGGGTGGCAGACGATCCATTGCGGATCGCACCAGGTGGGCCAGCTCCGCGCGCGCCATCTCGCGCTCGGGATCTGCGGCGCCTCGGATCGGATAGGCGTCATAGTCGTCGAGGTGCACCAGGGGTATCGTGGCAGCCTGGGCTGCTGCAGCGGCGTCGTTGCGCCGTGGGCGGTGCCCCGTCTTGGCGGCAATCGCATCCGACAGCGAACGGGCCGGGTCCGACGTCTGCTGAGCGTCGGCCCACATCGCAGGCAGCGCCCACCAGAGTCGACCGGCGACCGTCGTGCGGCCCACTGTCCCGCCGGTGCTCGAAGCCTGCACCGCGGCGAGCTGCCGAAGGCGGACCCAATACATCGCGGTCGTGAGGTAGGCGGTCCCACGCTCCGGGTCGTGAGCCCGGATTGCCTCGAGCAGACCGAGGACGCCCTCGGCGACCAGCTCATCGCGCTCGACGTGGTAGCCGGCGAGCCGCGCTGCACTGCGACGCACCATGCCGAGGTTGCCCTCGACGAGCTCGGCCGCGGCACGGCGGTCGCCGGCGCGTGCTCGAGCAACGTGGTCGGCCCAACGATCCATCAGGGCGTCTTGGGCGGGAGCGTGGGAGAGTCCTTGACCGTCGGCTTCTCGGCGGCCCACTCGTCCGGGTTGGGAGAGATGATTCCCAGCGCCTTGGCCTTGCCGCCCCATCGGTCCCACGAGAGCACCATTGTCCTCTCCGCGATCGACCACAGTGCGAAGAGTTGGCGGTTGGCTGGAGGGGTCCGAGGGATGATGTTCGCCGCGATGTACACGACCGCAGGCACCACGATCTCGGGGTGCGCGAGGCACCAGAGCCAAATCGCTACGAGGTAGGCTTGTGCTTGTTCCATTTCACATCTCCGGCTCGTGACCGAGCCCCATGTACGTTTGCGTTCCTTGGCTGTTCGTGACGGTCACGGTCACCGGCAGCGCACTCGACCGGACCCGGAGCGGATACGTCCCCGCCTCCGGCAGCGTCGCCCCGCACCCCACTGGGCCCTCGAGCGCGAGTTCGGGCAGTGTGGAGTCGACCCACAGGTCGACGACTGGACTCGTGCCTACGCCCGCCTCCCCGCCGTCGACATCCACGCGCAAACGCGTCGCGGTTTTGAGCCTGCCGAGCCCATCCACCCACGACTCGGGGAGCGTGGCGCCGGTGAAACGGGCCTCGAACGGTCGGTACGACGGACAGACCTCGGCGCCGGCGTCTGCTGCCGTCACGGTGGTCGTGGCGGTCTGTGCGAGGGTTTCTCCTGCCCTCCCAGCGTATAGCGTCGCGGTGGAGCCCACGTCGGCATTCGTGCAGGCCAGCACGGTGTACTGCGCCCCGGCGGTCCCCAGATCCTCGTCGCGCCTGGGGCCCGCATTGACCAGTACTCGCTTGTTGATGTCGGCCGCGACTTCGAGGCGACTGCCCCCGATCGGGTCAATGATCTCGACGCTCGGTCCAGTCGCCCCGTTGCAGCTCACGCCCTGGATCGTGCGAGTCGTGACGTTGCGAACACCGTCGTAGACCGAGACGCGCAAATCGAACGGGGCCGGCCCGGGGCAGTCGAGCTCCACGCACGCACCGTTAGGCGTCTTGGTGAGGTCGGTGCACTGGGGGCACTGCCAGGGTGTCGTCGACGTGCCTCCGTCGGCGAGTTGGTACTCGCACGCACGGCATCCGCCGTCGACCTGGACCTCGTGCTCAGCGACGCATCCGGCGCCAGCAGCGTCCCCCGCGACCTCGCACTCGTAGCAGCCCGCGTCCCAGGTGATTCCCGCGTCTGAGAGGCATGGGATTGCCTCCCTACTCACGACTCCGCCGTCCCCGTCGACGCACGTGAACGCGGTACCGGTTCCTGGGGTAACGGTCGTGCCCGACGGGCAACCCGCGCAGCCCGCCGGCGAGCATCGGCTCGACCGCGCGCACGCCGTTTGATCCAGAGTTGTGCCGTCAACCTTCGTAACGTGGCGAGTCCGACATCCACCGTCGCGCTCTGCTGTGTACGAGTATGGGCATAACCACGTCGTATTGCAGAGTAGGCACGGAGGCCCGCCATCGTACGGTCCCGCGTCCCATTGGGGGGTTGTGGCACCTGACACGTATTGGTAGATACGCGGCTTGTCATGCACCCCGCCGTCTGGATCTTGGCACTCGTAGTCGGCCTGGCATTTGTTCGCCACTGGAATGGTCGGATCGCCAACCGGCACTACTGTCGTGCCCTCTGGGCACCCCCCAGGCGTCCCCGGACTGCCTGTGTAGGTCGTGCGGCCGTCTTCGACGCAGATCTCCGTCTGTGAGAGCGGGTCGTAACCGCCGTCCTGTCCGTCGCTGCACGCCACTACCTTTTCCAGCGTCTCGCATCCGGTGAGTGGGTTCACGGTGCACTCGTTCCGAGAGGGGCACGGGTTGTCGCATGTGCACGACACCGCGCCGTCGCACAGCGAGCTCGCGTCCGGGACCGCGGCATCCTGAGCGGTCCAGTAGGAGGATGCGCCGCCGGCGGTCATCGGTGTGCATTCAGGTGTCGAGGTGCCGACGCCGACGCACAGATTCGATCGCGCTTCCCCTAGATCCGCGGAAAGCCCGAGAGCGTCGGCCGAGGTCGAAGACACGCACACCCGGAGCTTGCCATCGGCGACCGTGATTCGGTCACCCGCGCCCGGCGTCAGCGTCGTGAGCTGGGGTGGCTTCGTGTCCGTCGAAACGAGGGCGCGCGTCGAGAACCCGACCGAACCGTCGGTGCCGATGCACTTCAGATAGACGCTGTGGTCGCCATCATCCGAGCCAATCGGCACGCCTTGAATTTGCATGCGTGTGCCGCCGGTGGGGCGCGTGGTGGTGCCGACCTTCGAGCCGTCGACGTAGACTTCCACCGTGCTCCCCGCCCCCACGCCAGTGAGAAGGTCAATCCGGTACTGGTAGGGCGACCCCGCCGAACTCGTCCGGTCCCCGCCCTGTGAGGTCCACACGGACTCCGGGTCGGCGTCCGCATCGGCGCCAGCGTCGTAGCCTCGAGGCGCACCGTTGAGCCCCGGGACGTCGGGCGACCAGGTGGGACCCAGCATCTTGCACGTCGCATGGTCCGCGCAGGCCACGGTGACGACGGACACGGCGCGAGCTCCCGCCACCTTCGCAACGAGCACGTGCTTCTGTCGGCTCCCGAGCTGCACATCGGGAAAGGTGACAGCACCGCTCGAGACGGAGGCCTCCGCGACGCGCAGACCGTCAGCGGTGAGGATCGCGTCGGTGCCGTCGGCCGCGTTCGTGCGCACCACGACATCGGTGGTGAATCCATTGGAGCACCCGTCGGAATCCGTCGTCTGCGTGCTGTTGTCCGCGGGGCTCGTGATCGTGGCGCCCACCGGCCCCGAGTCCACGCTGGTCACGTAGTACAGGCCAGTCGCGGAGCCGGCAAGGAAGATGGTCGCAGCGATCAGTTTGCCAGCATTCTTGCTCAGCCGCTGAAACGGAGTGCGCAGGATACCGTTGAGTCGTGAGCCAAACATCACCAGTACACCGTGATCATTTCGGCGGTGGAGTCGGCCTTGATCGTCTTGATGGCGATCGCGTCGATATCTCCGGACTGGTATGTGATCGTGTCCTCGGAATCATCCTCGTACACGACGTGCAGGGTGCCCCCGATCCCGATGCGCACTCGCCCGCAGAGCAACCCTTGGTATTCGGACCGCACGTTGATGTCCGATGCAAGCGCACCGCTGGTGGCGTAGGTCTTCGACCTCACCGCGATGTGGTGCAGTGAGTCTTCGTATTGAGTGATTGCCATGGACTTGTCCTCACGCCGGCAGTGCCGGCCCGTGGAGTGACTGAGTCGGTGTCCCCGGCCTCAGATCACGCTGTCAATCAGACGGAACCGTTCGCGTACTGCGCAGACGCGTCGAGCCAGATGAAGACCTTCGCGTTCGGCGCGCCACCGATTCCAAGGATGAGTTGCCCCGCAGCGTCGACGGACAAGGTGACGCTGGATGCACCCGCCAGCCCACTCATCTTCCCGGGCTCCAGGTAGCAGGCGTACCGTCCCGCCGAGTCGATGCTCTGACCCATCCCGTGGCAGATTGCCGTGCCCTCCACGCCATCCTCTCCCGGGACCAGAGGCGTCGCCGCACCCTCCCACGCAAACGACGGGGACGACCCTGCGGCCACGGCGTATGCCATGTACTTGAACAGACGATACCGCCAGTCCCGCGATGCATCAACGACGTCTCCGTTGTTGTGGGACGCGGAACCGGTCGTCAGGTCCAGGGCGATGAGCAGCGACTCCTTGCCCACCATGGTGCTCGGCATGTGGGCCGGGGGACGTACGCCCGCGATGGTCCAAGGCGAGCGCGTTTCCACAGCGCCGGCCGGGTCGTTGTTGCCATCTGCAACACGACACGATGACGCGCCGGTCGCCTCTGCCATATTTGCGCAGGTCCCCCACTCCCAAATGTCGGATGGCAACACAGCCGTGGCCCCGCTCACGAAGCCTGCGGCAACTCGCACGTACGCGAGCGGGATGTAGTAGTCAGGGTCGGCGTCGGCTGGCAGAGCGGGCTTGGCGTCGGAGCCTTCCGTGCCCTTCAGTTCGAGGACCTCGACGGTGGTGTTCACGCGGGAATCAACGTTCTGCGTGCTCACCACGAGGGTCGCAGGGTCCTTGACCTTGCGGCTCACGCTCGTTGCCGCGTCCACCTCCAAATGCGCGTAGAGGAGGTCGAATCGCGCGCCACCACCCGTGTCCGAGTCCAAGTCGATGTGCGTCGAGAGCTGCCCGGTGCCCATATGGATCGCGCTTCGGATGTCGCGCCAGTTGGCCTTCGCGTCCGCCGCCACCGCGGTGCGGCTCCCGACGATTGCGCGGAATGGCATGATGTCAACGCCGCCCGTGCCACCGAGCACAGTGGTGAACGACCCGCCCGCGATGACTCGATCCTCGCCAAACGGCAGGATGCGCTTGGTCACGTCTGCCCCGTCGTACGGCTTGATCCGGAGCAGTTCGGCCAGCACGCGGTCGTCGGCCAGTGCGGAGCCTTCTCCGAGAAGGTTCAGGTCTTCCTGGGTGACTTCTTGACCGTTGTCGTCGTGAACGTACTTGGTTTCCATCAGAGCTTCCGATCCACCAGGAGCTTGAAGCGGATCCCGTGGCCCTTGATCCGCTGCACAGCGTCAACGATCGCCTGGTACGTCTCGTCGGCTGTGAGATAGTCGTTGGACACGAATGCAAGCCCGTCGCCCGTGCCGTCTGTCACGTACATGCCAGGCTCGTCGGCCGGTGTGCCATCGCTCGCGTAGACGCGGGGAGCGTCTACGTCGTTGAGCTGCGGAACGCGAACGAAGAGCATCCGGCCGAAGCCGTCAGCGAACGCCAGAGCGCCGCCAGGGCTGGACTGCGGCCTGACGTAACCGCCGTTGTCAACCTCATCGTCCTCGTAGAGCCGATCCGGATAATTCGGGCACATCTCCGTCAGCCCGTCGCCTACGAAGGAGTAGAAGGCCGGGGCGCCGCCAGAACCGTCGGTCTCGTCCGTCACGTACCACCGGTCGAGAATGGTCTCGCAAACCTGTGCCTCGATGGCGCTGACGGGCGCCAGAATCTCGTTGATGACGGCGACGATCGCGTTTGGCGTTGCGATCTCCTTCCACGACGCGGTGCGTGCGCGGTAGTCGTCATTCGCTTCCCCTGGTGCCCTGTTGCTGCCACGATCGCCTGCCAGACCGTCGAGGTACTCGGCTGTGGCGCGGGTAACGTCACCCTGCTCGGCCGCGTACTCCGCCCGACTCTGATGCTCGACGAGCATGCCGAGCAGACCAGCCACCAGCGCGTCCAGCACAGGATGCACGTCCGTCTGGTACTCGACCGGCAGCACAGCCAGGACATCGTCAGCTGTCGACACGACGCGATCGATCGGCATCTACAGGGGTCCTTCGATCTTGATCTTGATGGCGCCAGGTTCGGTGTAGAGCCGCGAGAGCGTCTCCGAAGCGAGGATGCTCGCAATCGTCGTGTCGGCTGGCCCGCTGTTGACGACAACGCTCTGCAGGTCTGGGACGGAGCGGGCGAGCTCGCCGCGAACACCGTCGAAGCGGTAGACGTACGGGTTCGAGTTGCCGTCGAAGTACCGCACGACCGCCTTCGTTGCTTCGATTCGGATCGCGTCCTGGTTGTAGCGGCCCGGGTCGCCCCAAAGGTGGAGCGTCAGGTCGAAGGAGCAGAGCGTGCGGCTCATTCCGAAGATGGTCATATCGCAACCAAGGACCCGAGCCGAATCGACCGCGACGCGGCATCGTCGGAGCAAGTCCGTGGTGGACTGGAACCCCGCATCGCCCACGAAACAGCGATTGATGCCATCGTCGGGCGTGATGAAGTCGCTCTCGAACAGCGCGACCTGGTTGGCCCCAGCGGCCTTGCACGCGTCGGTGATGGCGGTCGCGTATCCCCGACGCCGATCGATCTTGTCCTGGCGGTACCGTGCGAGGTAGGTTGAATCGCTCTCTCGGTCCGTTCCATCTGCGCACACCACCCGCTCGACCGCCCACGTCGCGTCCCACAGCGCGTCCGAGAACGTGATCCTCGGACTAGGCAAACCAGCCGTGTCAATACCTACCCCAGTCCCGTACTCGTCGGCCTCGACGGGGATTGCAGCCGCAATCACGGCATCCACTGAGGTATCGGACGATACGATGTAAATGCGCGGTCGAATCGTCCCGATTCCGGTCACCGAGATGCGCGTTCCGGCCCACACGGTGCCCGCGCCACCCGCGGTGGACAGCCTGCGAATGATGGCGTGCCCTGCCCCTCGCGTGGACTGCACTCGAGCGGGGCCATTGAAGGCGCTTATCCTGGCGTCGAGGTCCCCGTCGGTGGCGCCATCGAAGTAGCAGACTCGGAACAGGTCGCGATCCCGCCCCGCCATCCGCGCCCACAATAGCGCCCCCATCCCGGCGGCAACGTCGTAAATGGCCCCTCGATGAACGTCGGCCTCGCCGCGCCTGGAACGCAGCTCTGCGCCGAACACGTCGAGCAGATCTGGCACGCTGGGGAGCTCGAGATCGCTGCTCATTGGGTCCGAACTCCGCTCTGTACTGGGATCGCTGTGCCGTCGATGAGAATGACGTTCACCTCGATCGTGGTCTGCTCGGGGTTGTTTTCATCTGCCGGAAGCACGGTCGCCGCGGCGCGCTTCACGCGGTCGTCCTCGACTGCCTGCGCGGCCAATGTGCCCCTGAGCTGGTGGGCGGTGAACGGTGAGCCGTCGACGTACTCGCGAGGCTTGCCGCCGTAGCTGTCGTCCCACGGCAGTCCATCCGACGTGAGGCGACGGGCGATGGCAGCGCGCGCATTCTCCCGGCCTCCCACCGTTGCCAGGTCGCCTTGGGCGTCCTCGACAATATCAGACCCGTCCCAGACCAGATCGACGCCGAACGTCGCATCGAGAGCGTCCTCGTTGAGCGACGCAGCTACAGGTCGAGGACGCTGGACGCCGATGCGAAACGGCAGCACCGAGCCGGCAGGTGTAACGTCTCCGTCCGAGTCAGGGACCGCCTCCGCATAGGCAAGGTAGTTCAGTCCCTCGACCAGATCAGCATCCAGAGCGAGTTCTACGATCGACGTGTTGCTGGGGACCACGAACGCCGCGACCACGGAAGGCGCTGTGCCGGTTTCGGCGACGATCGTGTAGAACGTGAGGGTCGTGAACGCAGCGGCTCCGAGTGGCTCTGAAAACTTGAGCCACAGCCTCCGGCGGCTCCGCGGGACTACGTCGATGAAGGCAATGATGCCGGCAACCGGCGTCGGGGGAGCGGGAACAGTGAGCGGCCACGAATAGGTTGGCATCTACGCCTCGTTTCCCGCTGCATCGATCGCGATGACCTGGATGGAAGGGCCAGCCTTCCACCCGCCCGTGCGCTGCACATCGAGCTGCACGCCACCTCCAACCGCTGTCTGAACCGAGGACAGAAACGGTCGCTGGAAGGCGTACCCGTCCCAGATCACCTCCGGCTGGTACTGCGCATACTTCGCTAGCAGAACGAGCCGTTGAAGGGTTCCCGCGTCAGTAACGGTGATCGTTACGATGTCAGTGGCGGTGATTGGCGTGCCGGCGGCGGGAGACACCGTCACGGTTGGGGCGGTGGTGTCACCACCGCTGCCGCCTTCCACGAAGGTCGGCTCTGACACCACAATGATCCCGGAACTTGCTGCGTTGCCGGTGCCTTTCGTTGCCCCCGCGGCCAGCAAAGCCCCGTCGCAGCAGACAGACCACCCGTACCTGATGGTGCCCAGGTAGGGGGTGAGCTGGAGCGCCCGTTCGAGGTAACCCGTTGCCCAGTCTGGGTTGGGCGCGAACGTCGCGACCAGTCCCTGGCTCGAGTTGGCAACGTGGGCGCCAGCGTAGACGACGCCATTCGCCATTGCCATCGCGTTTCTATCGGTGACGCTACTAGACCCCGTGGAGCCCACGTGCATGCTTTGGGCGTAGTCCGGGATGACCTTGCGCACGAATGACCACGTGGCGCCGGTCCACTCGTAGATGTAGAGCGCGCCAACGTTCGATCCACCTTCGTCATCGTTCGGGCTGGCAATGCAAGCGAGTTCTCCACCAGAGTCGATGGCGACTCCCATCCCGAAGTGGTCACCTGCGTATGGGTCTGGGTTGGGCACTTTGAGTGTCTGCGTCCATGTGCCTCCGATGGGGTCGTATTCGAAAAACCACGCAGAGCCAGATTCGGAGCCACCATCGTCGTCGTATGGTCCACCGATCAGCGCTCGGTTCCCCCGCAGTGCGACGCAACACCCGAACGAGTCGCCACCAGCAACGTCGGTTTGGTTCAACGACTTGCCTGTCCAGACACCTCCAGAACGATGGTAAGCACGCGCAGTGTTCCAGCCGCCCGTTTTGGGGCCGACGATCATGATGTCACCATCGAGTGCGATCGAGTGACCAAATCCCTCGAATGCCGACGGGATGTCCGCCTGCAAAACCCATGTGCCGCCAGTGCGCTCGTACACGTATACGCGACCGTAGTAGGTGCCGTAGTCGGGGTTGCCAATCGCGATCGTCGTGCCGCTTACCGCGACTGCCGCTCCTAGATACACGTAGATACCTGCGCCGCTTACCTTCAGTACCTGCGTCCACACGCCAGCAATCCGCTCGTAGATGTATGCCGCGCCGCTGTCGGTGCCCCCCCCGTTGTTCCACGGGCAGCCTACGACCATATAGTCTCCATCTATCGCGACGGACCATCCATAAGCGTCGTCGGTCGCGCCATCTGCGGCGTAGACGATGGTCGCATCGCCGGCGACTAGGAGTTCAACGTTCTTGGTCATCGGATCGGGATTGTCTGCTCGATGGGCGCGGGTGGGCCGATCAGTCGTTCACGGCCACTGTTGCGAGACGGTGGAGCGTGTTACGGTTGTCTTGGAGGAACGGCATGCGTGGAAAACTTGGCATCGGGCTCGTTGGGCTCGCTATCGGATGTTCTGGTACCGACGACCCTGGTCTTTCTGGTGGCGCAGCGGGAGCTGACGCAGGGGGTGACGTTGCCTTTGAGGCTGCTCCCGTGTGCGAATCTGGTCAGCAGGTCGAATGCGCCTGCCCTGGGGGTTCAGCAGGAGCGCAGCGCTGTCGAGATGACGGGTCGGGTTGGGAAACCTGCATTTGCCCCGATGCGGCTGTCGATGCCACGCCAGACGCGCCGGGTGATGCCGTCCTCGATGCCGCTGCAGACACGGACTCCGCGGACTCCAACGAAACCACTGATGTCGTATCTGACGCGCCCACCGAAGCCGAGATCGATGCGCCCAATGATGTCGCGGAGGATGTTCCTGACGACACCTCCGAAGACGCGCCAACCGACGTTGCCATCGACGTGGATTCAGAAACTGGACCATGCGACGGACTCCCGGCGTCTCCGTACTTCGACGACGAGGATCAGTCAGGGTTGGACGACTGCGCGCATGCGTGCACGGAGCCGTTCATGGCGCCGTTCTACGAAGGATCGGCGGCGAAGAGCTATTCGTTCTACCTGGTGAAGCCCGACGGGAGCGAGGACCGCGACTTTTTCTCGTTCTCGACCTTCGACACCACGGATGCGGTCTGCCCTTCGGGTTACTACGAGTGTTTCGAGCTCGAAGTCCAGCTGACCAAGGAACCGGATGGCGCGGACCTCGAGATGTGCGTCTACGACATCGGGAACCCAGGCCCGGGCACAGCGTGCACGAACTACGTGGACAAGAAGTGTTCCAACGAGGGAGGCAACCCGGCGAACGTGGTCCGCATCGGCTACGAGGGCGGCTGCGGAGTCTTCGATGACGACGCCCGACAGTACGTGCTCGAGGTTTTCTACGCGCCGGGTTCTGCGCAGAGCTGCGATTCCTACCAAGTGTCCATCGGATGGAGCGCGAACGATCCACAGCCCAACGCCTGTTCATTCTGAACCATGACCAAGAGCCTTGCGATCAAGTTGGCAGTCGCATCAGCAGTGCTCGTGGCACTCGCGGCTGTTTGGCTGTGGAGCGGCATCGGAGCGAAAGTCGTTGTCGACTGCGACTTACGCGCCAGCGGACTGGTGAACTGCGACGTCACGAACCGCGGCTGGTCACCCGCCAGCGGAGCGGTCGTGCTCACACTGACCAACCAGACCCACCCTGCCCCGAACATGGGGCTGGTGAAGGTCGGCAGGTTGTGGCCCGGCGGCACGTTCACGATCCAGGACGCCGCCCCGTTCTTTCGTTCCCCTGCCGAGCACTGCGCGTCGAGGGGAGTGAACGACGGGATCGACGACTGGCGGAAGCGGTGTTCCTTCCGAGCAATCTTCCAGTGACGATCAGTCCAGCGGGCACGGGATCGTGAAACTGAAGTTGAACGTCGGAATCGTGAGGCTCGGGAATGAGAACGTCGGCAACGAGAACGCGAAGCTGAACGTAGGGAACTTGCACAGGCTCATGGTTGGGTGCTCCAGGTTGCAGACATGGTGCCAGGAGCAGCGCTGTATTGGACGCCGGTGACAGCGGACGCGACCGCTCCAAGCACGCCACCTGCGGTGAGTGCCTTGAACACCTTCCCAAGCACCACAACCTCCTCCTCCGACAGCATGACCACGGTGGCGTTGTCGCTGGCAGCCTTCTGGAGAATCTCGATCTTGTCCTGCGACAGCACGACCAGTGACTTCGCGTCACCGTCCTTTGACACCCAGATCCGAACTTGATTCTCGTGGATCTGGATGGCGTGGCCGTCGGGATGCGACAACAGCACTCCGACCTCTGGCCCCACAGACAAGAAGTGATTCTCGTAGCTGGAAATCGTGACACTACGGCCCTTGAATACCAGGTCCTGGTCCGCCCCAACGTCGAGCTTCGTTCGCGTCTTGCTGAACTGCACGAACGGGTTGGCACCTGGCAGCGCGGCGATGACCCCAGCCCCGGGCGCGGTCTCGAACCCTGACGGGAACATCACGTAGCACTGCAGCCCCTTGGGCGGAATCGCCCATAGCGGCCATCCGTTCATGCGTGCCAGGATCTTGTGGCCTTGCGCCACATTTGGCTTCACGTCGCTCGTAGCGTCCTTGCCACGGAAGAGCTGGACGCGGATGAGTGTCACCCCGCCGTTTGTCTCGTCGCCCACGTCGGCGACATCGTCTTCGCCATCCCAACCGATGATGCCGGCCTCGACCGCAGGCGGCCCCGCTTCGCCGGAGAACAGATCGGATTCGTTCAGGGGGAACTCACCTAGCATCGCCGGTCACCTGGATTCGGTTGCAGTATTGGATCTCGATCTCGAAGCTCCCGCCCTTCTCGTCGGTCTCCAGGGTCGTTCGGACGCCGCGGGTGTGGAAGACCGCCGAGAGCAACGAGAGCGCCTCTTGGTTCTTGGCGAGGAGCTGGGCCATCGTCCTGCGGTACCCGCGCGCCTCAAGATACGCCACGCGGTCAGCGATCGAGTCGATGCCCTTGAGCCCGTCCATCGTCTCCTGCTCGACCTCGATCCGGACGTCCTGCCCGCTGCCAAGCTTGAGCAAGTCGGCGGAGCGCCCATCGAGCCCGTCGATGAACATCTCGGAGGTGACGATGGTGCCCTCGAGCTCCTGACGGCTTCGCTCCTCGTAGACGCGTTGGCAGATGGACTGCAGCGCGGCCTCGTCGGTGATGCCGTTGTACTCGAACACGTCGTAGTCGTCCGCCTTGCCCCCGCGCTTGCTGGCCTTGCCCTTCTTCTTCCCCTCCTCACCGCGGGGAGGGTACCAGACCTGAACAAGCTCCCCAGTGAGCGGGTCGTACGAGACGAGAGCGACCTTCTTCCCCGACAGCGAGCAGTTGCGGCGTTCGCGCAGCGACAGGATGTTCTTGCCCCAAACGAACCTCGGCGGGTTCGACCTGGTGTAGTAGTTCGTGGCGGTCGTCACGATGACGCTGTCCTGGTAGATCCACGAAATCAGGCCGAACATTCCGCAGCACTGCTGCCAGATGGCCCACGCGTCCGCCCCTTTCTTGATGGGGATTGGCGTCTTGGCCAGGGCGGTCTTGAGTCGCGGTGGGGCAACCTTGGAGAACGACGGGGGCCAGCTGTCGACACCGCGCGGAGTGAGCTTGTCGGCAAGGAACTCGGCTGACTTGAACCACTGACCGCTCGTGTCCTTGCCGCCTGCGTGCTGGCAAATCAGCTTCCAGGCGTCCTCGAGCGTCATCCCGTAGTTCGGAACGCCTTCCTCTGGATACGGCTTGGACTCGATGAACAGCGCTGTGAAGTCGAGCGCCTGGATCCGGACCGACCGGTTCGACTCGTCGCTCTCTCGCTCAACGTCAGTTGCGATCCCGATGAATCGCCGATCCTCGCGGGGCATGTCCCACTGCCCAGACTCGTCCGCGTTGCCGATGTAGACCTCGACGATGGCGTTCGAAAGCAGCCTGGGATCAACTCCTGCATCCAGCCAGTCAACGGTCACCTCCGAGCTGTCCGCGTGATTGTGGTCGTTGCGGCTGATTTCCGAACGACGCACGCGCACATTGAACTCGACGAGACCAGAGCCGTCCTCTTGCTCGATGCGCTCCTGCGACGAGCCCCACACGGGCACAGACAGACGGGCGGCCATCCTTGGACGGTAGTAGGCCATCAGCGTGGAATTATGTACTCGGTCCCGGGGACGGGATTGCCCGTCGCGCCGTTGGCCTGCCTGATGTCCGCCGCCCTACCAGCGTCTCCGAGGGTCTGCTGGGCAATACCCTCCCACGTGTCGCCGTCGCCAGCCACGTAGACGCCTTTGATCTTCCCGCGCTCGGCCTCACGAGCCGCTGCGTCCATGCGCTCGATCTCGATGATGGCCTTGAGCATCGCCGTACCTGTGGTGCTCTGCGCGTTCCAGAATGCGAGTGAGTCGTCCGGGTTGCTGCTCACGACCGCGGTGCCGGCCACCAAATCGCCGTAGGCATTCTTCGCCTTGATCACCGCCGTCCGAAGCTGCCTGAGTCCAGCGCGCAGTCGCCGGAGCTCAGACACGAGCCCCTGCTGGAACGAGTTGATCTGGTCGGCGATGTTCGCCACAGACGCGACCGCGGAGTTGATCGACCCGACCAGGCTTCCGAGCGAGTCGAGCAGCCCAACCTTGAGCGTCGGTGGAATGTCGAGCGCGGTATCCCATGCCTCGTCGATGTAGTCCTTGATGTTCAGAACGTAGGTCTTCGGGTCGGCTTCCGCAGGCTGCGCATTCCGCACCACGCGAAGAAGATCTTCGTCGATCTTGATCGTCATCTTCCAGGCGATCTCGGCCTCGGCCTCACGCCCCGGAGAAAACATCTCGATGAGGCCTGTGGCTGCGACGATGCCGTCCCACGCGATCGCGACCTGCTGCTGGTCGGCGACGAAGCGCTTGATGTACTCCGTCAGCGTCTTCGCGTATCCAGGCCCGCCGTTGCGGTCAGAGAATCGCCCCTCGAGCTCCCACTGCTCTTCACGAGTGCCAAATAGGTGCCGCGTCGGGACGGAGTTGCCTGGATAGTAGACTTCGGTGTTTCGAACGGACAGTGCATCCGTAACAACCGCGCCTTGCCGTGGGCGCCCATGGGGCGCAAACGCTCCTGCCAGGCTCAATTCAAGCCTGTCGCCGCCGAGTTGGGAGAAGTGGAACTCACCCATCTACGGCCTCGATGCGGAGTAGTTCGGAACGCCTCGGCTCATGCGGGGGTGTCGCTGGAAGTTCTGGATCTCCCCGAGCACGGCTCGAGCAATGCGGCTCGGGTCCTGGTTCGAGGTGACGACGATCTCGACCTTCTGGACCGTCGTTCCGCCTCCTCCTCCACCGTGTTTGGGGGCGCCGCCCTTCCCCTTGCCGACAGTGCCAGCGGCCATGGCATTTGCTACAGCGGTCATGGTGCCCATGGTCATGTTACTCAGAGCGCTGGCTGCTGCATCGTTGCCCATCTGCGCAGCTCTGGCGACCGTTCCGACATCTCCGCCCCGGCCACCAATTGCCCCCAGCGCGGCCGCGGCCCCGTAGGCGGCGGACGCCACGGACGCCATGGCTTCACCGGCCAGCGCCGCAGAAGCTGACGCAGAATCCCCGCTGTCGATGTAGTTCTGCATCACACTGCCGAAATCACCATACGCCGCTTCAGCGTACGTGAGTTCGCGTCCGAACTTCTTGACGGAGTTTGTTCCGAAGTCGAACGCGGCCATGGCGTTCAGAGGTGCGTCATGGTCGATCTCAGTGAACAGCTTGGTCGCCTGGTCGTACGCCATCGCGACGCCAGCAACGGCGGCGGCAACCGCGAGCAACGGAAGGGCAGCTCCGGCGGCAGCCGATCCGAGTTTTGTAATGCTTCCTGCAGCAGCTGTTCCTGCACCGATCCAACCCATCGACTTGGCAAGCTGAGCACCTCCCCCAGCAATCCCCGCCACATCCCCAGCGACGCCCAGCGCCCCGCCCGCCGCCGCTCCACCGACCTTCAGGCCAGCGTAAAGCTTCATGACGGTGATGATCTTGTCGATGCTCCCGGGGTCTTTCAGAAAGGTCTTGAGCGACTCTCCGGCTCCCTTGAGCGTGGGACCGAGTTCCTTCCACACCTCGACGAGCTTCGTGTAGGCGTTCTGCCCAAACGTTTCGATGGCCGGCCACCATTCCTGCAGCGCGGACTTGCCAGCGTCGAAGGCGTAGGCGAGCTTGGAGCCGATGGCATCCGCCTTGGTCTTGAGGTAGCCCTCGTTGCCGTCGAACCAGTCGTTGATGTACATCAGGCTCGACTTCACCCGATTGAACAACGGCTCAGTCACCTTGCCAAGCAGCGACTTCGCGTTGTCTGCCAGCGTGGTCGACATCCCCTCGAAGGAGGTCTTGTAGATCTCAATGGCGGGAGCAAAGCGGTCGAGCTCCGAGCTGATGCGCTTCAGTCGTTCCTCGGGCTTGAGCTTGTTGAACTCGGCAGCCTTGTCGCCACCGAGCCCTGCGACGCGCATGCCGAACACGTTGTGAGCACCGGCGCGCCCCTCGATGAGCATTGCGAACTCGCGCGCCACTTGGTCCAGAGGCATCCCGACGGTCGCCCCGGTTGCCATCGCCTTCGCCGCGAGCCCTCGCAGCTGGTCCTTGTCGGCCCCCGCCTTGAACCCTGGCGTGGCGATCATCGTGTAGATGTTCATCAGGTCGGAGAACTCGCCGGGCAGCGAAGCAGCATCCTTGCGCATCTGCTTCATCGTCGCGCCCGCCATATCCAGGCCGGTGTAAATACTGCTTGATTGGCCGTTGGCCGTGAAGATCGCTCCGAGCTGAATCTTCGTCTTCTCGAGCTCGTTGTTGTACTTGACCACCCCGTAGGCAGCGAGACCGAAGGCCCCCGCGATTCCCACCTTCGCCGCCATCGAGCCGACCTCGAAGATCTTGCCGGCCACCGCATCGAGCGGACGCATAACCCTCGAGCCCATGGACTGCAGCGAGCGCATGAACTGACCCGCAGCCTGGTCGGCACCCACGAGCTTCGCCCGCGCACGATCGGCACCGGGGGCGAGATTGCCCTTGGTGCTCATGTCGATGACGACGGTGTAGGTGGTGCCCATGGGTCAGCTGGGAGACGAAAGGGTGATGGTGATGTTGGTGTTGTCGATGAATCGGTAGACGAGAGGGTTTGCCGTGGTGGTGGGCAGAGCACCATCAGGCTCGGATAGGGTGTTGCCGCTCAGGTCCTTGACCGTGACCGACGTCACCTCAAGCAGCCGGCGATCGGAGCGCATGACAGCGCCCTTGATTCCGTTCGTGCGCCAGGTGTACCAGTCCGCACGGTCCTCGAAGTACGACTTGACCGCAGCACGGATTCTCGACTGCAGTTCTGACGTTTCGGCAAAGGCGCGCTTGTCACGCAGCGTGGCGGCGATGGTGGCGGAGACCGGGACCAGGCTCGTCGTGCCGATCGACGCGGCGCACCCGAACCCGAGCCACTGGTCGTTCAGGTTCTGGGATGCAGTGTCCCGAAGTCGCTGCGACCACGCCCAGGATTCGTCAGCGATCCAGGCGAGCATCTTTCCGCTCGTGGGGTGTTCCCGCACTGCGGCATGCGCAACGCCAATCGTGGACAGCAGTCCGGCGATGATAGCAGCCTCATTCGGGCCGTATTGACCCGAGCCAAGTGCATTTCCCAGCGCTCGGAGCTTCGCGGTCGGTGGACCATCCGAGCCGCCAGCGGCGTCGCCGTAGACGACGCTGAACGACGGATCGAACAGCGTGTCGGCGAGTTCTATGGGCGGTTCGTCATCATCGCCGGAGATGGATGAGTACGTGCGCGGAATGTTTGCGTGGGCCCCCGGGCGCGCGGCCCGGATTGGAATCACCAGCCGCTGGGTGTAGCCGGACAGTGGGAACGCGGAAGTCGAGTCCGTGCCGACGAACACCGGCTCGGTCGACTGGTATGTGGCCTCTTTGGCCTGTGGGATGGCGGTGGAGTCAGCGCGGCGGCGGAACTTCGTTCCAGGTCGAATGAGTCCGCCCGTGAACTCCGCCGTGGTGGCGTGGTTTCGGCGAATCACCACCGTTCCGATCGCGTACTGCGGCGATGCATCGATGAGCGCGTCGAACTCGGAGGCGAGCAGGTCGAGAAGCGGGCGCCCCTCCGAGATGAGACGGGCGGCCACTGCCTCGCCCGCCAAGCGACGCAGCACGAGCTGAGCTTGCGCCTTCCACCCGTGCATGATGTCGCCGTATCGACCGAACGCGAGCTGCTTCTGAACGCTCGGGCGCTCAGCGACAATGGCATTGAACCCCGCGCCGAGAAGCTCATTGACTCGCGGGATTTGTGGTTCAGCCATTGGTCTCTTTCGGCGTGAATTCGCGTTCCATGTGCTCGCTCAGGGCAGCGACGAACATGGCTTTCTCCAGCGACGTTAGGCAGCGGCTGAGCCCTCGCAGCCGGTGGATGTCTTGCATCCCGTACCGGGCCAGGAACGCGTCGGTACGCCACCCGTTCGCGTACTGCTCCCAGTAGGCTCCGCTCAGCCCTCGGAGACCGGCAGCGCTCCCCCCATGATCGCGTCCACTTCCTTCTGGGAAGCATCGTAGATCATCTCCATGATGCTGGCGAGAATCACGCTGTCCTTGGAGGTGAACAGCTCGTCCAGCTTGCCGGTCTCGAGCTCGCCGATGGTGTACTTCTTCCACCCTTCCGGCGGATAGGCGAGCAGATCGTTCACGTTCGCAATCCCGGTCTTCTCAGTCACCGAGATAATCGAGCGCTTGAGCAACTCCCGGTTCAGCAACGCACGGTACTCGCCGACAGTCGAATTCTCGCCGACGAGTTGTGCAGCGCTGATGGATGCTTCCTGCCGACCATTGGGGCCAACGTCCTTGAGTCGGACGCCGCGGCCGGAGCAGTTCTTCGCGTTCAGGTGAATCTGGAATGGGTCAGATTGCAAGGTTGCCTCCTTCTACGACCAGCGGTCAGAGTGTGCCGATCTTCTTGAAGTACTGGGCGCGCAGCGGGATGGTGAGCTTGTTGCGCTCGGTCCTGCCGGACGTGCCGAAGTCCCAAGCTCCGATGGTCACTTCGCCCCCGGCAGCGTACGCGGCGCTCGTCCCGTCGTTGGGCTTGATCGAGAACGCCACGGATTTGTCCAGGGGAAGGACGTTTGCGTCGTTGTTGTCGATGTTGTCCAGTAGCCCGTCGAGCGCGTCGAGCTTCTGTTGCTTGGTCTCGAGGTTGATTTCGAAGAAGTTCACGTCGGTTTGCAGCCGATCGCGATCCTCCCCGCAAACACCGTCGTTGCTCTCCGTCACGTTGGGCTTGACGGTCCAACTGTCGACGTCGAGGGTGATCTGCTTGCCGTCCTGAAAGAACAGCACCTTGGCGTTCTTGCCTTTCCAGAAGGGAATGGGCATCGCTTATGCTCCTGCGCCCTCAGGACGCGTTGATGACGACGTTTTCGCCGAACTGGATCGACAGGAAGATCTTCTCCATGCCGGCCGAGGTGCGAACGTTCAGGGGGATGGTGAACTTGCCGGACGCGATGTCGTCGGCGCTGTTGACCCCAGCCAGGTCGAGGATTTGGTAGGCAATGACGTGCGGGGTGTGGTTGGGGTCATTGCCCTTGTTGCGGACCAGCGTGTCCATGAATTTCGTCAACGCTGCGACCAGCGACACCTGGTTGACTTCGACGTTGGGCGCGTCCACGAGCTCGCGGACGCTGTCCACGAACGAGATGGCAATGTAGTCGCCGATGCGGCGCCGCGAGATGCGCTTCAGCGCGGGATTGGACGGGGCGACGGTGAGCACGCCAGCCTCGAACGCGTACCCGGTCTTTTCCTTGACGATGGTCATCACGCCTGCGGTGGTGTTCGTCGAGGAAGCGTTGCCGCGGGGGGTCTCGAGCCTGACAATCGCCCCGAGCAGCTTCTTGACTTCGGTCGCCTTCCAGGCCGGGGAGGTTGACGGCGACATCTGCGCGCACACCGAAGCGGCGAACGGCGCCGGGGGCACGAGTTGCTCGGACGCGTCGACGTCGTCATAGATGTACGGCCATGGGTCCACGTAGACAACGCGGTCGCTGGCATACGTGGCTGCATCCGTTCCGACGCTCGCGATGGTCGTGACACCGCTGTTGCCGTTGATGTAGGCGATTCGGTCGGTCATCAAGTCGGCATGCGCCTTGAGACCCGCGTTGACGGCCGCGCGCAGGGTGTTGCCGGGATCGTCGACGCACACGTGCCGGATCTCGGAGTAGTCCTCGAACAGCGACAGGCCCTTGTCCGGACTGCCCGCCGTGCCGACGTAGTCCGAGGCCGCGACCGTGCCATCGGATCCGGCGGACATCGAGTAGGTGCCATTGTCAGGTCGGCCACTCGCGAGCTTCGTGATGGCGCTGACCAGAAGCTTGTCCGTGTACGTCGGGGTCGAGTCGGCGCCTGTCCCCGAGTAGTTCAAGTTGAAGAAGTAGTCGGTCGTGGTGCCGCTCGCTCCGGTAACGGTCACCGTCAGGTTGAAGTGGTCCGCGTCGCCATCGGAAGCGTTGGACACAACGCAGTCGATGTTGTTGCCCTCGGCGCCCTCGTACTTGGCGGTGACAGTGGCGATGCTCGTCGGCCCCGTCTCGATCAGCGTGGCAGTTGCCTTCGCCGCTGTCGTTCCGAGTGCACGGACGATACGGAGCGACGGGAAGCCCTTGCCGATCAAGGACAGGTATCCCTTGCCCGTCAGCGTCATGCCGCGGGGGCCGAACATGTTGAGCAATTCCTTGGTACCGGTAGGCTCCACCACCTGCTGCATCGGTCCCCAAGGGAACTGGCCCACGATGCCGACGACGCCAGTCCCGGTGGCCTGGATTGTTGCTGGAGGGGTTCGCTCTTGGGCATAGACGCCATGGCGCAACGCGGCCGCCTCGGACGACACGAAGATCATGATCTGCTCCTGTGGGTCAGCTGTGCGTCACACCGGACGCGGAGAGGGATGTGGTCTCGGTGTCGCCACCGTTGAGAATCTGTTGCAGGCGAATCGAGGCAAGCTTGGGGGTGAGAGCATCGACGTAGAGCACCACGCGTGCTTCCCCTGCGTACGTCGCTCGGAACTCGGAGACCTGGACAGCATTGGGGCCGTTCTCGTTGCGAGAACCGCTGAAGTCGAAAGCCGCCTTGCCGGTCCAGCCGTCGGCAAGATCGAGAACGAGTGGGTCACCAGGCACGCTGTATGGGAGGGAGCCGCTATTGAGCACCTGGTCGAGAGCGGCCACGAGGGCGTCACGCACAACGTCATAGTGCGCCCACACGTCGAGCTGCAGGGGCTGCATGCGCTCGAGCACCTGCCAACGAGCGAGCAGGTTGATCGAGTCCACATTGCGGCTCGACACCATGCGGGGCTGCAGAATCTCGTCCGTGACCTGTCCGGCCAGCAGGATCGTGATCGCCATCGCAGGAAGCTTGGCGTCAGCCTCGGGCCAGCGCGTGGACACAGTCACAACCGAATCTCCGGAGACGAACGTCTCGACGTCGTTTCCGCTCCCATCGTCGACGAACAGGCCGAACACCTCGGTCCCATCGGTTGCGAAGCCCGTGGGCAAATCCAGGTGCCGAGGCACACGATCGGCCAGCCACCGGCCGAGAGCGTTTGCGGCGGCTTGCTGGATTGATGTGTTCATGCTGGTGCAGATGCGGATGCGCTGTTGTCTTCGACGGCGAGCTTGATTTGGACGTCGAGATACGAGGTGATCTCCGGCATCGCGCTACGCATGAACCAGTGCGGCTTGGTGCCGCTCTTGGCGATGGCGCGCTGGATGCCCCGGGCGATCTGTTCGGGGGCGTCGGCGTCAATCGCCCCGCCCGACTCCATCGCCTTGAACATGCCAGCGATGCTTTTGGACTGCGCAGCACTCGTGGTGCCGCGGGGCTTGCGTTTGCCGATGCCTTGCGCCCCGCGCTTCTTCACCCACGCAACCAGCGGGGCGAGCGGGGGCCAGTGCGGGCGAGAGCCCGTCTCGACTGGCGCGGCATGCGGGGCATCGGCCACGATTTGGACCGCGCCTCCACCCTTGCCGGTCACCCTCAAACTGTTCTTCAGCTCACCAAACGCCACTGGGATGGTGGTCGAGATGATGTACGCCCGACCATGCTTCGCGGTTCGAACAACGGCAGCTCTGATGCGCTTGTCACGGGCCCGCTGGTGCTTTGCGAAGAGCCGCGCGCACTCCTCGAAGCTTGAGCACGTAAAGGTTGCCATCAGGGTGTCGTGCGGCGCTTTCGAAGGGTCAGATACCATGAGAAGGGCTTCGCCTTGCTCAGATCGACTCGGGCGTACTCGCCCGCCAGGTCGCCAGTGACGACGTAGATGATCTCGGTGCCAGTTGAGCCGTCGGGGGCGAGCTGCACCTCGGTGTACCCTCCCCCGGACACGTCGGTCGGGGTGATGGGACCCACCTTGATGTCGCCCATCTCGAACAGGCCGCCGCTCGATGCCACTTCCTTCGATGACAGCTCGCGCATCTTGTAGATCTGGGCGAGCACGGTGTCGGAGTCGGTGACAGGTCCGAGTCCCCGGCGTCCGCCCGCCCATGTCCGTGTTCGGACCGTGAGCTGGGAAGTGCGCACGTCGAAGCCCGAGGGGCCCGCGAGCGCCCGGAGCTCGTCGACGACGGGAAGGAGGTCGGTGCGGAGGGTCATTCGCTCCCCGCCGCCAGCAGTGCCAGCTTCACCCGCTCGATGGCGCACACCAGATGCGCCACGTCACCATTGTCTCCCAGGCTGTATGCGCTGGATGTGCCAGTGTCTACGCCGTCGACCCGCACGTGAGCGGCGACGGCAATCGCAATGATCTCACCACGCTTCGCACGAGCTAGCATGTCCTCGGCGAGCTGCACGATCGACCTGGCAGGGGGAGCCTTGGGGAGGGCGACGATGCGCGGATGGTCTGCCACGTTTTCGAGCTCGCGCCGGATGGCAAGCATGACCCTGTTTCGGTCCTCGTCCGATGCCACGATCTCAACCCTGACTGGCGGGACATCAACCTTCAACGTCTCTCCCGTCATCGGTTCACCTCGACGTTCACGGTCTCGCCAAACGTCACCGTGCAGTCGATCCGGTCGATGTTGGCTGGTATCGTTCTGGTGATCGACACGACCAGGTCTTCGACAACCTTTTTCTGTGTCGCTTCCGTGTTGGGCTTCCCGACGATGCCATCCGTCACGTTTTTGATTCCAAGGAGCTTCAGAAGTGCATATGAATGCGCCGACAGGCACTCCTCCGGCACGGTGCTGACGCCTTCGATAAAGGGCAATCTATGCCCGCTCATCGCTCACCCGCCGCCAGGTCCAGAATGTCGCGCTGGATCTGCTCGAACGTCACCGGCTTGGAGCGCCAGTCCTTCAACTCGTCCTCGGCGGGCCCGTGAATTTCCGGCCACTCGCCGCGGTACTCGGTGGCGAACACGCGGTCACGTCGTGAGGCTGTCCCGTACTTCTCGTTCAGCTCGCGAATCGCGCGTTCGCTGGTCTCTTCGTCGCCGAATTGGACCTCGTTCAACAGGCGGTTGAAGTCCGAGAACATCTTCGCCTGGAACGCTCTCCACGCTTCAGCGAAGCGCTCTCGATCGATGTGCGTCTGTGTCTCGTTGGGATCGCGCCAACGGCCGAACTTGCCAACGGTCGCGGCCACTTCGTCGCAGACACTCGGGTAGTCGTCGACAATCATCAGCGGACTCTTCGACCCGGTGAACCTGTCCTCCATGTCCTCCTCCTTCACCCCAACGGAATCACCCCACCGCAAAGCCCGCCACTGCCGAAGATGTCTCCTGCCTTCGGAACACCGAAGTATGCGGCAAGCTTGTCGACCAGGGCGCCTCCGACAGATCGAAAGTCTTTGACCTGTCCGCCCTGGTAGAACTCGATATCGTCGACGCGCTTCAGGCCGGCCTTGGCAACGATCCCCGAGGACGACGTGAACTGTCCCCATAGGGTATCAATCAAGGCCAAATCGGCTTCGACCAGAAGCTCTGCCTCGGCGTCAATCACGGCCATGGCCTGGTCCAAGTCGTTCCGGTTGTGCCGGTACGTATCGGACGGGCCATAGACTGCGGAGTAGCCGAGGTAGCTTCTAATCTTGGCCTTCTGCGCGTCGGTGAGAGCCATGACCTACTTGCCGCTCTTCTTCTTCGGCGGGTCCGGCCTGGTGAGCTTGTCGAGCAGGTCTTCGTCGTCGGCCTCGATGGCCTTGGACTCTTCCTGCTCGGGCTCTGGTTCGGCTTTGGGCTCCAGCTTGATGGTCTTCGAAACGGCCTTGGGCTCGTTCTTGGCTGGTTCGAGCGGGAGCCCGTGCTTCTCGACAGCGTAGGCGATGCGATCGGGGACGTCGCACTCCCCACCAACCTCGACGTCGTAGTGCTTGCCACCGAGGTCGAAGCTCAGCGGCTTGTCGATCTTGTTGCGGAACTTCACGGGTCGATCTCCTCGAGCGCCGCGCAGTTCAGGGCAGCGGCGACATGCACGTTGCGTTTCGCCTTGATGTCGTTGAGTCGGGTGTAGAGCGTCGCCGAGTCCGACGCGGCAGCGGAGCTGGCGAGGTGCGCCGAAACCGTGGGATGGTTGTGGGCGTCCTGCGTGTGGTTGTGGGCGTCCTGCGTGTGGTTGTGACTCGTCTGGGTCGGAGTGACGTCGTACTGGAAGTAGAAGTCAAACACCTTCGCAGCGTCAGCGGCAGTTGTCGGGGCGATGGTTCTCGCCGTGCCGTCCACCGTCCCGACGGCTTCCTTCACTCCATCGACGTACGAGCCGAAGACAGCCACGTTGGCCGCTCCAGCCGGGATGGGCAGAGCAATCGCTGCGCCCACGCCGATCGAAATGGTGGTACCGGCCCCACCGCCAACGAGACCGGCGACGGTGAACGACGTCACACTGGCAAAGGCGTCCGTAGTGTCCATAACCTTGGCGCCGCCAGTCAGGTCCTTCTCTTCGGACAGTGCGGTACCATCCCAGGCAACTCCGACCAGCGTGCCGGTCCCGGCGGTGATGGGAGCTCCACCCTCAACGATCGAGATCTGGAGCTTGCGGGGGACGTCGGGCTGAGCTGCGATGACCGCGGCACCGTCGGCCGAGTCGTACGCGGCGACGACCGTGACCAGTTCCGCGGCGATCGGCAGGCGAGAGACGTGACTCCCAGCCACCTTCATGGCGGCGTTGGTCGCGGTGGCAGCCTGGTTGGTCGCAGTGGCAGCCTGGTTGGTTGCCGTTGCGGGAGCCTCGGACGCGCCGTGATACGCCAGAGCCGCAACGTGAGCGTTGTGCTGGGTGTAGAGGTCGTTCGTCCGCGTGATGGCCGATGCTTCATCGGTGGCGACGGGGGCGGTGACCAGGTTGGTCACGTCTTCGGACAGGTGATGCCCTTCACCGGTGTCTGCGTCGATGACGCTCGCCAGGTCGGCATGGTGGGCGGTCACGAGCGCGTTGACGAGAGCGACAGCGGTCGCCTCGCTCGTCGCGTTGGCGGTGGTCACCAGGGAACGCGCGTCCGCGTGGAACACCGCTCCGGAGTTGAGGCGCAAGAAGTCCGCTCGTACCTTGTTGTACTGGACGAACAAGGCATCGATCTTGTCCGGGTGCAAACGCCGGACCTGAGTGGCAGAAGTCGGCATGAGAGTCTCCTTCGACGAAGCCCGGGGCCACGCCCCAGGCCGTCGATCAGTAGGTCAGTGTTCCGGCTTCCTGGATCAGGTCGCCACGTTCTTGCGGTAGCCGCAGCTGTTGGGCTTGTCGCAGACCATCTGCAGGTAGGTCTTGAGCATGGCTTTGTCCGAGTCGCCCGCCTTGGCGAGCATCTCGTAGACGAAGCCGAGGGGCAGCGCGCCATAGCCGTCGTCGGCCTGGACGAGCTGGGCCAGCATCTCGCGCACCACCGGGCTGGCGGGCGGGAGGTACTCGAGCCACAGATGGTTGGTGTTGATGTACGCGATCGTGTTGGCGACGGCGTCCTTGTCCTTGAGGAACACGGTGCTGTCGAGCATGATCCCCTCGAACCCCATGTCGAGCGTGATCATGCCGCGAGCGGTGGCGACCTGGCTGACGTAGTGACGATTCGGGTCGAACAGGCTGCCGATCTTGTTGAACACCGCACCGGAGCACACCGCGATGTCGGGCGTTTCGCCGGACGCATCGAAGATGGTCTGGATGTCGCTGCGCAGAAGCGAGAAGGTCGGAGCCGTCAGAGCCCCGGGGTCCACGACGGTCGGGAGCCAGTAGGAGTTGGCTCCCACCGTTCGGTCGATCCCTGCGTAGGTGTTCGTGGTGTCGCCGATGGCGACGCCGAGCCCGGCAATTGTGGTGCCGGTGCCAGCCCCACTGTGCAATGCGCCGTTGATGGTGCTCGCCAGCTTCGAAGAGGAGTTGACGAGGTTGTTCGCCCAAAGGCGACGGTTGCCTTGTGGGGTGGCGCTCGTCCCGGCTGCGGCTTGCGCAAGGCCGGTGACGCGGAAGTTGGACCGGTACAGGCCCCAAGGCAGGCTCGCGCCCGCCTGAGCGTCGGACCCGAAGTTCGCAGCGTCTGCCCCGTCGGCAAAGTTCTCGGCGACGGCGCCATCGGCCTCGATGGTCCATGCGCACGTCTTGCCTTCACCCTGCTTGATTTGCAGGGCCCGCAGAAGAGCGGAGCGCCGGTTGACCTGATGGACGAGCCGCGCGCGGTACTGCGTCGCCAGAACGATGAGTGCGAGGGTCTGCGGAGTGTCTCCCATGACAACTATTCCCTGACGGGGCCCCTACGATTGATTGCTATTGGTTGGACAGCGCTTCGCCCAGACCCAATTTGTCGAGCAGTTCTGCTGCCCGACGGTCGGCCTCGTCGTCGCTCAACGCGGCGGACTTGAACCGAGGATCGATCTGTTGACGCTGCTGTTCCTGGCGCTGTCCATTGCCCTGCCCGGCGGCCCCGCCTGGTGCTGGGAGAAACGGCTCAGCAGCCTTGCTCTTGGCAAACTGTTTGACGCCCTCGGAGATCGAGAACGTTTGCTCCTCCTCAGGCAAGCCCTTTCCAGGCGAGACCTTGAGGCGGAGTTGCGGGTTGCCTTCGCTATCGAAGTCCACTCGCTTGTCGGCGTGAAACCATGTCTTGGCGAGAAGGTCGACGAGCTCGGGGCGCACTTTGGCATCCACAAGCGATTGCCGAAGCTCAGCGTAGGTCCGCTCATCGCGAGCCTTGAGCTCGGTCTCGACTCTCGCCTTGCGCTCGGCTTCGAACTTAGCGTTGAGCTCGTCGTACTGCTTCTGCAGCTTGAGAGTCTCTTCGCTCTGCTCCTTGGGCTTGTCGTCGGGCTTCGGCTTGCCCTTGTCGGACTCGGGGGTCTTCGGCTTCAGCTCGTCGAAGCGCTTGCCGAATTCGTCGAACTTCGCCCCAAACTGCTCTCCAAGCGACTTGGTCACGGTCTCCGCCACCCCTTCGAGCGCCTTGGGGATCGCTCGCTTGAGGTGTGCGGTCACGACGGAGTTGATGGTATTCGTCAGCTCCTGCGGGTCGATTCCTGCCGGCGGCGGGTTCTGCTGTCCGCCCGGATTCGGGTTCGGGTTGGTGTCGTCCTAAGCGACCTCCCGTCGGGAGACCGACTTGACAACGAGGTTGACGTTCCCGATTTGCGACTGGGTGTCGTACGGCATAGATCCCTCCGTTCACGTCCCGGCCGTCGGGGCGTGTCGTGGTGCGCCGCAACTGCGGCGTTTGGTGACGGTGACTCGCTACCGTCGAAGCGCGTCCCGGTTCGTCCGGAACAAGCATTCAAGCGCACGGCGTGTGCGCTCAAGCTGGCGATTCACTTCCGCCAAGGTGGCACGGTCGACCTTCGACGCATTGAGCGTCAGCCTGTCGAGCGGCCTGAAGATCCGTGTTCTCATGAGCTAGGCCAGCAACGCATCGGCCACACCGATCGTCACGGCGGCGTCGTCTTCAATCTCCGGGTCGACGAAGATCGTTTGAAAGCGCGTCTTCGACGGCTCCGACATTGAACCATCCTCGGGGACGTTCATCGTCTCCTCCACGTAGTTCCCGTCCACGTCGATACCGTGGAGCGTGAACGTCTTCACGCGGCCACTGGTCGATACGCTGCACCGCTCGGCAACCGGGTTGCCAAACTGGTCCCGGCCGGTCACCTCGTACCTGCCATCTGAGACGTTGGCGAAGACTTCGCGGAGATCCTTCGTCAGCATGGTTTCCTCTTTCAGCCTGCACAAACGCCAGCGCGCACCCGACCCGGAAAGAGGAACAGGTCAGACAGCGCGCTCGCGCATCGTGCCTACGGCGAAGTTGGAATCAACTCGCCGAACTCGAACCTTGCTGCCGGAGCGCCAATCGCCCGGCCGAGGTACTCTTCGTGAATGGCGCGTGGCGTTCGGCTGTCCGTCCGCCTGCCTTCGCGCATCGGATTGGTCTTGCGCAGTCGGGGCACCACCGGAGCGTGCCTGTCGACTCCATCCTTGACGGTCTCGAGGTGGCGCCGAATCTCCGGGGTCAGGAGCCTGGCTCGTACATCCGGGTCAGACTTCGCTTTGCCCATGAGCCGGAACCACGCCTGCTTCGTCTCGGGGGGCCACTTGTCCCAGTCCTCGAACGCCTTGCGTGTCGAGGGCCCACCGATTGCTGCGCGCCCCAGTCCGGGGCCAGCAACCTCTCGCGTCACGGCGTGGGCCAGGTTCAGATCGGTGGAAGAGAGGGCGACCATCGACTGGCACCTGCAATGCGGGTGGACTTCGCCGGGGATGTCTCCGCCTCGAAACGGCTTCGACGCCTCGACCACTTCGTTGTCGTGGTTGGCGCAGACCCGGCAAATCTTTCGATCGAGCACGCCTTCCCACCGCTTGTGGAGCAGTCGCTGCAGCGGAGCGGCCTTGACCTGCTCTGCCGCTGCGTCCATCTGTCGCCCATGTTCCTCGGCGTAGGCAACCGCGGTCTCGGTTGCAGCGGTCCTGTCAAGGCTCGGAGCGATGCGCTTGGCGCCGTCCCGGGCCGTCTGGGGGAGAGAGGTCTTGCCGCCGGCGGACTCCCATTGTCGGACCGCTGTGGTGGTGGACAGCAGCCACCGACTGGCGAGAGACCGACTCGCTGATGCTGCCCGCGCCGCGTCGATTGCCCCCTCTGCCACTGGGAGGGCGCGCAGGGGCACCGTTGGAATCTCGTAGGCCCGAAGGAGCCAATCGACCTCAGCGAACTGCGCCCCAGCGTGAGCAGCGGCTGTGGAGCGGCCTCGAGCGATTGCGGAAGCCAGCGCCAACTCAGCCCCACGCTCAATCTCTCCGTGAGCCCTGCGGGTGGCCGCATGGGCTGCGACCGCTGCGGCTGAGACATCTGCCGTGCTGATCGACGACAGCGAGTCAATCAGAGCTGCAGTCGCTACCGCAACGACAGCATCGAGGTCCCTGCGAGCGGCCTTCTCTGCCGAGAGCATGGCGCCAGTAGAGCGCTTTGCAAGCTCGCTCCCGTCGCGGAGGGTTGGGACGACGTCACTGCTCTTCGTCGCCATCCTCGTCCGCTTCGTCTTCCTGCTCGGTTTCGGTCATACCCGGCTTGGGTTGCGGGAGAACGGACTCGGGAACGAAGTTCTTTTCGATCTCGTCGCGGATGACGTCCTTGACCGCCTGGTCCGCATCGGGGAGCATGCTCAGCGCCGCCCTCGCTCGAATTTCCTTGGCGAACGTGGGAGATGGGATATCCAAGAGCACCACCTGGCCAATCGCGGTGAGAAGCGCGTCCACATCCTCGACCTGGTACCCACCGAGCCCCTCGATGGACCAGTGATACTCCTCGCCTCTCCCGGCGCTGAGCATCGAGTAAACCCGGCCGACAGCCTCCCGCACGCACGACCCGAGCGCCTCGAGCATCACCCGAGTGCTCGCCGCGTCCGCTTGCTTCGACTCACCGCTGCGTCCGACCGCAGCAGCGCTGTTGTCCACACCTTGCGCCATCTGGTGCACAGTGCGGAAGATCTCGTCCTTCTGCGAAGCAACCTCTTGCCGAATCGAATCGAACGGCGACGAGTCGGGAGCCGACCACGTGAAGTCTTCGTCGGCCCCGATCATCATGTAGTAGCCCGCGCCCATCTTCGGCGGGCTGCTCTTGTCCTTGATCTTGAACACTGGCATCGCGTAACACGTGCGGCGAATCAGCCACGTGTGGGCGTTGCTCAGGATGCAGTGCTCCTTTTGCGCGCTCGCCACCCTGTCAGCGATCCACATGCCGCCGGGCGGCGATAGCCTCACAATCGGCACCGTCTGCAGTCCGTGCGGGCGGGAGTCGACGAGTTGGACAGACTGCTCTTCGTCGAGAAATGCGCCCTTCTCCTGGTACAGCTCGTAGGTCTCTAGGTTCTGCCTGTCGTATACGCGCCATCGGTGAAGCTTGCCGTCCCGCGTATCGAGCGGCGTGCGCCTCGGGCTCGTGCACTCGTAGACGATCGCCCACAGGAGCTCGCCGTTTTCGTCCGCTTCCCAGTCGAGCATGGCGGAGCGGTCGATCGACCTGAGTTTCGCTCCGTCGAGGCCGCGGTCCCGCCAATCGGCCACGGATGCTGGGCGAAGTCCCCCGTCGGAGGGGAAGTCGACAAGCACGTAGCTCGCGCCGTCCACCAGCGCCCGCGTGAGCCTGGTCTTGAGCAGGTCCACCAAGTCTGTCCCCTGCCCGTCGCAGTCTTCCTTGAGGCGCGAGTAGTACTCGTCGACGTCGACGGTCTTCTCGTCGACCTGCGCTCGAACAACGAGCTGCGATGTGAACAGAAACGACACGAAAAAATCGACGATTGGGCCGAGATAGGACCGGTAGTGCGCAGCCTTGAGCCGCTGGTAGTACTGGTCGTCGGCTTCCTGCGGATTGGGGTGTAGGAACCGTTTCGCGCGCTTCTGCCAAGTCTCACCACCGCTGTACAGCGCCCAGTAGTCCGCCCACGTGTCGGCGTCGTAGTCCGGGTTGGTGGCGCGCAGGAGCTTGAGGTGCATCAGAACAGACCGATTGGCTCCTGCCCCATGCCGCGGGGAGGAAGCGGGGGCGAGTAGATGGAGAGACCGAGCGCATCCGCCTTGTCCGGGGATCGCTTGAGTCGCTTCTTCATTTCTTCCTTGGCTTCCACGACCTGCTTGCCGCGAGCGTTGAACTTGTATGTGGGAGCGATGAGTTCGCCCTTCAAACCCTTATCGTCGGGGATCGCGCCGCCGTCTTTGAACCAGTCGTCCGTCGCGAACCATATCTGCGCCCGCAGGTTGGCGTACTCGTCATCGGTCGCCGCGGATGCCACGTTGACGTCGACCACATCGATGTCGTCGTGCGTCTTGAGCTGGTCGACCACGCCAGAGCCAACGCCGATGCCGTCGACCTTGATCTTGACCCGCTCGTCCGGCTTACGGAGCTTGCGGGCGACCTTGAGTGATAGGCCGGTGATCTGCACCGTGTCCTGCCCGTGTACCGTGACCGGGCGGAACGCCTTCTTTCCGCGGCGGGCGATGATGACCGAGTCATCGTCACCGAACCGCGCCACGTCCACGCCGAGTTCGAGCGGACCGTCGGCCTCGGTGGCGTTCCACCTGGCGATGGCCTCCTCGACCGTTGTCAGCCCAATGACGCTGTTCGCGGCCTGTCCTGGGAAGTTGCCTCGGACTCGGACTTGGTAGCGCGGGTCGTCTTCGCCCCATGCGATCTTGCGACCCTCGACCCATTCCGACGTTGCCAGGCCAGGGATGACAACGCGCCCTTCGATGACGTTGGGCGTGTGCTCACTTGAGACGTGGATCGTGTGCCACAGCTCGGATTGATCGTGGAACGCCTCATAGAACGTCCCGCCGAGCTGAGTCGGGTTGCCGACGAGCACCTTGTGGGCGCCGCCGGCCATGTTGCCCTCAACAGCCTCGAAGATGCCCTCGTCGATGCCGCTGGCCTCGTCGATGATGAACAGCAGCTGGTCGCCGCTGTAGCCGCCCATCCGCTCCGGCTTGTCCGTCGACATGCCGAACATGCGCCGCCCATCGGGCCAGCGAATGCCACCTTCGGCCGACTGGTTGAGCTTGCCGCCCAGCGGGTAGCCGCGTCGGGCTGCCTCGGCGTAGAGCTTCCGGACTTCGGGCCAGAGCTGCTCGTCAACCTGCGTGTACGAGCTCGACGTGAGGATGACGAGAGCGCGGGGGCGCGTCGCGCACCACCACAAGGCGAGCGAAGCGACGCAACGGGTCTTCCCGATCTTGTGACCCGAGCGGACAGCCACCGAAGGGTGGAGCCTCGCGGCTTCGGCAATCTCGGCCTGCTTCTGCCAGAGCGGGGAACCGAGGATGTCTCGACAGAACCCTACGGGGTCGTCGAAGTACTCGGCGAAGTCGTCAGCGCCCGGACCCGCTTCCTGAGGGCCCCACCTTGCGATCGCCCGCTCCATTTGGTCGAGCTTGCGGAGCGAGTCGAGCATCCAGTAGTTGCCTCATTGCCGCCGTCTCGGTCAGGATCTTGAGCGCTCCCGCCACTGAGTGCAGCATGTCCGGGTCGCTCACGTTCGTGGACTGCGCCGACCGCTTGATGAAGTCCACCGACGCCCGGATGGCGGCTGGCAATTCGTCGGCCCATTCCTTTTCGACGGCTGCCCTTTTCTCTTGGAAAAGTCGCGCAAACTCCGGGTCCGTATCGAGCCGTTTTCGCCAGTTCAGAATGGTCCGGCGCGACACTTCCCACTTTTCCGCCGCTGCAATGTCGGTGGTCAGCAAGGCATCGACGAGCGCCATCGCTGCCTTCTCGGCGTTGAAGTTGGGGGCTGCCATCTTACAGTTGCGCCTCGTCCACTCCCGAGCCGGGCGTTACGGGACGTTGTCACGCGACGGACGAACCGGCGTGAGGGCTGGCGCGGAGCCCTTGGTAGCGCGAGGTGGACTCGAACCACCGACCGCCGGGTTATGGGCCCGGAGAGCTGCCACTGCTCCATCGCGCTGTAGGTGCGCTCGCCAGCCCGCCGGGGAAGGAGGGGCCCGGGCGGGTCTGGCTTGCGCGATTGGAGAGGAAGGAGGCGATGGCCCGACACGAGGTCGGGGCAGGCGTCCGACTCAAGCGCCGCACCTTCCGGTGAAGCTCGTCGTTCGTCTGCCTCGATCCCGCCTCGCGCGTCTATCGTCTGTGGTAAAGGTTGACGCCGTTCCGCTCTCGGCTGCGCCGAGGCGCGAGTTACTCGGCTCGCTTCGCTCCCCGCCCAGACACCCTCCGTAGGTTCCCTCGGACATTCGAAGCCCTACTGTATGGGTGGACAGGTTGGGGTGGACGGAGTTTCGATTACGCCCAATGAGCGCGCTCTGACGGAATGATTTCGAAGTGTTTGCATGTGCATCTGTCGATCTCGCAACACCATCCCTCGTTGTATCTGTGGTACCACTCCGGATGCCCGCACTTGCACAGCGGGCCTTGCTCGATCTGTCCATCAACGACGCGGACAAGCCTTCCGGCAAACCTCTCACCACGATCAATCTTCAGCGTCATCGATCGGCTGTCGAACTCGACAACGTGTGCCGAAACATCCACGAAATCGTGCACCGGAATACTTGCCACGCTGTGAACCCCAGTCGAAATCTGCAGACGTTCTCGCTGATACAGCCTCGTCATCGCTTCCTCCTCGCTCTCCAACTCCTCACCGCCGCGAGCACCCTGCACTTCACCGAACAGTACTCCTGCGGCCTGCCTGTCGCATTCAACTCCACAGGGAACACGACCCCACACCCGTCTCGAGCGCAGACGCGCTCCACGATGCCTTCAGCCTCTCGGATGGCTGCCAGTGCCGCCGCCCTCTGCTCCGCCTTCCGCACCCGATCTCGCTCCTGCCTCGCCTTCGTCCTGCACTCGTCCGAAGCGTACTTGCCCCGCCCTCTGGCGCGCCCTCCGCATCCGCAAGCACACGGCTCGACCACGACGCTCCTGCGGAGCTCCTCGACGATCGCCAGCGTATCGCGCTCGTTCTGCTTTCGCTCCCGGTCGCGCTGGTGGCGCCTGTCCTCTCGTAGCCAACGTGGCTCGACGTCCAGGTGCTCTTGGGCCGGTTGGATACCGGCAAGACCCTGCACCTCCGCAAGGTCTTCGAGGATGTCGGGGCGGGTCACGGTACCCTCGCCTCCACATCCCACGCGTGAAGCGCCAATAGCATCTCGTACCACCGCCTCTCGATGGCGTAGTGGTCCACGAAGAACTGGCAGTTGGGATGAGCCATCTCCACTCGCATCGTCTCCCAGTCGAACCCTACCCCATCCGCCGTCTCCACCTTGATCCGACGCGCTTCGTCTTGCCCCACCATGGAGGTGAGCATGCGGCGAATCTCATGTGCGTGCCGATGCGACGCCGCGACCACGTAGACGGCCCGCCCAAACTTGTGTGCGTTGACAGCCTCCACCAGCATCCTGGACGTCCGTCCGCTTCGCTGATTGGCTTTCTCAATCTCGTTCCACGTCATCACACCCTCGCCTTCGAGTAAGCCTCCAGAGCCGCTCGCAACCACGCTGCCGCCTCGGTCACCAGTTCCTCGAGGATCGTCCGCTCCGCGCTGCTGTCCGACGTGTGCATGCGCTGGACAGCGTCCCGTGGGCCAAGGTCGTCGGGCGGCTCTCGATCCTGCTTTTCGGCCCGGCGCCGGCGCTTCTCGTTAACCTTTGCCGTCGCCACCCGAACAGGCTTGGTCATGCACAACAGGCTCAGCGACACGCCGTGGATCCGAACAGCGTCCCCGAAGTGCAGCTCGAGCACGGCATGGTCCCGCTGTCCGAGCTGCTGGAGTCGCTGGTAGACGCGGTGGGCGTCGTCGAGCTTCTTGCGTCGGTTGTCGAGGCGCTCCATTGCGTCCCAGCTCGCGCTGCATGTCGATCGCGTCTCGTGAGCGGGATGGTCCGCTTCTCCGACCGGTAGCCATTCCCAACCGCGGGCCCTGCCGGTTTTCGCGAGCTTGTCCATGGCGGCTTCGAATCCGCCTTGCACCGAACGCACACCGCAATCGGCCTCCGCCGCGCCGGAAAAGTACCACTCCAGCTCTGCCACTTCATCGATCGACAGCATTCACCCCTCCAAGCCTCGCCCGGAGCTTTCCGAGCGCAAGTATCTCGATCTGCTGCACTCTCTGACGCGTCACGCCGAACTGCTGCCCTATCTCCTCGAACGACATCGGGTGGCGGGACAGGTGACGCCATATGATGACGTTGCGCATCTTCTCAGGCAGGCTGTCCACCGCGATGCGTACGGCCTTGTCTTGAGCCGCTTGGTTCAGCGCGGCGTCAGCGGGCGCGCTCGGGTCTGCCAGGACGTTCTCCAGCGTTCGCCCATCCTCGTCCGAAGCAGCTGCGTCCAGCGACGCAATCCTGTGGTGCATGGCGATGAATCCCTCTGCGATGTCTCGCCTCCAACCCGCTGCCACAATCGCGTCCACCGGGTCATTACCAGTTGCGTGCGCCGCATCCATGATCTTCTTGAGCGGATAGTACCGAGTGAACAGAATCGATTTGACCCCGCTGCGACCCGCGGCGAACTGGAGCTTTGACTCGCGCCTGATGTGCTGCGTCCACCAGTGTTGTGCGTACGTCGAGAACCGGACTCCGACGGCGGGATCGAACTTGTCGATCGCGTGGACGGTGCCCATGAGTGCGAGTTGCATCAGATCCTCGGCGTCCTGTTCAGTCGCCTGCCCCCGGGCCCATCGCTTCACATCGACGTTGATCAGCTTCACGAGCGAGGACAGGATCCGAACGATCGCAGCATCGTCGCCGGCCTTCGCTCTGACGATGAGGTCGCACTCCTCCTCCGGAGTCATCGGCGGCGTGGCAGCGATCATTCTTTCGGGTCCTCCGGCATCAGCGAACCGCTTGGTATGGCGAAGGCCCGGTTCAATCGCTCCACCTCCGCCACCAGTTCCTTCGCTGCTTCCCGCGCCTGGATCATGTCAGACGGGCAAGGGAACGTCTTCGCGAGCATCATTTTGATCTCGGCCAGCCGCTCGGGAGTCATGACTCCTCCAGGATGGCGGAGCGGAGTGAATCGCCCGAGCCAAGCACGGGTCCCTGGCTGGGCACCCACTCCACCGCCCTATCCGCCGCCTCGCGCATGAGACGATCGTGGTAGGCGCGGGAGAGGTACTCGGCAGTCCGCGACGGCTTGTCCGGGTCGGACGGTATTGTCCACGCTGTCCCGACTACAAATTCAGGCGTTCCAGCAAGCATGTCGACCCACACCCTATCCGGCGCGTCGTCGGTCGCTTCCTCCTCGTCGCTCGGGTTCCCGCCGCCCTCCGCAATCGCATTCAGACCTGCCACGATACGCTCTCGCAGCTCGACGTCGGGCTTCGGTGTGGCCGGCGAGGCTGCGAAGAATTGCTCGGTGGTGATGCTGTCGTGAGTTGGCGACTTTGGGGGCTTACACTCGTCAGAATCGCCAACTCCGCCGTCTGCCCAGGATGCGACCGTCTCATCTGGATCTGGCAGTTCAGCCATGTACTTCTCCCACGCCCTCGTGACATTCAGCCAGTCACCGCGCCAACCGACCGATCCATCACAGGCAGCCTCGACAGCGTTGATGACGGGGCGCTGACGCTCTACCTCCGCGCGTGCCGTGTTCCGCTCGCTGGCATACTGGATTGCGTTCGAGCGCTCGTTGTCGATCGTCTCGTTGGCCTTGTGCAGTTCGGTCTTGAGCCGCTCCACCTCAGCGCGGGCGGCGTAGCGCTCGGCTTCCGCCCTTACAGCCCGCGCTTGCTGGAATACGACCTCCCGCTCGCGTTCGAGTTCGACGATACGTTCCTTGGCCTCCGTCCACGACGAGTGGACGCCCTCGAATTGAGCTTGGTCAAGGGGGCTCGGCGTCTCCGGCCAGCTCTCCAGTCCAAAGTCCGAAGGCTGCCATCCTCGCCTTCCGCACAACCACTCGCCCAGCACCTCGCGAAATAGCCCCTGTGAGATTTGCCCATGTGCCACGAGCGACACGGGGGTCATAAGCCCGTAGGCGTCGTCCGCGTGAATGCGCGGCCTATCCCGACCGACGTCGACATGCACCACTGGCACGCCGGAGTACGTGTTCAGCTCACGCCCCAGCAGCCGGGCTTCCGCCAGGCATTCCTTCGCCCGCCTCTTCCACTCACGCTTGCTTGCCATCGTTTCCTCCTCCAATCAACTCCACAATCGCCCCCGCGGCCCGCTCGAGCTTCTGGAGCCTGGCCTCCGTGAGCACGCCCTTGGGCGCCCGGACAACGAGAGTCCCGTCGGCAGCCACGCTCAGCACGCATCCGGCGTCCCGGGCTCGCTGAAAAAGAGTCCGGGTGGCCTCGGTCGGACGCTGGGCGTCGTGGACCTGGATGAACACGGTGTTCACGCTCGCCTCCTCGTCCCATCACACTTCCGATGAGCAATCACCCACGCGTGCCAAACCTCGATCGAGCCGAAGCACCGCAGGCAGGTCGACCCGCACGTGCGGCAGATCCAGCCCCACGGAAACGAGCCAACCGACGGCAACGGGTCCTTGGTCCGGGTATCGACGGAATGGCGTTTTGCTACGAGCCCACGGGGTCGTGGCGCCACTTTCGGCCCGGACAGGTCTCCCATGTCGTTCGTGTTCACGGCCGGTGCTCCTTGGGCAGGCGCTTTGCCAGGTGGATGAGTTCGATCGAGATGTCCTGTTCGTCGGCCTGCCGGAGCTCGTCATGTGCGCGCGCCATCTCGCGAGCGGCGAAGATGATAGGCTGCCAGTGCGCCAGCCTGTCGGTCAGGTAGAGCCGTTCGGACTTGGGACGGATGCGGACGTGGACGAGGCGGCCACCAGCGCGGCGCATGTCGTGGATCGCGATTGCCTTTCGGCTGTACCGACATGCTTGGAGCTTCTCCGGCGCAAACCCGAACACTCCGAGGTATTCGTCCCCACGCTTGATCATCCAGTATTCGCTACTTGCCATCGGAGCCTCCCTCCGATGCCAGCAAAGCATCGCGCTCGGCTTCGAGTTCGACGATGCGGGCCATTAGGCTGTCGAGCGTCTTGCCGTATCTTCGCCCCGAAAAGACGGTGTGCCCGCCCGACGAGTCGCGTTTCGGAGGCGCGATGCGCGTGCCCGGCATCGTCGGCAGCTCGGCGCGGGCCACACCTGCCACCGCGAGCGCCTTGCTCTCGGCGTCGAGGCAGGCTTGGCAGCGCCGCACTGGGGCGCCTTCCAAGATGGGACCGAATTGCCTGCAAGCCGGCCGAACTTGGAGGTCGTCGCAAACGACCCGGCGGACATCGTCGCAGTTCCCACACGTTTCACCCTCGCAGTTGCGCCATATCGTCAATGCTCGCATCACGCTTCCCCTTTCTCGATTCGAATCACCACTGCGGGATCGCCACGCGATTGTTCGTATCTCCACGCGTATCCGTCGTCCCCGTCGTCGACTCCCACCCAATCCGCGATTCCATCTCGGATGTGTTTCGCGCTCCCGGCGAGGTTGTCGGAGTCCAGGTGCCCACGGCCCACCCTCGTGATGGTCACGACGAGGGGGAGCTCGGGGGCGCGCCCGAACTTCGCACGTAGAACCATCTCCGCAGCCGATCGGTGATTCTTCGCGCGCCGCGCTCGCGTGGCCCAGTGCTCGCGGGCGTTGTCCCCGGGAACGAGCTTGATCCCAGGAATGACCGCCACCAGCGCTTCGCCATCGCGGAGCGCCTGGACGTGCAGGTGTTCGCGCTTGGCGGAGCGGAAGCCTGGAAGGGTGCGTTGGGCTTTCATGACTCCGACTCCCCGGATGCTAGATTGTCAATCCGATAGCACTCACCGGTGAATCGGAGCTTTGCGAACGTCGGTTCTCCGCCACGGATCTTCGGCATCGAGACTTCTAGAATATTGTCGTAGTCGTCTCGCTCTTTGCGGTAGTAGTCCTCGCGATAGAGCAACATGATCGCGTCGGCCTCCTGTTCGATGCTACCCGATTCCTGAAGCTCCGATACGCGGGGGCGCCGGTCCTTCTGCCCCCGCGTCTCCGTTCCTCGGTTGACCTGTGCCAGCCCGACGACGCAGACGTTCTCGCTCTTTGCGATGTTCTTGAGCATGTCGGTGATGTGGACCATCTCCGTCCGCCGGTCCTTGCCCTTGCTGCCACGGATCTTCTGGATGTGGTCCACCACCACCATGAACAGCGACTGGCCTTCCTCGGCCATCTTTGCCTTGCATCGACGGATCTGCTTTTCGATCTGCTCGACGGTCACGCCTGGCTTGTCGTTCCACGCCCACGGCCACTTGATCATGTCGTTGATCGACGTGGTCATTGCGGACCAGTGTCTGGCCTCAACCGTGTTGTTCTTCAATCGGAACGCAGGCACCTTGGACTGACACAGCAGCGCCCGGACAGCTTGCTCCTCGACAGGCATCTCGAGCGAAATGAAGTCGACGCCAAGGCCCTTTTCGGCGGCCCGGTTGGCGACATTGAGCCCAACGATCGACTTGCCCATACCGGTGCGACCGCCGATGACGTAGAACCGGCCCCGCTGCCACCCGTCAAGCGCGTCGTCGATGCGTGTGAGTCCGACCGCTTCTCCTGCGAGGCCACCGCCTCGAGCAAGCCGCTCCTGCATCCCCTTGAACGCTGAGTTGAGCACTGGCTTCATTGGCAGTGATCCGTCGTCGACTTCGGCGTCCGGCCGGATCGGAACCACGTTGCCAGGCTCCACAACTGTGGCGTCGTCGGCGAACCTCGGATCGAACGGGTCCGGCGTCTTGCCCGTCTCGCGCTTCACGTCGTTGATGTCGCGCGTCATGCCGCCACCTTCCTCCGGAGCACCGAGCACCGGGATGCGAGCGAGTCTTTGATACGCGCAGCGTACTTGTCGCCAGCTGCGTCCGCGTGCGTCCACACAGCGACATCCGAGCCGTCGGGGATTCGAGCTGCAATCGCATCGCACCATGAGCCAGCGTAGACGCCAATCACGCCGTACGACGGCGGGCCTTGGTTTACCGGCACGTCGCTCGCCATCGTCAGAAAGTCCGGCTCGCCCTCGACGACCACGAAGCGAGGCGGGTTCGGATTCCTCACAGGCCAACCAGCCTTGACCACCATCCGACTGAGCGTGTCGAGCATCACCAGGCCGGACACGCGATGCCCGGACGGCGGCAGTCGCTTCGGTGAGTCGCCATCGACGATGCGGCCTGCTCGCACGCTGCGCACGGCCCCCGTGTCGTCGTAGAGCGGCACGATGAGCCGGTGACCTGTATCGACCCATGACTGGCGTCGATACCGAGCCCACGCCGGCAAGGATTCGAGCGACGGTGGCAACGCGTAGGCCAGCCCCCGAACCGACACGTCCATCGGGTCGAGACCTCGGCCAACGAGCCAGTCCCACACGCCACGATCCTCGTCCACCCGACGACACGCGGTCAGCAGATCAAGCACCTCGACCTTTGGAGGGTAGTCGCGCTCGGGTTCTGGCTCTGGATTCTCGCGTTTCGGCATGGGCTCTGCCGCACGCCGCGTCTCCCGGCCTTCGATGGCGTCGACAACGTCCCACCGCCCCACGAGCTCCGCGGCCCGAACAAGCACCCTCGGGAAGTCACTCATCACGTCGAGTCCGGCGCACTGAGCTACAGCGGCAAACACGTCCCACGTTTGATCGCAGCTGAAGCAGTGGAACCGCAGCGTCCCCTCGCGACCGATGGTCACCGAGCACGACGGCGACTTGTCCGCGTGCCACAGGCACTGGATGAGCGCGTTGCGACCTTCGCGACGAGCTCGCACCCCGAGGCGTTCGCACGCGCTGAACGTTCCAAGCTTGGCCCAGTCATCTGCGACTTCGCGCTTGTGATCATCGCCCAACATCACACCCTCTTGCCCGCAAACGCGGCGAGCGCGGTCTTGAGTTCTTCCGGCATCGGAATGCCCGTGTCCCGTTCGGCGTGTCTCGGATCCGACGTCGGCTCGGACCACGGCTCCCAGGACTCAGACTCCGAATCGGACTCCTCGGCGAGGGCGGACAGCCGCTCAACCTGCCCAGCGTCGCGCAGCACCGTGTCGATATCCCGCCAGCCTCCTGGGCGCGACTTCGGGTCCCGGCCCATCAGGAAGTCGTCCTTCTTCGCCCCGTCGATGGCTTTCACCAACTCCTCGACGGTGAAGCCTTCCGCGAGCCTGGCGTTGATTCGAGCAATCCGCCTATCGGTCTGCTTCGCCTTCGGCATCAGCTCGGTCTGCCAGTGGTTGAACACCGTCTGAGCGTCCGATGCCTTTTGCTCGGTCGGCTTGGTTGACGGTATCAGCGATGGCTGGATGTCGGGTTTTGCAACAGGTGTTCCCTGGGGGACTATAGGGGGATCTGTTAAGGGACGGGACGGGACGGGACGGGGCAGAATCGTGCTACGGCAATCGCCATGGTCGTTGCCACAGTCATGGTTAGTGTTTTCGCATACTTGACCGTTGTTCTCGGATTCATCCGTTCGCGGTTCGTTCCCAATCCGATACAAATCCGTTCGCAGTTCTTTCGCAGTTCTTTCGCAGTTCTCTCCTGGTTCTTTCGCAGTTCTCTCGCGATCCTTTTGAGCTTTCGCCTCGCCGCCTTTCCGTCCTGCCTCTCGTCTCGCGTTGCTCTTGTCTTCAACGGCTTTCCGACTTGGGTTGTAAACAAGGAAGTCGTGAATCTGATACCCGCCATCCGCATGGTCCAGCAAGCCGACGTCGACAAGGCGTTTCCAAACCCGAACATCGCCGCACAGTCTGCGAGCAGCGGATTTGGACACGAATCCGTCCGTCATCTTGTTCGACGAAAACTGCCCAGCACGACACCAAACCCCGTATGCCCGGTCGCCTGCTGCAAGCACCTTGTCATGGTCATAGCCGTTGTCGTCCAGTCGAAACCAGCTCATGGACACATACCCTCGTTGCGTAGCCACTGCGCCGGCTTGACGGCCTTCCACTGCGCCCCATTCTTCGCCTGGGCCCACACGTCATCCGCGTCGTCGAAGTCGCCTACGAAGCGCTTTCCGTCGTAGTGGTCGCACATCCTCGACGCCCACGAAAGACTGTCGTGAAAGAACGAACGCTCTCCGCATTCGCGGCATGCAAACAGCGACGCAACGTCGTAGACGTGCTCCCCATCGGGGCCGACCGGAGAGCCCAGCAGGCCGATCGCCTTGCCGTGCATTACGGTGGAGTCGATGAGGGTGGCGCCAAGAACGAGCAGCTCGAACTCCATCCCAGCGGCGTACGCTTCGAGTTCAACCGCACGCTGCCGAAGCGCGGAAACGTCCAGCACCGGCTTTACGTCGACAAGGATCGTGGTGTGCCCGAGAAGTGCGAAGTCAGGAATGTAGCCGTCCAGGTCAAACGGCTCGTATTCCCAATTCCACTTGCACAGGTCGAAGAATCGAGCCCAAGTGGCTTCGAGCCTGGAGCGGAAATTGATTCCGTTGTATTCGGTGGGGATGCCTCGCGTCGGATACTGACCGTGCGTTCTCTTGACGACGTGCGACGCGGGAGATACGTTACCCGTGTTCATGAGACCTAACCTCTCGTGAGCCATGGCCCCGGTGGTTCCAGCCACGCGGGGTCGCTTTCGTAATGTGCTGCACGTTGAGGCATAGCGCAAGCTCATTTACCCAACCTCCGGCACTTCGGACCACACGCGTCCGTCCAGCTGCGGCCACTCCCGCACGCGAAGGTCCTCGGGCCATTCGTCGGGGTCGGCTCCGTGTCGGTCGCTGGTCACATACGGGGCGCCATACCTCCACTCGTCGACGGTTATCTGCTCGTCGATAATGGCGTTGGCCCCGAGCTGCTTCACGAAGTAAGCGGTCCAGGACGTGGAGCACTGGTCGCGAATCGAGCGGATCCACTCCACGTTGCACGGCCTAGCGTTGGGGCCGGACTCGCCTCCGACGATGACCCAATCCAGTCCCCATGGCACCTTGAAAGTTTGGCAAGCCGAGCTGTGTTGGCCTGCCCCTTCCATCGCTGGCACGCCGCAGTCGCACGGGTCATCAAGCCACCGCCTGAAGTCCACCGCCTCCAGCAACGGCTCAGCACTCACGAACCTCACCGCCGCCGGGCACTTGAGTAGCAGTGGGAGCCGCTCGTTGGCGCGCTGTTGGTCCTCCGCGGTGACTCCCAACCAGACGTTGAGGAGGGGCGTGGCAGTCGGGCCTCGCTTCGACAGCCACTCGAAAAACTCCAGCATCCTACCCGGTCGTTTGGTCAGGATCTGGAACGTGTGCTGAGGGCAAGCCACCGCAACGCCGAAGATCGCGGCGATGAACTCGAAGGGGACCGTCGGGTGGAACGTGTCGCCGAGGTCATTGACGAAGATCTTTCTCGGTCGCTTCCACCGCAACGGCTGGTCCAGTCGATGCGGAAGCAGCCCGGTTTGCCCCGTCCACTTGCCCCCGCTTGTCACGTCTCCGTACACGGGAAGGTGTTTCATTCGCGTCGACAGAAGCTTTTCGGCGTAGCAATTGGCACACCCCGGCGACGCCTTTGAGCAACCAACCACGGTATTCCACGTGGCATCGGTCCACGCGATCTTGGTCTTGTCACCCACGACTCACCTCCAACCGGCTCCACCGTCCCCCGCGACCCTCCCCAAACACGAACCAGGCGTAGTCGCACGAGTCCGTGCCATTGCCAGTGAATGAAGGCCGCTTCGGCAGCACGAAAACGTCCGCCGGGTACTCCCGCCAAAATGCGGCTCGCTTCTGCCCAGCCACAAACGCGAGACGGAGCAGCGCGGCGACCGTGTTTACCTCGGACAGGCACCGGCGCAACATCTCCTCAGCGATACCGTACGGCGGATTGGTGACGACTACGGTGCCGGGCTCCATCGACCAGCCCACGAGCGTCGAGAGCGCGTCAGCGTGGCTGCATCCATGGCCCCGTCGAACACACTCCGCCGAACGCTCGGAATCGATTTCGAATCCGACCGTCGCAATGCCTGGCCGGGTCCGCTTCGCGACATCGAGGATTGCGCCGACTCCAGCGCAAGGGTCGAGGACGTATTGGGTGGCGTCGTCGACAACGTGCGGCAGAATCAGTTCCGTGCACCACGCCGGCGTATCGTACTGGTCAAGCCCGTTGCGAACGAGCGAACGACCTGTTGAACTCATGATGCCTCCTCAATTCCAATCCTGGACGTGGCAATCCGCACCGCCTCTTCGCTCGAGTCGATGCCGATCGCTGGACGTCCAAGCCGGTGAGCAACCGCGATGCTCGTCCCGCTCCCCATGTACGGATCCAGCACCAGGTCGCCCTCGTTGGTGCATGCTGTGATGAGTCGTTCGAGGAGCGCCTCGGGCTTTTGGGTCGGATACCCCGTCCGCTCAAGAGCACGCGGGGCGACGATGGGTATCTCCCAGACGTCGCCAAGCGGGACTCCGGGGGATGGCTCCGAGGTGGTTGTGCTCCGCCGCCGACGTCCGCTCTCGTCAACTTCTGCGAGCTGCCGACCGGTTCCCCAGTGCTTGACCGTGGACGCCGCCAGCGGCTCGTAGAGCTGATTCCAACGGTGGTCACTCTCGGGGTCTCGCACCCACCGGAACAGCGTGTCGTGCACACGTTGGAAGTTCCGAGTCCTCGCGGGCCAGCGCCGATACCGCCAAACGATCTCGCTCGCGAAGCAGTCGGGGCCGAACACCTCGTCGCCGAGCACCCGGACGTACCCCGCAGCGTGCCAGTCGACGTGGACCACGCAGCACCCGTGGGGGGCGAGCAGCTCGCGAACGGCCTCGAGGCGAGGACGCAGATGAGCGATGTGGTCCTGGATGCACGCCCACCGATCGTCGAAGGCTCGCACGCCCTCTCGCGTCTCGTAGACCCGGCCAGTGTTGTACGGCGGATCGAGATACGCGAGCGTGACCGTCTCGGCGGCGAGTCGACGCATGATGTCGAGGTTGTCGCCGTGATGAATCATGCGCTCATCTCCCGCGCTCGTCCGAGTACGTTGGCGGCAACAACCGCCTCCGCGACCTGGGGACAAACCGAGTTTCCGGCCAGCGCGATCTGCGCTGTCTTCGTCAGCGGCTTGCCGTTGAACTCCGGCGCTACCTCGTAGTCGGTCGGGAACCCCTGCGCGGCGAACAGCTCGTGGGGCTGGAGCATCCGCATGCCGATGTCGACGATCTGGTAGGCCTCGCCAGCCACCAGCACGAGACCAAACCGATTCGCGGTGTCCACGGTCCGCATCGGCGCATCGAGAGGAAGGACTCGCTGACGCTCCCCACCGTGGTACTTCATCAAGAACGCGCGAACCTCGCCAAGGTGCCCGCCCCCCTTCCCGCCGCCAGCGGTGATGGTGGGAACCGGCGACGAGCAGCTCGAGCCCGTGGAAGTGCCGTAGAACTTCGTGAGGAAGGCGCTCGTTAGCGCGTGGTGGTCCTTGGCCGTGACAGTGCCGAGCGTGCGGTCGACGGGGTGGCCGACCATTCCACCGTAATGCTTGGTGATGATCGGCATCACGAGGTGCTTGTCGTTGGTGGCGCACACCGTGCCGAGCGGGGCTTCGAGCGACTGACCGCGGAACGTTCCGGCGCCGCAGCCTTCTCGCAGCCCGGCCCCTGTCTTCGTCGAGTAGTGCCCATGGCGGACGAGGAACGGGGTCACGAGACCGTGGTGCCCACCTCCACGAGCCGTCACCGTGGGAAGCGGGTAGCGAACGCTGCGTCCAACGGACTGCCCGTAGTGGCTGACGATGAATGGCTCCGCGGCGTCGATGACGTACCGCCGGATGCCCGCTGCAATCCGTCGCATCGTCGCCTCAGCAAGCGGCCGCCGGCGCTCGAAGATGCTAGGACACGGCAGCGACCAGTCGATGATGTCGGACGCCGGGCGCCACGGTGTTCGTCCCTTGCCGTGCGTCGGCTCAGGCCAAATGATGTCGCCGCCGTCCCGACGTGCGACCAGGAACAACCGCCGGCGGGTCGTCGGCGTGCCGTAGTCCGCCGCCACCATCGACTTGAATTCGACCTCGTAGCCCAGGCTCTTGAGCTTCGAGAGCCACGCCCGGAACGTCTTCCCGACCTTCCCCGGGTCCGGCCGGCCGCCAACCACCGGGCCCCAGGTCTGGAACTCCTCGACGTTCTCGAGGACGATTACGCGAGGTCGCACGGTGGACGCCCACCGAATGACGACCCAGGCCAGTCCACGGATCGACTTCTTGACCGGCTGCGTGCCTTTCGCGCGCGAGAAGTGGGTACAGTCGGGGCTGAACCACGCGAGCCCGACCGGGCGGGATCCGCACGCCTCGCGCGGGTCGACCTCCCAGATGTTCTCGCAGTAGTGTCGCGTCTCCGGGTGGTTCGCGCGGTGCATCGCGATCGCTTCTGGGCTGTGGTTGATCGCGATGTCGACCGGACGACCGAGCGCGGCCTCGATGCCTGTGGACGCCCCGCCGCCGCCCGCGAAGTTATCGACCACCAGCTCCCCAGGAAGCGCGTGGAAGGCTCGAATGGTGGGAGCCCGCATCACGCCCACCCCTCCGCCACCCTGAGCTGCTCCGACATGTCCCGCGGGTCGCCGACGAGTTGTGGAACGTGATCCCATGGCGTCCACGAGGCGTGAAGTTCAAGGTCGGTGGGGTCGTTCTGTTCCGATACGACCCAAACGGGGCGTGTCTCACCGGATTCGTCTGTGATCTCAACGCAGTGGAATAGGGTTCCTAAACCGTTGGCCACAAGTTCGACTCTTGTCGGGGGCGCAGTGTTTTCGCTCAACCGTGGGACGTATGTGGGACGTACCTCGGTGTTGTGAACCCGCACAGCTCGGACGGCGAGGTCATCGACAACGTGTGCGTACATGGCCGTCACGTATGTGGTCGAGTGCCCGAGTAGTGCCGCGACCTCGGCCATGGTCCAGGCCGGTCCCCACAGTCCACACAGGAGCGACGTGGCGCAGGTGTGACGAAGGTCATGCCACCGCACGCGCCGGTCGATACCAGCGGCCTTCAGCCACTCACTCCATCGACGAGGAGGCTTTGGGACACCGGTTGGAAGCGCGGGACGACGCTTGCCGCGCACGGTCGGGAACGCCAGGCCAGTAGCGAATCCCTTGCCTCGGTACCCGGTTTCGCGCCACTGACGCATCGCCTTCTGTGCTGCGTTGATGAGCGGGACGGTGCGAGGCTTGCCACTCTTGGTTGGCATGTCTTCGTGGCCACCGAAGCGCACCACGAAACGGTCATCGAGGCAGTCGACTAGCCGCAAGGCCCACTGTTCGCCCTCACGGATGCCCGTGTACATGGCGACAGCGACAATAGGCCATTCAACCGGACTGGAGATTGCTACGGCGTCAAGGAGGCGTCGCTGCTCGTCCAGGGTCAAGTACGTCCACGCGTCGTCAATGCGGCGTTGCTTGGCCGCCTGGACGCCGTCGGCTGCGTTGATGTCGACTAGCCCGAGTTCCTTGGCGTCGGCAAGCACGAGCCGAACGAGAGTCAGCACTTGGGTGACGCTCGATCGCGACAACTTGCGCCCGGTGGGCTTGGAGCACTTCCATCCTGGGGCCGCATCGGTGGCAGCGAGTCGGTCGCGCAGTTCTCGCACCATCCTCGGCGTCACCATGTCCACCGGGGTGTCACCGATGAGCGTGTTCTGGATGTGCACCTTCCACTTCGATCGCTCCGAATCGACGTTACGCTTCCCCTGGGACTCTCGCTTGCCAAGCATGACATCTCCGTACGAGGACAACGACACTGCCCCTGAAAGATCGGGCTGTTCGCGAATGACCTCGGAACGAATGGCCTCCCCGATTGCGTCGGCGGCCTCGGCCGTGGGGGCCGTCCCAAACCGCCTGCGCCCTTTCCCCGGGATCGTCAGACGGATCGAGTGCCTCTCTCCGCGCGCCTCGATGGTTCCAGTCCCCTTCTTTCGTCTGTTCACCATCCGCCTGCCTTTCGAATCCTTCGCCTCGCCTCAACCCGCTCGGAATCCGAAACTGCCCGGTTGGGCTCAATGACCTTCGCAGGGCGCCTGCGCCGCTGTTCGCCTTGCATCGCGATCATGGTGCGCAGCAACCCAGTTAGCTCCCGCAGCTCTGTCACGAGCTCCTTGGCCGTCTCGTCAGTCATCGCACCCGAGCTCCTTCCTGCGATCACGGACAAGGTCTATGAGGCATTCGGCACCCATCAGATATGTGCCTCCATCGCTTGATCAAGCCGCGGCCAACTCGCGTCCAGCCCCAGCTCTGCCGCCCGGTGCAAGAACTCCATCTCAGCACGCTGCGGTGTCCAAGGATGGATGCGTTCAGCCAGGGGCGTTCCGTCACGACGCCACGGCCGCGGAGGAGGCGCCATCAGATCCCGGCGCTCGGTTGCGAGCATCACCAGGTCCGCCTCGTCCACCGACGGCGGCTGCTCCTTGGGCAGCCCGAACCGCTCGCAGACAGCAGCCATGACGCGCGACTCAGCCTCACGGTACCACGCGGCCCCCGCCGAGTGCTTGATTGGCCGGATGAGGTCGATGACGTACGCTTCGCCAGCGTCGTGCATGAGCCCCCAGAGGGCATCCTCGCGGGGCACGATCTGGCTCACGAGCACGCTGTGATGAGCCACAGAGTAAAATACCTGCGAGTGGCCCCCGTACCTGCACAGGTTGGACAACGCGTGGGCGATGTCGATGATGTCGACGTCCTCAGCACGCGGATCGAGCGGCCAGAACACGCGCCCCGTGTAGGTCTGCATCCAGTCGCCTCGGATGTTCACGTCGTGGTCCATCGGTTCCTCGTTCTCCTTGGGCGCGGTGTGCGGACTTGCGAGGTTCATTTGACCAACCAGCCCTTGACGGTGGCCATGCTTCGGATGTCTCGCTTGGTTGGGTTGATCACTTCAAAGCTGTCGAGCGCGTCCAGCAAATGAGGAAGCGACGGCTCAGGCAGTGTGCCAAGTGAACCGCGTGTCAGATCCTTCCTCTTGTATGTGACCGTCGCGACGATGCGCATGTGGTTGTTGAGCCGATTTGTCACGTAGTCGCGAGGAGCGTCCGTGCGCATCTCCTGAATGATGCGTTCGGCCACGGAGCGCATCTTGCACAGAATGGATGAGGAGCTTCCGATCTCTTTCTCTGGCATCATCGGAAGCGTTGGGCCGGGATCCTTGGGCAGCCTTTGCGGGCTTGGCCGCGTCGTCCACGTTGCAGCGAGCTTGCTTGTTGCCTTCTCTGCCGCCTTGTCCGCGAGCGCATCTTCGTCAATGACCTGGGCTGGTCTCGTTGCCGACTCCTGCAACTCCTCCACGCTACGTGCCAGTTCCTCTTGCTTCGCCTTGAGTGACTTGATGTCCCGCGCGTGTTGCAGCGCCGCCATGAGCACTGCTTCGGTGTCAATGCCCGCCGCTTCCGCCGCACGCGGTGTGAAGTGCGAGGCGAGGACATCGCGAGCCTTGACCTGGTAAACTTCGAGCTTCGCCTTGATGTGCGGCGCCACCTTGTTCGGGTTGATCTCCGAGAGCCACTTGGCGATGTCCGCTGCGTTGAGCATGTCGATCTGCTGGATTCTGCCTAGTGAGTCACGCGCGGAGATGATGTCCGTGCGTGCCCAATGGGCATCCTTGAGCTTTTTTCGCTGCCCTTCGACGTCCACCCCAATGTCCTCGCACATGCGGCGGATGCCAGCCCAGATACCCCGCTCGTTCTGAACGGCGTCGATGTGCCCACCGTCGAACGGCACCTTGACCAACTCGATCGCCTCGGACCGGTGGTTGACCTCGGAGGGTTCAATCGTGGACGCAGTAGGCTGGATGGGTGTCGTTGGCTCTGCGGAGATTGTTGACTTCTCAGCCTTCCGATTGCGGCAGAATGTCGCCGTGGCCTTGCGTGCGCCACGCGTTCTTGCCTCTCGCAAACAGGCAATTGACCCGCACGTCTTCGCCCACCCAGCGCCGTTGCGACCGCTTACCTTCCTGCGCACAGGCTTCCCACAAACGACGCAAGGCGGACCCTTCGGATCATGGGGAGTGCTAGAGGCTTCCGATTTAGGCTCAGACTTCGGCGCCTTCCTCTCCTGCCTCGCCCCCTGCCAGCGGAAAAGCTCGGCCATATCAGGCGATCCCTTGCGATACGCCGTGACGGCCACCAGCGGGAGCCCCCACGCTCGAACCCGTGCAGAGACGTCGTTGCGCTTCCCCGGGAGTCCGGCCTGGTTGTAGATGACAAGCTCCGCGACGCCGGGGTCCGCCTGATGCAGGTCTTTGAAGGACACCCACGCAACTACCTCGACTCCAGCACTCGCAAGCGGCTTCTCCAGCATGCGACGGGTCGAGTTGTGTTCATTCGCAATCACGATCGCTTTGCACATGTACATCTCCTTGGGCGCGTCCCCGGTTGCCAACCGGGCGAGTGAGGCTCAGACGCGCGAGTCGCCCTTCAGGGCGTGCCCTCGATGACCAGCGCCTCGGGCAGCTTCTCGCGAACCGTCGTCATCATGTCGAGCACCGCGTCCCGCTTCGCCTGGTCGGCATGGACCACGTTGTACGACCAGGTGATGCGCCCCTCGCGCGCCCGGTATCGGAGGCGAACGACGTGGGTGTATGCGTCGCCGCCGAGGAACACCGGGATGGCGATGACGAAGGCGTTGTGAATCGAAAGCGGCTTGCCGTCCTCTCCATTGTGCTGCTCCGAGTACATGATCTGCGCTTCCCCGGTGTCGAGCCGCCTGACCTCCTTCACGTGCTGGGCGACCTTGATCGACAGTCCCTTGGCGAGACCCTGGAGCTCCGCTGGCATCGCCGCCTTCACGCCGAGCTGCTCGATGATGCCCTGAGTCTTCGGTCCAGCGCTCGCCGGGGTGATGACGTCGAGGCATCGGTCCTCGAGCAGTTCGGCAAAGGCGACCTGCGCGAGAGGCTTGCCATCGTTCGCTGCCCACGCCTTCCACTCCTCGCTCAGGGCGGGAAGGTAGATGACGCGGTGGTCACGCCAGCCGGGCTCCGCTCCCCCGCCGTGGTCGTTGAGCACGGCGACGAGCTTGGGCTGCGGACCGTCGTCCACGTAGACGACAGTGTCCGGAGAGCAGTGCCTGTTGGTGAGCGCGATGAAGGCCTCGAGGGTATTGACTCGCACGTCGCCCGCGGCTCGCCGGGGGGCGTCAGCCCTCTTGTCCAGATCGGCCTGGATGTCGACGACCACCATGCCCTTCGGGACCACGAGCTTCGCCACGCCTGCGTCGTCGTAGAATGGCTTCGGTGCGCTCAGCCGCTCCACGGCTTCGATGATTGCCTGTGCGTTACCGCTATTCTCTTCCATCATTCACCACCTTCCGCCCGCGCGCCGGGCTCCTTGATAGTTCTCGTCCCGCCGACTTCCTTGACCTCCCGGAACAGCTTCTGCTGCTTCGGGTTGTCCTGAGTCAGCCCGTGTTTGCCGAGCCAGAAAGGCGTGTCCTTGCGCACCTTGCGCGGTAGCTTGCCGGTCACGTTGGGGGCAAACGTCGCCATCCCATTCGACGCCATCGACACGTCCAGCGAGATTGTCAGCGTGCCTTTGACCGTTCGTGCGCTCGCAGTCGCCCGCTCGTGCAGCTTCTCGATAAGCTCTCGAAGCTCGTCGCTCACCTCGTCGCGGAGCTCGCCGTCCGCGATGCTCGCGAGCAGAACTCCGAAGTCCCATGTTCCGTTGTCAGGCATCTCGATCCTCCAATCACGCTTCCGTCGTGGGTTGCGCTGTAATCCTCAGCAGCGGACGCGTTCGCGCACGGCCAGCCGGCAGCGACGCCAGCGCCATGTTGAACGGGTTGTAGGTGTCGCTGGTTGCGACGAGCTTGCCGTCACGAACGCGGATGAGCTCGGCACCGATGGGCGAGTCCTTGAGCCGATCGAATCGGTCCGCGCCGCAGATCGCCAGGCGTCGGCCTTCGTGGACGATGATGTACATCACTGACCTCCTACGAGGTTGGTCGCCTCATGCTCTGGGCACCCGCTTGCTATCCACTGTTTCACCAGAAGAAGAGCGCGGTCGGATTCCTCTCTGCTTCCTGCGGGATGGACACGCAGTGGCCGTTTGCACAGCGCGTCCTCGGGTGCCCAGCCACGCTTCAGTCTGGTGCGCACGCACGTGTGAGACAGGCCAAACCGTTCCACCAGATCCATCAGTGAGAACGACTTGCCTTGGACGCAAACGATCACGTTGTCGCGTTTGTTGCGGTTCTGAAGTCGATTGTCCAGCCAACGGCAGTTGGACGGTTCGTAATTGCCGTCGTTGTCGATCCTATCGATTGAATAATCGCGACTTGGTCTTGGCCCCATATCGGCAAGGAAGTTCGGGTAGCTATGCCACCTTTCACAAACCCGGATTCCTCTGGCTCCGTACGAGCGGAACATCGGATTTGCTGGCGTGTGGCACCTTGAAAGCATGTTGCACCACGTCTTATATTCGGGCGTCCATCCAACACGCTTTGCGCACCCATGCACCATCAGCCTTCCTCCATGGCAAGCTCGTGGCGAAGCGACGCGAGCACCATTTCGACGTCCGCCAGCTTCTCGGATAGCGACTTGCGCTCCTCGGCGTCGATGGTGCCGTCGAACATGGCAGCGCGCCACTCGGCGGCAACATCTCCAACCTCCGCGTGCAGGTCGTCCATCAGATCGCGCAACGTCCGAGACCTGTCCGTGATGTGCGTGGCGTGCTGGACGTGGGAGAGCGCCGCTGTCAGCGTTGCCAAGGCAACGTCACGTCCCCTACGGCTGGACTCGGCCATGGCGAGCAGTCGCCCGAGCGGCACGGTGCGCGGGTGGTCGGCATCGCCCCACCAAGTGGCGAGGTTGCGCGACACGCCAGCAGCGTCAGCAGCAGCTCGCTGACTCATTCCAGCTGCGCCCAAGGCGATCGCAAACGCCCGCGACGCAACGCTCTTGCACTGGGCTACCGTGTAGTCAGCGGCCCGCCTGGGCTTGGCCACTGACGGGCCTGGCACCTGGGTCGTATCCTTCCCAGCATGGTTGGCGTTGCACTCATCCCGAATCGTTGCTACGTTCTGCATTGCAATCAACCTCCGTGTGTGCCCGGGTACCAGCCGGGCACATTCGTTTTGTCAGGCAACCTCGGTCGGCGTGATCCAGAGCCTCGCTGGTCCGAAGTCGAAGCCTCGCTCCGATGCGAACTTGGCGAACTTCCCCCAGGTCTTGCGGGCACGCATGATGCTCGACTTGAACGGCTCCGACGATTCGAGATCATCGAGCGGCGTGGCCGTCTCGAGGAAGTCCGGACACCCGTTGCGACCGCTTGCCCCTACAGCCGCGTAGAACCCGATCAGAAAGCGGCCGGCCTCGGACGGGAACTCGACGCACTCGGCCTCGCCCCATCCTCGGTTCTTACCCGTCTCGCGCCACGCTTCAGAGAGATCCTCCATCTTCTCCCACACGGCATCATCGTCCGCGTACTCAACCCCAACCAACAACGCCAACGTCATCTGTCCCATCGTTCTCCTCCTTCAGTTCTCCCGCCCCACAAGCGGCCTCGTGGCCGCGTACTCGAAGGGCGACATCCAGCAGAGCCAGCCGAACACCGTGTGGGGATACATCTCCCGCAACTCGGGCTCCCACATCTGGTCCACCCAGAACCGGACGGTCTGCCTGTAGGACAGCACTCGCATGTCCGTTGCTGGATGCCGACTGCGAAACATTCAGACCTCAACCCCGGGGAGTTGAATCCCAGAGAAGTCCTGGAGTTGCACCAGCCGGAGTCGACCGTCCTCGTGGGCCTTTCGCACTTCGGCCACGAATGCCTCGTAGTCGGAGAGGCGCCCTTGCTCCTTGGCATACTCGGGCAAGGAGAGGCGTCGCTTTGGTCGATACATGGTCATTGCCCTGTTGATAGGCGCACACCGCGGCGATCCCGGGCCGCGGGTGCTTCGACGCTGAACGCCGTCAACGCCGTGTGTCTGCCTGGTCAGGCTGGCGCGTCGGTCCGCCAGCATCACCTCGCCCGTGTGGGCTTGCCCGTCTGGGCTTGTACCCTCCGGAGGAATCGAACCTCCACGCGACGATCCGACTCGTCGGCCACCGAGCGCACTGCGCTGTCCAGTGGGGAGGATGTGCGCCGTCTCTCCGGCTGTCACGCCTCGCATGCTCTCGCTCTGCCGGCGTTCGCAGTTTCGTGTCAGATGGGAGGACGGCGCCATCCGACGTCCCCGCCCGTCCGCGGGACGACTCACGACCGAACTACAGTCTACACGCGTCGCGGGCTGTGCTGTGCGACACGGGTCACCTCCGATCTGGTAGATTGTGGATGGCATCGTTGTTCCGCGGTTGATCTCATCGGCCGTGTGGCCGGCACCTCGAAAGCCCCGGGCCTGGTGGCTGCGGGGCTGGTACGGACGCTGGGAAGGTCAGGGCGGGCCGAATGCGCGCCTCACGTTCTCAAGGTGCGCTTCCCTGCACGCGCCTGTGAGGTCCCGCAACAGCTTGTCCGCGGCGTCCAGCGTGATCAGATGCGCGGACCCAGGCATCGTGACCTCGATGGGATAGCGGGTCGGCTTGCCATCTTCTCGGCGGTAGACCCGAGCGGTCGGCACGCACTCGCTCACGTGGACATCCCAATCCGACATCTACTTGCCCTCCGGCGGGTCGGGCAATGGCATCGTCTCCACGACGCCAACAAGTTTGCGTGCATCGGAGTCCAGCGCATCGACACCATGCATCGGGCATGCGATCGACGTTCTGCCATCTACCCACGTGATGATATGCGTTGCCGCGGCTTCGCACTGCTTCCCACGCGGCTCTTCGGTGGTCGGGTCGTGGTCGAAGTGGAATCCACATCTCTCGCGCATCTACGCTCTCCTCCCGAGCCAGAACAAGCGCCCCACGAGGCGGTACCAGTCGCCTCGAGCGTCGAGGTGCACCGGGTGGTGGTAGTCTCGGTCCATGAGACGGAGGCGGAGCATTCAGACCCCCACCGCGTTCTGCACTTCCCACCAGCACCCGTGCTTGTCCTGCCCGTGATCGGTGACAACCACGTCCCACGCACGGAACAACGAGTCCCACCCGTCGAACTCAAACCCGAATTCACCGAACCCCTCGCTCGTCTTTCCCTCCCGTTTGTTGAGGAGGAAGACCTTGCCGTTGAGAAAGCGGACAGTGGCCGCGCCGAAGAGGCGGTTCCTGCGGGCTGGCGGGACGCGCCTGCGAAGGTCGGCCAGTTCCGCTGCCATCTCGGTAACGGCCGCCCGGTAGCCGTGGAGTTCCTCAGCGAGTCGACGGGCCGCAACGTCGTCCACGTGCGGCTCTATCATGACGGTGATGCCATCGATGGTCATGGATCGACGGCGGGAGCCTCCCGGAAGGAATGCGTACTCGACGACCGGCATCTACGCGGCCTCCTGCGGGTCGGAGTGCGCCACCGCGCGGGCTTGTTCACGCCGCACCTGCAAGCGGCGTCGCTGCTCGTCAGCAAGCGCTTCCCAGGCGGCACACGGTACGCCGGTAACCCTCGCAATCTTCACGGCCTGACCGACGTGCGGACACTTCTTGCCCGACTCCCAGTCGCTCCAGGTCACCTGGCTGACGCCCACGAGCTCTCCGGCAGCGGTTTGCGACAGTTCCTTCGCAAGCCGCCATTCGCTCAACATCTGTGGTCCGTTCATCTCACTATAGCGATAGCAATGAAAACGAAGGGTGTCAAGGCCCTCCTATGACTATCGCTAAAGCAATATGTTGGGGGTGATAGGATGCTCGTCGAGATGGCCGAAAAGACGAAAGCTCTCGCAAGCGAGCAGAACGACGCGGTGCGAGCTCTTGCACAGAAGCTCGTGAAAGACGATTTCGGCGACAACAAGTCCGCGGCTGCACGCGCGTTCAACGTGTCGCAGTCGATGCTCTACGAATTCCTCGCCACCCCACCTCGCCGAGGTGCCGACTCCCGCCGGACGACCGCCTGCGCACCGCGCGGCAATTCTCGACGCGGCACGAACTGAAGCGCGCCCGGACCGAGCACTGACTCGACCGCCGGCCGGACAGGAATGCGCACGAAGTCAGCGAG